>Ga0114931_10004782_pt1 | contig 16825 bp, 12 predicted proteins | sample 2SBtaG_FD_89579 | JGI IMG/M metagenome (GOLD analysis project Ga0114931, IMG submission 89579) | Deep subsurface microbial communities from Kolumbo volcano to uncover new lineages of life (NeLLi) - 2SBTROV14_V59a metaG | ecosystem: Environmental > Aquatic > Marine > Volcanic | place: Kolumbo...
AGATAGGCACTCCGTCTTTATATCCGTGAAAATCCGTGTTCATCTGTGGCTAAATAACGTCTTCTACTTTCCGTGGGAACGAGAAAAAGTGTTAACTACTTTTACGGAGGACTGAAGGATGCCGAAAAAAGTGAGCCGGCGCGCGGCGACTCACGGTTTGTGCCTGCAGGAGCGATGGTTTCTCCGGAGATTCCTCTCCGGAAGGTGTGTCAAGAGGGCAGTTCGTCGCCGCCGGTTGCGATCTCGCAATCGGTCAATTCCGGAATCGGCGGCTCCGCCAGTTAGATACCGTTTTCTTTCAACACGTGCTTCATCGTTTCCAACTGTTCGTCCATCACGTGAATATGATCCAACATATGGTTGATGGCGTACGCGATCGGGTCCGGCATGTCGGTGGTGGCGCCGTAGGCGTCGAAGCCCATCTTGCTGGCAATCGCTTCCCGCTGCTTCTGTTGTTTGTCCTGTTTGGCCTTGGCGACGACGACGTGACCGGGAATGCCGACGACGGTGGCACCCGCCGGGACGTTCTTCAATACCACGGAGTTGGAGCCGATGCGGGCGCAGTCGCCGATTTCGATCGGCCCCAGAATCTTTGCTCCGGCACCGACGACGACCCCCTCGCCAAGAGTCGGATGCCGTTTGCCTTTTTTCCAGCTGGTGCCACCCAGTGTCACACCATGGTACAAAGTACAATCGTCGCCGATGACCGCTGTTTCCCCGATGACCACTCCCATGCCGTGGTCGATAAAGAAGTGGCGGCCGATGCGCGCGCCCGGATGAATCTCGATGCCGGTCAGCCAGCGGGCGATATGGGAGGCGAAGCGGCCGGCCCATTTCAAGCCCGCATTCCAAAGTCGATGGCTGAATCGATGGATGAGGATGGCATGAAAGCCGGGATAGGCGGTGATGATTTCGAAAACCGATTGTGCCGACGGGTCGCGTTCGAACACGCAATGGATTTCTTCTTTGAGGCGTTTGAACATGTTTCAGTGCTCGTAATGGTTGTCGGGGTCCTGGGATTGGGTGGGCGTGCGCAGCGTTTTTCTGCCTTGCGCCGCGCTGAGGATGCCGCGCAGGATGTCGATCTCTTTGGTTTCCAGCTGCGCCCGGTTGAACAGGCGGCGCAGCCGCCGCATAATCGCTCCGGTTTTGTCCGGATGCAAGAAAACGATGTCGAACAAGGTCTGCTGGAGGTGTGCATAGAACGACTCCAGCTGTTGCGAGGATGCCAACGGTGAGAGCGGCGGTGTCGCGGCTTCGGTTTCCGCTTCGCGCGCCGTCAGCAGCTCGTAGGCGACGATCTGTACCGCGGCAGCCATGTTCAATGAGCTGAATGCTCGGCTGCATGGGATTTTCAGCAGATAATGGCAACGATCCAGTTCCTCGTTGGTCAATCCAGAATGTTCCCGTCCAAAGAGGATTGCCGCTTGGGTCGTCTCGGCTTCACGCAGCAGTTTTTCGGCACAGGCGCGCGGCCCGATCTGCGGCCAGGCGATGCTGCGTGAGCGCGCACTGGTGCCGATGACGATCTTGCAGTCGGCGATCGCTTCGTCGAGCGTTTGGCACACGACCGCCCGGCCCAGCAGATCGTCGGCCCCGGCCGCGCGCGCGGTCGCATCGGCGCAGGGAAAGCGGTGTGGTGCGACCAGATAAAGCCGCTGCAGCCCCATGTTTTTCATCGCCCGCGCCGCGGCACCGATATTGCCCGGGTGGGTGGTTTCGACCAAAACGATTCGGATGTCTGCGGACACCGGTTCACTCTCAAAAAGTATCCAAGTTTACCAGATGTTTGCTATTCTATGCCGCTTCCTACGCTGCTTCCTTTTGCCAATCATGCATCCAATGCTTAATATTGCCGTGCGCGCTGCTCGAAGCGCCGGCGATCAAATCAGTCGCGCTGTCGATCGAGTGGGGAACCTTCAGATCGATGAGAAAGGCAGGAACGATTACGCCAGTGAAATCGATACGATGGCTGAACAGGCGATCATCGAGGTGATCCGAAACGCCTACCCCGGCCATACCATCCTTGCCGAGGAGAGTGGTCTGCACGCAGGCGACGATTATGTCTGGATCATCGACCCGCTCGATGGCACCACCAATTTTTTGCATGGATTTCCTCAATTTGCCGTCTCGATCGCCCTCGCGCATCAGGGTCGATTGGAACAGGCCGTCGTCTATGACCCTTCGCGGCAGGAGCTCTATACCGCAACGCGCGGAGGCGGCGCCATGCTCAACAACCGGCGCCTACGGGTGACACGTCAGAGCAGTCTCAGAGGGGCATTGCTGGGTACCGGTTTTCCTTTTAAAGCACATCAGCATCTCGATGCCTATCTCGATATGTTTCGCAGCCTGTTCAAGGATGCCGCAGGCATTCGTCGTGCCGGAGCGGCGGCACTGGATCTGGCCTATGTGGCGGCGGGGCGCCTGGACGGCTTCTGGGAGATCGGTCTGCGGGAATGGGATATGGCAGCCGGCATCCTGTTGATCCAGGAGGCCGGTGGTCTGGTCACCGATTTCGAGAACGGCGACCGCTATATGGGCTCAGGCAATCTGATCACCGGGAACCCGAAGATTCATCAGCAGATGCTCGCTGCGATACAGCCTCATGTCACCGAGGGGCTGCGCAGCGCCGGTTGACCCTGTAGGTTGGGGTGAGGAACGAACCCCGACACGACGGTCCGGTTGATTCGTTGGGGTTCGTTCCTCACCGCCAACCTACCTCAGATAACGCCGCGCAGCGGCGGCGTCCAGATATCGCGGCCCGCTGCGGCGCTCTTTGCCGAAATTGCGGACGATTCGCTGGCCCTGTTCCGAAGCCACGAAGGCGGCGAATTCCGCGGCGGTATCGCGGCCCGAGGCATGGCGCGGCGGAGCGAGCAGGATATGATAGGCATCGATCAGATCGTCGCTCTCCTGAAACAGCACGCTCAGGTTTTCTGTGTTTTTCGACCCGACACGCCAGCCGGCGGCGTCTGCCAGGAGATAGCCGCCCATCGCGTCCGCCTGGCTCATGGCTGCAGTCGTCGAGCCGTTGTCGGTGACATACCAGTTCCCCCACGGCATCACCCGTGCCCGCTCCCAAGTTTCGATCTCTTTTGCGTGTGTTTCGGATCGGTCCCCGGTGCTAAGAAACGTCGCTTGCCGCCGATGAATGCGGCGAAATGCGTCCAGACTGCAAAAGGCATCGCGGATTTGCGCCGGGTCGTCCGGCGGTCCAACGATCAAAAAGCGGTGCGCGCCGATCAACGTTCGCTCGACCCCCCAGCCTTCTTCCACGGCTTTTTCTTCTGTTGCCGGAGCGTGCACGAAAACGGCATCGACCCGGCCGGCCTTGAGCAGGTCGAGCGCTTGTTCGCTTTCCACCATCGCCAGCTGCACGGTTGCCGATTTCGAGCGGGCGAATTCTTTCGAAAGCGCCCGGACCAGGTCGTGCAGGCCGCCTGCTGCCAGTACGAACGATCGGTCGCCGCTGCCGTATGTTGCGGTTATGGGAGGTTGGCCGGCACAGCCGGCGACGAGGAGTGCTGCGATAATGGCTAGGATGCGTGCGATAGTGTGGGTAATTGATGTCATTGTTTATAGGACAGGGTGCGTCTGCAGATTGTCGGCATTATACCGTGATATTTTCTCGCGCTTGCGGGTACAGCTTATCCCGAACCCGCCAACGCCATCGCCAATATTTCGGCCGGATGCCAGGCGCGCACGCCAAGCCCATCGGCGATCTGCTGCCGGCAGCTGGCGCCTGAAGCCACGATGAGCGAATGCTTGGGTGCCTGACGGATGGCGGGGAACAGGGTCAGCTCGGCAATCTGCAGCGACAATGAGTAATGCTCGGCTTCGCAGCCGAAGGCGCCGGCCATGCCGCAGCAGCCGGAGGGGATGAGTTCCACATCGATTTCGGGAATGAGTGCCAGCGCCGCCAATGTGGGCTGCATGCCGACCAGCGATTTTTGCTGGCAATGGCCGTGTACCAGCAGGGTGTTCGGAAGGTCGTTTCGAACGAGGGGAGGGCGGTCTGCGGCCTTTTGTTCACGGCTGAGGAACTCGTCGAACAGCACAGCCCGATCGGCCACTGCCTGCGCTTTTTTGCGCATGGCTTCACCTGCGACCAGATCGGCTGCTTCGTCACGCAGCGTCAGGAGTTCGGATGGTTCCAGGCCGACGATGGGTCGTCCGGATGCGGCAAAGGGATTGAGCATTTCCACTGCGTCGGTGATCCGCTTGCGGGCACGGCGCAACAGTCCCTGACTGATGTCGGCCCGCCCCAAAGAGAGGCAAGGGGAAATTTGAACACGATGCCCAAACCGCTGGAGAACAGTGACCGCCGCGGCGGCGATGCCCGGTTCGTAGAATTCGCTGAAAGGGTCGATCAGCAACAACAGATCGGCCGCTGGATCCGGGGTCCGAAATGAGTGTTCAGCATCCGATCGTCGGCTGAAGCGCCGCTTGGCCAGTTTCGGCAAAGCACGGTCCGGGTGGAACCCGAAGCGCCGCTTCAGCCACCGCTGCTCCAGCAAGGCGTTGGTGAATTGCGGCAGAAGGCTGCCCCAGCGGCTGAGCTGGTTAAAATCGGCGATGAGGGTCGATCGCAGCGGCACACCGAAGCGGTCATGATGGTGCTGCAGAAACTCCGCCTTCATTCGCGCCATGTCGACGTTGGCGGGGCATTCCGATCGGCAGCCTTTGCACGACAGGCAGCGATCGAGGACTTCGTGCAGATCGTCACTGCTCCAGAGATCGCCTGCGTTCGGGCTGTTCAGCAGCTGGCGAAAAATGGAGGCGCGGCCGCGGGTACTGTCCTTTTCCTCGCGACTGGCCATGTAGGAAGGACACATGGTGCCGTGGTCGGCGCGTTTCAGGCAGACAGCGGCGCCGTTGCATTTCTGCGCGGCGCCTTCGAAACCCGAATCCTGACGCCAGTCGAACACCGTTTCGAGCGGCGCATCGGCTGGGCTCGAGGCGACTCGAAGATCCTGAACGGGCGGCGGACTGTCGAGGATCTTGTGAGGATTGAGCAGACCCGCCGGATCGAAAGCCGTTTTGACGCGCTGCATCAGCGCCACCATCTCGCTGCCCAACAGCTGCTCCAGAAACGGAGCGCGCAGCCGCCCGTCGCCGTGCTTCGCGGAGAGCGTGCCGCCGTAGTGCGCGACGAGATCGGCCGTTTCGTCGAGAATCGCGGCAAATTTTTTCCGCTCCGAAACCAGGGTGAGATTCAGCAGAGGGCGAAGGTGCAGGCAGCCCCGGCCGGCCGGGCCGTAGATCACGCACTCTGTTTGGTAGCGGGCCAGCATGGCCTTGATGTCGCGGATATAAGAAGGCAGATCGGCCACCGCGACAGCGCTGTCCTCGATGCCGGTGACCGCCCGGCGCGGTCCCGGCATCCCCATCAGCAGGCCCAGCCCGGCCTTGCGCAGCGACCAGACCGGATCGATCTGAGGCGGCTTGACGACCCGGAAGGTATAGCCGAGTCGCGACCGGCGCAGTGCTTCGATCAACGTTTCGATCGAGCGGTCGGCATCGGTGGCGTCGCCATGAAATTCGACCAGCAGGACCGCGTCGGGTGCGCCTTCGATCCAGAAGCGGTTGCGCTGCTGGGTGAGATTGGCTTTGGTCAGATCGAGGATATGCCGGTCGAGCAGCTCCACCGCCGCCGGCTGCTCGGGCATGACGACAGCAACCGCGTGCAGCGCTTCTTGCAGCGACCGGAAATGGGCGCACAACAGGCGCGGCTGCCGGGGCAGGGGCACGAGGCGGAGTTCGATTTCGGTCACCAAGGCCAAGGTGCCTTCGCTGCCGCACAGCAGCGACGCCGGATTGAAGGGAGGGCCGGCTTCAATCCATGGCGCTCCACGGGCCAGCACATCGAGGGGATAGCCGGCATTGCGCGCGATGCCGTCGGGCGCAGGATAGTGATTCAGAATGTGCCGGTGGTGGCGATCGATGAGTTCGAACAGAGTACGGACGATGGCCCCTTCGCGGTCCGTTCTCTGACGCTTGCGCCGCAGGGTCTCCGGTTCCAGCGGTCCGAAATCGACCACTGCTCCGTCACTGAGCACGGCCTTCGTTCGCACCACATGATCACGCGTCGAGCCATAGCGCAGAGCATGCAGTCCCCAGGCGTTGTTGCCCAGCATGCCGCCGAGGGTACAGCGGTTGGCGGTCGATGGGTCGGGTGCAAACATCAGCCCATGAGACCGCAGGGCATCATTGAGTTCGTCGCGGATCAGGCCCGGCTGCACGCGCGCCCGGTGGCGGGGTGCGTCGATTTCGAGCAGCGCATTCATGTAGCGGCTGCAATCCACCACCAGCCCCTCGCCGACACACTGTCCGGCAAGGCTGGTGCCGGCCGCCCGCGGGATGATCGGGATTCGGTGGCGGTCGGCCCACTGCATGATCGTCACGCAGTCCTGCGCGTGGCGCGGCCGGGCAATTGCCAGCGGAAGTTGCTGATAGGGCGAGGCGTCTGTCGCATAAAGCATGCGCGACAGTCGGTCGCTCAGCAGGTCGCCTTGGATTTTTCCACCGAGTTCCTGGAGGAACCTCTTCCTGTTCATTTGCTGCGCGTCATATCCCAGTAAGGTAGTCTGGATTTGAGGTGCGGATCCGGACCAATCGGATTATAATCGAAACGATGGGACTGTGTGCAGCGACCAATGATTGGACGGGAGCAGAGCGATTCATAAGCTTCCAGCAACAAATGCCGGTTGCCTTCGTTCGAAATGGTGCGCACGGCTCACCCTACACGCCGCGTTTCCGCCGCCGCCAAACGTAGGGTGCGCCGCGCGCACCAAACGGGTCTCTGATCCACAACGTGCTGACGGTTATTCATGAAGCACTGTATATGTTTCTAACCACTAACTGAAGAGGTGAACCACTATGGGCTGGAGAGAGCGTACGCACGAAGAGACCTACTCGGACGAAGAAGTGGAAGAACGCCTGAAGGCCGAGTTGCCGCACTGGTATCTGGAGAAAGGCTGGATTCGCCGCAAATACAAGACCAGCGGGTGGAAAAGTACCCTGATGGTCGTCAATACGGTGGGACACCTGGCGGAGGCCGCGTTCCATCACCCGGATCTGACCGTCTCCTACGCCTTTGTCATCGTCAAGCTGGTGAATCACGCCGCCAAGGGCATCACCAACAAAGACTTCGAATTGGCGCACAAGATCGAAGAGGTGATCATGTGGCAGCCGGGTAAGGAGGAGGGCGCTCTGGAAGGCACGCCGGATGATCCCCGATTCAAATACATCAAATATGATTGAGCAGCCGTTGGCTGTCCTATTTCGCTCCCGACGAAATAGTGAGCAATGCCACATCTTTGGTTCCTCCCTTTTCTGTTTCCTGATCCCTGTTCCCTGTGCTCTGAATGATGAAACAGGTTAACGACGCCTTCGGTTGCAGGGCGACATTCGATACCGGCAGCGGCAGGGCCGCTTTTTATCGCCTGGAGACGCTTGAGAAAGCAGGGATCGGCGCCGGGGCGCGCCTGCCTTTCAGCATCAAGGTGCTGCTGGAATCGGTGCTGCGTCATTGTGACGGACGCCTGTTCCGCGAGCAGGATGTGGTGACGCTGGCTCACTGGAATGCTTCCTCGTCCGCTCCCGAAGAGATACCGTTCATGCCGGCGCGGGTGGTGCTGCAGGATTTTACCGGAGTGCCGGCGTTGGTCGATCTGGCGGCGATGCGCACCGCCATGGCCCGCTACGGCGGCGACCCGAAAGTGATCGAGCCACGCATCCCGGCAGAGTTGGTGGTGGACCATTCGATCCAGGTCGATTATTTCGCCGATGGCGATGCGCTGGCACATAACATGGAACGGGAATTCGAACGCAATCGGGAACGCTATCAATTTCTCAAATGGGGGCAGGCCGCGTTCGAAGGCTTCAGGGTGGTACCGCCGGGCGTTGGCATCGTTCATCAGGTCAATCTGGAATATTTTGCCCGCGGTGTCTTTCTCGAAGAGGGCGTTGCCTACCCCGACAGCCTGGTGGGCACCGATTCGCACACCACCATGATCAACGGCCTCGGCATCGTCGGCTGGGGCGTCGGCGGCATCGAGGCGGAAGCGGCGATGCTGGGACAGCCACTGTACATGCCTATACCGGAAGTGATCGGCTTCAAACTGACAGGCCGGCTGCCGGAGGGAGCCACTGCCACCGATCTGGTGCTGCGGGTGACTGAATTGCTCAGGGAGAAAGGCGTCGTCGGCAAGTTTGTCGAGTTTTACGGGCCCGGTCTCAGCCACATCTCGCTGACCGACCGGGCGACGGTGGCCAACATGGCACCGGAATACGGTGCCACCATGGGCTTTTTCCCGATCGACGATGGCTCGCTGCACTATCTGCGCGACACCGGCCGCTCCGCGGAACAGGTCGAACTGGTCGAGCGCTATTGCAAGCATCAAGGGTTGTTCCGCACCGATGAAACACCCGATCCCGACTTCACCGAGATCGTCGAGCTCGACCTTGGCACCATAGAGCCCTGCGTTGCAGGTCCCAAGCGGCCGCAGGATCGGGTTCCAGTATCGCGGCTGAAGGCCGCCTTCGAATCATCGCTCACCGCACCTGCCGGATTCGACGGCTTCGGCCTGGCGCCGGAAGCGCTCGACCGCCGCGGCACGGTGGAAACGGATGGTGAGGAGACTTTGACGCACGGCTCGGTCGTCATCGCCGCCATCACCAGCTGCACCAACACAAGCAATCCAACGGTAATGCTGGGGGCCGGCATCCTCGCCAAGAAAGCGGTGGAGAAGGGACTTTCCGTTCCGCATTTTGTCAAGACCAGCTTGGCGCCCGGTTCTCGGGTCGTGACCGAATATCTGGCGCGCTCCGGGCTCGATACTTATCTGGAGAAGCTCGGCTTCTATACGGTCGGCTACGGCTGCACCACCTGCATTGGCAACAGCGGGCCGCTGCCCGAATCCGTTGCTGCCGTCATCCGCGAGAACGATCTGGTGGTCGCCTCGGTGCTGAGCGGCAACCGCAATTTCGAGGGACGGGTGCATCCCTTGACGCGGGCCAATTTTCTGGCATCGCCCCCGCTGGTCGTGGCCTATGCTCTGGCCGGCACGGTGGCCATCGATCTTGCGTCGGAACCGCTGGGAGCGGGTGTCGACGGCCGCCCGGTCTATCTTCACGATATCTGGCCGACTGCCGATGAACTGCGTGCGTTCATGCAGCAGGCGCGGGATCCTGCTGCATTCAAGCGGCTCTACGGGAACATCGACGCGTTCAACCCCCAATGGAATGCGATTCCCACGCCGCGCAGCGAGCGCTACGACTGGCCGGATTCCACCTATATTCGGGAGCCGCCCTTTTTCCAGGATTTGAGCCCAGAACCGGCTGCGATCCGTTCGATCGAGGATGCGCGGGTGCTGGTACTGCTCGGCGATTCGGTGACCACCGACCACATCTCGCCGGCGGGAGCGATTCCCAAAGGACCGGCGGCTGACTATTTGATTGCGCACGGCATCGCGCCCCGCGATTTCAACTCGTTCGGTTCGAGGCGCGGCAACCACGAAGTGATGATGCGCGGCACCTTCGCCAACATCCGTCTGCACAACCGGCTGGCGTCGGGCACCGAAGGCGGTGTCACCCTGCATCTGCCCGATGGCGAATCGATGTGGATCTACGATGCGGCTGTTCGCTACAAAGAGGAGGGGGTTCCTCTCATCGTTATTGCCGGCGAGGATTACGGCATGGGCAGCTCCCGCGACTGGGCCGCCAAGGGAACCCTGCTGCTGGGCGTCCGGGCGGTGATTGCCGAAAGCTTCGAGCGCATCCACCGCAGCAACCTGGTCGGCATGGGCGTCTTGCCGCTGCAGTTCGAGCCTGGCCAGTCTGCTGAATCCCTGGGGCTCAATGGGCTCGAGAGCTACACCGTCGCTGTCGATGACGGCATCGAGCCGCTGCAGAACATCGATGTCCTGGCCAGCTGCGACGACGGAACCGAGCAGCGATTCCAGGCAACAGCTCTGCTGAACAGCACGATCGAGGTCGGCTATTATCGAAACGGCGGGATACTGCCTGCGGTACTTCGGGAGATGCTGTCTAATGGGCGACCCTGAGCAGCTTAGCAGTTGCGGCTCTTAGGAACGTGCATGAATTAACTTCGACAGATTCGTGCCGGCCGCTGTAATACCACTTGACAAGGCAAAGCGAAAGATATGAATACAAAGCAACTGATTGATGTCGTAGTTTCTCTTCCGTTGGAGGAGCGAGCCTTGGTGGTAGATTCACTCTTACGTAGCTTGAATCAGACAGAAACAAAAATAGACAAAAAATGGGCGAAAGAAGCCCAACGTCGACTGGCCGAGCTTAGGTCAGGACGGGTAGAAGCAATTCCTGGAGAAGAGGTATTTGCGAAGGTATGGAAAAAGTTTGAAAAATGAACTTCTTCTTTCACCATGAAGCTGAAGATGAATTCAATAAGGCAGTCGATTATTACGAAGATATAGAACCTGGTTTGGGGTATGACTTTGCGTTGGAGGTGTATTCGACCATCAAACGGTCCGTCGAGTTTCCAAAGGCCTGGACTGTGCTCGAAGGCGATGTCAGGAGGTGTTTGGTAAGGCGGTTCCCCTATGGAGTTCTGTATTCAGAAAAACAAGATGGATTGTTCATCGTGGCGGTAATGAATCTGCATCGCGAGCCCGGATACTGGCAGGAAAGAAGATAAAGAACCAAAAAATCGGTAGAAAAAGGAGCGCTATTTCACCGCAATACCTGTGAACCAATGTCACCCGCTTGGTACGCTGTGCGCACCAATCGGTCGATAGGAACTTGTCGAACTTATATTCATGCACGTGCCTTAGTCACCAAACTATGCTTGCCTTTCAGGCGACCATCAACAATGCGAGAGAGTAGGCGCGGCAACTTCGGTGCTGCAACCGGGGTCAAGCCAGTGCGGTTTCACGCGGTGTAAATCGCCAATCGACCGCGCTCCTCTATCGCTGTTGGGACGGATAGATCGCCTTCCACTCCTGCTGCATGTCCACCACGGTCCAGCTTTTTCCCTGTGCTTGCTCAAGCGCTTTGTCCAGCCGGCCGATCGAAGAGTCGCGGTCATAGGCCCACTCCCGCTCTGCGTCGGTGTGGTGAACGATTCCGCCGAAACGCACGCCGCTGCCGGCAGTGGCCCACTGCAGCATCTGCAGGTCGCCGTCGGAGTTGCCGAATGCGAAAATGGGGCGGCGGCCGATGTACTGGTTGATGGCGACCGGTTTGCCTTCTTTGTCGTCGATGAAATCGATTTCGGGTAGCCGCGCCAATACTGGCTTGCCGTCGCGCAGTTCGAACCGTGTCTTGATGCTGCTGCCGACTACCTGCTCGGGCGGCACAGCGTAGATCCTTTCGACCCAGGGGCGCATGAATTCGATGCCGCCGCCGGAAACGATAAAGGTCTTGAAGCCATTGGCGCGCAGATAGGCGAGCAGCTCCAGCATTGGCTGATAAACCATCTTAGTGTATAGGCGGCCGGTTTTGGGATGCTTTGCCGTTCCGATCCACTCTTTGACAATCTGCGCAAACTCTTCCGTGGTGTTGCCGGCGTGGGTCGTCATGATCAGTTCGAGCAGTGCTTTTTGTCCGCCGGCGGCGACCGTCTTCATGTCGTCTTCAAGCACCGCCTTGAAGGGCTGCTGCTCTTGCCATTCCGGATGTTGCGGCGCCAGCGTCTTCACCCGGTCGAGGGCAAATGCCAGCTGGAAATAGACGGGTTGTTCGGACCAGAGCGTGCCGTCGTTGTCGAAGACCGCGATGCGTTCCGCCGCTGGCACGAATTGAGGACTATCGGCCGTGGTTACGGTTTTGACGAACCGCGTCATCGCCTGCTTGGACTTCCCTTCGTTCCATGACGGCAGCGGATCGACGGTTTGGGCTCGCACTGCAACGGCAAAAAAGAGCGCCACGCCTAACAGAGCCAGAAATCTGTACATTTGCGTCATTGTTCTCGTAAGTTCTCAGAAAGTCCGGGCATGAAGCGGGTAGTAATCCAAGACACGCGGTGAATACAATCCCTGTACGTTCGACTGCCGCGTCTCTGCTGTTGCAGACGGTCTTGGATTAGCCTACCCGTTCCATGCTCCAAATCATTATACGCCCGGGGTTTTTGAATAGTTGGGAATGTACACGAAATAAGTCAGACAAGTACGACATGGTGCGCGCGGCGCAGCCTACAGTCCCGCCGGCACGGCGACATCGAATGTAGGGTGCGCCGTGCGCACCAATCGGCCGGCGCGAATCTGTCGAAGTTATTTCATGCACACGTTCCTTGCTTGTTTTCTCCCTATTGTTGTTCGTCAGGTCGATGGCCGTTGTTCGTCAGAATCGAGCATCAGCGCCGTGATGCTCCGCCCGGTCCGGTCCGGAACAGTTTTCAGATAGACCACGCCCCAGGCGGCATCGCCGATGCCGAGCAGTATCAGGATCCAGCCGTAGTCGAAGAAGAGGCCGGCGGGAATGACCAGCGCGGCGGCGATAAAGCGCAGCAGTGCCTCATAAATAATGATGCTGCCATGCCGTTGAATATCGCGGCCGCTGATGATCAGAGTGGCCGCAGTATAGAGCAGGAATCCGGCGATCAGCCAGCCCCACAGCGGCTGCGTCAGGTTCATGCCCAGGGCATGATAAAACGGCGGGTAGAGCATGAAGGCGGCGAGGCCGATGTTCCAAAAGCCGCTGTAGATAATTAGATGTGAACGCATCGATCTCTTCCTGTCAGGGCGAATGAATCCGGCGCATGGCAAAATCCCCATGTTCCTCATCGCCGCCGGGTTGCCGGCAGCAAGGCGGGGCGTCATGAGTGAAGTCCGGCCCGCTGTCGCACCACTGCCGTTGAATTACGGCGGAGTGCAGGTGCCCGAAGCAAAAGGTTGGGAAGAGGGGATCGAAATGGCCGAGCTCTATAGTCTCCCTCACCCAACTTTGTCCCGCAGGCGCGGGCTGCGGCCGACAGCGTTCCCGCTGTCGGCGCTCCCTTCGATTGCCAAACGGCATTCGGCTCAATTGGACCCGCCGGATGTCTGCAGCATCTCCATCACCTGGTCGAGACTGAAGCTGGCCGCTTTTTGGCGTGGCGGGAACTCCTTGAAGGTCTGCAGGAATTTGCCCACATACGTCTGCGCCGGTACCAGCAGAAAAACATGATCGAGCAACCAGTCGTAATAGGTGTTGGAGGTGATTTGCGCCCGCTCGTAGGGGTCGCGCCTCAGATTGAAGATCAACGGTATGCGCAAGGGCACGAAGGGCTCCGACCAGATCTTCATTGTGCCTTTGGCGCGCTGCTCCATGAAGATGAGCTTCCAGTCATCGTAGCGAAGCGCGGTCAAGTCGCCGTCATCGGAGAAATAGAAGATGTCGTGCCGCGGGCCCTCCGCGTCTTTGCCGGTCAACATAGGCAGAAAGTTGTAGCCATCGAGATGGACCTTGAAACTCTTGCCATCGGCCTGATAGCCGCTCAGAAGCTTTTTCTTGACGTCGGGTGCGCCGGCGGCTGCCAGCAGCGTCGGCATCCAGTCCATGTGGTGCATGATTTCGTTGGATACGGTGTTCGATTGAATATGGCCAGGCCAGCGTACCATAGCTGGCACGCGCCAGCCGCCTTCCCAGTTCGTGTTCTTTTCACCACGGAAAGGCGTGGCGGCGGCATCGGGCCAGGTGTTGAAATGCGGTCCGTTGTCGGTCGAATAGAAGACGATGGTGTTGTCGGCGATTCCGAGTTTATCCAGCTTGGCCAGCAGCTTGCCGACATGGCCGTCGTGCTCGACCATGCCGTCGGCATATTCGTCCTGGCCGGAGATGCCGCGATGCTCCGGTTTGACATGGGTGCGGAAGTGCATGCGTGTGCCGTTCCACCAGACGAAAAAGGGCTTGCCGGCCTTGTGCTGGCGATCGATGAAATCGAGCGCAGCCGCGATGGTTTCGTCATCGATGGTTTCCATGCGCTTTTTGGTGAGCGGTCCGGTATCCTCGATTTTACCGTCGGCCGTGGCTTTGATGACCCCGCGCGGTCCGTATTTCTTCCTGAATTCAGGGTCTTTCGGATAGTCCGGAAGCTCCGGCTCCTCCTCGGCGTTCAGATGATAGAGGTTGCCCAGGAACTCGTCGAAGCCGTGGTTGGTTGGCAGGTGTTCGTCGCGATCGCCCAGATGGTTCTTGCCAAACTGGCCGGTGGCGTAACCCAGCGGCTTCAGCAGTTCGGCGATGGTCGGATCTTTTCCGCTCAGGCCCTCTTTAGCGCCGGGCAGGCCGACCTTGCTGAGGCCGGTACGGAAGACGCTCTGACCGGTGATGAACGAAGAGCGGCCGGCGGTGCAGCTCTGCTCGCCGTAGTAGTCGGTGAACAGCATCCCTTCGTTGGCGATGCGGTCGATGTTGGGCGTTTTGTATCCCATCAGTCCACGGCTGTAGGCGCTGATGTTGCTCTGGCCGATGTCATCGCCCCAGATTACCAGGATGTTCGGCTTCTTCTCTTCAGCCCAGGCGGCGCTTGCGCAGCATGCGATCAGGATGAGCAGAGCTGTCAAGCGGTTTCGAAGGATTCGAAATGAAGCACTGTTCGTGTCGGTCTTTTTCATGGACACTCCTTTTCATCGTTAAGCAACAAATGAAGATTTATACCACATAAAGCGGGCGTCAAGCCAAGAAATTGATCGAACTCTATTAAGCTTGTGGCACAAAAAGCGTGCAGTGAACAAAGTCCGGCGAGAGTTCGATCAATTTTTGCAAACGGAAGTGCTTGGTTTTTCCGGCAACGTCCAATTCGACGCGTGTGCCGCTCCGGTGCTTAGCATTGGCAAAGACGATGCTTTCGGGAATGTCGAGTTCGGGCACTCGATCAAGAAACAGAACGCGTTCCGTAAAAAAGGAATTGACCGAAAATTTTGCCTGGGCAAAATTTGCCCCCCGGCTCAGCAATTCAATCCCGAATTGCACATTCGACTCTTCGATTGCTTCAAGCCATCGGGCCACACCGAGTTGGAGTGGCTCGGTGTCGCGGCTAATCGCAATCAGTTCACCGACTCTAATTTTGATGCCCGAACTGTATGTGCTGGTGATCAGATAGCCTTGCAAACTGGAATTCGCCACTCGGCAGGTCGCCCAGGAGGATCGGTTCGAACGGTCCTGGGCCACTTCCGCGTTCTTTCCCCAAATGTCCTCCGATGTCACTTGGCTGCCATCGATATTGAACTGCTGGCAAAGATCCACATTCTCGCCATCCATCGGTAACAGCTCATAATTCGGGACACTCGAGGATAACCGAGCGTCATCACAATTCAGTGGTGCCCGATGGCCGTGAGGCCCAGACAGCGTTTCGATAATGTTAGAGAGGCCCACGATGAACCGAACGCCCGTGTTTTCGGATTTGCGCTGGTGTTTCCTGCCTGTCGTCCCTTTTAAAGTTTTGACCAAATTGGAAAGCAAATTTCGATCGGGCGCGGGTTCGATCCGACTGCGTTGGGAAAATGGGTCGGCAGCCCACTTAATCACGTGATCGACAAACTGGTGCGTGTTTAAGAAGCGGCAGCCGCCGATCGTGCTAAGGCTGGAATAACTGACGTGTCGAGGCGGCACATTGAGCGTCAAATCCACGAAAAATAACGACTTGGCCATTTCATCCGGCTGCTGGTCGCGAAATTCAGCGAAATCTGCAAATTTATCCAATAATGAAACGATCTGTTTGATTTGGTGCTGTCGGTGCCGGTAGGGATTGATCAGCCAAAACAGCGTGATCCGCTTGAGTAGACCTTCTACGGAATATGCTACGTTGTGCTCACGGTCGAGCACCTCGAGCCACAACAGGTCATGGCGTTCGGCATAGCAAAACACCGCATAAAGTCTTTTCCAAAACCGGGTCGATGGCGCTTCATATATCTGCGCGACGCGGATCAGACTCCAATAGAAGGATTGCAGCGCCCGAACTAACATTCGCGCTTTTTCTTGTTCCGTAATCTTTGAGCTGTCTGAGTCGCTATGCTCTAAAACGTACAAATATCCAACAGCGAGTTCGGCATGAAGGTGAGAGCTCAGCTTCGAAAGCTTGCGAATATTCGGTTGCAAAGGAAATGTCGCATCGACAAAAAGCGCTTCCAAAGCATCGGATAACTCAAAGACAAAAGGGTTGAATCGTTCAAGGAAACCGATCCGTTGAACGGGGTCCATACGATAACGGTTTAAACGCCGCAAGGCGCTGAAAACCAATTTGCACGCGTCCTGTGTCTCTCGGATCGGGATGCGCTTCAGCCATGAATCCACCGAGTCAAACGTAAGCTCGAATGGCAATTCTGGCAGAATTTGTTCAGACCGGCTGTTTTCCATAGAAATTAACCACTATGGGCTGAAAGCCCATAGTATGAATGCGGACTGAAAGCCCTTGTCCGCAGACTGAACTGCGGACTGAAGTAAAATTAGGAGTCGCTTCGCGACGTTTATTTGATTGAAAAGAGCTTTCCAAGGAACGACATTACTAAAAGTCTTGCACTGAAAGCGCATAGTTTAAACTAACGACCTGGACAATTAAATCGCCATGAAATCACTCAGATCTCAGTTTTACTTCTGACGGCGTCATGGTTGATGTTCGCAATCGTTTGAAGAGCACGAAACCCCGGTACCCCCTCGTTATGCTCACAGGCTACAATCACCGGAGTCTCGCCTGCAGCCCCCGCCCACGCTTCCCGGCACGTTTGCCAGCGATTACAGGATGCTGCTCTTTCGAATCGATGTACAGGTTGAACGGCCACAGAGCGAGCCATTCCGCCGCTTCCATGCTATTCTTGGTCCCCACCGCGTGGCTTGGCGGCGCGGGTTGACAGACATCGACCAATCG
>Ga0114931_10004783_pt1 | contig 16824 bp, 13 predicted proteins | sample 2SBtaG_FD_89579 | JGI IMG/M metagenome (GOLD analysis project Ga0114931, IMG submission 89579) | Deep subsurface microbial communities from Kolumbo volcano to uncover new lineages of life (NeLLi) - 2SBTROV14_V59a metaG | ecosystem: Environmental > Aquatic > Marine > Volcanic | place: Kolumbo...
CAACCACCCTGAACCATGCGGAGTTACCGCCTGCTTAGCGAAAGCTCTGCCGATGGGCGCGCTTCTTCTCGCGGAACTCCTGCCGATGGGCGCGCTTCTTCTCACGGAACTCTTGACGATGGGCGCGTCTCTTCTCACGGAACTCCTGCCGGTGGGCGCGCTTCTTCTCACGGAACTCCTGGCGACGCTCTTGTCTTCTGCCTCGGAACTCTTGCCGGCGGTCTTGTCTTCTCTCCCGGAATTCCTGGCGGTGGTCCTGCCTTCTGTTGCGGAACTCTTGCCGGCGGTCTTGCACCCTGTCCCGAATCCGGTCCTTGGCTACACCCGAGGCGCTAAAATTGGGCTGGGCGTAAAGCGAACCGGCGGTCAGGCTCCAGATAACGGCCGCGGCCACCGGGATTTTGGCAACCCATTGGCGATTAAACATTCGCTGTCCTCCTTGAGGTCGGTTGATGAGGCGATGTTATTAAAATGTACTCCTCCGCAAACTTTTCACAATAGGTAAAAAAATAGCAATTTTAGTGCCAAACAGATTGAAAAACAGGCCGATTTTCCGAGCAGGAAAGAACCCCCTTAATAATCAAAATGTTCTTGGAGAAAAATCTCCGGCGCGTTGTCTTGCACAGGCCAGGCAACGCGTCGGGAAAACCCAAAACCGGGAAAAATTTGCTACAGTGTCGACAAAGTTTGCCGTTTGCGGGCAAAAGTCGGAGCGAACCGCAATAGCGGTTGAAATCAAAAACCATTCGCGTCACAATCCCATTATCCGGTTCAACCAGAGGAAGACCATGTTAGCGTTCGCCAAGGATATTACGAAAAACAACCCCACGCATTCCGAAGAGGCCAACGACGCCAAACTGAAAAGCTATATGGATTACCAGCGGCGGTTAAACCATGAGTTATTTGTTTACCATTCCCTGGAGCACGCGAAAACCTGCCTGCAAAAAAATATCGAGGACTGCCGCGGCGACAACGAAAAACTAAAACCCTGTTTGCAGCAGGTGTTTCCGTTTGCGCACCGGTTCGCCGACGGCAACGTTCTGATGCTGATGCTTCGCAAGCTGATCAACGGCCACAATTCCAGCAACAACTGGTACCGGATGAACGCTTTTTATTACACGCTGGTTTACGACTGCCTGGAACGGTTTTGCAAAATTTACAACCGCCTGGTGCGCGAGTCGCCGGAGAAAGCCGGGGATTATAATGATATCTCGGGCGGGACGGAAATCGACTTCGACGATTGGGTGCAGCTGTTTTTTCACGACCTGGATTTTCTGGTCGGCAGAAAACCGCACTACACGCACTACACGTTTTCCAAGCGCAACGCGGCGATCGCCGAGGCCATCGACCGCGCCATGAAAACCGGCAAATCGCGCGCCGACGCCCTGGCGGAGATCCGCGGGGAATATGATATCGACACCTCCGCCATCGCGGTCATCCTGGGAAAACGGATTGAAGAGAAGGACCTGGAACTTTTTTACACCTCCGCGGAAAACCCGATTTACGAATACCTGTATCAATCCGAGGAGATGGGGTTCGGCGACGGGGAGACCCTGATCGACCACTCGTATTTTTTGTCCTTCCAGTTGAAAGGTCTCAGCGCACAGGAGGCGGAGGCGGTCATGGCGGAGCTATCCAAAACACGCAAAACCGAGGGACATTGAACGACCCCGCCGCAAGCGGACGGGGTATCCGATAAGGGTTTTCATTTAAGAGCCGTGGCAAGCCACGGGGAATCAAACCCACTTGTGGGATTGAAAACGCCCGGCTCGACCCGGCGGAGCAGCGAACAGACCCAGCCAAAGACCTGCCGGCCCGCCGGCGCAACTTGATTTCGATGGTGGTTCAAGATGAAATCATGTAGTATTGACAATGCTTCGAGCGTTTGTTAGCGTACGCCATCTTTAACAAGGGAGAACCCCCCCATGCCGTGGGATGAGATACACGATGAGAAAGGACCGTCCGGAGGCGGGTCTGGAGGACGGTCCGGCGGACCTCAGTTTGAAGTCCCCAAAATAAAGATCCCGCAGTTCAAACCGTCCTCTTTCATGGGCATCGCCCTGATTCTGCTGCTGGTTTGGCTGCTCCCCAGCATTTTTTACACCGTCGGGCCGGCCGAGGAAGGCGTTGTCACACGCTACGGCAAATACGTCCGCTCGGAACCGCCGGGGCTGCACGTCAAGTTTCCCTCGCCGATCGAGCACGTCTCCACCCCCAAGGTCAGCATTGTCCGCCGGGCGGAGATCGGCTTCCGCATTATCGACCAGGGACCGCCCCAGAAACTGCGCAACGTCCCCGCCGAATCCCTGATGCTGACGGGAGACCAGAATATCATCGATATTCATTTGGTGGTGCAGTATCAAATCCGCGACACGGCGGCCTATCTCTTCAACATCCAGCAAAAACAGAAAGTGGTGCGTAACGTCGCGGAAACCGTCCTGCGCGGCATCATCGGCAGCAAGAAAATCGACGAGGCGCTGACCACCGGGAAGAACGAAATCCAGATTCTGGCCAAACAGAAAATCCAGGACCTTTTGGACAAATATAATTCCGGCATTCTGGTGGTCACCACCCAGTTGCAGGACGTGCATCCGCCGACCCAGGTTGCCGCGGCGTTCAAGGACGTGGTGGCGGCCCGCGAGGACAAGGAACGCCTGATCAACGAAGCCCAGGGTTACCGCAATGCCATCATTCCCGAAGCCCGCGGAAAAGCCGCGCAAATTGTCCGCCAGGCGGAAGGCTACCGCGAACAAAAAATCAAACGCGCCCAGGGGGACGCGGAACGGTTCCTGGCCCAGTACAAAGAATACGAAAAAGCCCCGGCCATCACCCGCAAACGCCTGTACCTGGAAACCATGGAAGACATTCTTCCCCGAATGAGCAAGTTTTTGATGGGCACCCGGGGGGGCGGTGTCCTGCCCATTCTGCCACTGGGACCGGGCGTCCCCGGCATTTCCAGTCCGAAAAAATGATCGCGCAAAACCGCTTATCGCAAAACCATAATCCAATAGGGAATGCTCCATGAAATCCAATGCCGCTCTCGTCGCCATTGCCGCCATCGTCATCATTATCTATTATTCGGTATTTACCGTTCACATGACCCAAAGCGTGGTGCTGTTGCAACTGGGCAAACCGGTGGAAACCTACACCGAACCCGGATTGTATTTCAAAATTCCTTTTCTGCAGCAAGTGCGCTATCTGCCCAAGTTGCTGCTTTCCAACGACTCCGCCCCCGCCGAGTTGATCACCAAGGACAAGAAAAACCTGCTGATCGACAGTTTCACCATGTGGCGGGTCAAGGACCCGTTGAAGTTCCTGCAAACCGTGCGTAACCAGCGCGGCGGGCGGGCGCGGCTCGACGACATCATTTATTCCGAGCTGCGGGTGGAAATGGGCACTCACAACCTCATCGATATCATCCTCACCACCCGCGAGGCCATCATGGACAAAGTAACCCGCAAGGCCGACAAAACCGCCGCGGATTACGGCATCGAAGTCGTGGATGTGCGGATCAAGCGCGCCGACCTGCCGCCGGAGATCGCCAATTCCATCTTCAACCGCATGCGCACCGAGCGGGAACGGATCGCCAAGGAATACCGCTCCGAAGGCAAGGAGGAAGCCACCAAAATCCGCGCCGAAACCAATAAGGAGAAAGTCATCCTGATCGCGGAAGCCTACAAAAAAGAACAGGCGCTGATGGGCGAGGGCGACGGCATCTCCACCAAAATCTACGCTAACGCCTTCAAGAAGGACCCGTCCTTTTACAACTTCATGCGTTCCATGCAGGCTTACCAGAAATCCCTGAAAGACGAAACCACGATCCTGCTCTCCGATGATTCCGATTTTCTGGAGTTTCTCAACCGACCCCAATCGTCCAAACGGTAGCGTCCCGGCAGGCGGGATGACGACGTTTCCCATGCCTGCCCCACCCTCCGGAAAATTGCCCATGGGTTTTCTCTCATGAACATTCTTATCATCGGCGCCGGCATCGTCGGATTCAATCTCGCCGACGAACTGTCCCAGGAAGGGCACGACATTTCCATCGTTGACATCGACGCGGAGAAGGTCAAGCAGATTTCCGAAAAACTCGATGTCTTGTGGGTGTGCGGCAACGCCTGCCTGCCCAGCGTGTTGATCCAGGCCGGCATCCGCAAAGCGGAGATGGTCATCGCCGTCGCCGAAAGAGATGAAGTCAATCTGCTCGTCTGCATGTTGGCCCACAAATTCAAGGTTAAAAAACGCTTTGCGCGCCTGCGTCACATGGAATTTACCGAGGAAGACCAAATATTCAAACCGCACGAGCTGTTCATCGACCAGGCCGTCAACCCCGGGCAGATCATCATCGAATTCATCCTGAAGATTCTGGAAACCCCCGGCGCCGTCAATTGCGCCGAGTTTGCCGACGGCAAAATCCTGCTGCGCGGATTCGACGTTTCCGAGGACGCCCCCCTTGTGGGAAAAAAAATCGCCGACCTGCGGGCAGTTGCCGAGTTCAACTCATTTATCATCGTCGCCATCGTTCGCAACAGCAACCTGATCATCCCCACGGAACGCGACGTCATCCAGGCCGGGGACAAAATGTATGTGCTGATCGACAAGGAATTCCTTCCCCTCATTCTCCCCATGCTGAACAGAAAAATTAACGAAGTGCAAAAGATCATTCTGTTCGGAGCCAACACCGTCTCCATTCACCTGGCCAAATGCCTGGAAAAAAAGGTTCCCGACATATCCATCATCGAGCCTTCCCTGGAAAAGGCCGACCACGCGGTGGACCAACTGTCGCAAACCGTGGTGTTGCATGGAGACGGCACCGATCCCGACCTGTTCAACGAAATCAACATCAAGGACGCCGACTTTTTCATGGCCCTCACCGACGATGACGAACACAATATCCTGTCGGCCCTGCTGGCCAAAAAGCACGGCGCCAAACGGGCGGTGGTGATTACCAACGACCCGTATTACCTGCCGATTCTCGATTCGATCGGCATGAACATAACGATCAATCCACGGCTGTTCACCGTCGGCGCCATTTTGAAAAACCTGCGCAAGGGGCAAATCCGCTCGGTTTTCAAATTGATCGAAAACGAAGTGGAGATTCTGGAAATCGTGATCGCGCCGGATTCGTCCATCGTCGGCAAAAAGATTTTCAACATGTCTTTTCCCCAGGACGCCCTCATCGGCGCCATTTTGCGGCACGGCGAGATGATCGTGCCGGACAAGGAAAGCACGATCCAGTCCGGCGACTCCGTGATTGTCGTTGCCATGCCCCAATCCATCGAAAAGATCGAAAAAATTTTCACCAAAAAGAAACTCTTCTGATTTCCCGATGAACCTCAAGGCCGTATTCAATGTCGTCGGCATTCTGCTGATTCTACTGGCCGCAATCCTGCTGGCGCCGATCGGCGTATCGCTTTATTACCAGCATGCCCCCCTGGACGGTTATTTCAGCGAGGTGGAGGCTTTTTCCCTGACCCTGGCGGTGGCGCTGACGACGGGCCTGGGTCTGTGGAAACTTCTGCCTTCGGGAGTGGAAACCCTGCGCGACCGGGAAGGCTTTGTCATTGTCTCGTTTTCCTGGATATCCATTTCGCTGTTTGGCGCCCTGCCCTACTATTTGTCCGGGGTGTGTCCCGTGTTCATCGACGCCTACTTTGAGAGCATGAGCGGGTTCACGACGACGGGAGCGACGATTTTGCGGGACATCGACCCGTTGCCACGAGGCATCCTGTTCTGGCGAAATTTGACCCAGTGGCTGGGAGGTATGGGAATCATCATGTTGTCCCTGGCGGTTTTCCCGGCTCTGGGCATCGGCGGCTTTCACCTGTTCAAGGCCGAGGTCCCCGGCGGCGCCGCCGTTGAAAGAATGCAGCCGCGGCTGGCCGAAACCGCAAAAATCCTTTGGAAAGTGTACCTGACCCTGACCTGCATCGAAATCCTGCTGTTGCGCTTCGGCGGCATGAATTGGTTCGACGCCGTATGCCACACCTTCTCGACCGTAGCCACCGGCGGGTTCTCGCCTCACACCGCCAGTGTCGCCGCATTCAACAGCATTTATATCGAATCGGTGATCATCCTTTTCATGCTGCTCGGTGGCATCAACTTTGCCCTGCATTACCAAATGATCTACGGTGATTTCAAACGGGTCTATCAAAACCCGGAATTACGGTTTTACCTGTCGCTGATCGGCTTGGGCGTGGCCTTTGCCGCCTTTGGCCTGTGGTGGGCCACGCCGGAGGCGACGTTTCCCTCGGCCCTCAGGCGGGCGTCCTTCCAAGTCGTCTCGATCAACACCACCACCGGGTTTGTCACCGACGACTACGATGCCTGGCCCGGTTTTCTGCGGCTGTTCATGCTCGGCATCATGATGGTGGGCGGTTGCGTCGGCTCCACCAGCGGGTCGTTGAAAGTCATCCGCATCCTCGTCATTTTTAAAGTCATCATCCGCGAACTGCAAAAACTGGTGCAGCCCCGCGGCGTTTTTCATGTGAAAGTAGGCGGAAAAACTGTAAAACAGGAACACATTCTGAACGTAATCGGGCTGACCGGACTGTACATGGGAGTCTTCTTCGTCTGCGCCCTGCTGCTCTCGCTGATGGGGCTGGATTTGACCACCGCCGTTTCCGCTTCCACCGCTTCGCTGTTCAACATCGGGCCCGGGCTGGGCGCCGTGGGCGCTCTGGGCAATTACGCCGACCTCCCCCACCTCGCGAAAGCCGTGGTGATCTTCTGCATGTTTATGGGACGGCTGGAAATTTATGGTGTCATGATGCTTTTTCTGCCCCTCACGTGGAAGAAATAAGATTTGATTTTCCAAACCGTATCCCGTATTATTTTTTATCCTCCAACCTATCCTGCATTGGCTGGGCCTTGTTGTCCAAGCCCGGCGGCGTTTGGTTTTCAATTCAAAATCATTGATCGAACACCGGCAGGTCATGGCCGGTTCACGTTGAGGTAAAGGACGCCTGTAATGCAAAACCCGCTGAATCCCCTGAAAATTACCGATGTGATTTTGCGGGATGCCCACCAGTCCCTGCTGGCCACCCGGATGCGCACCGAAGATATGCTGCCCATCGCGGAGAAGCTGGATCAGGTCGGATATTTCTCGCTGGAAGTGTGGGGCGGCGCCACCTTCGACAGTTGCCTGAGGTTCCTCAACGAGGACCCCTGGGAACGCGCACTCCAACTGAAAAAACGGATACCCAACACTCCGCTGCAAATGCTGTTGCGCGGCCAGAACCTGGTCGGATACCGGCATTATGCCGACGACATCGTCGAGCGCTTCGTCAAACAGTCCGTGGATGTCGGCATCGACATTTTCAGGATTTTCGACGCCCTAAACGATTTTCGCAACATCAAGACCGCTCTCGACACCGTGAAACAATGCGGCAAGATCGTCGAAGGCGCCATCAGCTATACCGTCAGCCCCGTCCACAGCACCGAGCGGTACCTCAAAATGGCCCACCAGCTGGAGGACATGGGCGCGGACATCATCTGCATCAAGGACATGGCGGGCCTGCTGACCCCCGTGGCCACCCGCACCCTGGTCCAAGCCATGAAAAAGGAGATCACGCTTCCGGTGCACCTGCACACCCACGCCACCACGGGGCTGGTGGGCATGAACCTGCAATGCGCCATCGATGCCGGTATAGACATGATAGACACCGCCCTGTCCTGCTTGTCCATGGGGCCTTCCCACTACGCCACCGAATGCATCGTCGCCTCATTGAAAGATACACCGCGCGACACCGGTCTGGACCTGCATTCGTTGCATGAAATCAACGATTACTTCAAGGAAGTTAAACAATATTACAGCGAGTTCGAAAGCGATTTCAAAAGCGTGGACATCACGATCCTCGAATCGCAAATTCCGGGCGGCATGATTTCCAACATGGAAAATCAACTGAGAGACCAGGGCGCCCTGGACAAGCTGGACGAAGTGCTGAAAGAAGTGCCGCGCGTCCGCAAAGACATGGGGTATCCGCCCCTGGTAACCCCCACCAGCCAGATTGTCGGTTCCCAGGCCACCCTGAACATTTTGACCGGGGAACGGTACAAAGTCATCACCAAGGAAACCCGGCAATGCCTCTTGGGGAAATACGGCAAACTGCCCGGCCCCGTCAGCCCGGAACTTGTGGCCAAGCTGGGGGAAGGCCAGAAAATCATCGATTGCCGCCCCGCCGACCTGCTGGAACCGGAATGGCAGGGCGTGGTCAAGGAGTGCAAAGAGAAAGCCGATGTCACACGCGAAACGGATATGCTGTCCTACGCCATGTTTCCGAAAGTGGCGCTGAAGTTTTTTGAGACCCGCAACGACCCGCCGCCGCCGCGGCAAAAAGGCGGCGCGGCAAAAGCCGTTCCACCGGCAGCGGCCCCCGCCGCCGCACCGGGCGCGCCGACGCTTTTTACCGTACGCGTCAACGGCGCTCCGTATACGGTGGAGGTAACATCCGGCGGCACGGCGCCTGCCGCACCCGCCACGCCATCTGCCGCACCGGCAGCCGCACCCGCAAAAACCAGCGGAGAAAATGTCGTCGCCCAACTCCCCGGCTCAGTCTTCGCCGTCAGATGCAAGGTGGGAGACCCCGTGGAGAAAGACGATACCTTGATCGTCCTCGAATCCATGAAAATGGAAACCGAGGTCAAATCCCATTGCCGCGGCACCGTAGAGGCCGTCCTCGTGCAGGAAGGAAGCAGCGTTAAAACCGGAGACACCCTCGTCACCATAGGATAATGGAAAGCACTCTCGGAGAGACGTTCAATAAAGTCGTCGGCATGACCGGTTTCTCGGCCATGACGCCGGGAGACGGCATCATGTTGCTGATCGCCTGCATCCTGATTTATCTCGCCATTGTCAAAAAATTCGAGCCGCTGCTTCTGCTTCCCATCGGATTCGGCTGCCTGCTGGCCAACCTGCCGCTCAGCCACATGTCGGCCAGCGACGAAGGCGGCTTGCTGAATTTTTTCTATTTCGGCGTGAAGCACGAAATCCTGCCGCCGCTCATTTTTCTCGGCGTCGGCGCGCTCACGGATTTCGGGCCTCTGCTGGCGCGGCCGTCCACGCTGTTGCTGGGGGCCGCGGCGCAGATCGGCGTTTACACCACCCTGATCGGCGCGGTGCTTTTGGGATTCGACCTCAAGGAAGCCAGCGCCATCGGCATCATCGGCGGCGCCGACGGCCCCACATCGATCTTTCTCGCCAGCAAACTGGCCCCGCATCTGCTAGGCCCCATCGCCGTCGCCGCCTATTCCTATATGTCCCTGGTGCCCCTGATTCAGCCGCCGATCATGCGCTGGCTCACCACCTCCCAGGAACGAAAAATCAAGATGCGGCAGTTAAAGCCCATCTCGCAAAACGTCAAGATTCTCTTTCCCATCGTCTCGACGATCATCATCATCCTGTTGCTGCCGGGGGTCGCCCCCCTGCTGGGCATGTTGATGCTGGGCAACCTGTTCCGGGAATGCGGGGTCACCGCCCGGCTGCATGAAACCTCGGAGACGCATTTGATCAACATCGTCACGATTTTTCTGGCCTTGTCGGTCGGGGCCTCCATGACCGCGAAAACGTTTTTGAGCCTGGAGACCATCAAGATCATCATCCTCGGGTTGCTGGCCTTTTGCATGGCCACCGCCGGCGGCGTGCTGTTCGGCAAGATCATGTGCAAGGTGTCCGGCGGGCGGGTCAACCCCCTCATCGGTTCCGCCGGAGTGTCGGCGGTTCCCATGGCGGCGCGTGTATCGCAAAAAGTAGGCGCCGAGGAAGACCACGATAATTTTCTGCTCATGCACGCCATGGGGCCGAACGTAGCCGGCGTCATCGGCAGCGCGGTAGCCGCCGGCGTGTTCCTCTCGCTGTTCGGCGGGCCTGACGCCGTCGCCCAGGCCGCCCTGGACGCCGTGGCGCTTGCCAACCCTCTGGAGCACTAGCGGAATATGTCAAATTTTGCCGACTCCCTGGCCATCTCCGGCATTGCCATGTCGGTCATCTTTCTCATCCTGACACTGCTGGTCGCCGTCATCAAAATTCTGGTAGCCAAGTGGCCGCACGTCGCGCCGCCGGCCGCCGCCACCAAGCCGTCACAGCAAGGGACAAACCCGGAGCATGTGGCCGCCATCCATGCCGCCCTGGCACAATACCTGGGCAAGACGCCGGAAGAAATCCGCCTGCAAAACATCAAACCGCTTTGACCCGGGCGCGTGTCACAGCGCGCCGTATCGTCCCCCGAGCGTGTCGGGGACGGCAAGTCTCCTATTTCTGAAAATCGGCGCGCACAAAGGACACCGGCCCGCGAAACAAGTCAAAGGCTTGCCGCAAATCGTTTTCCCGGTAGCCCAGCTTGAGCAGTGATTTGAGGACGGCAAACACCTCGCCCTCGGTCACGTAGGCCACAGTATCCGGAACACCCTTGGGACTCAGAGTTTCGGCCAGCCGGCGGATGATCTTCCGCTGTTTTTTTGGCGTACCGGGTGAGGGCGGATATTCCATCTTACGGTCATAGGGGCTTTGGTAAACACCGTTTAGCGCATGCAGCGTACCCAGCATCAAAAGGTCCCGGTCCCAGGGAGCCATACGGTCGATCCGCGGATGACTCTGCACCAACTCCACCGCGCCGGCGACCCTTTCGCCCAGCCGCCGGCCCACGTACCGGTGCTGATGTTCCAGAGACACAGAGCGAAAACCCATGTCCCGGCCTGCCTCGGCGAGCAGCGGAAAATTCACCATGGCGGTGTACTGGCCGCCATAAATGTTGAACCAGGGCCGTTCCCGCCGGTTGAGGTCGTCGAAAGACAGCATCCCGTAATCCAGGCCGGAATACCCCGGACTGTCCGGCGCCAGCAGTTCCCAGGACCTTTGCAGGGAGGCCAGAGCGCCGAGATTGACCGGCACGGCCACGCGCTCCGCCAGCTGTTCCACATGCGCCTCGAGAACCCGGGCGAACGGCCAGCCGCCGGTATCGACCCGCTGCCAGGCCCTTTCCCAGACGATTCGGTCGAGCGGCGCGTCCGTCAATCCGTCCGGGTTCTTTTCCGCGAAAAACCGCTTGAAGGACTCGAAGTCCATGCCGTCCCGGCGCGGCACCAGCATGGGGCGCAGGTATTCCTCGTATAACAACCCGTCGTCTTTCCACAGAACCTTGGCTGCCAGGTCATCCCAAATTTCGTTGGAAAGGATTTTGTCGATGGATCGCGGTTTGAAGCAGGCGGGACCTGCCGCGTCCGCCAGGATGGCGGAAAACCGTCCGGCGTGCGCCTGCAACCGGGAGCTGGCGGCGTTGAGAATTTCCCGCGAATAATCGCAAAGAATATAACGTACGCGGGGATACACCCGCCCTTGCGGGTCGCCGGCCCGCAGACGGTCAAGGAAACAGGCCGCCAGGTTGCCGTTGCCCACCCCCCACTCCAGGATGAAACAGGGCGAATCCGCGGCAGGGCACTGCTCCAGAAATTCATCGGCCAGGCAATAGGCCAGCCGGTGGTCGCGGCTCACATAGGTTTGAAAGTGCCGGTGGATGCCCGCGCCCAGCATCCCGTAAAAAATGGAATTGACGTGCGTTTGCCATCGGTCGGCAGGGAGGAACTCCCCCAGCGGCAAGGGGGTTTCGGCAGAGGCGCTCATATTTCCCGGATGTCATGCTGAGCCTGTCGAAGCATCTCTTTTGTCTTGTTGGTGGGAGACCCTTCGACAGGCTCAGGGTGACAACTGACCGACAATGGCTCCATGTCGCCGGCTAATTTTTTTGCGCGCCCATGGAGTGCATGACGCCTTCGGCGGAAGTATCTGCGCTCTTGCCGATACCCGCGGCCTTGTTCGTCAGTTCCTCAAATTTCTTGTACGCCTCCTGCGCCTCCTGGGTCCGTCCGACATCCTTGTAACACGTGTACAAGTTGTACCAGGCGTTGATGTCGCCGGCATTCAGCGTCGTCGCAGTTTTGAATTCCTTGATGGCGCTTTCCACTTTTTTCAGCGAGCCGTACAAGCTGCCCAAATTGGTGTGCGGAATGGACGATTCCGGGTCAAGCTCCGTCGCCTTTTTAAAACTGAAAATGGCTTCCTCAACCATGTTTTTCGCGGAATAGATGCTTCCCAGGTTGCAATGGGCCATGGGGTCCTGATCGTTCATATCAAGAACGACCAGGGCGGCGGTCAAGGCTTCGTCGTAATCGCCCAGATTGAAATACGCGCACGACAGCGCGGCGCGCAGTTCCAGGTCGTCCGGATTAAACATCAATACCTTTTTGAGAACGCTGATTTCCTCGGCGTACAATTGGCGCATGTCCAGGGATGCCGCAAGGTTGGCGTAGGCCATGTTGTCGGTGGGGTCCAGATCGACCACACATTGAAACTCCCGGGAAGCACTTTCAAAGGAATCCTGCAACATATAAATCCCACCCAGGTTGAAATGGATTTCCGGGTCGTCCGGGGCCAGTTCCGCCGCCCGCTTCATTTCGCGGATGCCTTCGTCTTCCTGCTTGGAAAGAATGTAAGCCGTGCCCAGCACTTTGTGGGCGCGGGCGTTGCTCTTGCCCCGGTTGATCACCGTCTTCAACTGCTTGATCGCGTCCTCGTAATTTGCCCCATCGACGTAAAGCGTCCCCAGGTCGACGAGCAACTCGATGTTGTCGGGATCGCTTTTCAATTCTTTTTTGACCTGGCGCACTTTTTTCATGATGGCGGTTTCGCGCTTGACTTCCTCCGGATCGCGCACCCCCAGTTCCTGAAAAATCTCCGGATGGATTTTGCATTTGATCGAATACTCTGACTTGGCGTCACTCATAAGTCCGTGCTCTCGGCAAATGAACGTTGATGGTTGACCGTGATTAGCTTGATCTTAGGACATCGGCCGTTGCCCTGTCAATTTGAAAAAAATCCCGGCTCCGGCAAGGCCGCCGCGGTTTATACGCCGCCGGCATCGACCCGTTCCCGGTCACGCGCCATGTGAAAGATTCCTTCCTTGCCGAACCGGTCGAGATAAAGAAGAAAATGTTCCCGCGACAAATACTTCCAGACCTTGCTGGAAGGAAAGTGCTCGTCGATGACGGCATTGAAATTCTCGTAAACCTCCATAACCTCCCGGCGGGACATGCCTTGTCCAATTTCAAAATCGTACATGATGGCCATGTCGCGTTCGGGATCATGAACGATCCGGTCGATGGCGAATTTTCCCGGGTTGTGGTAAATGGCGGAATCCTTTTCCAGGGCGAAAGTGGATTGGCCGACGGAGTGGATGATGCCGGCGCCGGTTTCGCCATGCTCGACGATGAAGGCCACGGTTTCCTCCGCTTCCCGGCGCTCCTCGCCGGGAAAACCGAAGAACAGGTAATTGTGATTCCATATCCCGGCGGCGGAACTGTCGCGCATCACCTTTTCCTCCGTTGCCTTGTCGGTGCCCTTGTCGATCAGCGAGAGGATGCGGTCGTTGGCGCTTTCCAGTCCGAAAAACAGCATGAGGAATCCGGCTTGCCGGATGTCGTCGAACAAGTCGGCGTTTTCGACGTTGCTGGACTCGAACTTGATCATGGCGAGCGCCCGCATATCGACCCGGGCGGCCTGGATGGCGCGCGACATCCGCCGAAAGGCGTTGGGCGACACCGCCTCGTCGGAAAAGGTGAAGTAGCGGGTGCCATAGCGTTTGCCGAGGTAGTCCAGGTCCTCCGCCACCCGCGCCTCGTTTTCCTTGCGGTAATAAGAGTCGTAGATAAAACTGTGGGTGCAGAACGTGCATTTACCCCAGTAACAGCCGCGGCTCGCCATGTAGGGCAGAACGGGGAACGGCATCAGGTACCTGTCGAGCGGCAGCTGGTCGAAATCCGGACGCGCCAGCAGGTCGTAGGGCAGCGACTTGGCGGCCTGGCCGCGCACCACCCGGCCGTTGTCCAGGTGAATCAGGTTCGGCACCTCGCCAAGCGGCTTGCCGTTTTTGAGGCTGTCGATCAAACGTTCGAGAGGGTGCTCGCCCTCATAAAGTATGACACTGTGAAAAAATTCCTCAAACAGCACCTGCTTGTCGCCCAGGATGTCGGCGTGGCGATTGAACACACTGCCGCCGATGACAATGTGAGCGTCCGGACACTGCCGCCGTAGCAAGCGCGCCAGCGTCAGGCCGGGGATCACCTGCCCGCTGTAAATGATCGAAATTCCGATCAGGCCGTACGGCTCCCAGTCCACCCGCGGCAACAGGATGTCCCGGAACAGGTGCAAGTACGGATTGACGCGGTCGTCCTGCGTCGCCTGGAGAATGCCCGCCAAGCTGTCCTCCGGCGCGCCATCCATGAACAGCGAGTCCAGCCCCACCCGCGTCGGGAAATGCGCGTAGGACACCAGCTTCATGGCAACCATCAAGATAGAGTAGGCTTTCTTGTAAACCGGAAACCGGAAAAACAACTCCGCGTCGCGCATCACTCCCTTGGCCCACTCCACCTCCGACAGCACGGACTCCACGTAATCGTGGTCCGAAAGGATTTGCCGGTACACCTGTTTGACATCCCGCTCCTCCGCGGAGTAGGCCGGAGCGTTCAGGCGGGCGCGGATTTTATCGACGCAATAAGCGAGAAACTCCCGCGAAAGAAATACGTCGTACGCCTCCATGTTGAAATCGTACTGATCCGCCGCGTGGCCCTTCTTTTCCAGATAACCCTTCAAGGTGGGCAGAGCCAGATAAGGTTGGCTGGGATACCATTGCGGTGGAAAAATCAGCGCCGATTTCATCGGGTCTTTTCTCACAAAGTCGTGGCAGATTGGAATGGTTCGATTCTATCATGTTTTCAGAACACGGCAAAACGGTGGAGACCTAAAATAGTGGGGGCAGGCATTGCACCAAAAGGCACTTCGCCTCATCATTCAATTTTAAGGTGGCAATACAGGCATTACCCTTATCATCATATTTTAATGTAGCAATACAGGCATTGCAGCCTGCCCATGCGCGGACGGGAAAGTCCGCGCCACGACTCGGTTATTTTTCCCTGGCGTCCGAATAGAGCGCGAGGATTTTATCGGCGGCGGCGTCCCAGGAGAATTTTTGCCGGACCTCGTCACGTGCACGGCGCGCCATTGCCTCGAACGGCGTTGCGTCCGCCAGCAGGTTGAGGATGGCGGCGGTGAGTTTTTCAATGTTCCCGGTTGGCACGACGGTGCCCGTCACGCCGTCGGTGACGATTTCCGGTAAGGCGCCGGCGTTCGTGCAGATGACCGGCAACCCCGCCGCCATGGCCTCCGCCGGGGCGAGGCCGAAACTTTCGATACGCGACGGAAACACCGCGGCGCGGCTTTTGGCGGCGAGGCTCTGAATCGCCGCCGTATCCAGCCAGCCGTGGAACACGGCGTCGTCTCCCAGACCCAGCTCACGCGCCAGTTGCCGGCAGGCGTCGTAGCGGTTGCCTTCGCCCGCCAGGTGCAGACGAATGCCCTCGTGCCGCCGCTTCACGTCGGCGAAGGCCCGCAACAGTTCCGGCACGCCTTTTTCGTCTTCCATGCGGCCCCAGAACAGCAGTTGGTCTTGCGGCTGCGGATTTCGTTTCACCGCAAGCCAGGCGGGGTCGATGCCGGGCGGGACGACGTGAATCCGGTGTTCCGCCCCCGCCCCCAGCCCGGCGGCCACGAGGTTTTTGGAAAACCGGCTGAAGGTGACGATCTGCCCGGCGCGCCCGGCGGCGGCCCGCAGCAGGTAAGTGTTCAGGCGTTTCAGCAGGAAAACCGGGCGGCCCAGGGCACGGATGATGCCCGTCGGCGGAATGAACGGCGCGTGCGACGTAAAAAAACAGGCGGCCCCGGTGCGCCGGCAAATCCCGGCGTGAAAAAAAGCTTCCTCGGCGTTGCCGTGGATGACGTCGAACCGCTGGCGCGCCGCCAGCGGCGACAACGTCCGCGCAAACGAAAATATGTTGAGGTTCAAGGTGGCGAAGTCGAAATGACGCACCCAGTGGATTTTATAATCGACCGGCGGCGGAGCAACGGCTTCGCCGGGACTCCGCGAATACAGCACATGCACCTCATGACCCTTGCGGACCAGCGCCGAGGCGAGATGATGCACCGCGATCTGGCCGCCGCCTTTAAACCGCGACCAGGGCGAGGAATTTACCGTAAGACAGATTTTCATTTAACGGCAAATCTTGCTAATATTTGTCGGTAAGAAAAAGATGACCGATCCTGATTCGATAATACAGAGGACGCCATGGGAACGAAAGAGACCATTTCCAATTTAGAAAAACTTTCAAACAGTCATAAAAAAGAAGCGGCCAACTTCATCGCGTATTTAAAAGCCAAGGAAGAATTGCAGGCCACAAAGGAAATCATTCGCGACAAGGATGTCTGGAAAACTATTGTAAAGGGTGACGAGGACTTTAAGTCGGGCCATTTTAAGAAATGGTCCAAGGTCAAACAAAATGTATGAAGTTTATATTTCCCGTGAAGCGGAAAATTATTACAAAAGACAGGATTCAAGCACTAAGAAAAGAATCAATCAGTCCATTGACAACCTGGGGAAAGACCCCTTTAAAAATCCACGTATCAAAAAATTGCACGGGAGTTTGGAAGGCAAATTCCGGCACGCCATCGGCCGATCAGGATCGTGTATGAAATCGACAAGAAAAATCGAACCGTCGGGGTGCTGGCCATCAAAGGCAGGGGCGACGTTTATAAAAAGTAATTTCTTGCGATTTGCGGTGGTCGGCCGCACCGCGCGTAGGTGCATCTCACGTGAAAGTTTGAATGGTGCCGAAGAGAGGATTTGAACCTCCACGCCCGCGAGGACACATGACCCTGAATCATGCGCGTCTACCAATTCCGCCACTTCGGCACACTCGGTTCATTTATAGCGTATCGGGCGGGTG
>Ga0114931_10004784_pt1 | contig 16820 bp, 11 predicted proteins | sample 2SBtaG_FD_89579 | JGI IMG/M metagenome (GOLD analysis project Ga0114931, IMG submission 89579) | Deep subsurface microbial communities from Kolumbo volcano to uncover new lineages of life (NeLLi) - 2SBTROV14_V59a metaG | ecosystem: Environmental > Aquatic > Marine > Volcanic | place: Kolumbo...
CCCCAGCAACCCGTCGACGATCAGGATCTTCAACCCCGCGGCGAGCAGGGCGAGCTTGTAGATTCTGACGAAGTTCACCTCGGACACGTGCCGCAGCGCACGCCGGCCGAGGAGCGTGCCGGGGATGACGGCCGTCGCCATCAGGAGCGTAATCAGTCCGAGTGAGGCGAGGTCGTCGTAGGAGCGCAGCAGCAGGAACGCCGGAATCTTTGCGATGTGCAGGAGCGTCTGGCACAAGGCCTTGGTCGCGACGAGCCGTTGTTTTACGAAGTCTCGGCGAACGAACAGCGGGGCGATCAGCGGGCCGATTGCGCCTACGGTGAACGCCGCGGCGCCGGCCACGAGGCCGAGCAGTGGGAAATCCCACCAGGTGCCGGTCTTGCGCGCGGCGCTGGGTTTCGGGATGATCAGCGACGCGAGGATGTACGCGCCGACGATCATTTTGAAGAAGGGGTCGGAGCGGCCCGGCTGACCGAGCAGCGCGAGCAGCGTCACGCCGAGGATGCCGCCGGGAATCACGCCGATCAGAAAGCGTCCGACGGTAGGCCAGTGTACGTAGCGAAAAAACGCCGCGGTCCGCGTCGAGTTGCTGATGAGTTGGACGGCGGCGTGGGTGGGGATCGCCTCGGCATGGGTCATGAAGCAGAACAATGCCGCGAGCAGCAGCGTGCCTCCGCCCATGCCGATGATGGCCGAGAGCGCCGCGGTCAGTAGAGCGATGAGTGGAAGCAGGCCGATCGCCACGCGGGCCTCCCGGCAGGGGGGGAGAGAATCAAGAACGGGCCCGCCCGAAGGCGAGCCCGTTGATGTACTGAGCTTGAACGAGCACGTCGTCTACGCGCTGGGCGAGCCCAACGGGGCGGCGGACCGCAACGGGGCCGGTATCGCCGGCGGTGTCTCGGGGGCCGGTGCGATGAAATCGGCAAGCGCCTCGACCGGCTGGGGGGCATAGGACAGCTTGAGATCCTGATACCCATGAAAACCGGTGCCGGCCGGAATCAAACGCCCGAGAATCACGTTTTCCTTGAGCCCGATCAGTCGATCCTCGGCGCCCGCGAGCGAGGCCTGCGTCAGCACCTTGGTGGTTTCCTGGAACGACGCGGCGGAGATGAATGATTCGCTCTGCAAGCTGGCTTTGGTGATGCCGAGCAAGAGTGTTTTTCCGCTGGCGGGCTTGGGCTTGCGACCCTTGGCCGGCTCGCCGCCCTCGGCCTCGACCTCGTCGTTTTTGGCGACGAAGTCGTCGCGGGCGATGATCTGCCCGACATTGAAATCGGTATCGCCGGGATCGGAAACCTTGACACTCCTGGTCAAGCGCTGGTTTTCGATGCGGAAGCGGAACTTGTCGACGACCTCGTTGGGCAGGAATGCCGAATCGCCTTCGGCCTCGATCTTCACCTTGTGGAGCATCTGGCTGAGAATGATCTCGATGTGCTTGTCGTTGATCGTTACGTTTTGCTGGCGGTAGACGGCCTGCACTTCTTTGAGCAGATAGCGCTGCAAATCCTCTTCACCATTGATCCGCAGAATATCGTGCGGGATGAGCGGGCCCTCGCACAGCGCGGTGCCGGCCGCGACGAAATCGCCGGCATGCACCATCAGGTGCTTGTCCTGCGGGACGTGGTGCTCTTTCTCCATGCCCGACTCGGAGCGCGAGGTGATCGTCATCTTTCCGCGGCGCTTGTCGGTCGCCAGCTCGATCACACCCGAGATTTCCGCCATCACCGCGGGCTCCTTCGGCTTGCGCGCCTCGAAGATTTCGGTAACGCGCGGCAGACCGCCTGTGATGTCCTGGGTGCCGATGATTTCGCGCGGCTGTCGCGCGAGCAAAGCGCCCGGGCTGACGGGATCGCCTTCGGCCACTTCGATGCGGGCCTTGGCGGGCAGGTGGTGGAAGTCGAGGATCTTTCCCTCTTTGTCCTCGATGATGACGCGCGGATGCTTGTCACCTTTATGCTCAATCACGATCCACTTGCTCTCGACGTTGCCTTCCTGTTCGAGGCGAACCGTCTCTCCTTCGATGACTTCCTCGAGTCGCACGAACCCGGTCGCTTCGGCGAGCATGGGCGTAAAGTGCGGATCCCATTCGACGAGCAGTTTTCGCCGCTTGACCTTTTCCCCGTCGGCGACCAGTACGGCGGCGCCATAGGGAATCTTGAAGCGCTCGAGCTCGCGGTCCTTGTCGTCGACGATCACCAACTCGCCGTTGCGTTTAAGAACGCGATGGATCGCCTTGCCGTCCACCTGCATCTCGACGGCGTTGAGTTTCGCGAAGCGCACGACGCCGGCGTAGGAGTTGGTGATCTGATGCTCGACGACGGCTCGGCTTGCGACGCCGCCGGTGTGGAAAGTCCGCATGGTGAGCTGCGTGCCGGGTTCGCCGATCGACTGGGCCGCGATGATGCCGACCGCGAGCCCCTTTTCAACGAATCTCCCGCTCGACAGGTCGGCGCCGTAGCACAGCGTGCATACGCCGCGCGACGCCTCGCAGGTGAGCGGGCTGCGGACGCGGATTCGGTCGAGCCCCATGCCGCCGGCGTCGGTCTTCGCTTCGAGCTTGCGGGCGATATCGCGCGTGATGAGCTGATTCTCGCGGATGATGATCTCGTCGGTGACCGGGTGTCGAATCGTGTCGCGCGCCACACGCCCGATGATGAGCTGCGACAGCTTGATGTCGACGTCCTCGCCTTTGTAGATCGTGCTTTTCTGGATGCCTTCGATCGTTCCGCAGTCATGCTCGTTGACGACAACGTTTTGAGCGACGTCGGCCAGCTTGCGCGTCAGGTAGCCGGAGTCGGCCGTCTTGAGCGCCGTATCGGCCAGCCCCTTCCGCGCGCCGTGCGTCGAGCTGAAGTACTCGAGCACATTGAGTCCCTCGCGGAAGTTGGCCTTGATCGGAGCTTCGATGATCTCTCCCGAAGGCTTGGCCATCAGCGCCCGCATTCCCGCCAACTGCCGAATCTGGTCGACGCTGCCCCGCGCGCCGGAGTCGGACATGAGGTAGATCGGGTTGAGGTATGGCTTGGCGTCCGCGTCGCCGGGCTCGGCCTCGCTCCCGTCGGCTCGACGGTGGTCGCTCTTGAGCGTGGCCATCATCTCCTTGGTCACCAATTCGCGAGCATGGACCCAGATGTCGATGAGCTGGTTATAGCGCTCCATCGGCGTGATGACGCCGTTGGAGAAGTTCTTCTCGACCTTGTCGACCAGCTTCTGGGCCTCGCCCAGAATCTTCGGCTTGGCTTTGGGGACGCGCAGGTCGGTCAGCGCGAACGAAAGCCCGGCCAGCGTGCTGCGCTTGAAGCCAATCTCCTTGAACCCGTCGAGCAACTCGATCGTTTCAACGCGACCGAGCCGCGCGTGGCAGTCCGCGATCACACGCGCCGAGCCCTTCTGGCTGAGCGGATAGTTGTAGAACGGCATTCTGTCATCGAGGATGTCGTTGAGAATGCAGCGGCCGACCGTCGTCAGAATCCTGCCGTTGTCCGGGACCGGCTGAGGGCGCTCCTCCTGTCCCTCGATCACCAGCGAATTCGGAATCCGGACGCGGATCGGCGTGTGCATTCCGATCTGCTTGGACTCGAGCGCCATCATCGCTTCAGCGGTTCCGCCGAAGGCACGCTCCTTGCCCGACTCACACTCGCCGACTTCGCCCGCGTGCTCACACGTCAGGTAGAAAATCCCTATGACGATGTCCTGCGTCGCGGGCGTGTTGGGTGAGCCGTTGGCCGGACTGAAAATGTTTTGCGTGCTCATCATCAGCACATGCGTCTCGACCTGGGCCTCGATACTCAGCGGCAAGTGAACGGCCATCTGGTCGCCGTCGAAGTCGGCGTTGAATCCCTTGCAGACCAGCGGATGAACTCGGATCGCGTTCCCTTCGACGAGCACCGGCTCGAACGCCTGGATGCCCATACGGTGCAGCGTCGGGGCGCGGTTGAGCATCACCGGGTGCTGGTAGATCACCTCTTCGAGAATGTCCCAGATCGGCTGCTCGCGACGCTCGAGCATCTTCTTGGCGCTCTTGATCGTGTCCGCCAGCCCACGCTCACGCAGCTTGCAGATGATGAACGGCTGGAACAGCTCGAGCGCGATTTTCTTCGGCAATCCGCACTGGTTCAGGTGAAGCTCCGGACCGACCACGATTACGCTTCGAGCCGAGTAGTCCACGCGCTTGCCGAGCAGGTTTTCGCGGAAGCGGCCTTGCTTGCCCTTGATCATGTCGGTCAGGCTCTTGAGAGGCCGATTGCTCGAACCCAGCACCGGCCTCCGGCAACGCCCGTTGTCGAACAACGCGTCGACCGCCTGCTGGAGCATCCGCTTCTCATTGCGAATGATGACCTCGGGAGCATTGAGATCGATCAGCTTCTTCAGACGGTTGTTGCGGTTGATGATGCGGCGGTACAGGTCGTTCAAGTCGCTCGTGGCGAAGTTCCCGCTGTCGAGCAGAACGAGCGGGCGCAGGTCCGGCGGAATGACCGGGATCACTTCCTGGACCATCCACTGCGCTTCGTTGCCGCTGTGCCGGATCGACTCGACAAGCTTGAGCCGCGTCGAGAGATCTTTGAGCTTCTGTTTGCTGTTGGTCTTCTTGAGCTCGTCGTACAACTGGACCGAGAGCGCCTCGAGATCAAGCTGGCTCAGCAGGTCGCGGACCGCTTCGGCGCCCATCATGGCGCGGAAGCCGCTCCCGGCATACTCTTCCATAGCGCGGCGATATTCCTCTTCGGTCAAGAGCTGCTTGGAATCGAGCTTCGACTGGCCCGGGTCGACCACCACGTAGTCCTGAAAGTAGACGACCTTCTCCAAGTCACTGGTCTTCATCCCCAACAGTGTGCCGAGTCGGCTCGGCATCGACTTGAAGAACCAGATATGCACGACCGGCGCAGCGAGGTTGATATGCCCCATGCGCTTGCGGCGGACGCGGCTGTGCGTCACCTTGACCCCGCAGCGGTCGCAGATCATGCCCTTGTACTTCACGCCGCGATACTTGCCGCAGAAGCACTCCCAGTCGCGTTCGGGGCCGAAGATGCGTTCGCAGAACAGCCCGTCCTTTTCGGCGCGATAGGTGCGGTAGTTGATCGTCTCGGGCTTTTTGACCTCGCCGAAGGACCAGGCGCGAATGTCGTTCGGCGAAGCGAGCCCGATGCGGACCGCGGCGAAGTCGTTGATTCGGTCGTAGACAGTATCAGCCATCGCGTCTTGTTCCTCCCGTCAGTGACCTCGGCACTCGGCGAATCAGTGCGCGGCGCGGAAATGCGAGCACGCACGCGCCGAGCGCTACGTCGTATGCGGTTGTGCCGCCGGCGTGGTCGAAAGACCGACCAGCCCCGGCGTGCGCTTGAATCCCAATTCTTCCAAAAAGTCGACTTCCGTCCCGTACGCCAGCACGTCGATGCGCCGTACGCCGCTCGCCACCATCTGTTCGAGCACACGCCGCGCCATTTCAGCGGCAATCCCGCGCTCGTCATGCTCGATCCGCCCGTCGGTCCGCGTGACGGCGGCGGGCCCCTGGAAGGCCGGGTCGAGTTTGCACTCGCTCAGGTAGCCGCGCAGGCCGTCGCAAACCCCGCGCGCGATGCCGATCAGCACTCCCGCGGAGCGGGCCGTGACGAACGCCGCGCTATTCTTCATCATGGCTCGAATCTGCTCGGGTTGTGCGGCGATGTCGTGGTTGAGCTTTCGGTAGAACTCGCCGAGCTCCGCGGGCGTGAGCTCAGCCGCGTTCGCGTAGATCACATCCGCCGTCACCCTGGTCTCCTGCATCTGCTGCGCTGCCGACACTAGATCAAGCTGCGTTTTTCGAGCTGAATATTGAGCCCGAGTCCGCGGACTTCATTGCAAAGCACGTCGAACGAGACCGGCGTGCCGGCATTGAGCGTGTGCGTACCTTTGACCATGCTTTCATAGATCTTGGTGCGGCCCTCGACGTCGTCGCTCTTGACCGTCAGCAACTCCTGCAGCACGAAGGCCGATCCGTAGGCCTCGAGGCCCCAGACTTCCATTTCGCCGAAGCGCTGTCCGCCGGTGCGCGCTTTGCCGCCGAGCGGCTGTTGTGTAATCAGGCTGTACGGCCCGGTCGAGCGCGCGTGGATCTTGTCGTCGACCAGGTGATGCAGCTTGAGCAGGTACATGTAGCCGACCGTGACCGGCTGATCGAACGGCTCGCCGGTACGACCGTCGTAGAGCGTCGCCTTACCGCTTTGCGGCATTTCGACGAGCAACTCGCGCGTGCGACCGGCGGCTTGAATCACGCTCGGGTCTTCGCGGCGTTTTCGGACACTCGCGTTGGCCATTTCAACGCACTCGTGAATCTGCGCTTCGTCAGCGCCGTCGAACACCGGCGTGACGACCTGCATCCCCAACACCGCCGCCGCCCAGCCCAGGTGCGTCTCCAGGATCTGGCCGACGTTCATGCGGCTGGGAACGCCGAGCGGATTGAGGCAGATGTCGACCGGAGTGCCGTCCGCGAGGAACGGCATGTCCTCTTCGGGCATGATGCGTGCGATCACACCCTTGTTTCCGTGGCGGCCCGCCATTTTGTCACCGACGCGCAAGGTGCGCTTCGTGGCGACGTAGACCTTGACCATTTCGAGCACGCCGCTGGGAAGCTCGTCGCCGCGCTTCATATGTCCGAGCTTTCGCTCGCACTCCTCGGCGATTGCGAGGATCTTGGGCCAGAATTGGGCGTGAATCGCTTCGGCGTCGGGACGCTTGGCCGCGGGCTTGACCCACGTCAGCTTGAAGGTGTCGATCTGCTCGCAGATCACTTCCGGGTTTTCGCTGCGACCGACTTTCTGACGCGTGTTCGGATCGACGATCGGCTGGCCGGAAACCTCCTCGATCGCCGCGCACATCCGCTTGAAGTTGTCGATCCGCTGCTCATCGCACTCAGCCTTGAACGTCTTGATCTCGGCGTCAATCTTGCCCTTCTGCTCGTCGGTCAGGTGCGTGCGGCGGCTGAAGTGCCGCGCTCCGATGACGATGCCCTCTTGCCCGGCGGGAAGCTCGAGCGAGTCGTTCTTCACATCCTCGCCGCTGCGGCCGAAGATCGCGTGCAGCAGTTTCTCTTCGGGGCTGAGCTCGCTCTTGCTCTTCGGTGAAACCTTGCCGACCAGGATGTCGCCCGCCGCCACGCGCGTTCCGATCCGCACCACGCCGCGCTCGTCGAGGTTGCCCAGGGCGCGTTCGGAGACGTTGGGGATGTCACAAGTGAACTCTTCGCGGCCGAGCTTGGTTTCGCGAATCTCGACGTTGTGCGATTCGATGTGGATGCTCGTGAACGCGTCGCCTTTGACGAGCCGTTCCGAGATCAGGATCGCGTCCTCGAAGTTGTAGCCGTCGAATGTCATGAACGCGACCAGCACGTTGCGGCCGAGTGCCAGTTCGCCTTGCTGGGTCGCAGCGCCGTCCGCGATGATCTGGTGCGTCTTGACACGCTGGCCGACACGGACGATCGGTTTCTGGTTCAGACAGGTGCGCTCGTTCAAACCCACGAACTTGCGTAGGAAGTACTCCTGCGTGTCGTCGACGACGATCCGCTCCGCATCGACATGGGTCACCTTGCCGGACTTCAGCGCCCGCACAACCATCCCGCTGTTCTCGGCTACCGAGCGTTCCATGCCCGTGGCGATGATCGGCGGATCGGTGCGGACCAGCGGCACCGCCTGCCGCTGCATATTCGAGCCCATCAGGGCGCGGTTCGCATCGTCGTGCTCGAGAAACGGAATCAGCGCCGCGGATACACCGACGGTCTGCTTCGGCGAAATGTCGACGTAATCGACCTCCGCGCGTGTAACCTGTTTCAAGTCCCCTTGAACACGGGCCAACAACGTCCCGTCGAGCAGCTTGCTTTTGGTCGTGTTGCGTTCGTTCTTCCGCCGCGCCGCAAGATAGTCCTCGACCGGAACGATCGGGGGAACCTCATCGCGGGTGCGCTTTGGATCCACGACGCCGGGGGGGCCGAGCGTAGCCGCCATTTCCTGGTCCGCTCGCAGAAAAACGACCTCGCCGTTGACTTTGCCGCGCTCGACCTTGCGATACGGCGTGACGAGGAACCCGTACTCGTCGACCGAGCTGTAGATTCCGAGCGAGGCGATCAGGCCGATGTTGACGCCCTCGGGCGTTTCGATCGGGCACACGCGGCCGTAGTGGCTGATGTGGACGTCGCGCACCTCGAATCCCGCCCGCTTGCGATTCAGCCCGCCGGGTCCGAGCGCGGACAGACGCCGCTCGTGCGTCAACTGGCTCAGCGGATTGGTCTGGTCGACAACCTGCGACAGTTCGCTGCGGCCGAAGAAGAAGTCGATTGCGCTCGAGACGCTCTTGGTATTGACCAGTTCGGCGATTTTCCCGATCGTCTCGGGATCCTTGAGACTCATCCGCTCCTGCACCGTGCGGCGCAGCTTGAGGAAACCTTTCCGCATCTCTTCGGCGGCCAGCTCATCGATCGTGCGCAGCCGGCGGTTGCCGAGATGGTCGATGTCGTCTACTTGCCCCTCTCCGGCCCGCAGCGCGAGGATGTAGCGCACGGCGCAGACGACGTCCTCGGGCCGCAGCACCATTTCCGACTCGGAGATGCCTTGCTCGAACTTGCGATTGAGGCGGAAGCGCCCCACGCGGCCGAGACGATAGCGGTTTTCGTCGAAGAACTTTTCGGTGACCAGCTTCTTGGCCTTCTCGAGCTGCACCGGGTTGCCCGGCCGCAAACGCGCGTAGATCTTGAGCAGCGCCTCCTCGTGCGTCGTGGCGCCGTCTTCGGCGAGCGTATTGAGAATCAACGGGTCCGGAACCTTGCTGATAACATCGGCCTGCTTGATCGACGACTCGCGAATCTTGTTGAGCGCTTCGCCGATCTGGCGCCCCGCGCCGACCAGCTCTTCGCCGGTGTCCGGATCGATGATCGCCGCCGCCGCCCACATCTCCGGCTTGAGATCCCGCGTCCGCGCGCTCTTGACGGGGAAAAAGGCCCGCACGAGCGCCTCGTTGGTCCCGTACTTCTCGTCCATCGCGCGCAGAAACGTCGTCGCCGCAATCTTGCTCGATTGGTCGATGCGCACCGCCATCACGTCTTTGCGCGTGACGTTGATCTCGATCCACGATCCGCGCTCCGGAATGATGCGGCAAGCATGCAGCGCACGGTCCCCGTCGGCGGAATCCTTGACGAAGTCGACGCCGGGAGAGCGGTGAAGCTGTGAGACGAGCACGCGCTCGGAGCCGTTGACGATGAACTCGCCCCCGCCGATCATGCGCGGAATCTCTCCGAGATAGATCGACTCTTCCTGCATCTCCTCTTTGTCTTTGCGGTGCAGCCGCACGCGGATGCGGAACGGAATCCCATAGGTCAGGCCGAGTTCGCGGCATTCGTCGGGCGTGTAGCGCGGCTCGTCGAGCGCATAGTCGAGGAATTGCAGCGACATGTTTCCGTCGTAGCTTTCGATCGGGAACACTTCGCGCAACAGCGCCTCGAGGCCTTTGTTCTTTCGTTTGTCCGGCGCCAGATCGTCCTGAAGGAACGACGCAAACGACTTCGTCTGAATCTCAATCAGATTCGGAATGGAGACAGCGTCGCCGAACCGGCTGAAATCGATGACCGATTTGATTTCCATACGGGAAGCCCTCGTAGCAAGACGTAGGCACAGAACTCGTCACATCCCACAGGCGTGGCATAGCGGGACTCGCACCAAGGCGACCGAAGAACGCCGCGTTTCTTCGCTCGCAATGCGTGCATCACACCTCTTCAGCGCTGGTGGACCGGACCATCCTCCGGCGGAGGCGCGGCCTGCCCGTCTCACTGGCTCGGCCGCGAACCTGCCAGTATAATCACCAAGCCGATTCCAGCAAGCGGCGCGGGTGGATTTTTCAGTAAAATATCCACGATCGGCATCATTTTTGCTGGGGACGGGGTGTTTGTCAATGGCGCGATGGATCGGCGTAGACTACGGACGAAAACGCATCGGGCTCGCGGTGAGCGACGCGGGCGGCGAAATCGCGTCGCCGGCGAAGACCCTCGCCTCCACCGGGAACGCTTCCGGCGACGCCGACGCCGTGCTCGAATTCGCACGACACTGCCAGGCAACCGCGCTGGTCGTCGGAATGCCGCTCAACATGGACGGGTCCAGCGGGCCCCAGGCTGCATTCACAAACACTTTCGTCGAGCAGTTGCGGGCCGCTTCCAAGGCGCCCGTCGAGACCTGGGATGAACGCCTCACCAGTTTCCAAGCCGATCTGTGGATGTCCGCCGCCGGGCTGACCCGCGCTCAGAAACGAAAGCGTCGCGATCCGCTCGCCGCACAGGCGATCCTGCAATCGTTCCTCGACGCGCACAATTCCGCGGGTTCCGCTCCCACCTCGCGCGATCCGCTCGCGGATTGACGCCGCCGACCTATAATCAAACTCGGCTCAACACAGAAAGGAGTCGCCGATCGTGGCAATGGACTGGCAAGTCCCCGGGCGCGGCGAGGAATGCCGAGCGTGCGGGAAGAGTTTTGAAGCCGATGAGTGGGTGACGGCGTACCTGCGTCCGGCCCCGGACGGCTACGAGCGCATCGACCAGTGCGCCGCGTGCGACCCGCCCGTGGACCCCGCTGCGATCGGGCAATGGAAGACGCGCTGGGCAAACCGTTCTCAGGACAAGCCGCCGCAGTTCGACCGCGAAGGCTTGTTCGACCTTTTCCGCAGACTGGAAAGCGACGAGCACGCCGAGCAGGTTCGCCTGCGTTTTGTGCTCTCGTTGTTGCTGTGGCGAAAAAAAATCATCAAGCTTTCGGAAACGATCGCCGACGAGGATGGCGAACTTTGGCGATTCATCACGCCGCGCGCCGGCGACCGGTTCAACGTCAGACGCCCGAATCTGACCGAAGCCGAACTCGAAGAACTCAGTCAACAGCTCGAGACGCTGCTCTCCATTCGAGCCGCCGACCCTTCGTAGGCCGCGCTGTCGGATGCGGGGCCGGCTGGTGACTGACATGCATCGGCCGCACCGACGAGCGCGCTCGAGCGATTCGTTCCGCTCTCCGATGATCGCTACGGCGCTGCTCGTGAGCGCTCTGACGATCACCGGCTGCCCCTCGTCGCCGCCGCCGATCTCGTTCGCATCCCCGCGCGAAGCGACCGAAGCGTTCGGGCGCGTCGAGGACAATCTCAACGCGATCGCGGGCGCCTTGTTCTGCAAAGCGACGCTCTCGGTACGGTTCCGGGACGAAGGCGGAACGGTGCGACGATTCATCGCGCACCCCGGCGTGCTGGTGTTCGAGCAGCCGCGCTGCATGATTCTGGAGATTCGGTCGGCGCTCGGCCCGGTGTTGGGCCGCGTTGGATCAAACGATGAGTACTACTGGTTCTGGGTCGACACTCCGGACCTGCGCAAGCTCTGGTTCGGGCAGTGGGGTCTGCTGACTCCGTCATCGCGGGCGCGTTTCGCAATCCCGCCTAACGAACTGCTCGATGCGCTTTTCCTGCGCCCGCTGGAGGAGTTCGCCCGCAGCGGCTTGCAGCCCTTGCTCGAGCGCGTCGGACCGCAGCGCTGGCTCTTGTTTCAGCGGCTCGACGCTCGCGGGCGACCCTATGTTCGCCGCGCCGCGCGACTCGACTCGAAGCCGCCCCATCTCCCGATCGAGATCATCGACTATTCGGTCGACGGCGTCGTGCGGATGCGTTCGCGGCTCGGTGCGTACAAGCCCATCGCGTCCGATGTCGCGGCTCTGATCCCGCATAAGTATGTGATCGAATGGCCGGCGAGCGATGCCGAGTTTCGCATGGATCTTTCATCGGTCGGCTACCGCGACTCCGACCTGCCGTTCTGTGACTTCCCCGAGGACTGGAGCGGCGAGCGCGAATCCCTCGACGCCGCCCCAGCGTTTTCCATCCCCCGGCCCGCAAGCGAAAAGGCGTCTTTGTGATCGACCTGACGACAGCGTGTGTTTCGCGGCGCGTCGCATCGGCGGCGCTGCTGTTCTGGCTCGCATCCGTCTCTACGATCCGCGCCACGGCGCAGTCGGTCGATCGCCCGAGCGAAGACGCCAAGCTCGTCGTGCGGGTCGCGTCCGGCGACGCGGCGCTTTGGCTGGCGCGGCTCGATACGGATCACGCGGAGTTGTTTCACACCACGCCGAGCAGTGCGTTCGACTTCGATCATGCGCTCGACCGGCGGCCGCGCTCGCTGACGACAATAGAGGATGATCTTTTCCTCGCGTTCCCGGACGGGACGTTCTATCGCTACTCGCCGCAAGATGACAAGCTGCGCGCCGAGCGGTCGCTCACCCGCCCGCCGCTCAGTTTGTGCAGCGGATCCGACCGCATCTTCGCACTCGTAACGGCGGACGTTGGCGCGGCGCTGCCGGGCGCTGCGGCGAAGCTCGACCCAGCCGGCCCGGCCCTGGTAGTCGCGACCTACGACGGGAGTGCATGGAGCGCCAGCGCAAGCTGCCCGCCGGGCGCAACGGAGAACTCCGTCGAAGCGCTCGCGCCGCGATTGCTGGTCTACCGCGACGAGATGCTCTTGTTCTGGTCCTCACATCTCGACTCGAGTTCGCAGATCCACCTCGCCCATCGCGCGCTATCCGGCGGTCCGTGGTCCGCGATCGGGACGATCGGCGCGGCGGGACTCGACGGATTCTGGCCGGTGCTGGTCGACGGCGTGCCGATCCTGGTCGTGGCACAGGCGAAGACCGACCAGCCGCCGCGGATCACCGCCTATCGCCACCTCGGCGCGCTCTCTGAAACGCTCGCCGTGAGTTGGAAACGCTCCGAGCTCGCGCTCTCCCCGCCGCCCGCCGAATCACACGCCGACCACGTCGAAGCGGCGTTCGGCTACAACCAGCACGTCGGGCTGCTCTTGTCGGACCAGAGCGGGCGCTACGTGATCCGCTTCGCCCGTCCCGCGGAGACCGCCACGCTCCCGTCGATCGACGTCAACGCCGCACTGACCAGGACGCGCGTCGTCGAATCGCAGCAGAATCAGGCGTACGTGCTGATTCAAGTCCTGTTCGTTGTCGTGCTCGTGTCGCTGTTCGTCTGGCGACGCGAGAGCATGGTGACACAGTTGAACCTGCCGCCGCAGTGGGCGCTGGCGCTCGGCGTGCAACGACTGCTCGGGTTTCTGATCGACTTTTTGCCGTTCGCACTCGCCGCGTCGATCGCCGTCGATGTCCCGCTGCGCGCGAGCTTTCAGGAACTGTTCGGCGGATGGTGGACGAGCTTGTGGTCCGTCGGAGCGGACGCCGCCGCCACGCTCGATCCCCGCACGCGTCTGTGGTGGACGCTGACGTGTGTCGGGCACGTGGTCTATTGCGCGACGATGGAGCGCCTGCTCGGCCGCAGCGTCGGCAAGCTGTTCGCGGGAGTGCGTGTGCGTTCTGAAGACGGCGAGCGGGCGGCGACCTGGCAAATCCTGACACGCAACGGGCTCAAGCTGCTCGAACTCGTCCCGCAATTCTGGATCTTCGCGCTGCTCGTCCCGCTTTCGCGCAACCGCCAGCGGCTCGGCGATATCTTCGCCAAGACCGTGGTCGTGCGGCATGCGATTCGCGGTGATCACGATACGGGCACTGACAGCGGCAAGGATGCGGACTCCGCGTCTGTTGAATCGGACGAGCACAACTCGGAATCCGCCGACGACTGACTTCCCCGCGGCGCGATCAACCGCGACGACGATTCGCGCTCAGCCCACAATGTGCCACAAGCGAATGCGAACGGTACCGCTGCATCAGTGCGATGATCCGCTCGCGAAGAATCTCGATGCAGCGCTCCGCGTCGAGCGCGCGCACTTCACACGCCGACACGGGTTGACCATACGCGACGATCACCGGCGCGAAGCGCGGCGTCTTGCGATGCCGCGGCCACGCCTCGAAAGCGCCCAGAATCATCGTCGGGACAAGCGGCGCACGCGCCTTGCGAGCAATCAACACGACGCCGGACTGCATCTCGCCCACGCGACCGTCCGGAGTTCGCGTCCCCTCGGGAAACATCGTCACCAGACCGCCGCGTTTCAAGCGCCGCAACGTCTCCTTGATCGCCCCGATATCAGCGGTCCCGCGCCGCACGGGAAAGGCGTTGTAATACTCGATTACGCGTCTGAAGGCGGCGTTCTTGAAAAGCGTGTCGCGGGCCATGTAGTGGCACTCGCGCGGCAGAGCCTGTGTCGCGAACACCGGATCCATGAAGCTCTGGTGGTTGCAAACCAACACGACCGGGCCGCGGCGCGGCACATGCTCGCGACCAAAGACGCGTCCGCGAAAATAGGAAAGGAATCCCAACTGGCAGAATCGTTGGGAAATCCCGTACCCGATTCTCATTTCGGATTGGAGGAAGCTTCGGCGGCGTGATCGTTCGGCAGCGCCACGCCGGCGCGGCGAAGATGATCCACGAGAATATCGACGACCTGATGAAGCGACAGGTCGGAGGTGTCGAGTCGAATCGCGCCGACAGGAACGACCAGCGGGGCGACCTTGCGTTCGGCATCGGTGCGATCGCGCTTGCGCACGTTCGCGAGCACCTGCTCGATTGTCACGTCTTCCCCATCAGCGAGCAATTCGTGCATGCGCCGTTCGGCACGCATGCGTATGTCGGCATCGAGAAAAAACTTGAAATCAGCATCCGGAAACGCCACGCTGCCCTGATCGCGCCCCTCCGTGACCATCGACCCCAGCCGCCGGCCGAGCTCACGCTGCTTCTCGATCAGCACCGCCCGAACGCCCGGCGAGCGGGCCACATAGTGCGTGTTGTCGTTGACACGCATCGAGCGCGTCTCTTCCGTCACGTCGCGGCCGCGCAGCGTGACGCGAACGTGCGTCGGACCGCAATCCAACCCGAAGTCCGCCGTCGCCGCCGTTCGACTGAGCGACTCTTCATCAGCCCAATCGAGTTCGTCCTCGAGCGCGGCGAGCGTGACGACGCGGTACATCGCGCCGGTGTCGAGATAGGCGATTCCCAAACGCGCGGCGAGTTTTCGCGCCGCGGTGCTCTTCCCAGACCCGGCCGGTCCGTCGATCGTAATAATCATCAAATGGCAGTCCCGCAGAAAACCTCATCGTCCATCAGAAATTATAACCGCAAGCGACCCGGATCGTAGACGCGCGGCGATGATTCGTCCAAGATTTGGCGCAAGCAACGAGGAGCGACGCGATATGAGTCAGCCCAAATCCATCATGATCGACCTGGACGGAGTGATTTGCAGCGAGGAGCGCGTCTTCGACCGACCGCTCGCAGAGCCGATCGCCGGCGCGCGCCAGGCGCTTCAGCAGCTTCGCGACGCCGGACACACGATCGTTATCTATACCGCCCGCGGCTGGGCGGAATACCGCGTCACAAGGCAATGGCTCGACGAGCACGGCATGACCTACGATGCGATCCACATGGGCAAGCCAATCGCGCACGTCTGGATCGACGACCGGGCGATTCGATTTCGAGACTGGAAACAGACGCTCGGTGAACTCGACGAAGTTTGAATCACCCTGTGCGAGAGCGAAATGCACGCGCGCGGCGGACGCCGCGCTGGCTGAAGCCCGCGGCTCTTGCGGGACGCATCATCACGCACGGCAATGCGGCGCTGCTGACGTGCGTCAGAATCGCGCGGCAACAACTGTCTGCTACGCTCCCGCCGCCGCGCGGATCGCAGGCGGGTCGGGAATCTCGCAATCCCCATCTGTCGGCGGCTGAAGCGGTTCGACCTCGTCGCGTGCTTTGGAGCACGACTTGAGTTCGAGCGCTTCCATAGGCGGCAGGTCGTCGAGGTCGGCCAGGCCGAACAGGTTGAGAAACTTCTTGGTCGTGCCGTACAGCATCGGGCGGCCGACGACGTCCGCGCGACCCTCGATTCGGATCAGCCCCACTTCACGCAACCGATGCAGCACCTCGCCGCACGCCACGCCGCGAATCGCCTCGACGTCGGCGCGGATGATCGGCTGTCGATAGGCGACGATTGAGAGCGCTTCGAGCGCCGCCTCACTCAGACGCGAGTCGCTGCGCTGCTTGTTCAGTTTGTCCAGCCACGGACGAAACTCGACCCGCGTCATCATCTGAAACCCGCGCGCGATGTGCTCGACGCGGAACGCCTGTCCCGCCGTCTCGTACGATGCATTGAGTTCTTCAATCAGCTTGCGAACGCGCGTCGGCGTCTCGACCCCCGCGGCTTCGGCCAACCGAGCGGCACTGAGCGGCGCATCGGTCGAGAAAAGCAGCGCTTCGACGATTCGCAGCGGATCCGGTTGCCCGCTGACGTCCGCGTCGGCGCACTGCGCGTCCGGCGCTGCAACGCCGTCGCACGCGGCATCGTCCCCTTCGACCGGCAAGACCGGTTCCTCGCATAAGTCCGCGGATTGGAGACATTCAGGCTCTTCGACGGCGACGAATCCGCTGTCGCCGAGAGCGCCTTCCGTAGCGATTGTGAGGCTGATCGCGTCATCCATGACCGGTATCTCCTCGTTCGTTTGACCCAACTTGCCCCAATGCTACCTTCGCCCGCCCCAAGCGTCCAGACGAAAGCACACGTTGATTTCCGAGCCGCGACGCCTTATGACCCGCACCTGCGACCCCCGGTACTCGGCTGGAGCGGAACCATGCCCATCCCCGATAGCGTCGACCCGCGCGACGCGCTGTTGCTCGTGATCGACATGCAGCAGCGGCTGCTGCCTCATATCGCCGAGCGTGAACGCGTCCAGCGGCAAGTGCTGCGCATGATGCGCGCCGCGCGCGAGTTGGAAATTCCGATTCGCGTCTCCGAGCAATACCCCAAGGGACTCGGCGCGACCGTCGAGACCATCGCGGCGCGGATCCCCGCCGACGCCGAACGAATCGAGAAAGCCTCGTTCAGCGTTTGCGGCGAC
>Ga0114931_10004785_pt1 | contig 16819 bp, 17 predicted proteins | sample 2SBtaG_FD_89579 | JGI IMG/M metagenome (GOLD analysis project Ga0114931, IMG submission 89579) | Deep subsurface microbial communities from Kolumbo volcano to uncover new lineages of life (NeLLi) - 2SBTROV14_V59a metaG | ecosystem: Environmental > Aquatic > Marine > Volcanic | place: Kolumbo...
AGCATGAACAAGGCGGCAATCCCCGCGAGCACAAAAATCCCGACGATAACCTCAATCACTCTCATATTAGTCATATCAATTATTCCCAAACATCAATGCAGTCAGCACAAAATCAAGCCCCAGCACCGCTAGTGAAGCATAGACCACCGATCGGGTCGTCGCCCTGCTGACACCCTCGGATGTCGGCACGGCATCATAACCCTCGAAGACCGCAACCCAGGTCACCACAACGCCGAAAACAACACTTTTGATAATGCCATTGACGATGTCTTCTGACCAATCCACCTGTGCCTGCATCTGCGACCAGAAAGCCCCTTCGTCTACCCCCAGCAGGCCAACGCCGACAAAATAAGCACCGCCAATGCCCACCGCACTGAACATCGCTGCCAGCAACGGCATGGCGATGATCCCGGCGAAAAAGCGGGGCGCTACAATCCGCCGTACCGGATCCACCGCCATCATCTCCATGCCGCTCAGCTGCTCGGTCGCTTTCATCAGACCGATTTCTGCAGTCAGTGCTGATCCCGCCCGCCCGGCAAAAAGTAGTCCCGCCACCACCGGCCCCAGCTCTCTCACCAGTGACAGTGCCACCACTGGCCCCAGTGATGATTCGGCACCGAAATTGACCAGGGTATTGTACATCTGCAAACCCAGGACCATACCCACATTCAACGCAGAGACCACGATGATTGCCAGAGAGAATACCCCGACATAGTACAACTGGGCTACGATAAGCTGAAAATGGGGAATGAGGCTGAAGGAACCCGCCAGAACACGGGCGATAAAAAGATTGCCGCGCCCCAGACGGCCGCAGAAATTGATGGTTGCACGCCCCAGATATTGTAGTCCGTCAAGAATCAGCATCAGCGGTGACCTTCGTTATCCTGCTTCCAGCAACAGATCCCGGGCATAATCCCCGGCAGGGTAATGAAAGGGCACCGGACCATCGGGCAGGCCATGCATAAACTGCCGAACCCAGGCCGAAGCAGAATCTTCCAGATCCCGTGGCTTACCATGGGCCACGACCTTGGCATTAGACAGCAGATAGATAGCATCGGAAATAGCGGCTACCTCCTGCACATCATGGGAAACAATAATTGTGGTCAGGCCCAGGACATCATTCAACATCCTGATCAGCTTCATGATGACACCCAGAGTGATTGGATCCTGGCCAGTAAATGGTTCATCATACATGATCACCATAGGATCCAGTGCAATCGCCCGTGCCAGTGCCACCCGGCGCGCCATACCCCCTGATAATTCATTGGGCATCAGCCGCCGGGCGCCCCGCAGCCCGACCGCCTGCAGTTTCATCAGTACCAGATTACGGATGATGGATTCGGGCAAGCGGGTATGCTCGCGGATGGGAAACGCGACATTATCAAACACGTTGAGACTGGTAAACAGCGCACCACTCTGAAACAGCAAACCAATGCGCTTGCGCAGTTCATACAGCCGCTACCTGGAAAGCCGAACCACATTCAGCCCATCGACCATCACCACGCCCTGCTCCGGCTTCAGCTGACCGCCGATCAGCCGCAGCAACGTGGTCTTCCCTGTGCCGCTGGGCCCCATAATCGTGGTCACTTTACCACGCTCGAAACAGATACTGACATTATCCAGAATCGGACGCTGGCCGTAACGGAACGTCAAATCCCGAAGTTCGATCAGATTATCGCCCTGCCGGTCCTGTACAGCATTCATAGCAGCAGGCCTGGGCTAATCACCCTATGGGTCCGCCATGCAGTCGCGGACAAGTGCCAATGTTCAATCCGTATGTTCCTCCAGGTAAAAGTGCAGTTTGCGATGGGTGATACTGGGAAAGCCCCGACGGATACCTCGCAAATGTTCCAGATCAATATCAGCGCAAATCACGCCCGCACCATTCTGCAGGCGGTTCATGACGCCGCCCCAGGGGTCGACGATCATGCTGTTGCCATAGGTCTCACGGCCATTGATATGATAGCCCCCCTGCGCCGCAGCGATCACGTAACACAGGTTCTCAATGGCACGCACCCGTACCAACGCCTCCCAGTGCGCCTTGCCGGTAAAGGCTGTAAAAGCGGAGGGCACTGCAAACAGTTCCGCCCCGCTGTCCAGCATGCAACGATACAGTTCCGGAAAACGCAAATCATAGCAAACCGCCAGCCCCAGGCGGCCGAATGGGGTATCAACCACCACAACCCGCTCTCCAGACAGGATAGTCTGTGATTCGGTATAGCTTTCCGCATTTTCTTCAATACAGACGTCAAAGAGATGCATCTTATCATAGCGGGCGACACAGTCACCCTGGTTATCAAACAGCAGACAGGCAGCGAAAATCCTGGCCGGATCGGGTGAAACCAGGGGGACCGTGCCGCCCACGATCCAGATGTTTTGCTGGGCGGCCTGGCGGGAGAGGAAATCCTGTATCGGCCCGGCCCCCTCTTTCTCGCCGGCCTTGAGCTTGTCTGCCTCCGACAGCCCCATTAAGGCAAAATTCTCCGGCAACACCACCAGCTCGGCGCCCTGGGCAACAGCCAGTGCAAGCAGGCGTTCCGCCTCGATCAGATTCGCGCCGACATTGGGCCCGGATGCCATTTGTATCGCCGCCACTCGACTCATCTCATTATCCTCATCTGCATAACTTCATGACTTGCCATCCTTTGCCCTCGCCAGCGCCTATTTGCCGGCTTTACTCTCCCGCAGGAGTTCCACAACCGGCGCATCCCAGCTCCCTGTAACGGTATATTTGATCTGTGCCACCTTGTCGGCCCCGGTCTTGAGCAGCTGTTCCGCCAGTAATATGGCGACACCGACGCCCAGACCGCCGGCCACCGCACCCGCTACCGGCAGGCCCGTAGTGATAATATGCGGCATCACCGTCACCTCCTGATCATAATCATGGGCCAGCAGACCGACCCGCCCCTTGGCGGTAATCTTTGCTGCCGGACTTTTCATCTCCAGATCCCGGGTGGTGGCCTCACCATCCGCGATATGGAAAGTACCCTTGATACGATCAAAACTGAAACCCTTTTTGAAAATGTCGCTGAAATCCAGTGACAGTCGCCGCGGTAACGCCTGCAGGCTGAGCAGACCGAAGATACGACCGGCACCCGGCTCGACATCCAGCAAACGACCCTTTTCAATATTAAGCGCCATGGTACCGCGAAGCTTCTTGACCGTAAAAGATGCCGGGGACCCCGGCCACCGGGCACTCATTTCAATATGGCCTTTGCCTTCCTTGATACTGTCAGCATAGCCTAGCCGGGTCAGGGCCTTACCCAGGTCACGGCTGTCAAAGCGCAGTTTAAACACCGATGTTTGCTGTCCTTCATGAGACGCTAACCACTCACCCTGTGCCTTGAATTGCATCACGTTTGCAGCCACCAGCGCTATCTGATCGAAACGCAGCCCGGCAGGCACTTTGACCGCCGCCAGACTGAGTTGCCCGTAATCGATTCCAGCAAACCTGAAATCCTTGCTGGTGATATCCAGCGCCGGCAACTGTCGCGGGTCGGCCAGGGACTCGTGGCCTGCGTCCCCACCTTCATCGAGATACAGATAATCAAGACGCATCTGCAAGGGCACACCGCTTGCCAGTGGCCATTTGATGCTGCCTTTGAGTTCCTGACTGGTGATAGCGAGATCCCATTGGCGAGGATACCAGACTGCATTCAGCCGGACCTTATTAAGGTCATGCGCCAACAGCACCAGGCGGTCTATTTTCATACTAATCATGCGGATCTCTGAACGACTGGCAGAAACAGCTGCGAACGTTGCGGCAGTCTTAGATAAGGCTCCCAATCCGCATAGGAAACATAGGCGATCTCCCCGGCCAGCCGCAAACCTCCCTGTGATGGCAGCTGCGCCACATCCCGACCGAAATGGAGTTCACCCCGCGCCAGTCCCGACTGCTCATTGAGCGCGAAAATACCGCTGAGCAGCCCCCCCATATGCAGCTGCAAGGGTGAATCCGGTTACCTGGGCAGGGGAATCTCCAGAGAAAAATCCACAGCTTTGTCCTGCGCCTTGTGGAGGGGCAAGGGCAAGTCCATGGTGACGCCGCGCAAATCGGACTGAATCAGCAGCTTGCTTCGTGGACTATCGGCCTGTTTAAGCAGGGGTACTGACAGTGTGGCCAGCCAATCTGTGGTGCCACTGAGATGCGCCATCAGAAAAGCGGGTAGAAAGCGGCTGATCGCGGCATCATCCGTCCGCCCCCGGGCACGAAATCTGATCGTCGGGATATCTGCCACTTTCGGGGTGGCGATATCAATGACGCTGTCCATGCCCAGCACCCTGGCATCGATGCGCTCAGCGAACAAACCCGTGTTGCTGAAACTCAAGCGGCCATTGATCGCGCTGATCTCCAGCCCCTCGGCAACCGTCAGGCGGCTATCCGTCATATCCAGCCTGCCCTGAATCTCTGCCGGCTCACTGTTCAGCGGCTTGTGCACAGACAAACTGAGATGGCTCTTGCCGGCGGCAGTAAAATTCCCGAGATAGCGGGCAAATTTGTGCTTCAGGGGACTCTCCCGGAGGAATTTCAGGGCGTCAGCAGTAGGCCCGTCCGCCATTCCCCTGACCACCAGTTGCGCTGGCTGCGCTGCCAGGTCATCGATGATAATTTGGGCTTTACTAATCCGGGAGGACAGACTCCGTCCTGTTGCCTTCATATCCAGACGACGGTTGTAAAAATCGACCGAGGTTGCAATTTCATTGATTCCTGGCCAACCGGGGGCATATTCCAGCACCCCCTGATCAAGATCAAAGTGGACCTTAAACACCCCTTCATGGTGATCAAAAGGAAAATCCTTCAGACGCCCGAAGAACATCGCCCCACCGCGACGAATACGGCCACAAATAATCCCCTGTTCCAGCCAGCGCACCAGCCCCGGACGCATCCGGGTAACAGGCAGATAGCGGGCTGTACGGGCAACACTCGGGGAGATGAAGTTCACCAGCAGGCTCAGAAACGGTGAGGCCGCTCGCCCGGGCAACAGCACGTCCAGATTGGCACGCAGGCGAATATCCTGATTCTCCACAGACAGATCATCGCCAATGATCCGCCAGCTTTCATCGGGCAGGAGGCCCCAAAATATCTTCCCTTGCAGCCGGCTCACGGGCAGCGTATCGCGCAGCAGTGGCCTGAAATCCAGATGAGCATCCCGAGTCCCGAGTTCAACCAGGCCGCCCTGATCATCGGCCACCACATGACCACTCAGACCGGCGATGCCCGGCAGATGGCGCCAGGGCTTAACACTCAGATCCGAGAAACCACCCGTCAGATGAAATATTGGCTTAACCTCACGAGCACGAAAATAGAGCTGTGTATCCAGCAGCCGGCCAGTCGGTCGGAGTGTTTTCAACAGGGCACGCGCATCCTGCGGCAGGACACCGGACACCAGTGCCAAACTGCTGACATCCTGCAGATCGAGGTAGGAGCAGGATGCAGCAATCACGGGGAAGCCCCCCACTGTGGACACCGCAAACTGCAATCTGCTGCTGTGCCACTGCCGCCCCCCGCGTTTCAGGCTGAAGTCAGTGATCCCCAGCCGCCAGCCGCCAGCCTGTCTCTCCCAGGCGAAATTGCCGCCCAGCTGATCAATACTTTGTCGTCCGACCTGCGCTGTCTTTAAGGTAGCGGGCTGTTCACCATCCGTAGCCAGGAACAACACATTGCGGGCCGCCACAACGCCTTCCAGAGAATGCAGCCTGCCCTGCTGCCAGCTACCCCAGATTTTCAGGTCACCGTCTGCCGCTGCGACAGGACGTTGTGGCAAACGCAGTGCCGCCAGCAGGCGACCGATGTGCAGACGATTACCTGTCAGGTAGGCCTCTGCATTCCATTGCCCCGCCGTCATGATGTCACCCTGCAAGTCAATTGCGAAGGAAAAATGCCGCCCGATTACCGCTGGCAGCAAGGCAGAACCGTTCAACTGATGGCGCTGACCATCGTTGCGCAGATGGAGGACCGCATCACGAATAACGATTTCATTGGACTTGAGCGTATCGTCGCGCCAGCTGATCTGAGCGATTTTGAGGGCGATGCGATCCCGGGACAGGGCCCAGCGGGCAAACAGCAATCCGGCATCACCGCGGGCATCGGCCGGCGTCATGCCGAAACCATGGATACGTACCTGACCATCTTTATGCCGCACCACGACCAGCCGGGCACCTACCAGGCTCAGACTGCTGATTTGCAGGCTGCCACTGAAAAGGGAACTCAGGATATCCAGGCCGACCTTCACCTCTTTCAGCCTGATCAGCGGTTGACGGGGTTTCTGTTTATCAAAAATGGTCAGGCCGAGCAGTTTAAGGCGCGGCCCCAACCGGTACCAGTCAGTCTCGATGACATCGACCTGCAGCGGTTGCCCGAGCAGCCCCGCAAGACGGTGAACCAGGGCCTCCCGGTACTCCCCGGCCACCGGCAGTAACAGGCGCGCAGCGGTTATCACTACCGCCAGCAGCATAATGAAGGCGGCCAGGACCCACCAGATTTTCCTCGTACAACGGCGAATCACAGGCAGATCACATCATCACCACGTCGAATTGCTCCTGGGTATAGAGCGCTTCGGCCTGAAACTTCACCGGCCTGCCGATAAACTCCTCCAGCTCTGCAACACTGGTGGATTCTTCATCCAGCAAAAGATCCACCAGCTCCTGTGAAGCCAGTACCATAAACTGCCGGGCATCGAACTGCCGCGCCTCGCGCATGATCTCGCGAAAGATTTCGTAGCATGTGGTCTCCCTGGTCTTGATGGAACCCCGGCCATTGCAGGTACTGCAGGCTTCGCAGAGGATGTGTTCCAGGCTTTCACGGGTGCGTTCGCGGGTCATTTCCACCAGCCCCAGCGGTGAAACCTCACAGATATAATGCCTGGCGCGATCTGCTTCAAGGCTCTTTTCCAGGGCCCGCAATACCTGATATTTATGGTCTTCCATCATCATATCAATGAAATCGATGATAATGATACCGCCGAGATTGCGCAGTCGCAGCTGCCTGGCAATTGCCTGCGCCGCCTCAAGATTGGTCTTGAAGATCGTTTCCTCAAGATTACGGTGACCGACAAAGGCGCCGGTATTGACATCAATTGTGGTCATCGCTTCCGTCTGATCGATGAACAAGTGACCACCCGACTTCAGCTGCACCTTGCGTTGCAGGGCCTTCTGGATCTCATCTTCAACAGAGTAAAGATCAAAAATAGGCCGCTCGCCAGGATAGTGCTCAATGCGGGGCACTAGTTCGGGAATAAATTGTTTGGCAAAGCCGACGATGGACTGGTATGTGCCGCGGGAGTCAACACGGACTTTGTCGATCGTGCCCCCCGGCAAATCCCGTAAGATCCGCATAGCGAGCGGTAAAGCGGCATGAATCAGCCTTCCGGAAGCAGTATCCTTGATGCGCTGCTGGACCGAGACCCAGAGTTTTTGCAGAAAACGCATGTCTTCCAACAAATCTTCCGCAACCACACCCTCCGCTGCTGTACGGATGATATAACCAGCAGCCTTGTCATCACCCAGGTCTCCAGTGACGATTTCCCGCAAGCGGATGCACTCTTCATCACTGCTAATCTTCTGCGAAATGCCAATATTGCTTACTGACGGCATGAGCACCAGGTAACGCGAAGGAATCGCCAGATGGGTGGTCAGCCGGGCCCCCTTGCTGCCGAGGGGATCCTTGACCACCTGCACCAGCACCTCCTGCTTCTCGCGTAGCAGTTCCGTAATGGACACATCGCTGCACTGATCTTCGGCAACCTCCACCGGATCCTGTTGCACCAGAATATCTGTGACATGCAGAAAGGCAGTCCGTTCCAGGCCGATATCCACAAAGGCGGCCTGCATGCCGGGCAGTACCCGCTGCACAGTCCCTTTATAGAGGTTGCCGACAAGGCCGCGTTTTCCCGTGCGCTCGATATACACTTCCTGCAACAGGCCGTTTTCGACAATCGCTACCCGTGTTTCTCGGGGAGTGACATTTACGAGTACCTCATCGCTCATGGGATTTTCCTCAACAATACAGCGCATCCAGAAAACGGTATCCGTCACCCCATCCAACCGCTAAAAACAACCGGCCATCAGTCCCGATGATAGGGGTGGTTTCTATACAAACTCCAGGCACGATATAACTGTTCCGCCAGAACAATGCGCACCAGGGCATGAGGCAATGTCAGCCTGGAAAGGGACCAGACACAGTCTGCCCGTTCAAGGCAGGCAGGCGCCAGGCCATCAGGACCACCGATCAGCAAACAAAGATCACGGCCCGCCAGCAGCCAGTCGGCGAACCGGGTCGCCAGCTGACGGGTGTTCCAGTGTTGACCACTTTCATCCAGTGCCACGACCCAGGTATCGCGCGGCACCAGCCGCAGCATCCGCTCACCCTCATCCTGACGCAGGCGCTCGACCGGCAGGCCCTTGCTGCGCTTGCCAGCAGTGATTTCATGCAGCTTCAGGGAACACTCGCCCTGCAGTCTCCGGGCATAAGTCTGGTAACCACGGCTCACCCATTCAGGCGGCTTCTGCCCAACAGCGACAATATGAATGTGCATGAATCAGCCACACCGGCTATTCATGTGACGCCTTCACCTGAGGCCGCATCCATACGCCAAAGTTTTTCCAGCTGATAAAACTCCCGCACCTGAGGCAGCATGACATGCACCACCACATCACCCAGATCCACCAGACACCACTGGCCATCCTGTTCCCCCTCGATGCCCAGCGGCCTGAGGCCCCGGGCCTTGACCTTGTCGACGACATTACGCAGCAAGGACTTCACATGCCGGGCAGAAGTGCCACTGGCGATGATCATAACATCCGTGATACTGGTGATATGCCTGACATCGAGCACGGTGATATCCACCGCCTTCAGCTCCTCCAGCGCATCGACGACGATCGGTTTCAACTGCGCAGCTTCCATTATCCTCTTCCTGTCATCCTATCGATAAAGTTTGTTTTCGCATAAATAGCGCCAGACAGCATCCGGCAAGAGATAACGAGCGCTCTTGTCCTCACGGACCAACGCCCGTATCCGGCTCGCCGAGATATCCAGCTGTGAAACCGCCTGGAACCATATTCTGCCTGCGGTATGCTGTCTTAGTTCCGCCACATCGACGGCCCGGTGCTCAGCCACCAGTGCGGCGACCACGGGCGACAAGGCGGCATCACTCCCCGGCCGGCAGGCAATAACCAGATGGGCCAGTGTCACCAGCTGTTCCCAGTGATACCAGCGGTGCAGGCTGGCAAAGGCATCCATTCCCATGATCAGGCACAGGGAACGTACAGGAAACTCCGTGCGCAGAGATTCCAGCGTATCCACCATATAGGAGAAACCCGGACGCTGCAGCTCGCGCTCATCGACAAAAAAGCCGCCCTGGTCCTGTACCGCCAACCGCAACATAGCCAGCCTGTCCTGCGGTGCCGCCAGCGGCTCTGCCCGGTGGGGCGGCAGATGGCAGGGAAGAAAACGTACTTCCGCAAGATCAAGTTCCTGAAAAATCTCCAGGGCGATGCGCAGGTGACCAAAATGAACCGGATCAAAGGTACCGCCTAGAACACCGATCCCGCGCATCTACCGCCTGATATGCCCATCACCGATCACGATGAATTTTTGCGAGGTCAGCCCTTCCAGTCCTACCGGACCACGGGCATGCAGCTTGTCGGTACTGATACCGATCTCCGCACCCAGCCCGTACTCGAAGCCGTCGGCAAAGCGGGTGGAGGCATTCACCATCACCGAGCTGGAATCCACCTCGCGCAAAAACTGCCGCGCCCGCCCGATATCTTCGCTGATAATGGCATCGGTATGCCCTGAGCCATAGCGGCGGATATGGTCGATGGCCTCGTCAATGCCGGCAACCAGACGAATCGCCAGGATCGGTGCCAGATATTCGCTTGACCAGTCGGCCTCTTCTGCGGCCTTCATATCCGCAACGATGGCGCGACTTGCCGGACAGCCCCGCAGCTCCACCCCGGCCTCATGGTAACGGGCGGCCAGTTCAGGGAGGACTGCAGCGGCGATATCACGAGCAATCAGCAGGGTTTCCATGGTGTTGCAGGTCCCATAGCGCTGGGTCTTGGCATTATAGGCTACCGCAACCGCCTTCCCGGCATCGGCCCGGTCATCGATATAGACATGACAGATACCATGCAGATGCTTGATTACCGGAACCTCTGCCTCTGCACTGACCCGTTCGATCAGCCCCTGACCACCTCGGGGTACGATGATATCGACGAAGGATTTCATGCGCACCAACTCGCCTACTGCCGCCCGGTCTGTGGTAGCAACCAATTGCACGGCGTCCGCCGGCAGTCCGTTCTCGGAAAGGGCCTGGCGAATGCACTCAGCGATCGCCTGGTTGGAGTGAATGGCCTCCGAGCCGCCCCGCAGAATGCAGGCATTGCCGGATTTCAGGCACAGCCCCGCCGCATCCGCCGTCACATTCGGCCGCGCTTCATAAATGATGCCAATCACCCCCAGCGGGACCCGCATGCGCCCCACCTGGATGCCTGAAGGGCGATAGGCCAGGCCACTGATTTCCCCCACCGGGTCAGACAGTTTGGCAATTTCCCGCAGCCCCTCCGCCATCGTCACGAAACGCCCGTCATCCAGGGCCAGGCGATCCAGCAGGGCTGAATCCAGCGCCCGCGCTTCCGCCGCGGCCAAATCTTGCCGGTTGGCCTGCAGAACAAGACTGCCGGCTTCTTCGATGGCGCCAGCCATTGCGTTGAGGGCCGCGTTTTTATCCGCAGTCGCTGCACGCGCCATTTCTCTGGCAGCCTGACGGGCCCGGCTGCCGACTTGCGCCATATATTGTCTGATCTCTGTCATGGAACTGCTCTCAATCTCGCTCGGTCCGCCATCTGCAGACATAATTGTAACAGTTCATCCCAGGGATTGCCTGCTCCCAAGCCCTTGATGATACGGTCAATACGGGTAGCTTTCTGCAACAACCGCAGCCAGCCACTGTCGTCATGGCGCCGCAGCGCTTTAGCGACCAGTGCCTTGCGTTTTTCCCAAACATGATGACGTGCCAGGGCCTGCGCAGCTGTGTTTCCATGCCGCACCTCCGCCGCCATTCCGGCAAGCGCCCGGATTTCTCGCAGCAAGGCCCAAAGCACCACCGCGGGCTCAACGCCTTCGGCGCGCAGCCCCGCCAGCACCCGCACGATCCGTATCTCATCACCCGCGAGGGTACAGTCTACCAGTCCGAAAACATCATAGCGGGCGCTGTCGGCAACCGCTGCCATAACCTCATCCACCGTCACCGCACCCGGACCATGCCACATATGCAGTTTTTCGATTTCCTGATCTGCCGCGAGCAGGTTGCCCTCCACCCGTTCCCCCAGCAGCGTCAGCGCATCCTGCTCGGCTTTCATCCCCAGCCGCGCCATGCGCTGACTGATCCAGCCCGACAATTGCTGCGCCCCCGGCGGCCAGATTTGCACCACTACACCGATGCTATCCAGCGCCTTGTACCAGCGGCTGTTGCGGGCCGACGCCTCGATCTTCCCCGCGATCAGCAGCAACACATTGTCACGGGCATAATCCCTGGTGTAGGCCTGCAATGCCTTACTGCCGGCATCCCCCGGCTTTCCTGAAGGCAAACGTACTTCCAGCAAACGCCGACGGGCAAACAGCGATAGCGCACTGGATTCCTGCTGCAGCCTGTTCCAGTCGAAACCCGCCTCAACGTGCATCACGACGCGCTCCTCGCAGCCGGCTTCCCGGGCCTTGCCACGAACCGCGTCGCAGGATTCCTGTACCAGCAGAGGTTCATCCCCGGTCACGAAGTAGACCGGCGCCAACTGCTGTTGCAGATGGCGCAACAATTGCTGCGGCGGCAGTTTCATCCCTTCTTGTCCGCTGCCAGGGACTGCAGCCGCCGCAGCATATCCCTGACGACATCCCGCCGCATATCGCGATAGAGCTGTTCGCTTTCCGACTCGATCGCATTGACAGCGGTTTCCTGGAATTTGAAATCACGGATACGCCGAACAGTCTGCCGGTCCAGCAGGATGGCCCCGTGTCGGTCAATGACATCGAACACCACCGTATAGATCAATTCATATTCCTGCACCTTACCCCCCAGACTCACTGACAATACCCGGCGCCTGCGGGTGGCGGAATGGATCCTCACGGTCAGTTCAGCCTGTGACTGCTCCGCAACCACCAGGGTACCCGTGGCGCGCAGTGCCTGGCGCAGCTCCCCATACAGGGGGACACTCTGGTCTTCCTGGATAAAGGTCAGCGGCAGAGGCGCAGCGGCACCACCACCCTGAAAACCGCGCAAGTGATAACCGCAGCCCCCCAGAAACAACAGGCTGCAGCAGGTAAACAGGGCCGGAACAAGGAAACGCGACCTGTAGACACCATATTGCCGGGGATAACGTATAGATGAAGTGTTCACCGGTCGCCCACGACAATATTCACCAGCCTGCCGGGCACCACGATGACCTTCTTTATCGACTTGTCGGCAATGAAACGATGCACGTTTGCTTCCTGAAGGGCAGCGCTCTCAATGGTCCCCCGATCCGCTCCGGCAGCCACATGAATCCTGCCACGCAGTCTGCCATTGACCTGGACCACCAGCTCAATATGCTCGCGCACCAGGGCACGGGCATCGGGCTCGGGCCACGCGGCCACCAGAATATCCTGCCCCAAACCCAGACACCGCCACAGCGTCTGGGTGACATGGGGAACGATGGGCGCCAGCAGACGCAGCAGGATCTCCAGCCCTTCATTAAGCACAGCCAGCTGCGCCTCGTCCGCCGGCGCCTCATCCGGACGTGCCTTTTCCAGCAGATTCAGAATCTTCATGCCGGCGGAGACCACCGTATTGAAACGATAGCGGGCATAGTCATGATTGGCCTGCTGTAAAATAGTGTGAATCTCCAGGCGCAGTCCGGCAGCCGATGTTCCTGGAGCAAGCAAATCGGATATCACCGCAGCTTTGTGACGCCGTGGCAACTCATGGGCGAAGGACCATAACCGTCGTAGGAAACGGCTGGCGCCTTCCACGCCGCTATCAGACCATTCCAGCGATTGCTCCGGCGGGGCTGCGAACATGGTAAACAAACGCACCGTATCCGCGCCATAACGATCGATCAGTGTCTGGGGATCTACCGTATTGCCCTTGGATTTGGACATCTTGACCCCGTCCTTGAGCACCATTCCCTGGGTCAGCAGATGAACAAAAGGCTCGGCACTGTCAAGCAAGCCGGCATCACGCATCAGCTTGTGATAAAAACGGGCATAGAGCAAATGCAGAATCGCATGTTCTATGCCCCCGATATAGTAATCCACCGGGAGCCAGTAGGCGGCCCGCTCATCCAGCATGCGGCTGGCATTATCCGTGCAGGTATAACGGGCATAGTACCAGGAAGATTCCATGAAGGTATCAAAGGTATCTGTTTCGCGCTCGGCAGCCCCACCACATTCGGGACAGGTGGTCTGCCGGAAGGCCGCCATCTGCGCCAGGGGTGAACCGACGCCTTCCAGGGTGACTTCAGTGGGCAGCACCACCGGCAGATCTTCATCGGGCACCGGCACACTGCCACATTGCGGGCAATGAATCATGGGGATGGGCGCCCCCCAGTAACGCTGCCGGGAGATCCCCCAGTCACGCAGGCGGTAATTGACCCGTCGCCGCCCGACACCCTGCTTCTCCAGATGGTCGGCAATGGCCTCAGCAGCCTGGGCGGAACTCAAACCACTGAAGGGGCCGGAGTCCCGCAGGCATCCGGGTGCCGTATAGGCGGCCTGACTCATATCGTGATCTGTTCCGTCCGCTGGATAAATCACTTGTCGGACAGGCAGCTTGTAACGGCGAGCGAATTCAAAATCACGCTGATCGTGTGCGGGCACCGCCATCACGGCACCGGATCCATAGGCCATCAATACGAAATTCGCGACCCAGATCGGCACCGCCTCCCCACTGATCGGGTGAATCGCTGTCATGCCGGTAGACATTCCCTTTTTTTCCATGGTCTCCAGCGCCGCCTCTGAAGTCGCGGTATGACGACACGCCTCCAGAAAAGCCGCCAGGGCCTTGTCCTGTTGCGCGGCCTTGAGCGCCAGGGGGTGCTCGGCCGCCACCGCCAGATAACTCACCCCCATCAGAGTGTCGGGCCGGGTGGTAAAGACCGTCAGAGAGGAGGCCTCACCGTTGATGGCAAATTGCAGCTCAACACCCTCAGAACGCCCGATCCAGTGACGCTGCATGGTGCGCACCTGCTCCGGCCAGCCATCCAGCTGGTCGAGATCGGCCAGCAGCTCTTCCGCATAAGCGGTAATCTTCATGAACCACTGGGCAATCTCCTTGCGCTCCACCACCGTATCACAGCGCCAGCAGCGACCTTCGATCACCTGTTCATTGGCCAGCACGGTGTGGTCATGGGGACACCAGTTGACCGGTGCCGTCTTCTTGTAGACCAGGCCCTGACGATACAGACGGTTGAACAGCCACTGCTCCCAACGGTAATAGGCCGGATCACAGGTAGCCAGCTCCCGATCCCAGTCATAGGCGAAACCGAGTCGTTTGAGCTGACCGCGCATATAATCGATATTGTGACGGGTCCATTCGGCGGGGGACACCTGGTGCTTGATGGCCGCGTTCTCCGCCGGCAAGCCGAAGGCATCCCACCCCATGGGCTGCAACACATTCTTGCCCTGCATGCGCTGATAGCGGGCGATGACATCGCCGATGGTGTAATTGCGCACATGCCCCATATGCAGACGCCCGCTGGGATAGGGAAACATGGCCAGGCAATAGTATTTTTCCCGTTCAGGATCCTCACTGGCGCGAAAGCTGCCACTTTGCTCCCATTCAAGCTGTACCTGCCCCTCAATTTCCTGCGGGCAATAAGGTTTTTCTGTCTTATGCTCACTCATTCCGCGTCCTGGTTTCCTCTCCCCTCCTGCGGGGTGTTGTCTTGATGCGCGCGCGCCGCACACCGAAATCCGACTCTATTCAACCCATAGACCACCGTCAACATGAGGACCGCAAGCAGCAACACAGCGAAATTGCCCAGACGGACATAAGGCGTAGCCCCTTTCATGGGCTGGATAGTCCCGGTCAGAACAGTCTCAACAAACTGTGGCGCCTGCGCAGTAATCCTGCCCTGGGGATCGATGATCGCGGAAACACCGGTATTGGTGGCCCGCAACAGGTAGCGGCCAGTCTCCAGGGCGCGCATACGGGCCATCTGTAAATGTTGCCAGGGCGCCACCGAACCACCGAACCAGGCATCGTTACTGACATTGACCAGCAGGGTCGCTGTCGGTAAAGCATGTATCAGTTCTTCCCCGAAGGCATCCTCATAACAGATGGAAATGCCCACCTGCTGCCCGGCCAGTGCTAACGGTGGCTGTCCCAGGCGACCTGCGCTGAAATCCGACATGGGCACATCGAGAAAGTCGATGAACCCGCCCAGGGCGCTGGCGAAAGGCAGATATTCGGTAAACGGCACCAGATGGTGTTTATGATAATAGGCGCGGGTACTGCCCAGGGAAATCATGCTGTTGAAATACCGCTGGCCTTGCGGTTCCTGATAAACGATACCTACCAGCATCTCAGCCTGGTGCTGGCGTGCCAGCCGGTCCAGCTTTTCCAGATAGGGCTCGGCCTCGGTGGAGAACATGGGCAGGGCCGTCTCCGGCCAGACAATCAGGTCACTGTCCCAGTGGGCACTGGTGAGACGGGTATAGAGCGCCACACCGGGATCTCTCATACCCGGCAACCACTTGATCTGTTGGGGGATATTTCCCTGGACCAGACTGACCTTGAGCGCCTTCCCCGTCGGCCGGGTCCAGCTAATCTGCCCCAGCAGGGCAGCCAGCACCCAGCCAAACACCAGCACAGCCAGATACTTTCCCTGCACACCTTTTTTCCCGGATTCCAGGGCGGCCAGCAGCAGGATACTGCTCAATGCAGTAAACAGAGAAACACCAAAGACGCCCAGCAAGGGCGCCAGACCACCCAGCGGGGCGCTAATTTGACTATAGCCCAGGCTCAACCAGGGAAAACCCGTAAGGAACCAGCCCCGCACCCATTCTGACAGCACCCATATGGCTGGATACAGTAACAGTACCGGCAGGGCTGAACGCGTGGGCGCCAGGCAACGTTGCAGGCGCACCGTCACATAGCCGGCCAGGGCCGGGAAACAGGATAACACCAGAATGAATAGCCCGGTCAGAAATAAAGACAGCACCAGCCCGACATCACCGTAGTCATGAATACTGATGAAGACCCAGTAGATCCCGGTAGTAAACATAGCCATACCGAACAGTGCCCCACGCAGCAAAGCGCGCCGCGGAGTGGCACGACGCCAGGAGAGAAACAGGGCCGTCAGCGAGAAAACGGCGAGGGGAAAAATATCATAGGGGGCAAAAGCCAGGGGCATCAGCAAACCCGCAACGAGTGCCAGCAAGTCGCCATGACAGCGGCTGATGAAAGAAAGCATCGATCTCATGTTCATGGCGTAACGGAAAGGCTCAGCAGCAATAAACGGCAGAAGCCGCTACATTCAGGTGCCGGCAGCCACCATTCTGACAGATGTTCACTATCCCAGATTCCACAATTGAGCGCTTAGCAAGCCGTGAAGGGAGCGTTTAAGGTTTTGATGTCCAAAATGATTCAGGGCAACGATATGCTCACCCTGAAGGCCAGCCGCTACAGACCGTTCAACTGCAGAATCCAGGATCATAACAATAGCCACCCCGCTCAGGACTTCTCCTGTGCCTGACCGGAAACGACCGCAATGCTTGTACGACCTTGCTCCGCCACCGCTCTGAGATTCAGCTGCAGCAGGTGAATACGGCGGCTATCGGCATGCA
>Ga0114931_10004786_pt1 | contig 16819 bp, 16 predicted proteins | sample 2SBtaG_FD_89579 | JGI IMG/M metagenome (GOLD analysis project Ga0114931, IMG submission 89579) | Deep subsurface microbial communities from Kolumbo volcano to uncover new lineages of life (NeLLi) - 2SBTROV14_V59a metaG | ecosystem: Environmental > Aquatic > Marine > Volcanic | place: Kolumbo...
CGGCGCTCCAATGTCTCTGCGACGAACTCAACTCCACGGAGACCGTGTTTCCGTGCACCAATCTGCGTCTCGTCTATGAACTGGTATCAGCGTAAATTCGTCGAGTTCAGGAGGTCTGAAATTCGGTTGCCAAGTCGGGGGCCGAGGCGCCCGGCTGGCAAGCCGCGAGGAAAGCGAATAGTCGCTCGATTCAACTGACGAGCAACGCCGCCAGGCGGAATGGATCGGCACCGGCCCGCACACCGTCCATCGAGAACCTGACACAGCCCCATCCCGGCTATGGCGCGTCCAGCCACTCCGGAATACGCCGCGGCGCGGCGATGGCGACCCGCTTGTCACGCCCGGAAGCGCCCGACAGCAGCGCGATGTGTCCCTTCGGCACCTTGAATGCCTTGGCCAGAAACGCGATCAACGCCTTGTTCGCGGCGTCGTCTACCGGCGGCGCCGCAATGCGCAGTTTGAGGCGCTCGCCGTGCACGCCGGCGATCTCGGTACGCGACGCGCGCGGCTGAACGTGGCAATCAAGCACCAGGCGCTGATCCTGCCAGTGCTTCCAGGGTCGCGGCGCTTGGCTAGAGGAGCCCACGGCCGAGATCACGGATCGGGGCGACCAGCAATAGCGAGGCGAGTTGCAGGACCACGAGGACCACGATGGGGGACAGATCGAGCCCGCCGATCGGTTGCACCAGACGCCGCGCAGGCCCCAGCAGGGCTCGTTGAGACTGTAGAGCAATGACGTGATCGGATTGTAATTTCCCGGATTGAGCCAACTCAACACCACCTGGATCAGGATCGAGAACAGGAACACGTTGATCAGCAGCGAGATCAGCTCGGCGACGGCCAGTATCGACAGACCCGCAACGTGAGTCGAGTAGCCGAGGATCCCCATGGTCAACCAGAGCTCGACGAATTTCAGCACGAACAACAGCGTAACCGAAGCCATATCGATGCCGTGCAGACCGGGGATTACCTGGCGCAACGGCCGCAACACCGGTTGCGTCACCTTGACGATCGCCTGTGAGATCGGGTTATAGAAATCCGCCCGCGCCCATTGCAACAGCAGGCGCAGCATGACGATCAGAATATACAGCCCGAACAGGGTGCCGATCAGGAAAGTCGCGGCATTACCGACGTATGATCCCCCCATCAGTCCTTACCCAGAATCTCGCCGAGTTCCGCCGCGCGGTCGCGCGCGGCCTCGATCGCCGCGATGTATAGCTGCCGTAAGCCGCCGTCGTCCAGCACCTTGATCGCGCGCTCCGTGGTGCCGCCCGGCGAGGTAACCCGGGCACGCAGGGTGGCCGGGGGGTCGCTGCTCTCCAACGCCATGCGCGCGGCGCCGAGCGCGGTTTGCAGAACCAGCATGCGCGCCGTTCCGCGATCCAGTCCCACTCGGCAACCGGCTTCTTCCATCAACTCCATGAGTTGAAAATAATAGGCCGGGCCACTACCCGAAACTGCGGTTACCACATCGAGTTGGCCCTCGTCTTCGACCCACAAGGTGATCCCGGCGGCACGCAGCACCGACTCGGCCGCGCTCCTGCGCTCGGCGCTGACGAAGCGATTGGCGTACAAGGCCGTGGCGCCGCTACCGACCAACGCCGGGGTGTTGGGCATCGCGCGCACCACCGCCGCCTCGCAACCCAACCAGTGCAATATCGCCGACTCGCGCACCCCGGCCACGATCGAGATCAGCAACGGCTCGCACTCGCGCACCACCTCGGCCACGCCGCGCACGACCTCACCCATCACTTGTGGTTTGACCGCGAACAGCAGCGTCTCGGCGCGCCGGATCACGACCAGATTGTCGGCGCTGGTGCGTACCTCGAAGCGTGTCTGCAACGCTTCCAATTTGGCTCGGTCGGGATCCGCGACCCAGATGGTATCCGGTGCCGAGCCATTGGCGATCAACCCCCCGATGAGGCTCGTGGCCATATTTCCGCCGCCAATGAAAGCGATGCTCTTGACGCTCATATCTCCTGTCACGGGCGACCTGCCCACCTCCATTGAAAATTGGTTCAGCGCCGATTATCGAGCATTCACGATGCGACGCAAGCGGCGCCGTCGCGCGGCCCGCACGCGGGTTCCCCGAGGGTGGCGGGGCCGGGACCACCTCCCGTAGACTTGCGGCCCATGCGCGCCCGCCATCTCCCGATTTTCGCCCTGCTGATCGCGGCCGGCACGGCCTCGCCGGCCGCGCCGGTGACCCCCGAGAGCGGCGCGCCGTCGTACTTCGACACCATCGATGTCGGGGTATTGTACGACCGCGCCGAGTAGGGTGACGCGCGCGCGGCCAATCTCCTTGGTTTGCGCTTCGCCTCCGGCCAAGGGCGCGGTCGTGACGATAGTGAAGCGATACGCTGGTTCCGCAGAGCGGCCGATCTGGGCCTCGCCGAGGCCCAATTCAACCTCGGATTCATGTATGCCGCCGGGCGCGGCACCGAGCGCAACATGAGCGAGGCCGCTCGCTGGTACAGCTTGGCCGCCGAGCAGGATTTGGCCGCTGCCCAGTTCAACCTGGGAACGCTGTACGCCACGGCCAACGGCGTCCCGCGCGACGATCGTCTGGCCGCCGAATGGTTTCGCAAGGCGGCCGATTTCGGCCTGCCGGAAGCGGAGTACAACCTCGGCGCATTCTACGAGTACGGGGTCGGTGTGCGTCTCAACGGCCGGGCGGCGATGGTCTGGTATCAGCGGGCGGTCGAGCACGGCTACGAGCCGGCGGCCAAGAAACTCGCCGAACTGATGGCGAAACTGCATGTGAGCAAGGTTCCTACCACCGGTTCGCCACTCGATGACATGAGCCTTGCGCCGAGCGGGAATCCCGGCCCCCCGCCGCCGCCATCGCAGCGCCAGCGGCACGCCGTCCCGCTGGCGCTCCCGACCGCAACGACCGTGCTTCCGGCGGAGGTCAGGGATCAGCGCTGGGTGAGATCCCTCGATCCACGCCATTACACGCTGCAGATCCTCAGTGATCGCAACAAGCGCACCGTCAAACGCTTCATCGAGCGCCATTTCAAGGACAATTCGGCCGCCTACTTCCCCGTCCGGCGCAAAGGCAAGACCTGGTATGTCGTGATTTGGGGTGATTTCGCGACCCGCGCCTCGGCCAAACGCGCAATCGCCGACCTGCCTCCCGAACTGCGCCTCAACAAACCCTGGGTACGTCGGATTAAGCTGGTGCAGCGGGAAATGATGCCCTGAGTGAGTACGATGCAGTGCGGAGCAAGCCCATGAATGGCCGCGAGCGCCGCCCGTAGGTCAGGTTGGCGCAGCGTAACCCGACAAAGTCTCGAATGAAATCATTCAGTTACACTCCGCTGCGTTAACCCGACCTACGCGGCTTGCTCTGCTTGCCGGCGAGGTTAACCTGCACGCAGACGTTCAGCGCGACCCTGCCGGAGGATCAGGGCGCGGTTTCGGCCCTGAGCAGTTCCCGCATCAGCGGGCTGTTGGGATCGCTGAGCCCTTCGATCACATTGAAATGATGCCGGTCGGGTTCCTCGACGGCCAGAGTCCGGGCATTGCAGCCTCGCCAGATATTGGCCAGTAGCGCGTTTTGGCGCCGGAACTCCGCCCGTTCGGCGCCGCCGACCCAGGCGGTCAAGCTCTTGCCCGCGACCGGATCCAGCAGCGCCGGGCTTGCGGCGCGGGCGGTGGCGGCGGTCAGCCCGAGCTTTTCATTCATCGCCGTGCGCAGCAACGGGCGCAGGTCGTGCACGCCGGAGATCGAGACCACATGCGCGACGCGCGCCAGGGTCGTCGCCGCAAGCGGTGAGGGCGCCGCAATCATCCGCGCTGCGAGGTGCCCGCCGACGGAATGCCCGGTCAGACGGATCGGGCCGAGGACACGCGCGGCCGCGGCTTCGATCGCCTGCGCGACCTCGGCGACAATCTCGTCCACGCTGGCCGCGGGCGCCAGCGTGTAGGAAGGCAGCGCGACCGCCCAGCCGCGGGCTATCCCGCCCGCCGCGAGATGTGACCACCAGCTTTTGTCGAAGCGCAACCAGAACCCGCCGTGAATGAACACCGCGAGTCCGCGCACTTCGCCCGCCGGAGGAAACAGATCGATACGGTTGCGTGGCTCCGGGCCATAGGCGATATCGAGTTCGCCCGCGTGACCTTGCCGAAATGCCGCCGCGGCGGCGGCCCATCGATCCGGGTACGCCGCACCATCGGGAATATTCGGCGCATTGGCATAGGCGTCGTCCCAATCGCTTACCTGATAACGCAATCTGCTCTCTCCTTCATTGCCGCAACGCCGCGTCTGGATCGCGCGGCACCATCGCGGCGGCCCCGATTTCGACCATCGCCCGATCTTCAATCAGACCCGCGACGACCACCACCGACATGGCCGGGAAATGGCGGCTGATGATCGCCCGATAAACGGCGCCGATTTCCTGCTGGCGGCTGAGGTAGGCGCGCTTGTCGATGATGAACCAAGTCATGCGCACCAGGTGCTCCGGGCCGGCGTGCGCCGCGCACAGCACATCGACCACGTTGCGCAGCGCCTGCGCGATCTGGTCGACGAAATCGTCGCTCGCGAATTCATGCGTCGCGTCCCAGCCGACCATTCCGGTGCAGAAGCGCCTTGCCGTCGGCCACGACGCCATCGGCATAGCCCTGTGGCGGTTTCCATCCATCGGGCTGCAAGAAAGTATGAGGCATGTTGCTCACGCTCGATCCTCCGCAAGACACTGGGGTACCGGACACGGAATGCCCTCGAAGATGCCATCCACGCGTCTGCTCAAAATTCTACTACCCACCATAAGGGCTCGGTTCAAAATTAACTCACCAACTCAAGCGCCGACCCATCCCGCCTGGCTGCGTTGCTCGTCAGTTGAATAGAGTGACTATTCGCCCTCCCTTGGGACTTCCTCGCGCCTTGCCAGGCGGGCGTCTCGTCACCCGAGTTGGCAACTAAATTTCCGCCCGAGCCCTTAGGGTCAGCTCATCTGCTCAAGTCACGAACAGGGCGACCCTGGACCGGGTCACTGCGCCGCATCATAGGATGCGCGGCCATTCACACCCCCAGATAGCGATCCCGGACCGCGGGCGTCAGCAGCGGCGGTGTGCCCGTCCAAACGCTGGCACCGTGATCGAGGATCACACAGCGATCGACGACGTGGCGCATCTCGGCGAGGCTCTTGTCCACCACCAGGAGCGCCACGCCCGCGGCCTTGAGTCGGGCGATTACGCCCCATATTTCGCGACGAACGAGTGGCGCCAGTCCCTCGGTCGCCTCATCGAGGATCAGGAGCCGCGGATTGGTCAGCAGCGCCCGGCCGATGGCCAGCATCTGTTGCTCGCCGCCGGACAACGCGGCGGCCATCTGACCGGCGCGCTCGTCGAGTTGCGGGAACAGCGCCGTCACGCGCTCCACGGTCCAGGGTCCCGGCCGCGACGTGGCGATCAAATTTTCGCGGACCGTCAGGTTTGGAAAACAGCGGCGTCCCTCGGGGGCCAGGCCGACGCCGAGCCGTGCGATTCGGTAGGGGCGGGCGCGACGGATGTCGTGTCCGACAAAGCGGATCGTACCGCGCAACGCCGGGGTCATTCCGCAGATCGCACGGATGGTCGTGGTTTTACCCATCCCGTTGCGTCCCATGAGCGCGACCGCCTCGCCCTCGGCGATCGTCAGGCTGACGCCGAACAAGGCCTGCACCGGGCCGTAGAAGCTCTCGATGTCACAGACCTCAAGCATCGTCACGGTCTCCGAGATAGGCTTCCTGAACCGCCACGCTCGACCGGATCTCAGACGCTGAACCCTGGGCGACCACCCGGCCGTAGACCAGCACCGTGATCCGATCGGCGAGCGTGAACACCGCGTCCATATCGTGTTCGACCAGCAGGATCGGCAGCGTGCGCTTGAGCGCCGCGAGATCGCCGATCAGGCGCTGCGTGCCTTCGCGACCGAGCCCCGCCATCGGTTCATCGAGCAACAGTAGCTTGGGCCGCAGCGCCAACGCACAGGCGAGCTCCACCAAGCGTCGTTCGCCATGGGAGAGTTCCGCGACCGGTAGGTCTTCACGACCGACGAGACCCACCTCGCGGAGCGCAGCCAGCGCCGCCGCAACCAGCCCCGCATCGCGTCGCACCGGATGCCAAAAGCCGAAGCTCGACCCGCTTCCGCCCTGTACCGCCAGCATCACGTTGCGGCGCGCCGAGAGCGGCATCGCGAGCGACGAAACCTGAAATGTGCGCCCCAGTCCGGCGCGCACCCGTGCCGCCATTGACAGGCCGTCGACGTCGCTGCCGTCAATCAGGATGCGTCCCGCGTCGGGCTCGAGTCCCCCGGCGATCTGGTTGATCAGGGTGGATTTTCCGGCGCCATTCGGACCTATCACGACGTGCAGTTCACCGGGCATGAGATCTAGCGACACGTCATCGGTCGCCTTCAGCGCGCCGAAAGACTTCGCGAGATGGCGGATCGACAGCGCCGCCTCAGTCATGGCGCGCCCTCCCGGCGATGAGTCCGAGCAACCCGCCGTTGGCGAACAGCACTACGCCGAGCAGGATCAGGCCGAGAAAAAATTGCCAGTTCTCCGTATAGCCGCCGATCACGGTCTGCAGCAGCACATACAGGATCGCGCCGGCGAGCGGGCCGAACAGCCGCCCAACCCCGCCGAGAATGACGATCACCATGATCTCGCCCGACTCATGCCAGGAGAGCATGGCGGGCGAAACGAAGCCATTGAGATCGGCGGCAAGCGCCCCCGCAAGCCCCGTGATCATGGCCGAAAGCACGAACGCAGTCAGCAGGATCGGCCGCGGCTCGACCCCGGCCGTGGCAAGCCGCGTACGGTTGAGACGCGCCATGGTCAGCGCCGCGCCGAACTTGGCCTCCATCATTCGATGGGTCAGGAACAGCGCGATCATGAGCACCACGAAAGTGATGGTGAAGAAATTCAGCGGGTCGCCGGTGTCGACCCCCGGCAGGCGGTTGCGACGATAGATCGACAACCCGTCCTCACCACCGTAAGTCGGCAGGGAAATCCCGAAGTAAAAGATCATCTGCGCGAAGGCCAAGGTGATCATGATGAAATAGACACCTTCGGTGCGCAGGCTGATCCAGCCGACCAACAACGCCACCAGCCCGGCGATGAGCATCGCCAGCGGCCAAATCACGAGCATCCGGTCGCTGCCGGGCAGCAGGCCGGCGAACAGCGATCCGTCAACGGCGTGGAATGCCGCGATCCCGGCCACGTAGCCGCCGATCCCGAAAAAGGCGGCGTGGCCGAAGCTCACCAGCCCGCCCATACCAAGCGCGAGGTTGAGCCCCGCCGCCGCCAGCGCCACGATGGCGATGCGCGAGGCGAGATTGACGTAATAGACCTCGCCCAGCGCATGGGCGATCAGAGGCGTGGCCAGCAACGCCACGGCCAGGACCGCGTTGGCGATGGTTTCTCTAGCCATGCGCCGGGAACAGCCCTTTGGGCCGCACCGCGAGCACCACCGCCATCAGCAGGTAGATCAGCATCGAGGCGAGCGCCGCCCCGACCGAGGTGGCCGCCGAGGGATCGAGGAACAGGCCGAAAAACGCAGGCAGAAAGATGCGCCCGAAGGTGTCCACCGTGCCGACCAGCAACGCGCCGACCAGCGCCCCCTTGAAAGATCCGATACCCCCGATCACGATGACTACGAAGGCCAGGATCAGCACCGGCTCGCCCATCCCGACCTCCACCGATTCCAGGGCACCGATCACCGCCCCGGCGAGTCCGGCGAGCGCGGCCCCGAGGGCGAAGACCATCGTGTAAAGCGCCGCGATATCGACCCCGAGCGCCGCGATCATCTCGCGGTCGCTCTCACCCGCACGGATCCGCATCCCGAGCCGAGTTCGGGCGATCAACAGATAGAGCCCCGCGGCCGCCGCGATGCCGAGCGCGATGATAACGAGGCGATAAACCGGATAGCCACCCCCGCCGGGCAACCGCACGGCGCCGGCGAGCAACGGCGGCACATCGAGCCACAGCGGCGCGGCGCCGAAAATCCAGCGCGCGGCGTTGGAAAAGATCAGGATCAACGCGAAGGTCGCGAGCACCTGATCGAGGTGATCCCGCGCATAAAGTCTGCGGACCACCAGCAGCTCGACCACCGCGCCGATCGCGGCCGCCGCCGCGACCCCGGCGAGCAGGCCCAGCCAGAACGATCCGGTCGTTCGGCTCAGGTAGGCGGTGACGAACGCCCCGCTCATGTAAAGCGAGCCGTGCGCGAGGTTGATGAACCCCATGACCCCGAAAATTAGCGTCAGCCCGGCGGCCATGAGAAGCAGCATCACGCCGAGTTGCAGCCCGTTCAGGGTCAGCTCAATGAGCAGCGATGACACCGTCGTCCCCGCGGTTCCGAACGCCGCCGTGGACGCCCGGAACCATCACGTTACATCTTGCACTGAGCGGCGTAGGCGTCATGGAGGTCGTGCATGGCGACCCCGATGAGCTTGTTGGTCGGCTTGCCGTCCGCACCCTTCACCACCTCGCGGACATAGATGTCCTGAATCGGGTGATGATTCGGGCCGAACTTGAACTTGCCGCGCACGGACTCGAAATCCGCCGCCTCGAGCGCCGCGCGGAAGGCGCGCTGGTGGTGGACATCGGCCTTGGCCAGCGCCGAAAGAATCAGCCGCGCGGTGTCGTAACCCTGGCTGGCGTACAGGGTCGGCGTGCGCCCGTATGCGGCGCGGAATGCCTTCACGAATGCACGGTTGGCCGGGTTGTCGAGATCGTAGGCCCATTGCGAGGTGTTTTTCACGCCGAGCGCCGCGTTGCCCACCGCCTTGAGGATGATCTCATCGAACGAAAAGGCGGGACCGTAGGCCGGCAGATCCATGCCCGAAGCGGCGTACTGCTTGAGAAATGCGATCCCCATGCCGCCGGGCAGAAAGAAGAATACGCTGTCGGCCCCGGAGGCACGGATCCGGGCGATCTCGGCGGCATAGTCCTTTTGACCGAGCTTGGTGTAGATCTCGGCCCGCGGGGCGCCGAAGCGGCGCTTGAAGCCGGTCAGCGCATCTTTTCCGGCCGGGTAGTTCGGGGCCAGAATGAATGGCGCCTTGACTCCCGCTTTCTTCATGTAGGCGCCCATCGCCTCGTGCAGGTTGTCGTTCTGCCAAGCGATGTTGAAGTAGTTCTTGTTACAACCCTTGCCGGCGAGTTGCGACGGCCCGGCGTTCGGCGAAAGGTAAAAGGTGCCGCCGCGCACCGTCGGAGGGACCACCGCGAGCGCCAGGTTCGACCAGATGATCCCGGTCAGAATGTCGACCTTTTCCTTCTGGATCATTTCGTCGGCCAGGGTCTTGGCCAGCGCCGGCTTGCGCGCGTCGTCGCGCACGATCACGCTCACACCCTTGGCGTCTTTGATCGCCAGCAGGAAGCCGTCGCGTACCGCCTTGCCGAGATACCCACCACCGCCCGAGAGCGTGGTAATCATGCCAATCTTGGTCTGCGCCATGGCCGGCCCGGCGACCAGCAGCGCGGTCAGCACCGTGGCAATCAGTTTTTTCATGTCAGTCTCCTGCTTTCAGTCCATTCGATCCGCCACTCGAGCGGCCCTTCTTCAACGACGATGCAGGGTGCGGCGATGTGCACCGCGCACCGTTTCCGCGACCGGTGCCACACGGCGCCGGGACTTGCCCGGCCTCCGCGGCCCCGTACCGTATCGTGCCCCACGACTTGATGCACATCAATTCCCCTCGCGCAGCCGGAAGCGCTGAATCTTGTCGGTCTGGGTCTTGGGCAGGGTCGCGACGAATTCGACCGCACGCGGGTATTTGTACGGGGCGATGCTTGCCTTGGCATGGTCCTGTAAGCGCTTGCCCGTCGCGGCATCTCGGCACACGCCGACCTCGAGCACCACGAATGCCTTGACGAGGTGCCCGCGCGCTTTATCAGGGGTCACGAGGACCGCGCATTCAACCACCTCCGGATGCGCCAGCAGCGCGACCTCAACCTCCGGCCCGACAATGTTGTAGCCGGACGAAATGATCCTATCGTCATTGCCGGCGACGAAGTAGAAGTAGCCCGCCCGGTCCTGTAGAAAGGTATTGTCGGTAATGTTCCAGCCTTCCTCGACATAGCTCTTCTGGCGTGCGTCGGCGAGATAGCGACATGCGGTCGGACCCCGGACCGCCAGCCGTCCCGGCTCCCCGCGCGGCCGTTCGCGCATCTCTCGATCGACGATTTTCGCCTCATAGCCACCGATCGGCCGGCCGGTACAGGCGGGACTGGCATCCTCGCGGCGGTTGAAGATGAAGATATGCAACAGCTCGGTTGCGCCGATCCCATCGAGCATCGGTTTGCCGGTTTTCGCCCGCCATTCCTCCCCGCCATTCCTCGAACACCGGTGCGGGCAGGGTTTCGCCGGCCGAGACCGCGCAGCGCAGTCTCGAGCGATCGGCAACGGCGTCCATCGCCCGAAGCATCGCGCGATACGCGGTCGGTGCGGTAAAGCAGCCCGTTGCCTGATGGGTTTCGATAATTTCGATCAGGTTCGCGGACGAAGCGTTCTCGATCAGCACCGCGGTCGCCCCGAAGTGCAACGGAAAGATCGCCAAGCCCCCGAGGCTGTAGCTAAGGGCTCGGGCGGAAATTTAGTTGCCAACTCGGGTGCCGAGCCGCCCGATTGGCAAGGCGCCAGGAAGGCGAATAGTCACTCTATTCAACTGACGAGCAACGCGGTCAAACGGGATGGGTCGGCGCTTGAGTTGGTGAGTTAATTTTGAACCGAGCCCTAAACGCGAGCGGCTGTGAGCCGACGAGTACATCGCCCGGTCCGACCGCCAGGATTTCCCGTGCATAGCCGTCGGCGATGATCAGAATCCTCGGTTGACCGCTACATTCTGACAGTAACCGGCCGATATGAATGCATGTAATGTCGATCGATGTTTTCACCCGCCCGGTGAATCACGCTACGGGGCGAATGGCACGTTTGCGGCGGCGCAGGGCGGCGTTACAACGCTTTGCAATAGAACGACTATTGCGCATCGTTGTGCCCTGCACCCCCGCAAACCCACACTTCAACCCGTCCAACCGAGGATGTCTAGGTTAAGGGACAGTGATGCCGTGCGACGCGCCGCACAGCTTCGCGGCGATCGCGAACTAGAGGCCGGTCGGACCTCCGCCGATTATCAAGGTCTTCACGGCATGGTCTCTGTCGCCGGTACTTGCCGGGCAAGCGGCAAACAGAGGAATTCAGGGTGGCTGGTGTAAAATCTAGTGCGCTGCGCATTTCTATCGAACGGGTATCTCTGCGGTGGCCTCGACTCGTGGCACCCGGCCCACCGTCGTTGCATGGGTCGCGCTGTTTGCATTCTCCTTGTGCTCCCGGGCCGCACCGGGGCGCGACTACTCGTCCATGAGCGCAGCTACCCTCACTGTCGAAGTCCGAGGTATGCTGGCCCACGCTGGATACCGGCCGGGCCCGGCCAACGGGCTGGCAGGCTCACGCACCCACGCCGCGATTCGTGCCTACCAACGTGCTAACGGTCTCACCGAAGATGGCCAAGTGACGCCGAAACTGGCCGAACACCTTGCCCGCTGGACCGGCGTCCAACCACCACGGGAAGCGCCTATTTCGCGCGCCCTCGCGTGCAAGCGCCGGCGTGACCGGGTGGCCGCGGCGTTTCGCCGGCTGGCTCGGGAGTGGCGGCCGAAACCCGACGCTGCTGCGCGGCGTTCCGATCAGCGTGCGGGGCTTGATCAATTCACCATCGAGGCCGCGCGGCTCGACGCGGCGGCGCAAAGACCGGCACGGCCGTTGTCGAGCGGGCGGGAGAGCGCTGAAATGACCGCGACCAACCGTGGACTCGCCATCGCCCTGCCGGTGGCGACAATGGCGCCGGTGCATGCGGACCAGCAAGGGGACTTCGTAGGCAAGCTGCTGTGCGGGGTGTTCAAGAATGCCGGACGGATCTGGGGGCAACGTGACACCTTGCTCGGGCAAGTCAGCCGGCGCGAGGAGCGCGCACCGGGGTGTGCTGCGGGTGCGGTGTTGCTTGGCGCCATGCCGTTGGTACCGGATGCGCCCGTGCAGCGCTATGTAGTATCCATCCGGAAACGGCGATCCCGGCGGCGCTGGAAACACCCGTGGCCACCGCTGCGAATAGCGAGCTGACCGCGATGCAGGCGCGTCTCGTACGGTGACCGCTCGCGGGTGTTGTCACACGGTTTCCGGCGGGCTGGGGAGTCCAATCCCTGACCGGATCGATCGGACGTTACGACGCCCGATTCGGCACGGCCGGACGACGGGCAGACGAGGTGGACGTTCATGATCCGACGACTGAGCGACGTCTACGAAAGCGCGCGGATTAACATTCCCCTCCGGCGATTCCCCGGGCGGGACTCGGTGGTGCGGTGGACGGAACTCGACGAGAGCGTGCGCTCCGAACTCGAGGCGCTCAGGTCGAAAATCATGGCGGTGCTTGCCATGGACGACCTGCTGCTGAGCAATCACCAACGGGTGTTCACCAAGTTCAACCGCGGCCTTCGAGAGGGTTTCTTTGGCGCGAGCGATCACGACCGGCAGCACGACGCACCTTCGTGGATGTCCGTCGGCCCGTTTGAGTGGGGGCGCTCGCTCGGGCAGCGCCCCAAACAGGGGGTACCCTGGGATCCGCAGGTCATCAAGCAGTTCATCACCGCCACCCACCTGCTCGCCTACGAGTTCGGGCAACTCGACGAGGCCTCGGCCAGCCCCTACGAATTCATCTTGCGGACCACGGGCCCGGCGCGAGCGGACGAGATCGGCGAACTGGCCTTCGCGTTGCCGGTGCTCATGAACTACCGCCGCCCCCTCATCAAGAGCATCTTCGATGAGCCCGGCTTCTCCTTCACCGAATATCACTCCCGTTCCAACTCTGCTCCCAGCCACCTCGAACTGCTTACCCATGGGTTGGTGGCGCTCTTCGATCCGGATCCCGAAAGCTGGATCCGAGTGGCGGCGAACATGGCGCTCGCGACGATACCCTTCAAAGACGGGCAGACGCTGCAGAGTGAGCATTTCCAGGCACCGCAGCAAGCGGCCGAGACCGTCTCACGCAATCCGATCGCCGCGCATACCGTCGTACATCGCCAGATCCAGCGGATCGAACTCGCCCGCGCCTGGCTCGGCACCCATGGCGAATCCATCGCGCTCATCGACGATCGGCGGGCGTCGCCAGCGCTGTGGAAAGTGTACAAGATGACTCCGGCAGCGGTGATTCGTGGCAAGGACGCCGGCTTCGGTGACCTGCTCGCCGGCAATGTCATCTACCAGATCTCAGGCTACTTCGAGCGCACCATCGCGCCCGAGGAGACGAACTTCGCGTTCCTTCGCAAGCAATTCCCCGCCTTCGTACGCGGATTCGACGCGCGCTACGAGGGAGTGGTCGACCCGCTCGGCTTCGCCTCCGCGGCGCGCGGAAAGGAGATGAGCGACGGGCTTCGTCGATTCGAGAACGGGGGCCTCTACATCGGAGCCATCGCCGAGACCCTCGGGGAACTGAGCCGGACGATCACCAAGCTCCGGCATGCGTGCGACAACCCCGTGCGTTTCGTGCTCGACGAGCTCGCAGCGAACGAAGAGACCCCGGTCGCAGCACGCCTGCACGATCTGTTCCGCGACTATCACACGCTTAGCAACAAGCTGTTCAGTGAGAATACCGAGCACGACTTCTCGTTGCGCACCCGAATCCGGACGGACACGCCCTACGACCTCGTGCGCAGCCTCATGTTCTACCTCACCCAGGCGGTGCGCCCGGACCTCGAATCGGACAACGACCGACGCACCCTCGTCGCCGGTGCCTCCACCGCACTCGATCGGCTGCTCGACCTCAGCTTGGCCGAAGCGTTCGGAAACGGCGCCACGCGCGGCCGCGGCGCGGCGGCACCCCGTCATCAGCGTGGAGGCGCGAACGCGGAGCATGCCGCCTTGCTGGGAATGGCGGCGCTCTTCTCGGACAATTTCGAGACGCTCCAGCAGGTGCTGCGCAATCTCGTCCAGCCACTTCAAGTGGCGCGGGTGTTGGCCGAGCCACAGGCGGCGCTTGAACGCGACTATCTATCCGAACTCAACCGCCGAAGAGTCAGCGGCGCTGGCTGATCCGACGCCGAGCGGTGCACGCTCGGCGCGGGGTGGGGGAACAATCTCCCGGGACTGATCGCCTGCTATTCGCCTTCTTCGCGCCTTGCCAGTCGGGCGCCTCGTTACTCCGAATGGCAATCTCGGCCCGAGCCTCAGGGTGGTGGCGGGCGCGCGCCGAAGATGGCGGTGCCGACGCGCACGATGGTCGCGCCCTCAGCGATCGCCGCCTCCAGGTCATCGGTCATGCCCATCGAAAGGGTGTCGAGCCCCAGCCCGTCGGCGTTCAGGGACTCGAACAGAGCGCGCAGACGCGCGAAAGGCACGCGCTGGGCGGCGAGATCGGCGCACGGGGCGGGCACCGCCATCAGGCCGCGCAGGCGCAGACGCGCCAGCGTCGCGACTTCGCGTGCGAGCGCCGGGAGCTCCGCCGGCGTGACGCCGGACTTGCTCTGCTCGCCGGAGATGTTGACCTGCACGCAAACGTTGAGAGCCGGCAAATCGGCGGGCCGCTGGGCGCTCAGGCGATGCGCGATCTTGAGCCGATCTACGCTGTGCACCCAGGCAAAACGCTCCGCGACCTGGCGGGTCTTGTTCGACTGCAGCGGCCCGATGAAGTGCCAGCAGGCGTCGAGGTCGGTGAGTACCTCGAGCTTGGCGAGCGCGTCCTGCAACCGGTTTTCGCCGAAATCCCGCTGCCCGGCGTCCCACGCCTCGCGCACCAACGCCGCGGGCTTGGTCTTGCTCACCGCGACCAGGCGGATCTGATCCGCGACCCGGCCGTAGCGTACCGCGCAGTCGCCGATGCGCTCGCGGATTCGATTGAGGTTTTCGGTTACCGTCGTCATCAGTCGAGGCCGGATGTCGTAGCAACGGGGTTGGGATTGGGCCACCAAGCGGGCTGGACTATACTCTCCCCGTTCTTCAGGCACCATTGCCTCGCAACGCGCGATGGCGACGCCGGGATGGCCGATTCACACTCAACCGAGCACGGGGACTTAGCGCATGGATATCGGTGAACTGCTCGCCTTCGGAGTCAAAAACGGATCGTCGGATCTGCATCTGTCCGCCGGGCTGCCGCCCATGATTCGCGTCGACGGCGACATGCGACGGATCAACGTGCCGGCGCTCGACCACACGACCGTACACGATCTGGTTTACGACATCATGAACGACAAGCAGCGCAAGGACTACGAAGAGTTCCTGGAGACCGATTTCTCTTTCGAGGTGCCGGGACTCGCGCGCTTCCGGGTCAACGCCTTCAACCAGAATCGCGGCGCGGGGGCGGTATTCCGCACGATTCCATCCGATATCCTGTCGCTGGAGGATCTCAAGGCACCCGCTATATTCAAGGACATCTCATCGTTGCCACGCGGCATCGTATTGGTGACCGGACCCACCGGATCCGGCAAATCGACCACCCTCGCGGCGATGGTCGACTACAAGAACGACAGCGAGTACGGACACATCCTGACCGTCGAGGATCCCATCGAATTCGTCCATCAAAGCAAGAAATGCCTGATCAATCAGCGCGAGGTGCACCGCGACACGCTGGGCTTCAACGAAGCGCTACGCTCGGCCCTGCGCGAGGATCCGGACACCATACTGGTCGGCGAAATGCGCGACCTCGAGACCATCCGCCTGGCGCTGTCGGCCGCCGAGACCGGACACCTGGTATTCGGTACGCTGCATACCAGCTCCGCGGCCAAGACCATCGATCGTATTGTCGACGTGTTTCCGGCCGCCGAGAAAGACATGGTGCGCGCGATGCTTTCGGAGTCACTCAAGGCGGTGATCTCACAGACCCTGCTGAAGAAGAACGGCGGCGGGCGGATCGCCGCGCACGAGATCATGATCGGCACGCCGGCGATTCGAAACCTGATCCGTGAGGCCAAGATCGCGCAGATGTACTCGGCCATCCAGACCGGCCAGCAATACGGCATGCAGACCCTCGATCAGAATCTCCAGGAGCTGGTTAGAAAGGGCCTGGTCAGCAAGCAGGCGGCGCAGGAAAAGGCCGCCAACAAAGACTCGATCCACTGATAGCACGGGCCAAGCGCCGCCCGACGGGAGTACACGATGGAAAGAGATCAAGCAATCAAGTTCATGTTGGATCTGCTCAAGCTGATGCGCCAGAAGAACGCTTCGGATCTCTTCATCACCAACGGATTCCCGCCGGCGATGAAGATCGACGGCAAGATGACGCCGGTGGCCAAACAGGCGCTGACCGCGAATGACGCCAAGATCCTCACCCATGCGATCATGAACGACCGCCAACTCAAGGAGTTCGAGGCGACCAAGGAATGCAACTTCGCGATTTCGCCGCCCGGCGTAGGTCGTTACCGTTGCAATGCCTTCGTGCAGCAGGGCTGTCCCGGCTTGGTGCTGCGCACGATCACCGCCGAGGTCCCCAACATCGACAAGTTGAAACTCCCCGAAGTGCTCAAAGAAATCGTGATGGAAAAGAACGGGCTGGTGCTGATGGTCGGCGGCACCGGATCGGGCAAATCGACCAGCCTTGCGGCAATGCTCGATTACCGCAACCGCAACTCCTACGGTCATATCATCAGCATCGAGGATCCGATCGAGTACGTCCACCCGCATAAACACTGCGTGATCATGCAGCGCGAGGTCGGCGTGGACACCGAGGACTGGGGCATCGCGCTCAAGAACACCCTGCGCCAAGCGCCCGACGTGATCCTGCTCGGTGAGATCCGTGATCGTGAAACGATGGAATTCGGTATTCAGTTCGCCGAGACGGGGCACC
>Ga0114931_10004787_pt1 | contig 16817 bp, 18 predicted proteins | sample 2SBtaG_FD_89579 | JGI IMG/M metagenome (GOLD analysis project Ga0114931, IMG submission 89579) | Deep subsurface microbial communities from Kolumbo volcano to uncover new lineages of life (NeLLi) - 2SBTROV14_V59a metaG | ecosystem: Environmental > Aquatic > Marine > Volcanic | place: Kolumbo...
ATTACGGCTGAAAATAAATCCCAACTGGACACAATCTATAATGAACTTAGTGGACATGATCGCGTGATGATGGCCTTATGAACGTCATCATAAGAAAGCTTGGACAGATGGATTATATCCCTGTATGGGAAGCTATGCATGAATTTACAGATCAGCGTAATAATGTTACAAAAGATGAGATATGGCTATTACAACATCCACCGATATTCACCCAGGGACAGGCTGGAAAAGAAGAACATCTATTGAACCCTCGAACGATAACTGTTGTTAAAAGTGATCGAGGTGGACAAATTACCTACCACGGCCCGGGACAGTTGATCTGTTACGTTTTACTTAACCTCCGACGACTTAATCTCACTATAAAAAAACTGGTTTATATATTAGAACAATCAGTGATCGACTTGCTAAAAGGCTATGAAATAAAATCAGAGCGTCGTGATAATGCTCCAGGAATTTATGTTGATCAGGCAAAGATTGCTGCACTTGGACTTCGTGTGCGAAAAGGGTGCACCTTTCATGGATTGGCTTTAAATGTATCTATGAATCTGGAACCCTTTTCACGCATCAATCCCTGTGGATTTTCCGGGATGCAAGTCACACAGATATCTGATCATAATATTGATCGATCGATCTCTGAAGTTAGCGATGATCTCATCAAAACATTGTGTTCACAATTAAACTATAATTTAGAAAATATTATCTGGAAAAACTCACTGCCCCTGACAAAAAAATATTACAACTAACAAATTTCAAATGATAATTAATCCTGAAAATGCACAACGAGGTGCAGAAAAAGTAGCAAGAATCCCTGTGAAGGTGATCCCTTCAGAGGGTAATCTTCTGCGTAAACCAACCTGGATCAGAGCCAAAGCGCCTGTAGATCCCAACGTACAAAAAATTAAAAAACTGATCAGGGAAAAGAATCTTAATACGGTCTGTGAAGAAGCCACTTGTCCCAATCTCGGTGAATGTTTCGCACATGGAACAGCAACCTTCATGATCATGGGTGATCTCTGTACAAGACGTTGTCCTTTTTGTGATGTTGCACATGGACGACCTCAACCTCTTGATGCGAACGAGCCTCAAAACCTCGCTGATGCAATCACGACGATGAATTTACAGTATGTCGTTATTACATCGGTTGATCGTGACGACCTTCGAGATGGCGGTGCTGGACATTTTGCCGCATGCATACAGGCTATTCGTGATCAAATATCTGAAATTAAGATAGAAATATTAGTACCTGATTTTCGTGGCCGAATGGAAAATGCTTTGGAAAACCTGGATCTGGCACTACCCAATGTGTTCAACCATAACCTTGAAACTGTACCGAGACTTTATAAGCAAGTCCGACCAGGAGCAGATTATGACTGGTCACTTGATCTGATCCAACAATTTAAAATTCGACACCCAAATATAACAACAAAGTCCGGCATCATGCTAGGGCTCGGAGAGACAATGGAAGAGGTGCGAGAAATATTAAGGGATCTTAAAGAACATGGCTGCGATATGATCACGCTTGGACAATACCTGCAGCCCAGTCGTCATCACTTGCCCGTCAATCGTTATGTAAGCCCTGATGAATTTAACGAACTTGCTGATTATGGAAGCAAGCTTGGCTTTAAAAATGTTGCAAGTGCGCCAATGGTACGATCTTCTTATCATGCTGATCTGCAAGCAGAAAACAGATAGTTGGAAACTTCCCTTCTTTACATTATCAAAGCTTTCATCCTGCCTCCGGGTATTAATATTCTTATTTGCTTGATGGGTTATTTTTTGCTAAATAGCTATAAGAAATTTGGTAAATTTTTGATCATTTTTTCATTAATTTCTCTTTATTTCTTAAGTACAACGATTGTCAGTCGTGAACTTGCAAGATTAATTGAAACTATCAAGCCCCTTCCTCCGATCCTTCAATCAAAATCTGATCGTCAGGCAATTGTTGTTCTCGGTGGTGGACGTTACGTTACAATGCCAGAGTATGGAAAACCTCTTCCACATGCAATCGTCCTCGAACGTCTACGGTATGCTATGCATATTCAAAGACAAACAAATCTCCCTGTTCTAATTTCTGGAGGTAGAGTCTTTCCAGACAGTGATTCAGAAGCCAGTATTATGAATCAGGTATTGATAGATGATTACCAGTTCAAAGCACGATGGCTTGAAGGAAAAAGTCGTAATACTGCAGAGAATGCCCGCAATAGTTTTGCTATCCTTGATAAAGAAAATATCACAAAAATCTATTTGGTAACACATGCCTGGCATATGAATCGTGCAGCCGATATTTTCAGAAGTGCAGGATTTGATGTTATTCCAGCGCCTACTATTTACTTTTCAGCAGGGACAAACATGCCATCCTCACTACAATGGTTACCGAAAAGTAATGCTCTGAATCTCAGTAGAAATATATTGCATGAAATAATCGGCTTCTGGTGGTACCGATTTCGCTATGACCAATGAAATATTACTAGCTGAGCTTCCCTGAATTACAGACAAAAAAATACCCCGGCAAGCCAGGGCATTTTTACTTACTTAATATCGCGTCGATCTAATATAATCAGATCGAGTAATCAAATAAGATTAAACGTGTGCAGCAAAAGGATGTTCGCTTCCTTTGTTTGCAACTACGTCACGAGCTTTTGGCTCACGAGCAACTGCACGTTTGATAGACTCCTTAACTGCTTGATAGTTATAGTCCTGGATTTTCGCATCATCGTCAGCTTCCCAGTGGATGAAAACACCAACAGAAATGAAGATGTCATCAGCTTCGTCAGCAGGAATAGTGCCGTCTTCAACACAATCCGTCACTGCCATTGCAACACCGCGTTGTGCAGGGCCGAACATGTGAACGGCTTGTTTAGCACCTTTGATTATTACTTTGTTGAACATGATAGTACTTGGTTTAGATGCCAGGTTAGGGGCAACAACTGCTAACAGTGTGCTGAAACCATCTTTGTTGTTACACAGAGCATTACAGAATGCTGTTTCTGCTGCTGAACCACGTGGGCCCATGATCAAATCGATATGTGCAACTTCGTTACCGTCGCCTACCAAAGATTCACCAACCAGTACTCGGTCAATAACTGCCATTGTTTTATCTCCTGTTTTTAGAGTTGAAGTAGAATTTGTTGTAGATGATTCTTCAACGAGTCCTCTGAATATTGACATCGCTTGTCACCTTAATGTTATTGACAGGTTTCCCCATCGTTAAAAAAAACCGTGTTGTTCTAATACCAATTCACGGTAAATTGATTACTATTCACAGAAGAGCTTCCAGCGACAATACTATTAAACTGGCTACAGTTAAATCAGCACTTGTACCCGGATTCATACCCTCCCGTTTGAGCTCCCCATCATATCGCCGCAATTCACGATTTGCAACGGTTGGATCTTCGCACGCTTTGAACATGGTTTCCACTGATTTTGCCTGTTTTCTGACTGTTTCTGCTTTTTCCAGGCCATACTTACGTACAATATGGCTATCTGGGAACATTGTCATGAAATTTAGATAACAGGCAACGGTTGCCCATTCGAGCCTGTCATCAACATCCTTCCAGCGTAAGACCTGCATCCGCAACGTATTTACACCTGACTGGAAAATATCTTTGTATTCGTTTGTGTATTGCCATGCAATGCGATCACGATCCTGTGCCTCCTGCATCGCTTCCAGCAAAGTCACCGTAGCCTGATTACGCACATCATGACCATTCACATCACCCAACCCTCCCGGATTTGCAAGCGCAATAGCTTCAAAAGCAAGTGTCGCATCTTCGATCGTGAGATCGTCCAGGACTCTATAAAGAATTTGTTGGAGAAATTCATTTTCTTTTTTGATAAAAGCCGCCTGCACCAGTGGGGCTGCAAGCAGGATAATTCCGAGGTTGGTATTACAACCTACTTGTGACATCGTGAGTTGAACACTTTGCAGGATCCTTTCACCAACAGTCAGATCAGGATTGCCCATCACAGGACTGATCAGTTCTGCACTACGAATAAAATCATCGGCTTCCATGTCATGTCCTTTAGAATAAATACTGACATTGCCAGGTTTAAAAGCTCTTATTTCTGTAATACAGCTTGTGTAGACAGCTTGTGTAATCAGCGCTGATTTTGATGCCATTATTTGAGAACTTCGATGTTTAATGATGCGGCAACCTTTGAAAGAAAATGATCAGAGAGGCGTTCAGCAAGATTAAAATCACAAACCTTTTGTAACCCCCACCATGCAGGAACACTATCGACTTCTGTGATCAGAAAATGTCCTTGCTCATCCTGCATCAAATCAACACCAGCGTAGTCAATATCAACCGCTTTTACAGCCGCTTCCGCCAGATCTGCCAGATGTTGATCAAAATCAATGGAAAGACATTTTGCCCCCTGAGCACGATTCGTGATCCAGAAATCACCAGACCGCAACATCATTGCCTCGGCTCTTCCATTGATCACAAAAACTCGCCAATCCTGATGTTGATCAGTATTTTTATCGATGAAGCGTTGTAAATAAAAGACATCACCATAAAGATCCAGATCTTCTGGAAAATCTTCCAGGTTTTCGATCTTGACCAGGCCAATCCCCTGTGAACCAAATAAAGGTTTCATGACCAGAATATTGCCTTTTGATGTTTGCTCCAGAATAGTCGATCTTGCCTGTGATTCCGATTCGCAGATCCAGGTATCTGGGGTAGGTAGACCATGATGATTGAGCAGAAAAGTGGTCATAGTTTTATCTACCGTTCGCTCAATCGCACGGCCATTGTTATAGACTACCGTTCCGGAATCAGAAAGAGAATGAAGAATGTTAAGACGGAAAATAACCTGTTCCAATGTACCTCCGGGCACACCGCGAACAAAAACACCGGCCAGTCTTTCTGCTTCAAACCCGGGGATCAGGATTGAGGTTTTTCGTGTTGCATTTTGCCCCTGTATAGTAAGAGAGCAATCCATTAATGAAACATAATCGCTCTCAAAACCGCGCTTTGCAAAGACTGCTTTCAATTGACGCCCATGCCAGCCTGGGTCATCAGTAATAATGGCGATTTGATCAGAGAGTATCATAAAATAATTTGCTGGTTGATCGAAAAAAGGATCTTCTGTAATAATCAGAAGATCCCTTACTCATAATAAAGACAAGATTTTAATTAACTAAAAGACTGATCAAGTAGTTTCTCATCAAGTTTTCCAGCATGGAAACTTTTACCTGTTTTGACCGAAGAAATTGTCACTTTTGCTGGACTGAATAACATAGGATCGATCTTGTAAAAATCGTAACCAGAATCCTTAAAAATATCCGCAAATGGTTTGCCATAATCTTTGGATGAACTACTCGGCAGATTTTTTGCGAGCTCTTCAGCCTCATCATTTTCAGTATCAACGAACAAATGCACTTCACCACCAAACAGGATTGAATCATTCGTTCTGCCCATCGCTTTAACAAAATCAGTATGCGGAGGCGACACTGGTGCTGTAGCAAAACCATCAACGATTTTCTCTAACGGGAAATGTAATTCATGTGCCTTATGTAATGACGTTTCAAGTGAACGTGCGACAACTTGTACGCTACCCGCCAGACTCGAAGTCGGTGTTAAAATTATGGTCAGATTTTCTGCCTTTACTTTACATCGCTCAGCGATTTCGTCAGCCAATTCTGCTGGCGGATTCTTTTCTACTTCAATCACCATGATCGCGTTGTCGCTTTGATCGCGATAAGCTAATTCATCAAACAAAGGTTCGTTACTACCCAAAGCACGAGCCGGTCCAGAACCCAGTGCCATAAATTTTTCCTTGCCTTCACCATGCGACAGGCTCCAGCCTGCATATTGACTGGCAAGACAGGCGATCACAGGATTTGATGTATAAACATCAATATTTGTACGCCAGTTCTTAAAGTTATTGCTTGAGCTGAAGTGAACCTCTCCCAGACCGCCCAGACAGATTTCACCCACCAGTCGTCCCGCCTCAAGACCACCCGGAACTTTTATACCCGCATCAATGACGGTCGTTCCGTTTGAAAGTTTATCGATCACAAGACGCAGTGCTTTCGCATTATCAATCATCTTATGGGCAATGGGTGCTGCCAGTTGGTTTACACTTGGTTTGAATTGTTGTGCCATATAATTTACTCGTCTGTTTTTTATTCTAAGGAAACTCTGACCAATACAGGGTTTCAGTGGTACAAAGATGTACTACCATTTTCAATAACGATAACTTATTGAAAATGAAGAAAAACAAAAATCTCACTTTATTTGTTTTTCGTGCTCTGAGAATTTAGGGATGAATTAATCAGGGCATCCATAAATATCAATGGATCATGCCCTACAAACGCCATTCCATCAATAGTTGAGAAATGATCACTGAGTTAATATAACTCGATGTGTGGACTCCTGACCGCATCAGACCACTTATTCATTACATGCGCATACGACGTTCAAGGATAAACTAGTATCTCAAGAGGCAGGACGTCGGAAGAGAAAATCTTCGTGGTGCGAACATCCTAATACCCCATAAATTCCTGAACTGTAAGAATTTCATAGCCATTTTCCAGCAATTGCATTGCAAAACTGTGCCTGAAAAGAAGTTAAGCACTTTTAGTAGGTGCTTAACTAACCTGAACTCGGGATAAGAATGGCCATAAAAACAATAAGATCCAATAAGATATATGAAATTATATGGATTGTTTTGTCCAGTGCGCAGCTTTTAGTGACTATCAAGGCGGAGAGTCGCTAAAAGATGCGTGATGGATGGCTATCCCTTATCCCGAGTTCAGGTTAACTATGAAAAGGTGCAAAAACCAGGTGACCTGGCCAATCTTTTTGTGACACACCAGTTAAGTCGCTTTTTCATTTCCAATAATTGCTATTCATAGCCACAGGGTCTCATGTAATCTAAACAGGTATGAAGTCTCTGAGAGTTATAAAACGGGGTGATGTAATTCCATTCCAGTATGTTCTGCTGTGCTTCGTAGTGAGCCTGATAGTGTTGCCAAGGGAAGCGGATATTGTTAGTGATGGCCTCAGTGGTGATATTGGCCCTCTTGCAATTAATGTTATTCTGATCTTAAAAATAACTTTTGGGTGTAATTCAACACAGGTAGCTCAGAGTGCTGAGCGAATAGTATTATAAAACAAGTGACTTGACCCTACCTTTTATTTCTATCTTTATTTTCTGCGACGCCAATCATCACAATAGCGAACACAAGCACCCACAGAGAGAGAATGCCAGTTGCGAGGTGCTCAAATAAGCCGGGCGCAGGCATCGGATTCTCACCCCAGGACATCAGGAGCAAGAACAATAGCGCCAAACTACCTGAAACAACAGAGTACAAAGAATATTTTCGTAACAGATTATATCTTCGCAAGGTGATGCCCCAAGCTATGGAGCCTGACACTCCCGCCAAAAAACCGACTGTTGCAAACAACCGGTGTAATTCTTGAGTCGACGAGATACCTTCACAACCTGGATCACAGGGAAATAATCCTGCTCCAATTCTCCCCAGCCCGTCGAGACCAACTAATACTGCAGACAAGGCCGCGAATTTATCGCCTCGGAAGATCGCCGCCAAAGTTATCGCGAAAAATAGATACAAAATGCCACTTAAACAAAACGCCGCGTATCGCATCATGAGTTCTGTTGAACCCCCAGTTTCGGCAAGTTCACTTATAAATTGTGTGGCATGACTGAATTCAGGTCGCATCGCCCCTGCCACAACAATAAGTGACAACCAGATTACTGGTGCCAGGATTCCACTCACAATTCCCGCTTTGGTGAGACTGTTTTCCACGAAATCGCTTGCTGTTTCTGGCTAACTAGTATTAGATGTTATTTCGATGTGGAATAACACATCATATGACTGTTCATGCAAGGAAGCGGTTTTATTCATGACTGGAAAATCTCCTCTATTAAACGCTATTCGAGAGAAACTATGCGTTAAGCACTATAGCATTCGTACTTGAAAAATAATATTTTCAGTGGATTAAGCAACAAATCAAGGGGCAGACACTGTCTTAAAAATCAAACCTGAATCAGCTTAATTTTGATAATTCACATCAAACAGTTTCCCTGATTTCAAGTCACCATACGCAAGCACCAGTAATTTTCACATACGCCAGAAAGCCTCAGGTCATTCCATATCACATTTCCCATGTTGAAATTCAACCATGGCCAGGCCTAAGATTAAACGTCATGAGGTGACCGACGAGAGGAGATCTTTGAATGAGATGAACAGTGGCAGCAATAGTTGGAGAATTTATCTAATGTTTGTTCTCGTTTTAATTGGCGTATTCATGCTAATCATCTGATGGATAATCATTATCATTTTGTCGTTTAAACGGCGGATGCAAATCTTAAAAGCATGCGCCATCTCAATGTGTCTATACACAGTATTTCAATCGACAACATGATCCCGATTTGGACAGTCTTTTAAGGGTGTTTCATGACCATCCTGGTCGATATTGAGGCTTATCTATTAGTTAACCTGAACTCGGGATAAGGGATAGCCATCCATCACGGAGTAGTTATTGGGCCATGACAGGAAATGATCTGACCATGAGGGATTCGCAGGAAGGAAATATCGTCATATAAATATTTATCGACCATTCTTTACACGTAAGCTGAAAGAATGCTTCAACCTTATAGGTGCCGATGTCCTCGACTTTGAAGTATTTTAATCAACGTCGGCGCCATGCAAAATAACGTTTCAGTAATTTAAGAGCCCACTGCGGTGCATGTGCCTTCTTCCATTCACCGGCTGCATATTTGTTGGCTTCAGCAAGCGTAGGATAAATATGTATTGTTCCCAATATTTTATTCAGTCCAATATTCTGTTTCATTGCGAGTACATATTCAGCGATCAGATCACCGGCATGTTCACCCATGATCGTCACCCCCAAAATTTTATCTTTCCCGGGAACAGTCAGAACCTTAACGAAACCCTGTGCTTCTTCATCTGTAATGGCTCGATCGAGATCTTTGATCTCGTATTTAGTCACTTCGTAAGCAATTCCTTTTTCTTTTGCATCCTGTTCGTTCAAACCAACGCGAGCCACTTCTGGATCGGTATAAGTTGCCCAGGGAATGACAGAATAATCAACACGGAATTTCTTGAAACCACCAAACAGTGAATTCACCGCAGCATACCAGGCCATGTGTGCCGCTGTATGGGTAAATTGATAAGGCCCGGCAACATCACCCACTGCATAAATATTTGGATAGTTAGTCTGTAAAAAATCATTGACCTCAATGGTATGTCTTTTTGTCAATGTGATCTCAAGGTCATCTAATCCATAATTATCAACTCTTGCAGCACGTCCTACTGCGACAAGCAATTCATCAAACGCTATCTTTACTTCTTGACCATTATGTTCACAGACAATTAATTTCTGGCCATTCTCAATGATAAAACTTTTTGCTGTATGCTCAGTTAGAACATCAATACCTTCTGATTCAAATCGTTTGGTTATGAATTCTGATACTTCCGGATCTTCTCGTCCCATGATCTCTGGCATCATTTCTACTTGAGTGACCTGGCTTCCAAGACGAGCAAAAGCCTGGGTCAATTCACAACCGATGGGACCACCACCCAGTACAACGAGTCGTTTTGGTAGCTTGCGTAATTCCCAAACGTTGTCTGAAGTCAGGTAATCCATGTCATCAATACGAGGGATGGGAGGCACAAAAGGCCGTGCGCCAGCTGCAATAATAATATTGCGTGTTGTCAGAGATTTACCATTTACTTCGACGGTGTAGGGTGAAGTTATTTTTGCTTCACCGATAATACAGTCCACACCTAATTCAGTATATCTTTCAACCGAGTCTGCGGGTTCGATGGTTCTTATGATCCGCTGGGCGCGTTCCATGATGTCTGCGAAATCAAATTTGACATCAGCTGATTCGAACCCAAATTCCTGTGCCCGTTTGGTATGTTGTAACCATTTTGCTGATCGAATCAAAGCCTTGGATGGGACACAACCTGTATTCAGACAATCACCACCCATTTTATGTCTTTCGATCAGACTGACTTTGGCATTTAAGGTTGCACCTATCAGAGAACTTACCAGCCCCCCTGCCCCGGCACCAATAACAACAATGTCACGATCAAACTTTTCTGGTTTAGAATATTCTTTCATGCCATGCTCCTTTTCTTGTAGAAAGCCAGACCCTTTTTAGCAAGCAAAGGAAAGAGTCCAAGTAATACAAATGATCCGATCAAGGCTGGTGACAGAATATCCGATACGGATTCGATCTTGCCCAACTGCGTCCCCGCATTCACATAAACGATCGTTCCTGCCAACATTCCCAGTTGACTTACCCAATAGAAAACTGAGCTTTTCAATGTTGTTAAACCCATGACCAGATTAACAATAAAAAATGGAAAAATGGGAACCAAACGCAGGGTAAACAGGTAAAACGTTCCTTCTTTTTCTACACCTTCATTAATGGGGATCAGTGAATCACCAAATTTTGACTGGATGAAATCGCGTAATAAAGTACGTGAGACCAGGAAAGCCAGTGTAGCTCCAATCGATGAAGCAAAAGAAACCAGAAGCGTTCCTGTTAACAAACCAAAAATAGCACCGCCAGCAAGTGTCATGATGACAGCACCGGGTAAAGACAAAGCCGCCATGATCACATAGGCAACAAAATAAATGCTTATAGTGACCAAAGGATTATTTCGGTAATATTCTTCAATCATATTTTTCTGTGATTTTAAATATTCAAGATTCAGATACTGACCAAGATCGAATGCAAAGAAAGACACGAAAAATACAGCAACCAATATAAGAATGATAATTTTCTTCATATTATTATTCTCCGTTTACTGTCCAGTCATAAGGCAGATTAGCCTTTAAATTCTCATCTGGGGCTAATACTGTATATTGTCTAATAAAACCTTCAACACCTCCATTCGCCTGGAAGTCTTCTTTAAACCAGTCAAATATTTGAGATGTTCTGGCCTTATTCCCATCTATCAACAAACCCTTTTGAGAATTCGACAGAAAACTTTTTGTTTGTTCGTTCAACTGTTCATTAAGTTTTGTCCCAGTATAAGGTTCTTTTCGTAGATCAGGGCAACTGACAGAGGCACAAACAATGGCCATATGTATTCTCGAATCACCCATTGGTCTGAGGATCTTATGCTCAACCTCATTCAGAGTGACTGTCTTCCCGCCGATCTTTCCTGCATCTTTTTTCCATACAGACTTAAAAAGACTACCAGCATCCTTAATACTTTTCACAGGCCAGTTATCCACGACTATTTTCATCGCGAGAACATTATAGGCATTGATATAAAAGGCGAGTTTCTCTTTTTTTGTTTTAAGATTTTCAGGTGAGAAATCTTCAATTTGCTTGATCAACTTTGCAAAATCCGGATCGTTTTTTAGTTTGCTATAATTGACCCAGTTTAATGTGATCCCATGATGATTTGATGCAGTACTTACATGTTCAGTTAATAACTTACCATAGAGATCCCAAGATGGCTCTGCGGCTGATGCCGAAAACATCTGAGAGACCAGTGTTAGTAGGTAAATAATATTCCGTTTCATCTTATAATTCGTCCTAAACAATGATTCACCGAAATTGAGACTTAATAAAGATAACTTAGTTCACAAGCACTTAGGAAGCGCTGACTTGATCAGATATCCCTTAAGGAGGCTCTGATTTTACCTGAATAGTCGGGTAATTATAATCAAGCAGGCGCATGGTATTTAATGCCTTTAACATTGAAAATAATTACCTTTGATATATTGACCATACGCAGGATTTTTTTAACCTGTCATGACAGTACTTATTTTTTCCCTGATCCGAAATCTGTCTGCAGCGGAAATTAATAATGGCTTTGACCTTTCCGATCCACTAATTCCCTCTGAAGAAATCCTCCATGGTCAGCCTCCACGTGATGGCATTCCAGCAATTGATCATCCTTGTTTTATAACAGCTAAACACGTAAAATTCCTGAAAAAGCAGGATCGCATCTTGGGTATTGAAAGAAATGGCATCCTCAAGACCTATCCCATACGTATTCTTGATTATCATGAGATCGTTAATGACCAGTTTGGAAAAGAAGCGATCGTGTTCACCTATTACCCATTATGTGGTACTGGTATGGCATTCAAGGCTACAGTCAGCGGTATTAACCTGAACTTTGGTGTTTCCGGATTACTTTATAATAGTGATGTCTTACTTTATGACAGAAATACAAGGTCACTCTGGTCACAGATCAAGTCACAAGCGATAAGTGGCACTCTCAAAGGAAAAAGGCTAACTCAAATGGGGTAAAAAACATTGATCGGCGCTGCCACCCTAAGGAAATAGTGATTGGAATTGCTATTAGCGATCAATATAAAGCATATCCATTTGTTGAATTGCCTCAGACAAAAAAAGTTGATCGACACCTTTTCTGGTAAAACGCTTATCATAAAGTATGATTCAGTAAATCGTACCGGCAAAATACTTAATATTAATGGTCAAACTCTACCTACGACCATTGCTTACTGGTTTGCGTGGATGGCATTCCATCCAGATTCTGAGGTTTATAAAAAAGACTGAAATAATTTTTAGAATCATATAAAAAGGTCTCTAATACTTTCAAAGATAAACAGGAGATATAATGTTCGTAGCCTTACTCTTTTTTACCTCATTGTTTCTTGCCTACTGGAATGGCGCCAATGATAACTTTAAAGGCATTGCCACTCTGTATGGAAGTAAAACGGTTAGTTACCGAACAGCGATCACGTTAGCCACTCTGGCTACCTTTGCAGGATCAATCTCTGCCCTATTTTTGGCAAATGGGCTTGTAGCGATTTTTTCAGGCAAAGGACTGGTACCACAGGATATTGCTGGAGCAACTAATTTTCTCATGGCCGTAGGAGCTGGTGCAGCCTTCACCGTCTTATTGGCTACTCGAACGGGCTTTCCTGTTTCCACTACCCATAGTCTGGTCGGAGGTTTGGTCGGTGCAGGACTGATGGCAATTGGATCAGATGTGAATTTTCAACAATTGGGTCATGCTTTTTTTATCCCATTATTAATAAGTCCGTTTGTTGCATTCATGCTGGCTGGTGTTTTTTACTGGACTTTTACCTGTATAAGACGGGGAATGAACATCACAAAAGAAACCTGCCTTTGTGTAGGAAAACCTCGTCAGCTAATACCAATTACAAATCAGAGCGGTGTCTATACTAAAGACGCATGCCCAAGCTGGAAAAATAACAGAGCGTTGTCAAGCCCTGAATTATCCATCACTATTGGAGAATCAAATGACTGTGTGGAAATTTATACCGACAAGGTCTTTGGTGTTTATCTGCAAAAATTGCTGGATATTGCCCATGGCTTGAGTGCCATAACAGTCTCTTTTGCTCGTGGACTAAACGATACACCCAAAATCGCAGGGCTGTTAGTTGCAGCAAAAATGCTGGATATCCGCTGGGGTATGATTGCCATAGCAATGGGGATGGCGGTTGGTGGATTATTAAACGCACGTCGCGTCGCTGAAACTATCAGTAATAAAATTACTGATCTAAATCATGGTCAGGGATTTTCGGCTAATTTAGTCACTGGGTTATTAGTCATATTTGCCAGCAAGTTCGGCGTTCCAGTCTCCACAACCCACGTTTCCGTCGGATCAATTTTTGGTATTGGTGTTGTTACTGGCAATCGGAATGCCGATATGATTCGCAATATTCTTCTTGCATGGTTGATCACCTTACCTGTCGCGATCATCTTCAGTGCATTAGCCTATTCGTTGATCGATCTTTTCTATCAGTGATAGATAGAAATACCTGGCGGTGTTGTAAAATCCTGCCCAGTATCCTTTGTTTTAGCAGTGAGAAAAGACAGGCCTTCATCATCCAGTAGCGCCAGCCTTTAATTTGATTTTTTTGAGATTGTGACTCTGGGTTTTGTTCTTTTAACAGTTTTTGATGGGCTTTCAACGCCTGACGCCGATCATCTGCAGCGTTAGCGATCGCCGTGAATCTTGCAGCCTGAATAGCCGTCAAATGCATTGCTGTCCTATGAGGTCGAGAACTTCTACTTCGGTGACTTTTAGGTGTGCTGCACATAATTTACTCCTGTCATGTAATTGTCCCTGATAACTAATTGTCACCCTGAAGACACATATTAGTTGAGAAAGTTTGAAGTAAAAACGGAACTATCTCTCATTACACCACCAGCTCATTTGCCACAAACACTTTTGAATGGAACCTTTAAATCTGGGTTATATTTCAAAATACATCAAAATCTGATTATTCAATTCTTTATCGGCATTCTCTTTCAAGAACTTTAATTTTCATGTTGGCCTGGCAACTACCTGATGAAGAGTCTAAAGTACAGGTCTTACCCATGTCCTGAGGCACTTATATAAAATTTCGTTGTCATACATATTGGCCATAACGAATCGGAGAAATGATGGGTATGATATTTGCCAGGATAGGAAAGGCGCTAACAAATTATCTTGAAAAGCCATCTGCAAAATACGATACGGTTTCTGTCACTGAGACGGATCTTCTACATTCCTGCCTTCGCAAAGGAGATGTGCTACTGGTTGATGGAAATCAACGGATCAGTGTGGCGATAAAATACCTCACCCAATCCACATGGTCACATGCTGCACTTTATATTGGTGATACGCTCACCTCCACAGATGACAAAATAGAACCAGCAGTGCTTATTGAAGCAGACTTATCTGATGGTGTTATTGCAGTCCCATTATCAAAATATGCAGATATGAATACCCGTATCTGTCGTCCGGTTAATTTGACAGATGATGATCGTAATCAGTTGGTCGGGTTTATGGTTGATAATCTTGGTGCAAAATATGATCTGAAAAATGTTTTTGATCTGATGCGATACCTATTACCAACACCACCTGTCCCGGTGCGATGGCGCAGAAGATTACTGGCACTTGGGAGTGGTAGTCCAACACAAGCCATTTGTTCAACCTTGATCGCAAGGGGGTTCCAATCAATACATTACCCTATTTTGCCTGAGATCTGCGAACAAAAAAAATCTTCACTAAAAGGATCATACATGCACAGGGAGATCTTGCATATTCGTCACCACAGTCTTTTCACCCCAAGAGATTTTGATGTCTCCCCTTATTTTGAGATCATTAAACCAACACTGGTTAGAGACTTTAATTATAAGAACCTTGTTTGGGATGGAAAACCAGATAAATGATCATATCCTTCATTATCGACTGTCTAAAATTTTTTTATTTTTGTAATAAAACATGACTTTTGATGGTCATATAAATATGTGGGACAAAAAGAGTCGTTTTACTGCCTTGGTACAGGCAACATCTTCTAAACTTTACCGGTATGCCTGGTGGCTATGCCAGGATAAACAAATCGCTGAAGATCTTGTACAGGAAACTTTTGCACGAGCATGGAAGTCGTTGGAAGATCTTCGTGAAGAGAAGGCAGCTCTGGCCTGGTTGATGACCACCTTGCGACATGAAAACGCACGACGATTTGAACAGGTACAAGCAGAATTTTCTGCAATGGAAGTAGATGCACTTGCTGATCATTATCAACATTACGATACCAGCACCGAGGCCTTTGTCTTACGACAAGCATTAGTTAAAATGCCAAAAAAATATTGTGAACCACTAATACTACAGGTGCTGGAAGGATTAAGCTGCGATGAGATCGCGGATCAACTGGAGATTTCTACCAGCGCTGTGATGACCCGTCTGTTTCGCGCCAGACAAAAGTTACGTGAAATGATCAATGGCAATAAAGTTGAAAAGGTGAGTGAATTATGAACTGTTTAGAATTTCGACGAGTCTGCCAGACTGATCCTTATTCTCGGGGAAAAAGATTTCAGGAACACTTACATTCCTGCTCACAATGTAAAATCTATTTTAATGATGTCATGCATTTTGAACGTGACCTGAATGAAGCATTTTCAATCCCGATTCCTGAAGATCTGGAATCTAGGATTGTTCTCCGCCAATCAATCGAAGCTGATGTAAGCTCGCGTCAGCGAAACTGGCTGTTTTTTGCCATAGTAGCAACTTTTGTGCTGGTTGTGGGTTTGACCTTGCTAATCTTTAAGCCCTTATCTGAACCAGGACTCGAACAAATCGCACTGGATTTTTATAATCGAAATAATTCTGTACTGGCGGTCAGTCAACCAACTGCTGTTGAATCAGCACGATTATTACTGTCTGAAAATGGTATTACCATGAAAAATAACATTGGTAAAATTGTATACGCAAATCGCTGTTATATACGTGAAGGGAAAGGGATCCATCTGGTTATCGCAGGTACCAATGGTCCCGTAACATTAGTCTATATGCCCGAAGAATCCGTTGATAAAAAAATGTTATTTGCTAACAAATATTCTCACGGAATTATCGCACCCTGTCCCAGAGGCAGTATAGCCATTATAGCCTCCCCGGAAGAAGATATTGAAAAAATCAAGTCACACATTTTCAAGTCAATTAAATGGGTCTGAAGAAAATTTTCAGTCTTAATCGGGATTATAAATTTGCCTGGTTTACTGTCCAGACTATAGGGTATACCTCTTCTATATTCACCTCCCCTAACTGGATTCACATCATTATCAAACCTCCTGTTGTCTATGATAGATTCCTGATTGCTGCGACGCTTGCATAGGTGGATACGCAATAAGGAACAAGATATGTCAGCAAGATCTTTACAACAATCCCCGCTGTAACATCCTGCTGTAAAATCAGGCTGCCCTGATTAATGATGACCAAAATAGTGCCTACCATTACCGAGGTCTTTATGGCACGAGTACGGACGCCTTTTTGCAAGGCAAGTTGAACCCAGCTATTCATTGTTTCCTTTTTAACC
>Ga0114931_10004788_pt1 | contig 16816 bp, 11 predicted proteins | sample 2SBtaG_FD_89579 | JGI IMG/M metagenome (GOLD analysis project Ga0114931, IMG submission 89579) | Deep subsurface microbial communities from Kolumbo volcano to uncover new lineages of life (NeLLi) - 2SBTROV14_V59a metaG | ecosystem: Environmental > Aquatic > Marine > Volcanic | place: Kolumbo...
CGCCAGGCGTCTTCCCAGACCTGTGTGTGAAGGATCACTGCTGTCGCGAAGCAGGACGAACTGGTTGGTGTCGAGCTCGATGGACTCCTCTTCGCCATCGTCGACAGGACTTGTGTCGCCCACCTGGGGGCGCGCCTCCTCGGCCAGCCGAGAAAGATCGAGCATTCGCTCGTTGTAGAGATCGTCGATGAGCGCGCCCGGCGCAATGAGCGCGACGTGGCCTGTGTAGAGCCGATCAGCGTCAACCTTCTGCGCCTCGAAGTCCGCAGCTGTGACGCCCAGCGCGTCAGCCTTGATGCGGGCGTTGATGTCTTTCGAGACAAAGACGACAGTTTCGCCCTGATCGCGCAGCGCGACCGCGGACGCGAGGATGCGGTTGTCGGGGATGTCGGCGCTGATGGCGTGGGGACGTTCGTGGTCGTCCACGTCGATGCGGATGAGGCCCGTTTCACTAGCGTGGCCATTGCGGCCCCAGTGTACACCCTCGACGATGCGTCCCATTTTGCGAAGGCGGTCGAGATGGCGGATGCAGGCGCGGGCGTTGCGGGCCAGGTCGTCGTTGCCCTTCTTGAACTGATCGAGCTCCTCGATCACCACGAAGGGGATGACGACGTTGTTGTCCTTGAAAACAAAGAGGGAATCGGGATTGTGGAGCAGGACGTTGGTGTCGAGAACGAAATGTTTGATGGCCTGCTTCATTCGTGTCGGGCTCGTTGGCGCAGCGGCGGTGTGTTGGCGCCCTTTTTCAAGCGGCGATTTGCGCTGCGCGTCAGTCGTCGTGCTTGTCTTGGTCAATGCTGAGCTCCTCCAGTGCAGGCCCGCGCGGTCGCTGGGCGTCCGGATAAACCTGTACGGTGCGTAGTGTAGAGCCATGGGTAGTGTCGGCGCGCCAGAGGAGAAAGTGCAGCGGATGAGCCCGAGAACACGCCTGTTCGCGTGGATTGCAACAGCCCTAGCAGCCTTGGCGTCACCACTGTGGTTGCTGTTGCTCGGTGAAACCACGACTGTGGATGGACTGCTGCGCGTTGAGCGATCGTGGCCTGTCTATGTCGCCTGCGTCTGGTCGTGGCTCGCGCTCTCAGCGCTGTGGTGGCTGCTCGCGACGACGCCTGTCAATGCGATCAACCTGCCCAGAGGCCGATCGCGTGCGTTGCTCATTCTTGGCGCAGGGTGGCTGGTGTTCGCTGTGCTGCTTGCTTCGACGCTTGAACCCTCCTCGGCGCCAAGAGCCGGGGTGAAGCCGATCTTGGCGGGTCTGATGACGGCGCTCTTTGCTCTTGGTTTCGTTGCGATTCGCCACATCGGCATTTGGATCGCTCAACAGCAAGGACGCGCACTGGCGCCTGCGCAATCGCCCTGGTGGCTGGCGCTCGCGTTGTGGCATCCTGCGTTCTGGCTGGCGGCTATTCCCAATGTGTTGAATGGTATAAACATCTCTATTTTCATTGCAGAAAGCGTCGCTGGCGCCACGGCGCTGTGGCTCGTCAAACTGGCGCCACGAGCGCTCGAGGCAAAGCGAGAAGGACAAGCACGAAGGCAAGTCACCGTCCTTGCGCTGTGGATCGCTTCACTTGGCTTGACGCTGGCGTCATTCGCGTCGCTCGCTGCCTGAACAACTGATGCGCGTGCGCCAGCGCCTGGAGGCTCCGCGCCGTGAGAACAGCGCATCTCGCTTGATGGCCCTTCCAATATAGAGGAAATGATCATTCGTGTAGGATGCTGTCCATGCAGCCAGATGCGACGGCGCACGAAAAACTTGGCCTGCCTGAGCTGATCGCCATTGGCGTTGGCGGCATGATCGGTGGCGGCATTTTCTCCGTTCTGGGGATCGCGGTCGCCATCGCAGGTCGGGCTGCGCCCCTCGCGTTCGCAGTCGGCGGGCTTGTCGCGCTGGTGGCGGGATATTCCTACATCAAGCTCGCGCTGGCGATGCGCAATGACGGCGCCAGCTTCACCTATCTGGAGCGCGCGTTTCCCCGCGCGCTTTTCGTGTCGCGACTGGCGGGCTGGATCGTCATCGTCGGGTACATAGGCACGCTGTCGCTCTATGCGTTCACGTTTGGCGCCTATGGCGCCGACCTGCTTGGCGCCCCGGGGTCGCGCGCCGCGCGCATTGTGCTATCGAACGCTGTGCTGTTGTTTTTCATGGTCATCAATCTGCATGGCGTGCGGTCGAGCGGTCGAGCCGAAGACATCATTGTCTATACGAAGATCATCATTATGTCGCTCATCGCAGTCGCGGGGTTCAGCAGCATGCAGCGTGACCATCTCACACCCATGTTTGAAAATGGCGTGGGTTCGGTTTTCGCTGCGGGCGCGATGGTTTTCGTGGCTTTCGAGGGTTTTCAGCTCATCACGAACGCGGTGCAGGAAATCGACAGGCCCGGACGCAATGTGCCCCGAAGCATTTACGGCGCAATCATCATCACGACGACGCTGTACCTGGCGCTGGCGTTCGTCGCGGTTGGCAGTCTGACGCCGGCGCAATTAACCGCTGCGGAGGAATACGCGCTCGCTGTCGCTGCTGAGCCTGCGCTAGGCGATGCGGGGAGGGTGCTCGTGGCGCTGGCGGCGCTGCTGGCGACATCATCCGCTATCAACGCGACAGCGCTGGGCGCATCACGAATGATGTCAGAAATGGCGACCAAGCGCGTCATGCCTCCAGCGTTTTCGTTTCGCAGCCGAAACCACAACGTTCCCTGGGTCGCCATCGTGACGTTGATCGCGCTGGCGGTGGTCTTCAGCACGATGAATTCGCTCGACACGATCGCGTCGTTCTCGAGCTTCACATTCATGGTTGTGTCGTTTGGCGTGTGTATCGCTAACTTTCGTCTGCGCCGACAGACAGGGGCTCATCCATTACTCATTCTCTGTGGTATGGCGCTGATCGCCGTCGCTGTCGGGCTGCTGGTCATGCACATGTGGCGCGCCTCGCGAGCCACGCTTATCAATGTTGCTGCGCTGTATTCACTTGTTGTTGTCGTGGAGCTCGTCGTCACACGATGGCTGAAGACGAATGCATCGAGGCTATGAGTGAGTGATCGCGGCGGCGTCGCTCTGAAAACCGCGGGCCCGTCGCACAGTTGAGTACATTTGCGTATCCTGTCTACACAAGGCGCAGAGAATGACCCTCGCAGACCTCATTTCGACGCTCGAAACCATTGCGCCACTACACGCAGCGGAAGCATGGGACAACGTCGGCTTGCTGCTTGGATCTGTGCAGGGCGCAGCGGAAACGGTCCTTGACGGGCCCGTACTGCTCACGATCGACTTCACCGAATCGGTCGCGCAGGAAGCGATCGACAAGGGCGCCCGGTGCGTCGTGTCGTATCATCCACCCATCTTCAAGCCGATTGATCGCCTTGGCGGCGCAACAGCTCGGTCACGGGCGCTGCTGACCGCTGCCCGCGCGGGAGTGGTGATTTATTCACCCCACACAGCGCTCGACGCTGCCCCAGGGGGCGTGACAGACTGGCTCTGCGACATGCTCGCGCTTGACGGTTCGATTCGCGCAGCGAACGCTCACGAAACAGTGTCCCTAGGTGATCGCCGGGCGCTCTCCCATTCGCTTGAGCCTGGAAGCGACGCGTTGCACAAGATCGTCACATTTGCGCCGCCCAGCGCAGTCGATCGGCTGCGCCACGCTTTGGCGTCCATCGGGGCTGGACGCATTGGCGACTACTCACTGTGCTCTTTTGGCGCACGAGGCGCGGGCACGTTTCGCGGGAGCAAAGAAACAGCGCCCGCTGTGGGCGAGCCAGGCAAGTTTGAAACTGTCGAAGAAGTTCGCCTTGAAATGGTTTGTCCCGCGCCCGCCTTGTCGCTGGCGGTGGAAATGATTCAGCAGTTTCATCCCTATGAAGAGCCTCCCATTGACATCTATCCGCTCGCGGGCCGCCCGACGCGATCAGCTGGCGCCGGCCGCAGGATCACGCTTGATCAGCCCGCAACGGTCAACGAACTCGCCCAGAGGCTCAAGCGCAACCTCGCTGTGCCTGTTGTGAAGATCACCAGGGCGCACGACACGCCCATCGAGCGCGTCGGCGTGTGCCCGGGCTCGGGCGCGTCGCTTGCGTCAGCAGCAATTGCCGAGGGCTGCACGTGCTTCGTCACAGGTGAGATGCAACACCACGACGCCCTGGCTGCTGTGGAACAGGGCTGTTCAATCATTCTCGCAGGCCACACGAACACCGAGCGGGGCTACCTGCCGACGTACGCAGCAAAGATCAACGAGCTGGCGCCAGAAGCGCAAGCCGTGGTCAGCGAGTCAGACACAACGCTTTTTGACGCTGCGTAACTCCGCGCACTGTGCGCCGGTCAATTCACAGGACACACGCCCCAGTTGCTGAGCATTTCAAGGAGCGCCGACGGGCCACTCCTGTCGCCCCAGTGTTGCAGCAACTTGAGCAGATCCACCTTGCCGATCACGCCGTCCGCATCCTGATCCTGCCTGCAGCGGCGGCCAAATGGCTCACGCGTCCTGTTCCAGACAACCGACAACCCGGACGAGGACGCACTTGAGATCAGGTCCAGATCGCTGTCGTTGTCCAGGTCAGCGACATCGAGAATCTTCCCTGTATGCACAGCTTGTGTGACGACAAAGGAGCCTCTGCCGTCTCCCAGAAAAAGAAATGCCTGGTCGCCGTACGGCGACAGGGCGTCAATGACGCCATTCTGATCCAGGTCTTTGAACAGCGGCGGATCGCTGGGGAACAAGAAGTTTTGCTGACTAAGTAGAAAAAAATCTTTATCAGTACTTTGGTACAGGCTCATGCGACTTCCTGATTGGTGCGTTACGACCAGTTTTACAGGTGCAAAAACGTTATTGGGTAGATCTGAAAAAAACACTGCAAACTGCGCATCGGGCACGTCGGGCATTGGCGCCGGCGCTTCAATTGCAGCGCCGCGATTGAATATGAAGTGGAGCAAGGGGCCGCAATCACGTCTGGGCGCGCCTTTGATCACAACATACATATCACCGCGCCGAGCGTCATCCCGACGCACGAGGCCAGCGGTCATAAAAAGGAACGACTCAGCGACCTTAACTCGGTTGGATTCCGTCAACTGGTTGGCGGCGTCACGATAAATGGCGCCGATTTCGCCGATTTCGCTTGAGCCCCAGACGAAGGCAAATGTCGCGCCTTGGCGTTGCAGCGGCTCGAGAAAAGCAACGACGCCTGTGGTTGGAAATCGCTTGTATTCCGTAAACGCGCCACTGTTGTTTTCAAAGATGATGATTGCCTGCTGATCTGCAGACGCAACGACCACGTCGACCTGGCCATCGTTCGTAACGTCCCTGAGCAGGAGCTTGCTGTTCTTGAGGTCAGAAGCAATGATTCGTGGCATAAAAATGCGGTCGCCTCGGTTTTCAAGCAGCGTGACGCCAAACACCCAGCTTGCAGCGACGATGTCCATATCGCCGTCGTTGTCAATGTCAATGGCCTTGGCGTCTGTGACAACGCCGAGGGTATTTCCTGATGCGCCAGCCACCTGGGGACCTTTCAAATGTTCAAAGGATGTGAATCGGCCATGGCCAAGATTCCAGATGATCATATTGTCTTCGTCAGAGACGATGTCAAGCCTGCTGTCATTGTTGACATCCACAAGGCGAAGTCGGCCACTCACCCCGGCAAATTCACCTCCGCTGATCGTCATAGTATTGGTGATTGTGAATTCGCCAGCGTTCGTGATCTCCGCAATGGCGAGTTGCTTGCCAGGAACAAATTGCAGTGAGCCGATCAGCTCCGGCTGGCCGTCGTTGTTCAAATCACCGATCTCAAGCAATCTGAATGAATTGCCGTTCAGGTCGGCCTGAATACTCTGAAACTGGAAATTCCCCTGGTTGATCGCGATATGCATTTGTGCGCCAGAGAACACGATGTCGTTCATGCCATCGCTGTTGATGTCGCCAATGACCGCATTTGACACGCGCACTGATTCCGGAAATGTTTTTCTGACAACCCACTCGCCAGATTGCGTGCGCGACAGCAACTCGAACCTGAGCGTCGCCAAGTCAAGGCCAAACGCTTCGGCGCCGGGGCGTCCATCGAGATCACGCAGCGAAAGTCTCAACAGAGTCTTGCCCAGCAATCCATTGGCGATAGTTTGAGCGATAAAACCGCCTGCGCCGTTTCCGAACGCCAGGCTGACCGTCTTATCAAAACGATCCAGTGTGAGCGCATCGATGATGTCATCGCCATTCATGTCCGCAAAGATGACTCTGTCGGCGGGGGCGGGCAGCGACGATCGAACCGGCTTTTGGACTATCGACGCTGGCAGGATCCCGTCTTGATTCAACACGGTGGCGAGCTTGCCGTCAGTTGAACTTGTGCCAAGAAAAACAAGATCATCATCACCATCGTTGTCGACATCCACGAAATCCCACTGTTGCATGTGGAGCCGACTAAAGACCTCGCCCGAGAACGGCCTTGCAAAAAAGGGCATGTTAGCGACCAGCCGCATGGCGCCGTCCGGATCAACCTGTAGAATCTGCATCGATAAGAAGTCCACAAGCGATGTCTTGCCTCGCCCTTCAATATCAGTGAAGAGAACAAATCGCTTGAGGGACTGTCTATATGCCACCGGGAATTCCGGAAAGACCGCCTGCCCTGCCATATTGACAATAGTGAGCAACGCGACTGGGAGTGTGTACAGCATTGTCATTCTCCATTTGAAAGATTTCCTCCACGGGACAAACAAGTGCACATCACCTGTCAACCCCCTCTTCAGAGAGTGACGTAATGCTTACGTATTTGCGCCGCAGCGGCGCAGACGGGGGAGAACATGCGGCTCACGGGGCGCTGACGCCGTGCGCTTGCAAGTGGCGCTAATCCAGGGCTTGAACGCGGTCAGGATAGCTGCGTATTCAGGAAACTCAGGTGCAATGCTGCGTGTTTGTGGTGCAGCGACAGCCACTGGGCGTGCGTCATGGGGCCGAAGATGGGGCTAGGCTGCGTCATCTGTTCGCCTGCGTCAATGCGGGCAAGCTGGGCGCGGAGCGCAGCGAGGCCATTCTCGAAGGTCACACCCTCGGGCGGGAGGAGCGCCGCTGACTCGCCACGGAGTTTGAGCCCAGCAGGAATCGGCTTTTCACCCATGGCGCTTTTCTTGATCAACCTGCCAAAGAGGCGGATTGGCAGAGGCGCTGTAAAAGGAAATCCGTCGTAGGAGTAACGGATCAGATCGCCTACGTGCTGCATGATTTGCCCCGCGGTCCAGTTGCCCAGGACCCGAAGAGCGCCTTGGTCGTGGGCTGCTGCAAGCTCGTCAAGTTCGCGGTTGATCGCAGCGACGTTGGCTAACTGCAGCGTTCTGCGCGACGCTCGCTTGGTGTCGATCGGCATGGCTATTTCTTCCGTATCTCCCTGCGTAGTGAGGAATTCTCAGCGTGCGCCTGGCCCTGCCTGGACGGGGGCGCCAACCTGAGACATCGCTTGCGCACGGCGCTCCGCGGACATGCCTGCAACCGACTGACAGCGGTGGATGAGCATCGCAAGGAGCGCGACGCGAGCGTCGGGGTCGTCCACACTGTCGAGCACCTTGAGGGCCAGGCCCGCCATTTCAGTCGTCTTTTTGAAGGGGAGAATGGCGATGTGGTGCATCATCGCGAAGGCGTCCGCATGCGCCTCGAGGGCCCGGTCGCGCGCTTCATCACTCAGCGCTTCAGGCTTTCCTGGCAGCGGCTTGAACGGGAGATACCAACTGTACAGGATATTCGCCAGCAGAAATGCCTTGGTTTCCTTCGACGGGTACCTGCCAAGAAATTTGAGCAGCGCGCCGCCGAAGGCTGCTGCGTCGCGGGCCTCGAACAGATTGATGCGGAGAAACCGCTTGATTTCAAGCTGCTCTGACTGCAGAAGTTTTTTCCAAAGCTCTTCGGTCACATCCTTGGCGTTGAGCTCCGTCTCGCACTTGTCAACGGCGTCGCGCTCAGTGACAGCGATTGCGAGCAGTTCGATCCTGGCGTCACCGCTCGGCGCTTTGCCAAGCAGATCGATTATGGCTCTGCCGATTCGGCCAATCGGCTGCTTGGACCCAAGAATAGTTCGTAGTTCTGTCTGAAGTTCGCTCATTAGCTCGCCTTTTGTCTGGACCTTCAAGCAGCGACTGCTTCGCAGACCTTGCGAGCGGCTTCTGCAAGATCGGTGGCGCTGCGCATCGTCGGGATGTCAGTGCGGGCTTCATCCAGAATGCGTCTGCCCTCGTCGACGTTGGCGCCCTCAAGTCGAACAACGAGCGGCACCTTGAAACCCACATCCTTGGCAGCAGCGACAATGGCGCTGGCGATGATGTCGCAGCGCATGATGCCTCCGAAGATATTCACGAGCACACCCTGCACCTGCGAGTCGGAAAGAATAATGCGGAACCCCTCGGTGACTGCGTCCTTGTCGGCGCCGCCTCCAACATCGAGGAAGTTTGCGGGTTGTCCCCCACAATGCTTGATAATATCCATGGTCGACATCGCCAGGCCGGCGCCATTGACCAGGCAGCCGATGTCGCCATCAAGCGCGATGTAGTTAAGCCCCACGCGCTTGGCGCGCAATTCCGAAGGGTTTTCCTCCGCGGGGTCGAACATGCTGGCGACAGCTTTCTGGCGGAAGAGCGCATTGTCGTCGAAGTTGAACTTGGCGTCGATGGCGAGCACGGCGCCATCGGGATTGGCGTCGTCGGGGGGCGTGACGATGAGGGGGTTGATCTCCGCAAGCGAGCAATCCTTCTCGTCATACAGGCGCGCAAGCGCAAGCATGATCTTCACCGCTTGGCCGACCTGCTTTCCTGTAAAGCCAAGCGCAAACGCAACGCGCCGCGCCTGGTGTGGCTGCAAGCCGATCGTCGGGTGGATGGGCTCGCGAAGAATGGCGTCCGGGCGCTCGTGGGCGACCTGCTCGATCTCAACACCGCCTTCTGCTGAAGCAATAAGGTAGTTTTGACGAGTCGTGCGGTCCGTCGTGATCGCGAGGTAGAACTCCTTGGCGATGTTGACGCCCGCAGCGATGAGCAGGCGGTTCACTTCAAGACCGTCGGCGCCTGTTTGGACGGAGACCATGCGGTTGGTGAGCATGAACCGAGCCGCCCGCGTTGCTTCATCGGCGGAACGTGCAAGTTTGACGAAGCCAGCCTTGCCTCGCCCCCCCGCGTGGACCTGCGCCTTGACGACTGCGAGGTTGACGCCAGCGTCCTGCGTGACGCGCTTGAACGCCGCGGCTGCGTCTTCGATGGACTCGATGACCTCGCCTGCGGGCACGGGGACGCCAGCGCCTACGAGCAACTCTCTGCCTTGATATTCGTGAATCTTCATAAATGCACCTGATTGCGACAAGGACACTGTGACAAACCGCGGGCGCGATGCGCATCGACAGCCACAAGACTGCGAATGTTACCGAGTATCGAAGATTCACGTAATGAACGTGAGCGGGGCCGCTGTTGGCGCCGCTGCGAAGCGACATAGCTGCGCCTCAGTGTTTGTCCGCTTGGTTGACGAAACGACCGACCCTGCGCTTGCCGTTGAGTATTTTTCTGCCGTTGCGCGTCCGCATCCGGGCGCGAAAACCGATGGCGCGTTTTCTCTTGATTCGGCTGACTCGGCGAGGATAATTCATATTTCGGGCCTCCGTCGTGGTCGTTCTGAGGCCCGCAGGCCCGCTGAGACGCGGACTATAGCCCGCTGGCCTGGCCCAGCCAAGGTTGGGCGGCACTGGTGCTGACGATTGGCATCGGACTGGCGACGAGCCTTCGTCACGTCGATAGGATGTACATGCGTGTGGGCGAAGGCCGCGTGGGCTCACTGGCCGCCAGAAGCGAATCGGGAGGCGATGGCGACCGGCGAGCGCATGCGTCCAGCCCGGAGTGGTTGTCGAATTGCGCCCAGCGGCGACAATCGCTGGGTGTAGTGGGTATGTGGCGCTTGCGACGGGCTCGAATCGCTGCTGGCGTCGATGGGACGCTTCGTCGTGGTTGACGACAAGACGCTGAAGGAAACACAGGACCGGATCGGCCATTGCTTCGCTGACCTGACGCTGCTTTCCGCTGCGCTGACCCACGCCTCCGTCGCGGAGTCGCGGGCGAAATCCAACGAAAGGCTTGAGTTTCTTGGCGACGCTGTCCTTGCATTGATCGTGTGCGAGCACTTGTACTGCGTGTATCCCGATCTTCTGGAAGGCGCGATGACCAAAATCAAGTCCGCGGTCGTCAGCAGAACCACGTGCGCCGAAGTTGCCTGCGATATGGGTCTCGACGTCCGCCTGCGCATCGGCAAGGGCATGAAGACAAGCGACTCACTCCCTTCGTCTGTGCCCGCAGCGGCGCTTGAAGCGATCCTCGGCGCGGTGTACCTCGATGGCGGGCTCGCTGCGGTGAAACGCATCATCATGCCCCACCTTGAACCCATCGTCGAGCGTGTGGGGCGCAGCGGCCATCAACTCAACTTCAAGTCGTCGCTGCAGCAATACGCGCAGCAAACGCTGGGTGAATCGCCGCTGTACATCGCGCTCGATGAACAAGGGCCCGACCACGCCAAAGCGTTTGAGGTGTGCGTGCAGATCGCTGGCGAGCGCTATGAATCCGCCTGGGGACGGAGCAAAAAGCAGGCTGAGCAAAAGGCGGCCCTTCTGGCGCTGCGCACGCTAGGCGTCATGCACACCGTCAATGGCGAGGAAATTGTCTCGTCTGGCGACAGCGACGATTGGACGAACACCGCCACGGATGCTGATGACACAGCAGTTGTATCGAACGACTGACCGCTGATCTACTTGGATCGATGTGGATTATTGCATAATTTCGGCCCCATATTCCCTTAGAGAAGAAGGTCGGGGCGAGGGGTTCTTGGTGTGCAACAAGACATTCTATTTAATTGGCCTTGTCGTGGCGCATGAACAAATTCGACACAAGGCGTTCTATTCATCATTCTAGAATACCCTAGAAATCACGTCGAGTGAAGATGAAGCAGCCCAAGGCCAGCATGACCGCTTCGAAGCCAAGCGATGTGCCCAGCACCCAGCCAAGTGATCTACTGTCGAACACTATCTGGGCTTGGCGATCGGGCTCGTCGCCGCCTATGCGCGTATCGACGACAACCTTCGCGTCGCCCTCCCCGAAGGTGCGCTTGCGGGTGAAGCCGTCGTCTTGCCCAATTTGCGTCAGATCTGGCAGATCTGCGTAGCGCTGCAGCGCTCTGCGCGTGAGCTGGACGGTTTCTGTGGTCTTGGGAAGCATCGTTTTCGCTGCAACAATTCGACTGTGCCAGCGGTCAAGGCTGACAATGCTGGATTGCGCATCGTCAAGTTCCTGTGCGACTTCATCGCGGGTTTCTTCGAGGTTTGACAACCGCGACACGTTTCGCGCTTGCGCAAGCACACCGCCTTCGCCTTCACCCTTGGCGTCAGCAATGCGCTGGTCCACCCGTTTGAGCGCACGATCAAGCGACTGCGTCTGCGTCTTTGCTTGGGCGGAAATGCCAATGAGGGCAGCGTCAGCAGCATTGAAGATGAAAATGCTGAACCAAACCAGCAGCGTGAGCATCAGACTTGCGATTGTTGATCTGGTGAGCAGGCCCAGCAGCGCGCAGATGGAATACAGGTAAGAAAACAGCAGCACAACAAGTGGTATCGCCAGGAAGAGCGCGGGCTCCCACGATCCAGCCCGAAAGCCAATCACCAGGAATGACATGGTGACGAACACCGCAACCTGCAGCGTGGTGAACGTCAAGCCGGTGGCAAACTTGGTGAGATACAGGCGAACTCTGCCAATGGGCTTGGAAAGCGCCAGGTCGATGGAGCCAGAGGAGATGAATTCTGGAATCAGGCCAGCGGTCGAGACAAGGCCAAGGATCGTCGCCACCCACGCTAACCAGAAGTTGACGCCAAATTGCAGGAAGAGAATTTTGTATATATCCGCCAGGGAGAAGCCAAGAAAGCTGACGGCTTCGAGCGAGATGGATGTGCGCCAGCCGACAATCGTAAAGTTGCCGTCGCGCAAACCAAGCAACGCGAATGAAAAGACGACGAGGCCCGAAATACCGATGGAGATCCAGAAAAGCTTCTTGGCGTTGAGTTCGCGGTAGGCGTCGATGAACAATGCCTTGGTTTGCCGGAGGATCACGCGTCACCCCCAGTCGCCGCTCGGTTTGCAGAAGTGTGAGCGCCCACGCCCCCTGCGCCCGGTTTGTCGACAGCCTGCATGAACAAATCCTCCAGGCTCGATTTCACTGGTTTGACCGAGGTGATTGTCACGCTCTGAGCACGCAGCGCGTCGATGATGGGCTGGATGGTTTCCGCATTATCGCCCGGCGCGACGATGCAGCAGCGCTCCCCTTTGCGTTCGTCTACACGGGCATTGGCGACACCCAGGGCGCGAGCAAGCGCGGGAGATTCTTCAGGTCGCCAGCCGAGGTCGATTTCATACCGGGCGTCGATCGCTGACAACTCTGAAACGAGCCCCTGCTGCACCACTTCGCCCTTGACAAGAATCGCGACGCGGTCGCAAACCATCTCCAGTTCGCTTAGCAGATGACTGTTGATGAAGACGGTCTTGCCCTGATGCTTTATTTCCTTGGTGATTTCCCGGATATCACGCCGACCCGTGGGGTCGACGCCGTCGGTGGGCTCGTCGAGTAGGATCAGGTCGGGATCATTCATGAGCGCCTGCGCCACGCCCAGCCGTTGCTTCATGCCCTTGGAGTACGTCTTGATGCGCTTGTTGCGCCAGTCGGTCATGCCAACCATTTGCAGCAGCTCAGTAGCCCGGCTCTTGCGATCACGCCTTGGCACATTCGCGAGCGCAGCTAGAACATCGAGCGCCTGAGCGCCCGTGAGGTAGTCGGGAAAGCGCAAGTGCTCGGGCAGATAGCCCACGCGCGCCAGAGCAGCGTTGCTGCCGATTGGTTCTCCGAGGAGCGAGCCCTGGCAGCGCGAGGCGCGGACGATAGTCATGAGAATCTTGATAAGCGTGCTCTTGCCAGCGCCATTGGGGCCAAGCAGTCCGAAGATCTCACCTGGCTCGACGCGAAGTGAGACATCGCGCAGCGCTCGCACCTTCCCCTTGTAGGTCTTGCTGACGTGATGCACGTCGATCGCAGCCTGACCATTTGTGGACGCCGCATGCCCGTCTGTTTGAGACATTTGTGCAACCATATCTGCAGTGCCTTGTTGGGAAGCCCCCACACATTATTGCAATCGCTATTGCTGTACGATGCTGCGAGCGATGCTTGGATCCGTCAGGGAGTCTATCGAAACGCTGGAATCCAATGGAGAGCTTGTGCGCGTGCACGATCTCGTTTCACCTCTGCTGGTGATCGCAGCGCTCGCGGATCATGAAAGCAAGTCGCCAGCAGCAAGAGCGCCTGGAGAATCCGCGCAGCGAAACGATCCTCTGCACTGCAGCCTGGGCGGAAGAGCGATGCTGTTCGAGCGCGTCGAAGGCGCAGACATGCCCGTGCTCATCAACGCCTATGGCTCCTACAGCAGAATGGAGACATTGCTGGGATGTGCGCGCTTCGCGACAAGCAGCGCTGATGGATTTGAAGCGATCGCAGCGCGTATCGCTGCTTTGGTCAAACCCGAGCCCCCCAGGGGACTGCACGATCTGCTTCGCGCAGGCAAACGATTTGCGCCGCTGCTTCGCGCCCCCCCCAGACGCGTGCGATCTGGACCCTGCCAGGAAATTGTGCACAAAGGCAGCGATGTCGATCTGACCATGCTTCCTCTGCTGCGCTGCTGGCCATTGGATGGCGATCTGCCGGGCGTGGGCTACCCAGCGGACTGCAACGCGGGCGTCATCGGCGCCGACCTGGGGAATGACGAACGCTATATGGGCAGGTACATCACCTTTGGACATGTGCACACGATTCATCCTGATGATAGAGGTAAATCACGCCCAGCCTCGCACAACGTGGGCATGTACCGCGTCCAGCTGGTTGGCAGGCGCACGCTGGCGATGCACTGGCACATGCACCACGATGGCGCCAGCCACTGGCGGGCGTGGAAAGCCAGTGGCGAGAGAATGCCGATCGCCATAGCGCTGGGTGGCGAGAGTGTCCTGCCCTTTGCGTCCATCGCGCCCCTTCCCCCAGGCGTGAGTGAACTGCTTTTCGCAGGATTCATGCAAGGCAAGGGCGTGCGCATGTGTCCCGCTCGGACCGTGCCTTTGCAGGTCCCTGCCAATGCAGAAATTGTGATTGAAGGATGGGTGGATACACGGGCTGGCCTGCCCGGGTTTGATCCGCGCGTAGAAGGCGTCAGCGCGCTTGGCGTAGGAGCGTTTTTTGAGGGTCCCTTTGGCGATCACACCGGGTTCTATTCACTACCTGACCGCTATCCGCTTGTCGATGTCACCGCGATCACCATGAGACGAAATCCCATTTTCCCTGCGACGGTTGTCGGGCTTCCCCCGCAGGAGGATTACTTCATGGGCAAAGGCGTCGAACGACTGTTCCTGCCCCTTCTACGCACACTCATTCCTGATATTATAGAGTATGATCTCCCCATGTTTGGCGCGTTTCATAACTGCGCCGTGCTGCAGATCCGCAAGGAATATCCGCTGCAGGCAAGGCGCGTGATGCACGCGGTGTGGGGCGCCGGTCAGATGGCGTGGACGAAGTGCGTCATCGTGGTGGATGGCGACGTCAATGTGCACGACCACCGGGAGGTGCTCAAAGCGCTCGCAGAGCGCTGCAGGCTCGACCGCGATGTGGAGCGCGTCGAGGGACCACTGGACATTCTCGATCACTCGGCGCCCCACCTCGGCGCAGGCGACAAAATCGGGTTCGACGCGACAAAACCAATCGCAGGGGAGGAATTGCCCGCTGTCAGTGGTCGCTCGCGCGGCGCAGCGTCCATTGCGCGCACCAACGCTGCGTGTGAGGACCCCGCGATTGAAGCGACGTCAACGCCTGCATCGCTCGGAAACATGTGGAAGTTTGTGCAGGTTTCCGCAGCGCAACCCGCAGGGCGAGAAGCGGTCGAGCGCGAGATGGACATCGCGCCTGACGACCAGCCACGAATCGTCATCGCGGTCGGGCCTGACGCCAACATAGACAACCCGGAAGATGCGCTCTTTCACTGGCTCGCGCATTGCGATCCCGGGCGCGACGCACTGTGGTCCGCAGATGGCCTGCGCATAGGATTTGACGCCACACCCAAGTCGCCTGGCAAAGGACACAACGACAGACCCACGCGCGACTGGCCACCGATTCTCCGCATGCATATTGCACCGCCCCAGTTGGACTGACCACCCCCACCCCACCACTCCACCACTCCACCACTTCACCACTTCACCACTTCACCACTTCTCCACTTCACTCTTGCACCCAGTGTTTCGTGCACGCTGCGCACTGTGCTCAACAGACGGATATCCAGTCGCTTTCCTGGTGGGACAGCGCTTCGAGTTCACTTCCTCGCTTAGAGCGTCTTGCGTCATTGCATTCCCCCCTCTCCCTTTGGGAGAGGGGCTGGGGGAGAGGGATTCTTCATGTGTATTGACTATTTTTGATCGATGGTTTGTACAGGAACATGGAACTTGATTTCGCAAAATGCTCTAACCACTGTGAGCTTGACGCTGCGTCAAGCATTACTGCGCATGTGCGCGAAACATGAGCACAATTCCCACAAATAGGGGATTGTCGTCGCATTGCGGAGCAACCACTTGACGTGTGGTGCGTACATTGGTATGGTTGAATCGCTGGAGGAGGGGCAGCCAGACGCCGGGACCGGACGGCGCCGAAGGGAGACAACACCATATGGTTTACAGGCACACAGGCACACAGGCACACAGGCATAATCTACCTGCTTTGTTGACGAAGGCTGTCAGGGGCGCGCTGGGGAGGTTGTGTGCGTGTCTGGTCGTGTACATGGTCGCGGGCGTTGACGTCAGCGACGCGTTTGCGCAACCCGACCAGCGCTCAGCGTCCTCGCATACACAGCCACGCACACAGACGCCGCAGCAACCGCAGCAACCGCAGCCGCCGAATGCATCATCGCGTACGCGACAGGCGCAACTACAAGCACGCCCATCCGCCTTTGGCGCCGCGCCGCTCGCAGGCGACATCGACCGCGATGGCGACGTCGATCAAGCCGACCTGCAGGCCCTGCTCTCGCGCATGGGCCAGCGCGTCCACGAAGGCGCAACGTCGGGAGCGGCTGACGCAGCCCGCCGCGCTGCGGACATCAACCACGACAATGTCGTCAATGCGACCGACCTTCTCGCGCTGCTCGCCAATCTGGGGAACATCCTTGCAGGCGTTGACGCAACTCTTCAATCATCCGAGTGCCCACCCGGTAGTGAAAATCCTGTTTTTCCTTGTAGTGGCAGTTCATCAGGTTCTGGTAGTGATTGCACTGCCTGCATTGCTGGCGGCGGCAGCCCGGGTGGCGACAACCCCCCACCCTCAGGCGGCGGCGGACCTGGTCCCCAGCCACCGCCAACTCCACCGCCTACACCCGATCCCACGCCACAATGCAGCGTGACGATTGCGCCTGGCCCGAACGACAATGCCCTCCCCAAACTCGTTGGCGTCTGGACGCCAAACGACACAGACAGCGACGACACGAACGACACAGCGGACCTGACAACGATCACAGCGAACGGCTCAGACGCGCAAGGGACCTACAGCTGGGCTGTGACCAGGGGCGCCGGGCTGGTGCAGTTTGTGAATCCCGACACAGGCAAAACCGACGCAGCCCCGACGACGAATAGTGTGCGTCTGCAAGGGCTGGCCAAGAGCGCCATGCTCAACGACGTCACCATCGAGGTGACGCACACGACGCAAGACGGCTGCGAGGCGACAGACATGCTCAAACTCACCATTATCGCTGTGACAATGACC
>Ga0114931_10004789_pt1 | contig 16814 bp, 16 predicted proteins | sample 2SBtaG_FD_89579 | JGI IMG/M metagenome (GOLD analysis project Ga0114931, IMG submission 89579) | Deep subsurface microbial communities from Kolumbo volcano to uncover new lineages of life (NeLLi) - 2SBTROV14_V59a metaG | ecosystem: Environmental > Aquatic > Marine > Volcanic | place: Kolumbo...
CCACATTCTACCAGCGCTGCGCGTCTCCCTAGCCAGCACCCCCCACGGAGTGCTACCCTAAGAACGTCTCTAAAGCTCGATGTTATCTCCAATACGTTTCTTACAGAATATTTATTAATCAGATAGCACCCTTCGACCGTATGTGGGGCTGGATATTCTTCACAACTCTTGCAGTAGTCGTTCTCGTAGCTTTGTATTTTCAACTCCAAAAACTCAAACGATTTGCAGAAGAAGGAAAAAGCAGAGCCCAACAATACGGGAAAAACGTTGTTGCTGGAGTGGTGGCAGGTACTGTAGTAATAGTTATTGACAGATCCCTCACTGCAATCTTCACAAACCCCCCTGTTATAGACTACACTTCCTGCAGCACCACTATTGTTACCGGCACGGCGGCATTCATAACACTCATATGGGAAGTTGGACTAATGCTGCTTCTGATAATCTGGATCATTAATAAAGGTCTTGGAAGTGCTTCAAAACCCAAACCTCGTCAGAAACGTACTCGAAAATCCGAATAACGTGCGTTGCTTGTCTTTCGATTTTCGGTTTTTCTACGAAAAAAACGAAGATAACATGGCCTAAAACGACGCTCGTTTCACTCACTCAATAATCGCTTTGCGATTACTGCGTTTAGGCCCGATGTTTTTCGACATATTACTCAGGCCCTCTTTACAAATAGAAGGGGGTGGGAAGAAAATTAGAGTTATCGACGCCGTTTACCTAAAGCTTGACGACGAGTCAGTAGCTGATTTCGAACAAAATCATATTCTCTTAGTATCTTTCCTTTCTTGAGTAATGTCAGAGAAAGAACTCTGTGTTTGTAGGAAGGTGTAGATCGTTTTCTCATATGCCACCACAGTTTGATGAATCGCCAGAAACTCAATTTCAATGCGATTGTCATGTGGGCTTTCCACGACCAGACTTTCTCGTGTGAAGGTCGGGCAGTGTACGATCGAGTTCTACGAATAAGTTTTCTTCGAAGTTTCTTCAATCCTTTGTTAGGGTAAACTTTCAGAAATACAACTCCCGTTCTGAAGAAAGTTCCCACTCCGCATACTCTATATTTCATGAAGTCCTTGTGCTTCGAGCAGATTTGGGCGAAGTCTTGAATGAGGCGTTTTTCACTCCTACAATTCTGAATTACGACGACGCTCACATGAGGAACTGGTTGTTTCTTAGGTCGATAACCGAGAAAGCGATATGCTCGATGAATGATTCTCTTCAGTTCTTTGTTCGCAGCTCCCTTGAAACGCAATTCTATGAGATAACTCACCATGAATTGAAGTAAGCAATTCTGCTTTATAAAGAATCTCTCGATGTCTGACACAAATATAAAAAATCGACTGAATTTTCCTGAACTCCCCTGATAAATAATAACTATTTGAGCCTCGTTTTACTCGGCTTCCTCCTTACAGTCGGATCGTTTAACAGCGATTAAGAGGAAATTTCCTGCCAAAATTTCCCAAATTTTTTGCTTCGCAAAAAAACTTCTCTCAATCCCTGCAGTCACGCAAACATCGCCTTGACGAGCATCGTCGCGTAGCTGCCCTTGCCGAGGGTGAACCGCAGGAGCGTCTTCTTCTTGCCCGGGAAGATCTCGTCATCCTCGAACGCGGACGCGGAGAATTCCTTGACGTCCATGAACGCGGCGCGCTCCACGCCTTCGAGCGAGAGGTTGGGCAGCTGCCGGATGACGAAGTCGCGCGGCGTGAGCCCTTCCTTTTTCAGGATCGGCGCGAGCAGCGGGTCGTCCGCGGTTGAGAATCCTGGTAACGGGATGGCGATGGGTGAGAGTGCGGTATCGCGAGGTGGAAAGACGAACTCCCCCAATGAGTACGGGACCTTTCGCTCCCCCTTTATAGAGCGCGCCAGCGCGCGGTTCCAGAGGAGGGATTGGTAGGCGTGCAGATAGAGCCTGAGCAGCTGGCGCGGCACGGCCATGAGCGCGCCGACGGCGTCGTTGGGATGCGTTGCCAGATGCTCGCGGACCTTCGGGCCGTCGTCCATCGCGATGATCCGCGCCGCCTCAAGGAATCGTTTCTTCAGCAGGGCTTCGCCGATGCGCGCGTTGTCCGACGAGAACCGCTGCTCGTCGAAGTAGTTTGGCACCGTACGAGGGAGCGACAGGTCCTCGTTCCCGTCGAGGTTCCGCACCGTAATCGTGAACCTGTTTCCCGTATGGAGGCCGAGCGCGAAGGGTTCCTCGACGTAACCCAGCGTCTCGATCGTCACCCCAACGTTCTCGGTCTTTTCTCCTTTGACGGCCTTCTTTCCTTTGATGGTGAAGTACTGTGTCGTCAACGCCTTCCGATCCTTCGCGCCGGCGTAGCCGATAGCTTTCCGCGGGACGCGTAAGGCCTTGGCGAGGAGGCCTGCCACTTCTTCCGTGTTCCTGCTCCGCTTCGTGACGCGCAGGAGCAGATAAGGCCCTGACCCCTTCACGTCGGGATTGGCGATCTCCTCGACGACGAAATCCTCAGGAATCTTCTTCAGGACGTACATGCACGGCGGAAAAGGAGCAATCTTAATAAATCGCTCGACGGTCCGGCTAAAGACTAAGGGCCTGTAGCTCAGCTTGGATACCTCCGAGGCAGTGATTAGCCCGGGTAGGGCAAATAGAGCGACAGCCTCCTACAGGGTCGGAGCGCGCTCCGCCTTGCCGAAAGCTGTAGGTCGGGGGTTCGAATCCTCCCAGGCCCGCTTGCCTCCGTCAATGACGACCATTTCGCTAGAGGAGCAATCCTAGAACGAGAGTTAGCAGAGACGGGGGCTTCCTTCTCAGAACATTAATAAAACATAGTTGACGCTAGGGGAGTATGGACGAGAAGACGAAGCAGGGCCTCATCACCAAGGCAATCGCGTTCAGCATCACGCTCGGGCTCATAATCTCGATCCTCGTCGTCTGGGGGGTTGGCATCCAGGACGTGCTGGACCATTTCCGCGAAGCGTCCTGGCTCCTCATCCTGGGCTACATCCTCGTTAGCCTCATGGTCGCTGTCGCCATCACGGCAAAGTGGGCCGTGGCGTTGGACGCGTACGGCGTCCGGCTACCGTTCTACACGCTCTTCATCTACCGCCTTATCGGGTTCTCGGTCAGTTACGTGACGCCGGCGATGCACGTCGGCGGCGAACCCGTCCGCGCCCTCCTCGTCGGCCGACAAGGCATCCCCTACAAGGTCTCGTTCTCGGCAGTGATCGTGGACAAGATGCTCGAGATGCTCTTCAACTTCACCATGTTCTTCCTCGGTGCGCTCGTCATCCTCAACGTGGCCGGCTTCCCGCTCATCGCACGCGCCTCGATCTTCGTACTCAGCGCTGTCCTCGTGGCCGCATTGGCGATACTCCTCTACAATGTGCTCAAGAAGCAAAAGGTCTTCGTCCCCATCCTGCGCTTCTTCCGCGTCGACCGACGCAAGGATTGGAAACGGATCAAGAAGAGCGTCAACGAGGTCGAGATCCTCATCGAGCACTTCTACGCGCATCGGAACAAACACTTCCTCGCGAGCCTCTCGCTGAACGCCATCCTTTGGTGCCTGATGTTCCTCGAGTACAAGCTCGCGCTCCTCATCCTCGGCTACGATGCCGGGCTGTTTGGCATCTTCCTCTTCCTCACGGGCGTGGGCATCGCGTACTCAATCCCGATACCGGCCGCGCTGGGCGTCCTGGAGCTCGGGCAGGTCTCGGCCGGCGCGCTCCTCGGCATCAAGTCATCGTTCGGCGTCGCGCTCGCCTTCCTGGTCCGGCTGCGCGACATCTGCTGGACGATCATCGGGCTCGCGCTGCTCGGCCTCTTCCATCTCAACCTCTTCCGGCTCTACGAGCGGAGCGTGGGCGCGGCCAAGAAGTACAACTTCGACACGCTCCACCCGGAACTCCGCAATCTCTACGAGAACGTGTACGAGGAGATGCGACGGTGAACCTGCGGATACTGAGCGAAGGCCTCCGCATCGGCTGGCACGGGCTGAAGACGAAAGCGCTCGGTCCGAAGCGGTACGACGGCACGCCGACGGAGATCTGCGAAGCCATCGTCGAGAGATGCTGGGACGCGAAGAGAGGGATCTTCCTGACGTCGCCGAACAACTACCCGGTCTTCTACGCACGCGACTTCGGGATGTGCATCGACGCGCTGCTCGCGCTCGGCCACCGGGAACGCGTGCGGCAGACGCTCGCCTGGGCGCTCGCGCAGTACGAGCGGAACGGCCGGATTACACTCATCCTCAATCGGCACGGGAAGGGCTTCAACTTCCCCGACGTCGAGGCTCCGGATGGGTACGCTTTCCTGCTGCACAGCCTCGCAGCTCTCAACGATAAGAAACTCGTCAAGAATCATAAGACCATGCTCGAAAGGGAGCTCAGGAGGTTCGCGGATGCCGTCGTGGACAAGGGGACCGGGCTCGTCAGGCGCGGGAGACGCTTCAGCGGGATGCGCGACTACGCGATACGGGATTCGAGCTGCTACGACAACGCGATGCTCGGTGCGATACGGAAATACTCGAAGATGCTCGGAATGGATACTCCGTTACGGAACTATGCGTATGAAGAACTCATTCCCCGGAACTTCTGGACAGGCTCTTATTTCAAGGACGATCTGACGAGCGAGGCGCTGAGCGGCGACGCGAATGTCCTGCCGTTCTGGCTTCGCATCCTGACGCCGAAACAGGAACGGACGCTCTGGAGACAAGCGCTCGCGACGATGCGAAAGGAGAAGCTGGATGAGCCGGTACCGCTCCGGTACGAAGCGAGGCGCGACGGCGCGAAGATGCACTGGCTCGACTGGTGGTCCGGCGGTTGGGAGCGCGACACGATGTGGCTGCATCTCGGGAACATGTTCATGCAGGTCGTCGCCCGCTACGACACGAAACTGGCACGCGCGTATCTGGAACATTTCGAGGAACTGATCACGCGCGAGCGGAACTATCCGGAGGTCCTGACGAAAGAGGGAAGGCCGCACACCGGCCCGTTCTTCCACGCCGACGACTCCATGCTCTGGGCGTGCAACTTCCTGGCGCTCTCCGAACAACTAAAGAACTAGTCCATCCGCTTGATGCGCAGCTCGTCGAGGATGCGCTTCGAGGCCCTGCCGGGGAAGGAGATGCCCTTGCGGATACCGTCCTTCACGCCGTTCTGCAGCTTGACCTTGACGGTCGTGCTCGCGTACACCCAGGCCCGCTCGTGCGGACGCAGCTCGGCGCCGTAGACGCGAACGTCACCCTTCCGGATGCGATCGAGGTGCTCTGCGACCGACGAGGCATTCGTCACCGTGACCGCGCGGCCGAGGCTTCGCAACCGATGGCCGTCGCTCCCGCCGGCCGCGCCCTTCCCGAGCTGGACCGCCCAACCGAGCGCGGAGAGGTTGGAACGGCGAGTCATCTGGCTGTTGAAGACCTCAACGGAATCGACGAGCGGGAGGAGATGTGCGCGCTGCTTCCGCATGAAGAAGCCGTAGCTCCGCCGAGGCTGCGGGCCGAAGGGATGCGGTAGGTGGACGACGCACTGTTCGCGCGAGAGGAAGTCGAGGAGGTCCGCCATCGGGATTGGCGTGCGCGAGGAGCGGAGCGCGTTCTTGTCTTTGAGGTAGGGCTTGATGCGTTTGTCGTAGAACGCCTTGAGCTCCTTGTCGTCAGAGAAATAGGCGATGACTTCTTTGCCCTCGCGCGAGCAGATCTCGGTGCCGGGGATGATTGGCGCGTCCTTGAACCTGCGCGCCTCGAGCACACCGCCGATGCGGTTGTGGTCCGTAATCGCGACCCAGATGCCGAGCTTCCGCGCCTGCCGGATGATGTCCTTCACCGGCGTGGCGCAATCATGGCTGTAGCTAGTGTGAAAATGCATGTCCGCGACGAAGCCTTGTCGCGTGAGCGTCTTGAAATCGGGAGCGGTGAAGTCCGCTTTGAGCATATCAGAGCACAACGCCCGGGGCGTGTTTTATATTGTTTTGGTTTCAGAGGGCCGCGGTGACAAAGTCGGGGAACGCTCCTCCGGTCACTGCGTTCCGGACTTCGCGGACACGCCGCGAACCGTGGCGGCTCTAACCGCTCGCGGGTGCACGAGGGCTAGTCTCTCACGCGATGGCTGCCAGAGAGCGACTGAGAGACGTTCACCGCAGCCCCCGATGCAATAAAACATTTAAACGTCCCTCGAATCATTGGACGCATGACAAAAGGAGCCGCACCGCACGGGTCAAAAGTGGTAGAAAACGCGTCGGTTCCTGACATCTCTGCTCTCGGCCTCAAGTGCGGGCTCGAGATCCACCAGCAGCTCGCCACCGGCAAGCTCTTCTGTCGTTGCCCCAGCGTCATCCGCGAGGGCACGCCCGACTATGAGGTCGTACGCTTCCTGCGGGCGAGCGCGGGCGAGACCGGCGAGGTCGACGCCGCCGCGCTCCATGAGCGGCGCAAGGCGAAGCGGTTCCGCTACCAGGGCTATCGCGACGCGTGCTGCCTCGTCGAGCTGGACGAGGAGCCCCCGAGCTCGATGAACCCGGAATCCCTGGAGGCGACGCTCCAGGTCGCGAAACTACTTGGCGCGCAGATCCTAGACGAGGTCCACGTGATGCGAAAGACCGTCGTCGACGGGAGCAACACGGGTGGTTTCCAACGGACAGCGCTGGTCGCGCTCGGCGGGAAGCTCCTCGAAGAACCTGTCCGGGTCCAGACGATCTGCCTCGAGGAGGACGCCGCGAAGATTGTCTCCCGTACCCCAAAAGAGGATGTCTACAACCTCTCACGCCTTGGGATCCCACTCATCGAGCTTGCGACCGAGCCGGACATCTCGAGCCCGGAGCAGGCGCAACGCGCCGCGGCTGAGATCGGCATGCTCCTCCGCTCGACCGGAAAATGTAGGCGCGGACTCGGCACAATCCGCCAGGACGTCAACGTCTCCATCAAAGGAGGCGCGCGCGTCGAGATTAAGGGTGCGCAGGACCTCCGGATGCTACCCACGCTCGTCCGGAACGAGGCGCTCCGGCAGAAAGGCCTGCTCGAGGTCAAGGACGAGCTCAAGCAGCGTGGTCTCACGTCATTCTTCACCTCCCCTCCCCATGACGTCTCGGTCATCTTCGCGAAGAACGCTGGCTTCGTCGGCAGGGGGATCGCCAGGGGACAAGCGCTCGTCGGCATCGCGCTCCCGAATTTCCGCGGGTTCCTCGGCCGCGACCTCTACCCCGGGTTTCGGCTCGGCACAGAGCTCGCGGGCCACGCGAAAACTTTCGGCTTCGGCGGCCTCATCCACAGCGACGAGGACCCCAAGAAGTACGCGTTCACCGACGTCGAGCTCACCTCGCTCCGCAAGACGATCGACATGAAGAAGGACGACGCGTTCATCCTCATCCTCGGCGACAAGGAACGGGTCGAGGAGTTCTTCGCCTTCAGTCTCATCCCGCGCCTTGAGCACCTGCTCCACGGCGTGCCGAAAGAGGTGCGCCGCGCCAACCCGGACGGGACGTCGACGTTCCTACGCCCCATGCCGGGCGCGGCGCGCATGTATCCTGAGACAGACCTCCGACGCATCGTCGTCGACGCCTCGCAGGTCGTCGCGCCGAAGCCACTCAAGGAGCAGGAGGCCGCGCTTGTCAAGAAGTTCAGGATTACGCAGGCACATGCGAAGGGATTGTTGCGTGAAGGATGGCCTTTCGACGAATACGTAAAAGAATTTGGAAAGCTCTCGCCAGTCTTCCTCGCCACGACGCTCCTCGACACGCCCAAGGAGCTCAAGAAGCGCTACGGCAAGGAGCTCGACCTCGCGGAGCACGAAGACGCGCTCACGGCGATACTCGCGCAAGCAGACAAGGCCGCCATCCCCCAGGAGGCGGTAATCGAGCTCCTCGCACAGGTCGCGGACGGCAAGGAACTGGATTTCTCGAAGTACGCAGTCGCGGATACGAGCGAGGTCGAGAAGGTTGTGGATGAGGTCATCGCGGCGCATCCCGATCTTTCGGTCAACGCGCTCATGGGTGAGGCGATGCAGCGGCTGCGCGGCAAAGCCTCCGGCCAGCAGGTGATGGCGCTGCTCCGGGAGCGCAGGGAAAAATGAGCGCGCTCGGGGAGGCGGGCATCGTCGTCCTCGAGGTCCTCATCGTCCTCATCGCGCTCTTCTACGCCTTCTAGAATCTCTGGTTCTCGCGCCGGCCAGCGAGGACGACTCCTTCCGATCCGAAGCTCATCACGAGCCCCGCGAACGGAAAAGTTGCCGTCGTCCGCAAGTTCGACACGACGAAAGGCAAAAAGACTCTCACAGCAAAGAAGTGGAACCGTGGCAGCGTCGAATTCCTCGCGTCGGATGTGACTGAGAAGGGTTGGTTCGTCCTCATCGTGATGACACCCTTGGATGTCCATTGGCAGCGCGCCCCGGCAGCGGGCAAGGTCCTCTCCATCAAGCATACCCGTGGGAAGTTCCGGAACGCGGTCAAAGCTCCTGAGAAGCTGCTCGCGCTCGAGAACGAGAAGAATGAGATTCTTATAGACGCGGGCGAGAAGAGCTCGAAACGGCGGCTCAAGGTCGTTCAGATCGCGGGCATCCTCGCGCGGCGAATCCGCTGCCGCGTGCAATCCGGGCAAGAGATTGAAAAAGGCGCCGTCATCGGGTTCATCGACCTCGGTAGCCAGGTCGCCGTGCTCCTGCCGGAGACGGTCTCGATCAGGGTCAAGCCGGGCGAGATCGTCGTCGACGGAGAAACCGTCATAGGTGCTTGGACATGAAAAAGAGCGACTCCTTCCCGATCATTAGTCTCTGGGGCTTCGAGATAACGTTCCCGGACCTTATCACCGCTCTCAACCTCGTGTCCGGCGTCGCGGCCGTCTTCTCCGCCATCAAAGGAGAGGTCATCGTGGCCACTGTCCTCGTCGGGGCAGGGATGCTCTTCGACTATTTCGACGGCAAGATCGCGCGCGCCTACCAGCTAAGCCATGAGTTCGGCCGCGAGCTCGACTCGCTCGCGGACCTCGTCACCTTCGGCCTCGCACCCGGGGTGATCCTGCTCACGCTGTTCCCCGGCTCGAACATGATCCTCGCGGCCGCAGCGATCTATGCGGTGGCGGCCGCGTTCCGGCTCGCGCGGTTCAACCTGCTCAAGGACAAAGGTAAAGCAGAGAAGGAGTACGCTGGTCTGCCCGTCCCGGCAGCGGCGTTCGCGCTCCTCGCCACGACGTTCCTCCGCTTTGCGTTCTCGCTCCACGTCGCCGTCTACGCCAGCGTCGCCGTCGTCCTCTCGGCGTTGATGGTCAGCACGGTCAAATTCCCGAAGGTATGACCATGTCCGCCCTCCTGACACAGGCCCTCCAGCTCATCTATTATTTCATCCCGGCCTACCTCGCGAACGGCTCGCCGCCCATCTTGGCAAAGCTCCCGTTCCTCCGGAAGTGGAACGCGCCCGTCGACTACGGCCGGACATGGCGCGGCAGGCGGATTCTCGGCAGCCACAAGACCTGGCGCGGCGTACTCGGCGGCGTGCTCCTCGGCGGGCTCACCTTCCTCTTCCAGAAGTACGCGCTCCCGGGAATCGTCGTGCCGTTCGTCCCGTACGCCGCGCTGCCGTGGTGGACCGGCTTCCTTCTCGCCTTCGGCGCGATTGTCCTCGGCGACATGGGCGAGTCCTTCCTGAAGCGGCGCGTCGGCCACGCACCTGGGAAGCGGTGGATTCCTTGGGACCAGATCGACTTCACGCTCGGCGCGCTCCTCGGCACCTGTTGGCTCTTCTGGCCCGGCTGGGTGAGCGCGCTCTTCCTGCTCGTCTTCAACGGCCTCCTCTCAGCGGCGAGCAACTTCATCGGGGGTTATCTCCGCGTCACGGACGGGAAGCTCTGAAACGTGAACGTCGTTCTCCACGGTTCGGGAATCGTTGCGCCGAGGCACGACCTGTCGCCGAGGGCGGCAAAAACCTTTTAAACGGCCTCGAAATACACCGCGTGGAGGGGTTCCCGACGGGAGAAGGGGAATCTCGCACGAGGGTGATGGCATGACAATCCCTGAAGTGAAGCTCAAGGTCGCCGAAGCGATCCAGGACGACGTGAACAAGGGCATCGTACGGCTCGACTCCAGCTACATGCGCGAGATGGACATCCGGCCGGGGAACATCGTCGAGATCAAGGGCGAGAAGCTGACGGTCGCGATTGCGGACCGCTCGCTGCCTGGCGACATCGGGCTCAACATCATCCGCATGGACGGCCTCATCCGCCGGAACGCGAAGACGACGATTGGCGAGCAGGTGCGCGTCAGGAAGGCAGAAGTGAGCGAGGCGAAGAAAGTCACCATCGCGCCCGCACGTTCCGGAATCATGATCCGCGCCAACCCGCAAATCTTCAAGCGCGGCCTGCTCGGACGCGCAGTCATGAAAGGGGATATCGTCGGCCTCGGCGGGACGAAGCGGCGCAGGACGGCGATGAGTAATAACCCGTTCTTCAGCGACATGGATGTCTTTAGCAGCATGATCAACGAATCATTCTCTTTCGGCCTCGGCGACCTCAAGTTTGTCGTCGTGGACGTCCAGCCCAAGGGCAAGGCGGTGCTCATCACCGAGAACACGGACGTCGTCTTCAACCCGGAGGCGGTCGAGCTCACCGATGAGGAGAAAGGGATTGACGTCACGTATGAGGACATCGGCGGCCTGGACGAGGAGCTCTCGAAAGTCCGGGAGATGGTCGAGCTCCCGCTCAAGCATCCCGAGATCTTCGAACGCCTGGGCATCGAGCCGCCGAAAGGGGTGCTGCTCCATGGTCCCCCGGGAACGGGCAAAACGCTGCTCGCGAAGGCGGTCGCGAACGAGACGAACTCCAACTTTATCCTGATCAACGGGCCGGAGATTATGTCCAAGTACTACGGGCAGTCAGAGGAGAATCTCAGGAAGAAGTTCGAGGAGGCGGAGAAGAACGCGCCGAGCATCATCTTCATCGATGAGATCGACGCGATTGCCAGCAAGCGCGAGGAGAGTAAGGGCGAGGTTGAACGGCGCGTGGTGGCGCAGCTCCTCGCCATCATGGACGGGTTGAAATCACGGGGCAAGGTCGTGGTGATCGCCGCGACGAACATCCCGAACAGCCTCGACCCCGCCCTCCGCAGGCCGGGACGGTTCGACCGCGAGATCGAGATTGGTGTGCCCGGCGTCTCGGGCCGTTTGAATATCCTCAAGATCCACACGCGAAACATGCCGCTCGACAAGGATGTCAACCTCAAACGCCTCAGCGAGGTGACGCACGGCTTCGTCGGCGCCGATCTCGCCTCGCTCTCGAAGGAGGCGGCGATGATTGTGCTGCGACGCGCGCTCCCAGACATGAACCTGAAGGAGGATGAGGCGATCGCGCAGGAGCTGTTGGACAAGCTCTTCATCCACCAGAAGGACTTCCTGGAAGCGCTGAAGGTGGTCCGTCCGAGTGCAATGCGCGAGGTCCTCATCCAGGTGCCGAACGTGCACTGGGACGACGTCGGCGGCCTCAACGATGTCAAGCAGGAGTTGAAGGAGGCGGTCGAGTGGCCGCTCAAGCACGAAGACGCGTTCTCGCGCCTCGGCGTCAAGCCGCCGAAGGGCGTCCTGCTGTACGGGCCGCCGGGCACGGGCAAGACGCTGCTGGCAAAGGCGGTCGCGAACGAGTCAGAGGCAAACTTCATCCTCATCAAGGGTCCTGAGATGCTCAGCAAGTGGGTCGGCGAGTCCGAGAAGGCCGTGCGCAAGATCTTCGAGAAGGCGCGGCAAGCGAGTCCGAGCATCATCTTCTTCGACGAGATTGATTCGATCGCGCCACGCCGCGGGGGATCGGGCGGCGAGTCGAACGTGACCGAACGGGTCGTGAACCAATTGCTGACCGAGATGGACGGCCTCCAGGAGCTCACGGACGTCGTCATCGTCGCCGCGACGAACCGGCCGGACATCATCGACACCGCACTCTTGCGTCCGGGACGGTTCGACAGGATCATCTACGCGCCCGTGCCGGACAAGGAGACGCGGAAGAAGATATTCTCTGTCCACACGAAGCCGATGAAGCTCGACAAGGATGTCGACCTGAACGCGCTTGCGGAACGGACAGAAGGGTATGTCGGCGCGGACATCGAGGCTGTGTGCCGCGAGGCGGCGATCATGGCGCTCCGCAAGGACATCAAGGCGAAGAACGTCCGGATGGAGTTCTTCGATGAAGCTTTGAACAAGGTTGGTCCATCTACGACGAAGGATATCGAGGACGCGTACAAGGAGCTCGAGCAGCACTTCAGGAGCGCACAGGGCGCGCGGATGAAAGAGGAGAAGCCGAGCTACTACGGCTGAAACGCGTTTCCTCATTTTTCAAGGGTAACAAATAGCAATACATAAAAAGGCGTACTTCTTGCTCTCCGGAAGAGGTGAAGGTTCCCTACGGGGGGTGGTACTGATGAAGAAAGCATTGATGGTTACGGCGGCGCTCACCGCTATCGTCGTTATGAGCCTCGCCACGGTGGCGATCAACTACGTCCGGTGGAACGACCAGATAAACGAGTGCGTCTACTTCTACGACAAGGCGGATGGCGCGCGCGGGCAGTGCTTTGTCGCAGAGTCCAATTGCGACTCGATGAACCCGTACACGAACGAGCAGAAGGACGTCGACCCGGTCGGCTGCTATTCCGTGCCGCGGAGCCAGCAGACAAACGACTGCAAGTCATTCGTCGAGGGAGAAAAGATCATCCTAAAGTACCAGGGCAGCGATCCGGACGCCGATATTGGCCCGGCCGGAAAGCTCGTCTACACCTTCCAGGAACCGTTCGACCAGGACGGCACGTGGCAGACCACACAAGGGGATGCAGGCGACTACACGACCGAAGTCACGGTATCTGACGGTCAGTACAACGACACGGCGACTGTCTGCTTCACCGTCCTGCCGGCAAACCATCCGCCCGTCCTGACGGTAAGCGACGTCACGGCGAATGAGGGCGACACGGTCACGCTCGCGCCGACCTGCACCGACACGGACGGGGACGCGGTCAAGATCAGCTACAGCGGCGACCTCACTGGGCCCGTATTCAACCCGAGCTACGACGACGCGGGCATCTACAACGTGAAGGTGACCTGTACGGATGCGAACGGTGCGACGGACGCCAAGAACGTCCGGGTGACTGTCCTCGACGTGAATCGGCCGCCAGTCCTCTCGGGCCTGCAGGATGTCACGGTCCAGGAGACTGAAACCGTGCGGCTCGCGCCGACCTGCACCGATCCTGAGGGCGACGGGGTCAAGGTCACGTACAGCGGCAAGATGAACGCGAGCACATGGACGACTGGCTACGACGACTCGGGCGTGTACACGGTCAAGGTCACGTGCGCGGACGCGAGCGGCCAGCAGACGAGCCAGGACGTCAAGGTGACCGTCATCGACAAGAACCGAGCACCGACGATCACGGCGATGGTCACCGCGGGCTAGAAACATTTTAATTCTCTTTCCTTTTTCTTTTGCTCCATGGAACGTATCGACAAGCTCGTCGTCTTCGTCCCAGTAGAGGCTGAAGAGAAGGTACGGCTCGCCTTGGGAAAAGTAGGCGCAGGGAAGATAGGGAACTACGACTACTGCGCGTTCGTTTCGCAGGGGACTGGCCATTACCGGCCGCTCGCCGGGACGAAGCCCTATAAGGGGACGACGGGGAAGATCGCTGACGCGGATGAGTGCAAGGTCGAGACCGTCTGCTACGAGCGCGAGCTGCCAAAGGTGCTCGCAGCGATGCGCGCCGCGCACCCGTACGAGGAGATCGCGTACGACCTCATCCCGCTCATGAACCACGAGTATGAACGATATGTGGGAAGAAAAGCAGGAAGCAAAGAGGGAGAGAGCGGACAGTCTGCGGAAACGGAGGGCGACGCATGAGGATCCTCTTCCTCACGGGAAATCCGCACAAGCTCAAGGAAGCGAAGACTATCCTCGAGGAGCACGACGTCGAGGAGCGCGACCTCGGGCTACCTGAGATCCAGAGCCTCGACCCGAAGGAGATCATCAGGGAGAAGCTGGACGCCGGGCGAAGACTCCTCGCGGAGGAGGCGCGAAGCGTGGGACAAACCGAACAGGACGCCGCCCTCCTCGTCGAGGACGTCTCGTTCTGGATTGGTGAGACCGGGTTGCCCGGACCGTTCATCAAGTTCTTCAACGAGACGCTCGGACGCGAGGGCAACGTGCGCTTCGCGCGCGCGTTCAACGCGGATCGTGCGCGTGCGCAGTGCGAGATCGGCGTGCTCTTGCCGGGCATGGGGGAGCCCGAGTTCTTCAGCGGCACCGTGACGGGGCGCATCGTCGACCCGCGTGGCGAGTCCGGCTTCGGCTTCGACCCGATCTTCCAGCCGGATGGGCACGCGAAGACCTATGCGGAGATGACTGATGAGGAGAAGAACGCGATCAGCCACCGCAGGAAGGCGCTCACGCTCGTCGAGGAGCGACTCAGCAAAGGTAAGTTTTAAATAACCCATTTCCCTTTGCTCGTTCACGAACGCTCGAGGTGTGTAATTATGGTAAGCAAGAAGACGAAACGCGTTGCGATAGGGCGGCGGTGGCGGCAGCCGCGGCGGCGGCAGCCGCGGGATACAGGTACGCGAAGAAGAAAGGGCTCGACAAGAAGGCGAAGACCAAGGTGAAGAAGGAACTGCAACGGCTCGAGTCCGCGGTGAAGAAGCAGGTCGCGAAGGCAGAGAAATCCTTCGAGACCGCGATGAAGAAAGAAGAGACGAAGACGGCGAAGAAACCGGCCAAGAAGAAACCGGCGAAGAAAAAGACGCCAGCCAAAAAGAGAACCGTCAAGAGGACTGCGCGGAAACCAGCCAAGAAGTAAAACGTTTTAAACAACCTCTTTCTTTTGCTGAGGTATGAAGCTCACGGCAGGGATGCGAATCGCGTTCTCGTACAAGGGACAGGCGCTCAAAGGCACGGTCCTGAACGAGGAAAAGGAACGAATCGTCGTCAAGCTCGACAGCGGCTACAACCTCTCCGCGCGTCCGGACGAGATCAAGGACGAGAAGGCGCTCAAGGATGCGCCCGCGAAGAAGGCGCAAAAGGCCGTGCAGACGAAGGCTGCCAAGCCGAAGCCCGGACTGCCGAGGATTCACCTGCTCCATACCGGCGGCACAATCGCGAGCAGGGTTGACTACACGACCGGCGCAGTCATCGCACAGTACACCGCCGATGAGGTCCTCAGCCTCTATCCGGAGCTGCTCGAGATAGCGAATGTGAAGAGCAAGTTGCTCGCGAACATGCAGAGCGAGATGATGCGTTTCGCGCATTGGAACGTGCTCGCGCGCGCGGTCGAAGAGGCGGTCAAGGAAGGCGCGCAGGGCGTCATCATCACGCATGGCACCGACATCCTGGCGATGTCCGCGGCCGCCCTATCGTTCGCGCTCGAGAACCTCACGATTCCCGTCATCCTCGTCGGCAGCCAGCGCTCCTCGGACCGGCCGAGCAGCGACGCCGTCTCGAACCTGCTCTGTGCGGCGACGTTCATCGCCCGGGAAGGCAAGGCATTCCCCGGGGTCGGCATCTGCATGCATGAGTCCACGGAGAAGGACGACTGCGTCATCCTGCCGGCGTGCCGGACGCGCAAGATGCACACCTCGCGGCGCGACGCGTTCCGCGCCATCAACGACGAGCCGTACGCGCGCATCGCCTATCCAACTATGACTGTGGAACGCCTCAAGGCATACCCGAAAGCGCCGGCCGGGAAGCTCATGCTCAAGCCGTTCGACGAACAACTGAAGATCGGCCTCCTCGTGGCGCATCCACAGATGTGGGCGGCCGAGCTGCTCGCCTACAAGACGTTCGACGGATTGGTACTCGAACTCCTCGGCATCGGTCACGCCCCGACGATGAAGACCGATGCGCACAACGCGGAGAACGAGCGAATCCTCAAGGCAATCGCGGAACTCGCGAAGCGGATGCCGGTCGCGGCGGCGCCGCAGACGATCTACGGCCGCGTCGACATGGATGTCTACTCACCCGGCCGGCAGCTCATCGCCGCCGGCGTCCTCGGGCAGGGGCTCGACATGGTGCCTGAAACGGCGTTCGTCAAGCTCGCCTGGCTGCTCTCGAACCACAAGCAGGACGTCCGCAAGCTCTACGGCGAGGACCTCAGGGGAGAGATCTCAGCAAGAAGCCCCAAGGACGGATTCTCGGAATAGAACAAAAGGATAAGAGAGTAAGGAAAGGTTCGGACCTACTTCTTCTTCGGCTTCTTCTTCGACTTCTTCGCCTTCTCATCCGCAATCCTCTCCGCCTCTTCCTTCGAAATCTTCTGGACGGCGGGCTGCTGAACATTCACCTTAGGCAGCGGCACCGGCGCGGGAAGCGCGAGGTCGCGCGAGATGATAAGCGCTTCGATGTTACTCCGGTCGAGCACGTGATTGAGCGCGGCGCTGAGCACATCCTTCGGCAGGGTCTGGCTCTTCTTCCAGTCGGCGAGCAGCTCTGAGATGCGCTTCGCCTGCTCGAGGAAGAGGACATCTCCCTCGAAGGCAATCCGGCCGACGGAGGGCTCGTACTTGGACTCGAAGAGGAAATGGATCTTCAGCCCTTTCTGGTCGGGGCCCATGACGAGGTCCGCGTCCGTGACGTCGAGGACCTTGACGTTGTTGCTGATGTTGATCTTGCCCTTGATCGTGGCGTCCTTCTGCGCCATGATCTTCGTGAACGTGAATCCGATGATTGCCATACGATATCACCCGTTCGGTTGTGATAGCCAGGACCATAAGGGCTTTTAAAAAGCTTATGCAGAGCATGGGTTTGTAGAAAGTCTTAAATCTCCTGGCCCCCGAAGGGGTCCAGAGGCCGCTTGAGACGGCCTCTGGAGCCAAAACAACAATGCAGTATCGACGCTCCCTCTATTTTAAGGTTTCG
>Ga0114931_10004790_pt1 | contig 16813 bp, 14 predicted proteins | sample 2SBtaG_FD_89579 | JGI IMG/M metagenome (GOLD analysis project Ga0114931, IMG submission 89579) | Deep subsurface microbial communities from Kolumbo volcano to uncover new lineages of life (NeLLi) - 2SBTROV14_V59a metaG | ecosystem: Environmental > Aquatic > Marine > Volcanic | place: Kolumbo...
ACCCGATTCGAGTTGACTGAAGTTGTTGTCCGACGTGCCGTGAAATACTTCTTCAATATCGTAATTTTCATGGCGGTGGTCTTGCTGATTCTGGTCATTGCCACGCCGTAAGGCGCTAGTTCTTTTTCAACTGTGAGATTCCATGCCGCTAAAATTATGCAACGAAGACGCATGTGATCGGTGAGCTATGCAAGATTGATGTCGGACCAACTTCTCAGTGACCGCTAAATCCCATCTCTGCGGCAGTCGCATCAAGCGGCTTTTCTCACAGCACCGTCCAACGAATCGTCTTCCAGCAGGTTTTGAATCCACTGTTCCTTGAAGAGATGCGTGACTTTGTTTTCGACCTTCTTCTGCGCACGCTTGTGGTTCAGCGGTTTTTCGGGAACGGCGGCGGCGGTTCCGTGGGCGACATGATAAACCTCTTCCGCCATCTTGCGGACAGGTATCATCCCCATATTGTAGCCAGCATCCCAAAGTTGTTTTGCGATCGAGAATCCTCCCCCACCGCAACCATTCACAGGACAAAACGTGAGATCGTGCTTGCGGATAACTTCCGCACGGTACATTGCACAGTAATCGCGTGGGTAATGGTTCTGCTTCCAGCAGATTTTCTTTTTTCTGCCGAACAGGTTTTTGAATTTCCCCAACGCATAACCGGTGACTCTTTTCTGCAACAGGTAAAGTGGGTGATCCAATTCCTGCTTCCAAGCCCCGGTGGCTGCAATTTTCCCGTCGTTTTGGAAGGCCCAAACCATCGTCTCCAGCCAGTTATCGTCTTTGACGAAAACATCGGAATGCATCGTGACAAAAAACTCGCCTCGCGCTTTGGTCAATCCACGATCCCAAGCGGTGAAGACATTCAACGGCCAATTGGCAGGAACTTCGTCCGGTCGTTCAATGAGGTCAATCCACGAAAGCGAACGCAGATAATCGAGGCTTTCGTCTTTCGAGCCGTTATCGACCACGATGGTCTGCAAATCGTATTTCGCGGAGTGTTTGCGGATCGAGCGCAGACAGGCTGTCATGTGCGTTTTCACCTGCCAGTGTGGAATACAGACAGTGATGCTGGGAGATTTTACAGGCATGAATTCAACGGGTTTTCTTTTTGTGAAATACTGGGAGTGCCGAAGACTCCGTCTCCAGCCACCCTTTTTCAGTTATTCAGAAATCAATGGCGAGAAGTATGCGGTCTCATTCCCAGAACTTCCAACCGTTCGGCGTTGGCGTCGGGATAAAGCTCCTGGTGCCGCTTCTCGAAGTTTTTCACGAATGCTCTCACATTCACGTTGTGATTCTTCCGCCCGAACAGCGGTTGGTCTTTCAAACTTTTTTCTGCCGTCATGTTTCGAAAGGCGATATCGTAAATTGATAGGAATTTGGCAGTTCTCGTCACACCGTGCTGACAGTGCACCAAGAGCGGATAGTTATCGGGATTTTCAAGAATTTTCAAATGCTCTGCGATATTGGGGTCGCTGGCATCGACGCTTAAAGACATCGGCAATTCGATTAATCTTGCCCCCGCATTGGTGACCGCTTCTCGCTCTTTCACCCAACGATTGTCACCCATTTCTCCCGGTTTGCAGAGGTTGACGACCGTGCGAATCTGGTATTTTTCGATCACTTCGCTCATCGTCTCAGAATCCAGCCATGCGCTTCGGTAAACCATGCCCTCCTGATGTACGGCAAGATGTTTGTATTTCTGATGCTGGTAGTACAAATACCCTCCGGAAACTGCCCCGATGACTATCCAAAGAACCAAAACTCTTTTCCAATGGCGAAACATGAAGAATCCTTCCGTGGAATTCTTGAAGGGGAAACCTCGTGAGGTGACGTAATCCCAGATGGCGCGGGATCATAAAGAAAATGAAAAAAACGGTCAACAAGGGATATTCGAACAAGACGCCGCAAAACGTCGATTCGCGTGTTCTGGCGAATTCTGCTGGGGTATTGCATCGACAACGAAGAACCGATAAAAAAGCAAACGTCCGAGACTGCCATTCAAAGAGGATTCCCATCATGCGCGCGATATGTTTTTGTTTGACTTCTTTATTGCTGATTGGCAGTTCAAGCCTGATTGCTGATGACTCCGGTTCCTGGCCGGCGTTTCAGGGTCGTGGTGTCACAAAACTCTCGGCAGAAAATCTGCAACTTAACTGGTCCAAAAAAAATCACATCTCCTGGCGTGTGAAAATTCCCGGTTACGGTCAGTCGAGTCCGGTGATCTTCGAGAATCGGGTTTACGTCACCTCTGTTTCGGGAAATAGGAAAGAAACGTTTCATCTGACTTGTTTCGACCTGAAGACCGGCAAACGTATCTGGAAAAAAGATGTCGCAGCTGCCAGTCGAGTGAAGAAAACGAATTACGTCAGCAAGGCTGCCCCGACTCCCATTGTCGATGCCGACGGGCCGATTGCGTTTTTCGAATCTGGCAATCTCGTCGCGTTTACGCATTCGGGAGAAATTCGCTGGCAGAAAAATCTTGTGAAGGATTACGGGCCGATCGTTTCCAAATACGGACTCGGTTCGTCGCTTGCTCGATATGACGATTCTCTGATTCTATCGATGGAATGCGATAAAGATCCGTATCTTTTATCTGTCGAAAGAAAAACTGGCAAAGTGAAATGGAAGGTACCCGGTCTGGGAGCGGCGACCTGGAGCACCCCCGTGCTTCTTCCGGTAGGACACGGAACTCATCTAGTCTTAAGCGGTAGTGGATTGGTTGTCGGGTTCGATCCTGCCAGCGGCAAGCGGCTTTGGTCTCTGGAAGGACTTTCGGGAAATTCCGTACCGACGCCTTACATCGTTGGCAACGGAAAACTGCTTCTCGGTGCCAGCGATCGGGCGGGCGATGGACCAGCACCGAAAACGAAACCCCAAAACAGCAATGGTTTGGTCGAAATCTCCAAAACGGACAAAGGAAGTTATCGTGTACGATTTCTCTGGCGAGCGAAGCGAGCGACTTCGTCGTTCGGTTCTCCGGTTGTCGCGAAAGATCATGCTTACTTTGTGAACCGTAGTGGTGTGCTTTATTGTCTCGATCTCGCAAAAGGTCAGCAAATTTATACGAAGCGGATTGGCGAGTCGATCTGGGCGACTCCCTTGGTGGCGGGGGATCGCATCTATTTTCCCGGTAAGAAAGGGACGACAACGGTGGTGAAAACCGGTCCGAAGTTCGTGAAGCTGGCCGTCAACCAAATCGGTGGAAAAGCCGACGTCAGCTTTCGGAAAGCTATTGTGAAAGAAATTTTGCAGCAACGCACCACCAGGCCGACGACCACCTTTTACGCCATTGCTGCCGTTAATCGTTCTCTGATATTGAGATCCGAGAGTGTCTTGTATTGCATTCGTCGAGGAAATTGAAAAAGCAAACAACGTTCAGCCGAGCCGATGTTTCTTCATTTTTGCTCGCAAAGTCTGGCGATGAATTCCCAGTAGCCGTGCGGTTTCTTGTCGATTACCTTGCGACTCTCGCAGCGTTCGTTCCAGAAGTATTGGTTCGCAAATATCGAGAAATCGCTCGTAAAGGGAAGTTGTCTCTTCACCATCGAGTTGTTGGGCAAATTGTTTTTCGATCCATTCCTCGACCGCTGCGATCAGGGACCGATTCAGGTCTTCGCCGGAACGATCGGCTTGCTCTAAAGGTCGCGGAAGATTATACGGAGAGATAGCCGACCCACGTGCGACAACCGTTGCGTAATCGACTGCATTTTTTAATTCGCGTACGTTTCCATGCCAGGGTCTCTTCTCCAAATCTCGAATCGTTTCCGGCAATAAAGTATGTTGGCCCATTGGATCGACGACCCGGAGAAAATGTTCGGCGAGAGCAGGAATGTCTTCGACACGTTTCCGCAGCGGAGGAACGTCGATGCGGAACACATTGAATCGGTAGTACAAATCTTCTCGGAACAGTTCCTCAGCGATGAGTTGTTCCAGATGTCGATTGGTGGCCGCCACGATGCGGCAGTGAATCGACCGAGATTCGTTCGACCCTACCGGCGTTAAACGTTTCGTATCCAGAACCCGCAATAATTTAACCTGAGTCGATAATGGAATATCTCCGATTTCGTCGAGGAAAACAGTGCCGGAACCGGCTTGCTCCAACATACCGATACGACCGACGTCGGCGCCGGTGAAAGCCCCTTTCTCGTAACCGAATAATTCGCTTTCGATTAACGCGGGACTTAAAGCAGGAATGGAAATTGGCACGAACGGTTTCTCGGAACGGTCGCTGAATTGGTGGATTGCCGTCGCGATCATTTCTTTGCCAGTACCACTTTCGCCCGTAATCAAAACGGGAACAAGGCGATCGGCAACCAGTGCAATTTGACGAAAGATGCTCTGCATCGGAGGCGATTTGCCAATCAGACGAAATTCGGAGTCCAAGGTCGGTCGGTCCTCTTCGACCTTCTGTACTTTCGGTTGATCGAGGGCACGTTCGACAACGTTGACGGCGGTCGCGAGATCGAAGGGTTTTGTGAGGTATTCGAAAGCGCCATTTCGAAAAGCCTCGATTGCGGACTCTAAATCTCCAAACGCGGTCATCACGATCACGGAAGTCTCTTCAAATTGCTTATGTTGGGTTTTCAAGAAAGAAAGGCCATCCAGCCCGGGAAGCCGAATGTCGAGCATGATCGCATGGGGCATTTTTTCCGCGATGCTCTCGGATGCTTCTTCGACCGACGAAACGTAGCTCACACAATGTCCCCGATCTGTCAACGCCTGTTGTAATGCGTGACAGATGGTCGGTTCGTCATCGACGATTAGTACTTCACTCATGCACGGTCTCGGATCGCTTCGGGAGAGGTGAGATGTTGAAGGGACTCCGTCCCGGGAATTTCCCTTTTGGAAGTCTTTTCTGTCGTCGAAGGAATCGTCAGTTGAAATCGCGTTCGGTCATCGGTTCGTGAGAACGAGATGCGTCCGCCACATTCTTCCATTGCGCTACGAACCAGGGCCAGTCCTAGCCCGATCCCTTCCGGTTTCGATGTCACGAATGGTTCGAAAACCTTCTTTTCGACGTCGGTCGAGATTCCAGGACCGTCATCGGAAACTTCGATGGTCGTCTCGTCGGTTTTGCATCGTGCCAGCACGTCGACCTTACCGCGAGGCCCGGCGGCTTCGATAGCGTTGACCATCAAATTCAACAGCGAAGAGCGAACGGCATCGGCGTGCCGGACGAACACTCCTGTCGGTACACCTTCCAGAGAAAAATCGATTTTGCGATGTTTGCAAACCGGACCAACCAGCCTTTTCCCTTCAGAGAGTATCGTATCGAGGGACTCGACGAGTGCATCGATTTTCCCTTCTCCGCGAGCCAAATGAAGCAGCCCTTTGATTTGTTCTTCGGTCAGCCTGAGCTGTTCGAACGCAACGTCCAGCGCATCTTCTTCTTGAAGTTTGCAACGAGTGCGATGCACCTGTATCGACATCCTCACTCCCGCTATCAGGTTTTTTAACTGATGGGCAAACCCGCTCGTTAATTGTGCAACGATGGTCGATCGCTCCGACTTGCGGATTCGTTCCGTGAGACTCTTCAATTTCGAACTCATACTGTTGATAGAATCCGCTAATTCTGCGAGTTCGTCTTTGCGTCGATCGATCTCGATCAGCTCGAAAGAACCTTGTGAAATTTGAGAGACTCGGTCCTTCAAGCTCGATATCCTTCGACCGAACCGTTTTGAAATCGAAACCGAAAACACAATCGTCAGCAGGATCAGTAGACTTCCGATGACGAGCGGTGGGTAAATCATACGATTACGAATCGCTGCCCAGTTGTTTTCCGGGTAGAGCACAAAAACATATCCTTCGCCAACACGGAATTTTCGTCGTACTCCCCCGACAAGATAACTCTCTTTCTCGAACGGAATTTTTTCGAACATCGACGAGTTGAAATCGAAGCTCTCGACGAGATCTCGGTGGGAGCCGCTCATGAGTTCGTCTCGTAATTCGGCTGAAGTGGAGACATCGATCGTGAGGTTATCCCTCACAACAACAAAATGTGCTCCCGTCAATCCATGAAGTTGCTCCAGGACCGTTTCGGTCAGCGGGTAGGAAGATTCTTCGAGTTCCTGCAGAACGTCTTCAAGCCTGTTGCGAACTTGCCGTTCCGATTGCCTGGCGGATATCAATGCTGTTGAAATCGCAAGGATTGTGAGAAAACCGACCTGGAGAACCAAAAAGGGAACCAGAATTTGTTTTCCAATGGTCCAGCGCACGATTTCAGGCTTGGTGAGTTCTCAAAGATCTAACGGCTGCTGGCGATTTTTTCACCTACAACGGCGAAACATTCGCACTTTTTATTTCTGGAGTGCTATGAAATTTCGAATTTCTGTCTAAAATCGCTTTTCCATCTTCGGCATAATAATTGCGGAAAAATCATTGCAATAGGCCATCTGAATCCACATAGAGCCATTATCGATTGACGCAACATCCGTGTAAACCGAAAAAAGTTTTAATTCACTAGATTGAGGCATCCATGAAAAATTGTTCTTTTTTCAGTATTCAAGGAGATCGATCCGTCGTCAAGTCTCGAAGTGTCAAATTCAAAAGTAAAGGATTTGTTGAGAAGCGTCGAGGATTCACTTTGATCGAGCTACTCGTCGTCATCGCCATCATTGGAATTCTGGTCGCGTTGATTCTTCCCGCAGTCCAGTCGGCTCGAGAAGCGGCTCGAAGTATGCAGTGTAAAAACAACTTGAGGCAGCTTGGTATCGCTTTACACAATTACCAGTCTGGAGAAGGAGTTTTCCCACCAAGCTATTGCATCAGACAGGGTGAGGTGCTCAGTGGGAATAATGGGTCGTGGGGAATTCATGGCAGGTTACTACCTCATATCGAGCAGCTCAATATGGCTGTTCGAGTTCGTCTCGACCAGGCATGGGACGCACCTCAGAATTTCTCCACTGGTATCCCAACAACGAAGATTTCGATTTATCTTTGTCCCAGCGATATCGAAAGCGACACAATGCGCACCAAAAATGGCAAACCGTGGACTCATCCGCAATCTTACGGTTTCAACTTCGGTTCCTGGTTGGTTTACGATCCAAAAGGTCGGAATAGAGGGGACGGTTCGTTATTTGTAAACAGCAGTTTGAAACCACGTGATTTCCGAGATGGCTTGAGCAACACGATGCTTGCTGCAGATGTGAAAGCCTTTACCTCTTACATCCGAAATACACAAGACCCCGGTCCCACCGTTCCCAATTCCCCCAGCTTTGTCATGGGCTTCACAGGGCAGAACAAACTCGGACCCGATTTGAATCAAAACACCGGACACACCGAATGGGCAGACGGGCGCGTTCATCACAGCGGATTCACGACCGTTTTCACACCCAACACTGTCGTCCCTTACGTTGTCGGTGGAAGGGAATACGACATCGATTTCAACTCTCAAAAAGAAGGCGGCAGTGCGACTCAACCAACCTACGCTGCCATTACGGCGCGTAGTTATCATGTCGATGGTGTGAATGTCGTCTTCATGGACGGTTCCACAAAGACCATCCACAACGAGATTTCTCTCGATCTCTGGCATGCGTTGGGAACGCGTGGGGGAAAGGAGACCATTTCTCTGGAAGATTTCTAGACGGGATGTCGATTTCGTCAAAGAAATCCCCACGGAACTTTACCTCAAGCTATAATGAAAGAGACCGGTTTCAATAGAATCTCATGCTCGAAGGATCCTATCGATGAATGTTGCGAAGTTCCTGAAGTCTCCTCGACTTTCTGTCGTTTTTTTGTTGGTCACTGTGATCTCGACCTCCTCGGCGATTGCACAACAGAACTCGCGAAAAACGGTTCAGCGAGTCGCCGGACCGAACAATCAACAACGACAACAATTGCGTCAAAAGGGGATAGACTTTCTGAAAAACACGCAAGACCACGAAAAAGGCTACTGGACGACTCCCAATGCCCCCGGGATTACGGCGTTAATTACAACAGCGTTCATTCGTAGCGGCGTTCCATGTGATGATCCCGCTGTGCAAAAAGCACTCGAATTTCTGGAATCCAATATCCAGAAAAACGGAGGCATTTACTTCGCGCGGAGTAATCATCGCAATTACGAAACCTGCATCGCCTTGACGACATTCAGCTTGGCGAACAAAGATGGAAAATACGACAAAGTCATCTCCGGCGCGCAGAAGTTTTTACGCAAACTACAGTGGGATGAAGGCGAGGGATTGGAAAGTAACGATACAAACTACGGAGGAGCGGGTTACGGCAAACATCAACGACCAGATATGTCCAATACGCAATTTCTTATCGATGCGCTCCGCAGCAGTGGTGTGAAATCGAACGACCCCGCCATTCGAAAAGCGTTGATCTTCGTTTCACGCTCGCAGAATCTCGAATCCGAATTCAACACAACAAAATTCGCTGCGAAAATTGGAGATGGCGGTTTTTATTACACTCCCTCTGCGGGGGGGGAGACCAAAGCAAAAGTGACTGCTAACGGTGGCCTGAGTTCCTACGCATCGATGACCTATGCCGGCATTAAAAGCATGATCTACGCCGGCCTGACAAAGAAAGACAAACGGGTTCGAGCAGCGTTCGAGTGGATTCAAAAAAACTACACGTTGGAGCATAACCCCGGTGTGGGTAAGCAGGGTTTGTTCTACTACTACCACACGTTCGCCAAAGCGCTCTCGGTGATGGACGTTAATTTTATAGAAGACGACAAAGGAAAAAGACACGACTGGCGCAAAGAACTCATCCAAAAATTGGCTCAGCGACAAAGAGGTAACGGAAGTTGGGTCAATAAGACGTCCCGATGGAGTGAAGGAGACCCGCACCTGGTGACAGCGTATGCTTTACTCGCGCTCTCTTACTGCGAAAAAAAATAGCGAGCGGCCTACCCGAGATAACCTGCAATTGACGATTCGATGAGAACGGCTTAGAATCGGGGGGATTGGAGCCTTTTTGCTAAACGTCTTACGGGCCACATTTCTTCGCGAGGTTCCCCTTTGATTCATCGAATCATCATCGATGCCGATCCTGGAATTGGCGATGCCTTGGCTGTGGTTGTTGCATTGCTCGACCCAGAAATAGAACTTCTCGCAGTAACCGCGACCGCCGGATGCGTTTCCGGTCATCAAGCGACCCAAAATTTACAGGCGATCATTGCGGAACTCGATCCCGATCGTCGGCCACGCATCGGTGCCTCCCACGCATTGGCGACCGATACCATTTCTGCAACCAGTGGTCGAACTCCGGTGCCGACGGATCTGCATGGCAAAACCGGATTGGGGGACTGCCGAACGGAAGTTGCCGAGTTGCATCAAAGGAGGGAATCTCCCAAAATTCTCAACGAAATCGTTCGTGACTACCCCAACGAAGTCACCCTCATCACGCTGGGACCGCTGACCAACATCGCCGTGGCAAGCGAACGGAATCCCGATTTTTTGGGGTTGCTTCGCGGTCTGGTGTGTCTGGGAGGGTCACTCGAATGTCGAGGAGATATTACAGCAGCAGCAGAATTTAACATGTTCTCCAATCCCGAAGCCGCGCGATTGGTTCTGAAATCTCCTGCAACGAAAACGCTGGTTCCCATCGATATTGCACGGCAAGTCATACTGACTTTCGACCAGTATCAGAATCTCTCTGCACACACCCAACCGGCAACGAGAAAGTTTTTGGCAGAGATTCTTCCGTTCGCTTTACGAACTTGTCATCAGCATTTCGGACAGGAAGGGTTTTATCTTTACGAACTCGTGGCATTGTGTGCGGTCACGCGATCGCATTTCCTGCAAACATCCTCGATGGCTTTGGACGTCGAAACAAGGGGCGGCATTACCAAGGGAATGACAGTTTTCGACCGACGCAATATCCCAGCCTGGCAGGATAACATCGATGTTGTCACCAGTGTTGACGCCCAGGGAGTGTTAGAGTATCTCAACAGCATTCTGATGAAGTGAATCGTTCCGTCTTTCAAGAACGGTCTTCCAACTCTTTTCGATCGAATAATTTGACCGCAACTCGAATTCTTCGACCATCACGCCAGATTTCAAGGTTTACCGTTGTGCCGATGGGAGTCATGCTGACCAGATTGATCAGATGGTTTTCATCTTGTACTGCTTCGCCGTTAAATTTCAATACGACATCGTCGATTTTCAAACCGGCACTTTCGGCTGGAGTGTCGGCATAAATTAAGGTGATCCGCGCACCTCGAATCCGGTCCAGCTTCAAACGCAACGATTCCCCCAGTGAAAAGTGGGGGTCGAGCATCACGCCCAGATAAGACCGCTTGACTTCTCCCTGAGTGATAAGCTGTTCGAAAACATTTTTTGCGAGACGACTTGGGATGCTGAATCCAATTCCATCGTTGCCGCCGCTGTGAGATGCGATTGCAGTATTGATTCCAATCACCTTTCCGTAAAGGTCGATCAACGGTCCGCCGCTGGAACCAGGATTGATGGCCGCATCGGTCTGAAGAAAATCCTGATTTAAGACATCCGGCTGATTTCCCAGTGAAAGCGAACGACGGCTTTTTGCAGAGATGATTCCATACGAAAGCGAGTGCGTTAATCCAAACGGGCTTCCCATCGCCAGAACGATATTACCGATGTCGATTTTATCACTATCACCCCAACGTGCTGGTTGAAGGTTTGATGCCATCACTCTCATCACAGCGAGATCGGTCGCGGGATCGGTCCAGATCTTTCGTGGTTTGATAACTCGTCCGTCGTTCAGAAAAATCGAAATCGAATCTCTTCGGGCTTTTTTTACGACATGACGATTCGTGACAATGTAATGCCCCAACTTTTTCTCGCTGGTAAAAATCACCCCGGAACCGGTTTCCTCGATCCGGTCACCGTGACGATCGACCCAATAACTTTGGATATGAACAACGCTGGGTGAGGTCAGCTTTGCGATTTCTGTCAGCCGCCGACTGCTCTCGATTAACGGGTTTGTGTTCGTTTCGAGATCGAGAAACAGCTTCGAGCGGTGTGGGGATTCTTTATATTTGGCATGAATTGGGGATGCAGCGCGTGTGCCTACGGTAAGACCTACCAGAAAACCGAGCAAGAGAGATGCTGTCCCTGTCCACCATTTCGAATGCGATGCCATCATCGATTACCCCCCTTCAGTAGATCGAGCGAACTATTTCATTCGTTCAATCCGTTTGTTGCGATTTCAAGGATCTGTTGTCGAACTGTCATCCGTGAAGTTTTTTTATTGAGGGGGTTCAATTTATCGTTACTCGACATCGAGATCGCGCATGGTGATCTCGCGGTCGCTCATTCGTCCTTCATGTTCGTAAGCAGATTCCCAATCGCCATGGAGATCGTTGCGATCCAGTTCGCCTGCCTCCTCCTGACGCTGGCATTCGATGCAGAGAGTTGAATAGGGAAGAGCTTTCAAACGAGTGATGGGAATCGAACTGCCGCAGAATTCGCAGCGACCGTAACGTCCATCGCGAATCGACTGAATGGCCTGCTCGATTTGAGATAACTCGCGGCTTTCCAGAGCAGCCAACTGCGAATTTAACTCGCTTTGAGACCCGTTGTTGGCGGCATCGCCGACATCGCCAGAACCGTTTCCCGGATCGGGTGTTGCAAACGAATCCTTTTCGCCTACCTTTTTTCTCAATTCGTCTCGTTTGGACTTCAACTGTTCGTGAAGAAGTAACAAGGCGTCTTTTCTCGCCATAATTCTGTATTCCTTGGCTTCAATTTTCTCGGTTGACGACTCGAAATGTCGTAGGTTGTTATCTGAGAACGGTTTTCACGCTCCTGCAAACTATAGCTCCTTATTTGCCCTGTGCGATTTTTCGGAAAGGAATCTCGCTGAGTGTTTCGTCAGACGATGGGTTTGTGCCGAAATTACTGCTTTTGAAATATCCGCAACTCATTATTGGAATGGGACTTACAGCATGTCACCGTTGAGTATTTCCCGATGGCTCTTTCACTGATTTTTCCTTGGATTTCCTCAGTCGGAATTTGGGGGACACTCTGAACTTTCACAATTGTCATCTGGACTATTGAATCATAATTCTGTGGAATTCTCGGAGAGATTTGCAAGACAACAATTTTCTTTCACGTCCGAAAATGGCCATCTTTAATCCTTTCGATTCGTACAATCTCCTCCATGCACATCGACAAACACCAATGTTACCTTGCTGTAAAAAGCCGAGATTCACGTTTCGACGGTAGATTCTATTCTGCCGTGTTGACGACGGGGATTTACTGTCGCCCCATTTGCCCGGCGAAAACGCCGCGACGCAAAAATATGATTTATTACCCCAGCGCAGCGGCCTGTGAAGAAGCCGGATTTCGAGCCTGCCGAAGATGTTGTCCCGAAGCTGCTCCAGGAACGCCAGCCTGGATGGGAACGTCCGCGACGGTGAACCGTGGTTTGAAAATGATTGCGGAAGGATTTCTGGACGAAATGTCCGTCGAAAAATTAGCAGCGAAACTGGGAATGGGGTCGCGCCACTTAAGGCGTTTGTTTATCGAACATCTGGGTGCCTCCCCAATCGCAATTGCCACAACCCGGCGTGTGCATTTCGCCAAACTGTTGATTGAAAATACGAACCTCACGATGACAAAAATTGCATACGGTGCCGGTTTTTCGAGTATCAGACGATTTAATTCTGCTATGAAAAAATCGTTCGACAGATCGCCGTCGGATATTCGTCAGAAGAAACGATGTCAATCTCCTGTCAGAAACGGAGCGATCAGTCTGCGATTACCGTTTCGATCGCCTTACGATTGGTCGTCGCTGTCGCTTTTTTTGAAAGATCGCGCGACGCCAGGCGTGGAAGTTGTGACCGCGAATTCTTATCGCCGAACGATCGAACGGCACGGTGTTACGGGCACGATTGAATTGCAACCGGTTCTCAACAAAAACGAACTTTTCTTGAACGTCGATTTCCCTGATTCTAAAGAGATCTTACACATCGTCGAACGGGTTCGGAATCTGTTTGATCTTTCCGCCGATCCCGTTCAAATTGCAGAATGTTTGAATGACGATCGAAAATTCAGGCCGCGTCTTCAACGATTTCCCGGTTTACGCGTCCCCGGTGCATGGGATGGGTTTGAACTTTCGGTCCGTGCAATTCTCGGCCAGCAAGTTTCAGTCAAAGGTGCCACGACTTTAGCGGGACGATTGGCGAAAACGTTTGGCAGACCGATTACCATTCATGGAGATGAAGAACTCACTCGCATCTTTCCTTCGCCCGAAGCGATTGTTGAAGCAGATATCAAGTCCATTGGACTCCCGCAAAAACGTGCGCACGCAATCCGAGAGTTGGCGAAAAAAGTTGCGGCTGGCGATTTATGCTACGAGTATGTCACCAACATAAAAGAATTTCGGGAAAAACTGCTTGCTCTTCCGGGAATCGGTCCCTGGACTGCCAACTATATTGCAATGCGAGCCATTCGCGACCCCGACGCATTTCCTGCCGAAGATTTGGTGTTACGAAAGACGCTTTCCCGCAACGGCAATCCCCTGACGGCCAAGCAAGTCTTCCATTATTCGAAACGATGGCAACCGTGGCGAGCCTACGCAGCCATGTATCTTTGGAGAACCTCTGGCGATATGAATTCCTAATTGATTACCAGGAATGTTTAGAAAGGTAAGTCGATGCCATTACGATACACTACATTCGAATGTCCCGTTGGCGAATTATTGATCCTTTCCAACGAAAATTCGATTCTGGAAATACACTTCCAGAAAAACCGGTCCGCTCACCTCATCGACAAAACGTGGATTAACGGCGGCGATGTCGTCGAAGAATGTGCGAAACAACTGGATGAATACTTTACCGGAGCGCGAAAAAAATTCGAATTACCGCTCTCTGCAAAAGGAACGCCATTTCAACAGAATGTCTGGAAAGCTCTGGCAATAATTCCATACGGAAAGACGATGAGCTACTCGCAGATTGCCGAAGCTATCGGTCAACCCAGGGCAGTCCGCGCAGTCGGTGCCGCCAACGGTGCCAACCCGATTCCCATCGTCATTCCCTGTCATCGGGTCATCGGAGCGAACGGCAAACTCACCGGCTTCGGCGGCGGCTTGCAGAACAAGGAACTATTGTTGGAACTTGAAGGGGTTGTCCGCAAATTGTTCTAAACATGAGGTTCCCCTAGCAAAAAAGAGTCCATGGGGCTCCACCCTGTACCGTGATAGGTCCGAGAAAGTGCAACTCTGTCTGGGTGAATGGAGTGATCGCCGAAGCATAGCTTTTGAAGAATGAAGTCCGGGCGGTTGTACCAACTAGCCCAAGCAAGTGGAGTATCGCCATTCATATCTTTGGCGTCAATCTGAGCGCCAGCATCAAGTAAAAGCTTGATTGTTTCTTCGCTGCCGAAAGCTGCGGCTCGATGTAACGGTGTTTCACCCTTCGTTCTGCAATCACGCATGAAAGAACCCGTTTCGACGGATTTCTTGGTGCTGCGGTTCGGATTCGCACCGTTCGCCAACAATATGGCAACGATGCGCTCGAACACCAGGTGGTTTGGTTTGGTGCTAGCAGCATGTAACGGCGTTTCGTTAGTTTCCTTGAGCTGATGATTTGCGTCGGCTCCTTTTTCGAGCAAAAACTGACAGAGTTGCCAGTGTCCGTGGAAAACAGCACCGTGAAGGTTGAAGTTTTCTCCCAGCGATTCGAGAGACTCGCTGTTTGCCAATAGGAATTTCACGGCACTGACATCGCCATAATAGACACACCATTGGACCAGAGAGACGCCATTTGCATCCTTGGAATCCGCGGGATATCCTTGCGAAAGATAATCGAACACCAGATCGGTGCGTCCGTCGGTAATTCGATTCAGCATATAGCTTTCTCGTTTTTGAATTGGGTCAAGTGGAATAAGGAATAAGATCGGTCACATAACCCGATGGTGGCGACTGACGACTGGTAGTAACTTTTATTATGGTTCTCGCCCAGGAATTCTACAAGCGATGTCCCGAAATGTCGCAAACTCGTCTGAATCAATCTTGTTTCCCGAGAATCGCAGCGCTTAATACCGGTTCCTGAGTCACGACGTGGCTTCCGCCACACACCGCAAAAACACGTTCGCCACGATTGACCAGTTCGATTATGACATTTGCCATGTGCTTGTTTCGCACGGAATTTGTTTTGAAAGCCATTGCGTGAAGCAACCCGGGATCTTTATTGGGCCAAAGTGCCTCGTTCGGAATCGTTCGCCAGTCACCGGATTCCTTTTCATAGTTTTTTTTCCAATACGCATCGAATTCTTTCAGATCAGAGAAAGCTCCTTTCAATAAGGGACGAGACATCCTTTTCTTCAAGAGTTTCTCGGACATTGCATTGATGCTATCCTCGTCGGAGGAGTTTCGTTCCGACGTAAATCTCCGTAAAAAATAAAATGTCGCCACGTCCTGCTTTTCGAAATCTTCCAGGACAGATTGGAGTTCGTGTTCCCAAGTCGGTTCCAGAGTGTAAACGGGAATACAATCTCGTCTGGCTAGTGCGAAAACGGCTCCCGGTTCGCTGAACATCCCCACGCCGCCGCGTAATCCACCAACATAGAATCCCAGACGGCTTTCGCATAAGGCGACCGTCGGTTGGAATTCTTTCCATCGCTTCTGGATCTCGGCAATCTGTTTGTCGTCGGGATTTTTTGTGTGGTACGAACCATAATAAAACAGTTTGCCACCTGAAGCGTTTTCGAGTTCCAGAAGATAAGGCCATTCCCGATCCTTCATGATCAAATCGTGCTCGGTCGGTGTTCGCATTTTGACATCGGTTTTGTATTCGCTGCTCGGTTGGTAATGCGGAAGTTTATACCAGCGATATTGCCAACCGACGACTGAGATGATTGCTAAGAGCGAACCGAACAGAACCAACCATCTTTTCCAACGAATTTTTCTCTTCGGTGACGGTTTCTCTTCGTTCATTCTTCTTTCCCTGGCAAAAAATCAACTGCGCGCAACGAGAACGCACGTTGTTCGTCCTGTCTGGGAGAATATTGAACTTTTTTTTAGGTATCGCTAGAAAGCGAAATAAGTCGGGTTAATCGTCGTTTCGAATTGTCGGCTTGCCTTCGAGAAAACCGAGCGCGATGAGAAACTCGTCCATCTGTTTCGTCGTTTTGCGATATGCGTTTCCGCCGCCGCGACCGAAATTGAAAAACCCGTGGCCGGCTCCTTCGTAGAGTTTGAGTTCGCTTTTACTGCCGACGTCACGCATTTTCTGTTGAAACTTTTTTGCGGTTGCGACGGGAATCAACCGATCTTTTGTTCCCAGAAACGTAATCGTCGGTGGCATTCCTTTGCGAATGTTGTGCATCGGTGAAATCTCTTTGTAGCGGTCTTTGACCTGACGATATCCCCATCCGCCGGGACCGTTATCGTAAACGGGGTTGAACAAGACGAGTGCATTGGGAACACAACTGGTCGATGTCGCTTCTCCATCTTCATTGAGTCCGGTCACAGTCCCGACCGCAGCGGCGACATGACCACCCGCCGAACCACCGCCCGCGGCCACTTTGTTTGGATCGATACCCAGTTTCGTTGCGTGGTTGCGAACCCAACGAATCGCCGATTTACCATCCTTCACGCATTCGAAGGGTGTGGTCTTATGGCGTTTTTTCACACGGTACTCCGCAGACATCGCCACCATTCCACGCGAAGCAAGATAAGCACACTGCGGATAAAACTGCGAAGGCGAACCACCCACCCAACCGCCACCGAAGAAAAACACGATCACCGGTCGTTTGTCAGAGGACTTGTGCCCTGTCGGCTCGAAGATGTGTATCCGCAGTTTGACATCGCCGATGGTTTTATAGATAACTTTTTTCGTGGGTTGCGGGATATTCCGTTTTCGTTTCTTTCGTTTTTTCTCCGC
>Ga0114931_10004791_pt1 | contig 16812 bp, 14 predicted proteins | sample 2SBtaG_FD_89579 | JGI IMG/M metagenome (GOLD analysis project Ga0114931, IMG submission 89579) | Deep subsurface microbial communities from Kolumbo volcano to uncover new lineages of life (NeLLi) - 2SBTROV14_V59a metaG | ecosystem: Environmental > Aquatic > Marine > Volcanic | place: Kolumbo...
CAGCGGGCCTCGCACCCAGGGTCATTCTGGCTGACGATGGCCTGTATTTCACAGAGTATGTCGTTGGCGAAGTCTGGGAGCGCAGCTGCCTCGACAAGGACGGTAATCTTGAGCTTCTCGCCGCTACGCTGAAGCGCCTGCATGCATTGCCACTGACAGGTCGTTCATTCGATGCCGGCATTGCGGCGAAACGGTACATCGAGCGAAACGACGGTCTTGCCGATCCTGTCATCGATACGTGCAAGGCGATTATTTCCAGTATGCGTTTGCCGCAAAATCTATGCTGTTGCCACAATGATCTTGTCGCAGCGAATCTCATCACGACACCGGATCTGAAGTTGCTGGACTGGGAGTACGCCTGCGACAACGATCCGTTCTTCGATCTTGCCACGATCGTTGAGCACCATGAGCTCAGCGATAGCCAGGTCACCAAATTGCTTAATGCATACATGGCTGGCGACGGTCAGCGGTGGCGTGAACATTTGGAGAAGCAACGAAAGTTGTATCTCGCACTGCTGTGTTTGTGGATGGGGTCTCGCCCCGGCAGTGATCCCGAAGAGCTACAAGGCGTCGCGACGCGGCTGTCTACCAGCTATTCCTGAGCTCTCGCAGTTTTAGAAAGACAGAGCGGGCGCCCGGACTGTCGCCGATCTCGGGATAGTCCTCGGTCAGTTTCGCGACGACAGACGGGCTCTGCAGCCGAAAAAAGGTATTGAATTCCTTTTCCTGACCGAGGGTCGTGATCAGGGCGTGCTCGGGGTCCTGGTTCTCGTAGTCATGAATCATTTTCACGGCGACAGCATTATCGGGTTCACGATCCAGGGTGAATTCAAGGTTGTTCAGCAGATAGTCGTGTCCGGGATAGACGCGCGTGTCGTCACCGAGTACTTTGAGCTGCCGCTCGAATGTATCGAACAGCTCCTCGGGGTGGCCACCGTTGTGGCAGTTGCCAGCACCTGCGTTGAATAACGTGTCTCCGCTGAACAAACCCGGTTGCTCGGTTCTCGAAAGCAGGCAAATATGACTCATCGTGTGCCCCGGCGTGTCCAGGCATTCGAGATCGACGGTCTTGCCAACCTTGATAATGTCACCGGCACCAACACCCCGGTCCATGTTCGGTATTCTGTTAGCGGCATTTTTGTGTGCGATAACTTTAGCGCCGGTCGCATTGACAAGCCCTTTGTTGCCGCCGGTGTGATCACCATGTTCGTGCGTGTTGAGTAACTGGGTAATGGTCCAGCCACGGTCAGCGGCGAGAGCAAGACACTTTTCGTAGTCCAGCGGATCGATAGCAAGTGCATCGCCGGTCTCGGGGCAGGCGATCAAATAGTTGAAATTACGGTACGCGTTGCCTGTCCATATTTGTTCAACAATCATTGCGCGTTCCCTGAGTTTTCCGGATCGTTCGCGTCAAACACGAGCTTACCGCCCACCCAGGTCTGCAAAACCTTGATGTCGTCGATTTGAGAATTCGGGACTTCGAAATAATCGCGATCGATGATGATGAAGTCCGCCCATTTGCCGGGTTCCAGACTGCCCAGGCGGTCTTCTTGGTGAGCGGCATAGGCGGCCGCCAGCGTAAATGAGTGCAATGCTTCCTCCCGGGTCAGTGCCTGATCGGCGTACCAGCCGCCTTCAGGCTCACCATCACGTCCTTGCCGTGTGACAGCCGCATACAAGCCATGGAAGGGGTTCGAGAGTTCCACCGGGAAGTCAGAGCCGTTGGCCAGAACGGCACCGGAGTCCAGCAATCGTCGCCAGGCATAGGCACCAAGGATGCGCTCGGGGCCAATGCGGTCCTCAGCCATATTCTTGTCACTGGTGGCGTGCGTAGCCTGCATGGACGCGATGACACCGAGCTCAGCAAATCGTGGTATGTCTTCGAGCGAGATGATCTGCGCGTGCTCGATACGATTTCTCAGCGGCGATGGCTTGCCGCCCTGCGCCTTTTCGTAGGCATTCAGTGCCATCCGGTTGGCCAGATCGCCGATGGCATGAATAGCGACCTGAAATCCCATGCCGTTCGCCTTTGCGACCTGCTCGTCAAGTTCCTGCTGTGTCCAGAAGGGCAGGCCACGATTTTCCGGATCATCGCTGTAAGGCTCGATCATCGCCGCCCCCCGGCTGCCTAATGCGCCGTCTGCGTAGAGTTTTACGCAAGCTATTTCAAGCCGGTCATTGCCGTATCGCCGAATGGGCTGACCAATCGCATCCAGGACTTCGCCAGCACCGCCGATCATCGCGTAGATGCGCATGTCCAGCTGATTGTTGTCAGCCATCGAAAGATAGACATCGAGCCCCATCAGGTCGACGCCCGCATCGTGCACCCCGGTGATGCCCTCGGAGAGCATGGTGCGGACGGCCGAGGAAATGGCATCCTGCATTTCATCCTTGTCCGTTTCCGGCACTTGCTTGCTCATGATATCCATCGCCTTGTCGATCAACACTCCGGTTGCGTGGCCATTTTCATCGCGAATAATCTTCCCACCGACCGGGTCCGGCGTTTCGTCGTCAATACCGGCGAGCTTCAGGGCGCGGCTGTTTGCCCAACCCGCATGGCCGTCGACGCGGCGTAGCCACATAGGTCGGTCATCGACAGCGGCATCGATTTGCTTCGCGTTTGGAAATTCCTGCACCGGCCAAATGACCTGATTCCAGCCGCGGCCGAGTATCCATCGGGCTCTTGGTTTTTTAGCGGCATAGCTCTGAATTCGCGCGACAGAATCTTCCACGCTGGTACTGCCCATCAAATCGAGGTTCGATTTCAGGAGTCCAAGACTCAATACGTGAGCATGTGCGTCGGTTAGCCCGGGCAGCACGGTTCGCGCTGCGCCGTCGAGCAAAGATGCATCGGGATAGGCTGCAAGCAGGTCCTCATCGCCCGTCGCCAGAACGCGTCCGGAATCGTCGAATACCAGTACCGAAAATGTGCGCAGACCATCGTTGGTCGACGTATAGCCCTTGATGTTATGCAAGGCTGTCGCGGCATGAGCGATGGTGCCTGTCAGGACGGAGAGAAAACAGAGAGTGGCTAAGGCGTGTTTTATGGTCTTCATTGCATTACCTTATCACGCGACGTTCCGACCTCAAGCAGGATTTGCAGAAGAAACTGGCGAGCTTCAATGTGGACGGCAGATCAACGTATGGCGTGCTATCCGGTGATGTGCTCTACGAACCCGATGACGCATTTCGGGCGCGTTGCCCCGACCTGCGTGCTGTTATTGCCGCTGGCAGGCTGAAGGAGCTGGAAACCGCTGATAGTGTGGCGAACCATACTGTCGATTCAGTCGATTTTCTGCCGCTGATTCCCAACCCGGACAAGGTACTTTGCGTCGGCGTGAACTATCGTCCGCACATTAAAGAGATGGGGCGCGATATTCCCGATCATCCTGTTGTTTTCGTGCGATTTCCCGGCAGCCAGACGGGCCACAAGCAAGCCGTCATCAGACCGCGCGTGTCGCAGCAATTCGATTTTGAAGGTGAGCTCGCGTTTATCGTAGGCCAGCGAGCACGTCATGTTTCGAAGTCCGATGCGCTGCACTATATTGCGGGCTATTGCTGTTTCATGGACGGCTCGGTACGGGACTGGCAAGAGCATACGATGCAGTTCACACCCGGCAAGAACTTTGGCAGAAGTGGCTCGATGGGTCCGTGGCTTGTGACCACTGACGAAATCACGGACCCGTCACGGCTGACATTGAGCACGCGCGTGAACGGTGAAGTCATGCAGCAGGGTCAGGTGGCCGACCTGGTTTTCGATGTTCCGGCATTGATCCAGTACTGCTCGACGTTCACCGAATTGCTCCCCGGCGACGTCATTGCGACCGGTACGCCGGGTGGAGTCGGCGCAGCACGCACGCCTCCGTCCTGGCTCAAGGCGGGTGATACGGTGGAAGTGGATATCCCCGGAGTCGGCCTGCTCAGCAATCCAGTCGCAGATGAGTAGCGAGGATTGCCGCGTTAGGCGTTGATTTTGCACACAAAGTGCCACCCATACCTTATGTGTCATTTATACAACAAAAGCAGGGAGGATGTTTAGAAAATACCTGGAATCGTTATAAAGGATTGACAAACAGTGGGTTTTCTGCGAATTTTCACTTCACCAAGCGTAGTCTTTCAGCAACAAATCGACTTCGCAAGGAATGCAAAACACCTTCAGGTACGACTTGGCGGGGGACTCAGGGGGCCAGGACCACGTGCTAACGTAGGTTTGGAAAAAGCGGTTTCGCGAGAAGCCGCTTTTTTTTGTTCACGAGTTACAGGTTCATCCAGTCACCAATTGCAGCCGCAATCTCTGCTGGCGAGTCTTCCTGAACAAAGTGACTGCCAGCCACTGTCACCTCCGTCTGATTGGGAAACCTGCGACAGAATTCGCGTTGTGCACCCGTCAGGATCGCACCGGGGTCGGCGTTGATGAAAAGCTTGGACACATCAGATTCACTGAGCCATTTCGCATAGGCATCAACAACGGCGCAAACATCTTCAGGCTCACCCGCAAGCGGGATCTGTCGTGGCCAGGTGAGCGTTGGGCGCCTGTCTTCGCCGGCATTTTGGAAGGGGCGGCGATAAACGTCCATTTCTTCTTCGCTGAGGCGTCGTAATACGGAGCCGGGAAGGATACGCTCAACGAACACGTTCTTCTCCAGGACCATGGATTCACCCGCTTCAGATCGAAACCCTTTAAACAGCGCTTGAATGGATTCCGGCCACTCGTCCCACGTCACAGATCGAACGATCGCCTCCATGTAGGCGATGCCTTTGACCTTTTCCGGATTTCGCATCGCCCACTCGAAGCCCAACGCCGAGCCCCAGTCGTGAATGACCAGTGTTACGTTGCCAGAGACACCCAGCTGGTCCCAGGCGGCGAACAGGTAATCGCGGTGCTCTGCGTACCGGTAGCTGTCAGGGCCCGACATATCGAGTTTCTCGGAATCCCCCATGCCAATCAGATCCACGGCGATGCAGCGCCCGCGGTCCGCCAGTTTCGGCATGATGTTGCGCCACAGATAGGATGAAGTCGGGTTGCCGTGCTGGAACACGATGGGGTCTCCGCTACCCATTTCGGCATAGGCCATTCTCTTGCCGTTGACGGTGATGAATTTTTTGTCCAGTTCTTGCGTTGAGATCATCGTGCTCTCCCTGCTACATTGGGCCACCATATCAAGAACCGTGGGGATCATGAACAAAGACAAACGTCTGGCGTACTGGCGCGCCAACCTGCGACTGGTGGGTTTGTGCCTTATCATCTGGTTTGTATGTTCTTACGGATTCGGGATACTGTTTGTCGAAGAACTCAACAGCATTCGAATCGGTGGTTTCAAGCTCGGCTTCTGGTTTGCACAGCAGGGTTCGATCTACGTCTTTGTTCTGCTGATCTTTTTCTATGCCTGTCGCATGAATCGCATCGACCGCGAACATGACGTGCATGAAGACTGAGGCGCTGGCATGAGTCTTCAGGCATTGACGTATATCGTCGTCGGATTGAGCTTCGCACTCTATGTTGGCATCGCAATATGGTCGCGTGCACATAACACCGGCGACTTCTATATCGCCGGTAAGGGCGTTTCGCCGCTGGCAAACGGTATGGCGACAGCGGCCGACTGGATGAGCGCTGCATCATTCATATCAATGGCCGGGCTCATCGCGTTTCTCGGTTACGACGGCTCTGTGTATTTGATGGGCTGGACAGGCGGTTACGTGCTACTGGCGTTGTTGCTCGCGCCGTACCTGCGCAAATTTGGCAAATTCACAGTTCCCGAATTTGTCGCTGAACGATATTATTCAAAGACAGCGCGTATCGTTGCCGTTATCTGCCTGATCTTCATCTCGTTCACCTACGTCGCGGGACAAATGCGTGGTGTCGGTATTGTTTTTTCACGTTTTCTTGAGGTCGATGTGACAGTTGGCCTCATGATCGGCATGGGCATCGTATTTATTTACGCCGTGCTCGGCGGCATGAAGGGCATCACCTATACACAGGTCGCGCAGTACTGCGTACTGATTTTTGCGTACGCGGTGCCGGCGATATTCATCGCGATTCAGATTACCGACAATCCGATACCGCAGCTCGCATTCGGTAGCGAGATTACGGGCACGGGCACGGCATTGCTCGACAAACTCGATGACATCGTTACTTCGCTGGGTTTCAATCAATACACGTCCGGTACCAAGAGCCGTATCGATGTGTTTTGTATCACGATGGCTTTGATGGTCGGAACAGCCGGCTTGCCGCATGTGATTGTTCGATTTTTTACCGTGCCAAAAGTTCGTGATGCACGGATTTCGGCCGGCTACGCGCTGTTGTTCATTGCGATTTTGTATACGACAGCACCCGCTGTTGGCTCGATGGCTCGCTACAACCTCATTAATATCATCCAGACCGGAGAGGTCGGTGCTGTTGATGGCAATATCGCATATGACGAACGACCGGACTGGATCAATAACTGGGAGCAAACGGGGCTTGTGAGCTTCGACGACAAAAATGGCGACGGCCGTGTCCAGTACTACAATGACGCGAATCCCTCGTTCGCGCCGCAAGCAGAGCAATACGGATGGCAAGGTAATGAGCTCAGTGTTGACCGTGACATCATGGTGCTCGCGAACCCCGAGATTGCAGGATTGCCGAACTGGGTGATTGCGCTGGTCGCGGCTGGCGGCATAGCTGCCGCTTTGTCGACTGCCGCCGGGCTACTACTCGTTATTTCCGCCGCTGTATCCCATGACCTGATCAAGGGGATTTTTGTGCCGGCGATTTCGGAGAAAAAGGAATTGCTCGCTGGTCGTATCGCGGCAGCATTTGCGATTCTGGTCGCGGGTTATCTCGGCTTCGATCCGCCCGGTTGGGTGGCTCAAGTTGTAGCGTTCGCATTCGGTCTCGCGGCAGCATCGCTATTCCCGGTCATACTGATGGGAATATTCTTCAAGCGAGTTAATCGGGAGGGTGCCATCGCTGGAATGCTAACCGGGTTATTATTTACCTACGGTTATATCGAGTTCTTTAAAGGTCTGTTCCTCAAGTGGGCTGGTGCACCTTGGGGCGTGAATACGGCCGAGCATTGGTTCATGGGCATTTCGCCCGAGGGCATCGGCGTTATTGGTATGTGTCTGAATTTTGCCGTCGCGATTTCGGTTAGCCTGATGACCCAACCACCACCCGAACACATACAACACATGGTTGAGCACATTCGCGTGCCGCGCCACATGGAAATCAAATCATGATTCGACTGCTTTTCACTTTTGTTCTTATCCTCTCTTTCGTATCCGCGACAGCGGAGTCACTAACGCCCGACGAGCAACGTATGGCGGACTGGATCGACGCGCATTCGGAAGATGCCATCGCCCTGTTAAAGGAAACGGTTGATATCCCGAGTGGTACTTTGAGCCTTGAAGGCGTGCGTGAGGTCGGGACGGTAATGCGCCGAGAACTCGATGCCCTGGGTCTTGCCACCGAGTGGGTTGAGATGCCCGCCGAAATTGCGCGCGCGGGCGACTTGATCGGACGCAAGGACGGCAAGGGCAAGAAAATCTTGTTGATTGGGCATCTGGATACCGTCTTTGAAGCAGCTGATGGCCTCCGACCTTTCGAGCGTGACGGCGACATTGCTCATGGGCATGGTATTCAGGACATGAAGAGTGGCAACGTTGTAATGGTGTACGCGCTTTTAGCGCTCAAGGAAATTGGTGCGCTTAAGGACATCCCGGTCGTCGTTTTCTATAGCGGCGATGAAGAAAAGTCCGGGCGCCCATTGACCCTGTCGCGTAAACCTCTGATTGAGGCGGGCCAATGGGCGGACATATCGCTGGGCTTTGAAGAGGGCCAGAACTACGATGGTAAGGACTGGGCGACAATTGCGCGACGCAGTTCAAGCAATTGGATGCTTACGGTCACAGGTAAACAATCACATTCGTCGAATATCTTCAACGAAGAGACGGGCGCGGGAGCGATATTCGAAGCGGCGCGTATTTTGAACGCCTTCTATGAAACGGTGCGTGGTGAGGAATACCTGACATTCAATGCCGGTACGATTGAGGGCGGTACCGAAGTGGAGTACGACCCCGGGCAAAATCGTGGAACGACCTTTGGCAAGACCAATATTGTGCCGCGCAAAGTTGTCGTACACGGGGGTATGCGAACCATTTCACAGCAACAACTGGACCGGGCCCGTGCTGCCATGCGCGAGGTCGTTGCAGACAATCTCCCACACACCAGCGCGACGATAGAGTTCACCGATGGCTATCCACCGATGGCTCCGACGGAAGGCAATCAGGCTTTGCAGCGTGAACTGTCAGCGATCAACATCGCTTTGGGTCGTGGGCCCATGCCAGCACTGGACCCCTTGCGTCGTGGTGCGGCGGATATCTCGTTCGTTGCGCCCTATACGGATGCTCTCGCAGGCCTGGGGGCATTGGGTGGGGGCGGTCACACGCCAGATGAGTTTCTCAGGCTGTCGACTATGCCGATCGCAATCAAGCGTGCTGCAATTTTGATATACCGATTAAGCCGTGAGGAAGCGGCGGAGTAAAATGGCAGCTGATCAGCATCATCATGAGAAGAATCTTCGGCGGGTAATGCTCGCACTCGTGTTGACGGGTGCCTTCATGATCGTCGAAGTCGTTGGCGGCATCATCTCCGGGTCGCTCGCACTACTGGCCGATGCCGGGCACATGCTAACCGACACCATGGCACTGGCACTCGCCGCCATGGCATTTCACGTCAGCAAGCGACCACCCGACGGCAAACTCACATTTGGTTACCAGCGGTTTCAGATTCTTGCCGCATTTGTGAATGGACTCAGTCTCCTCGCGATTGTGGGGTGGATATTGTTCGAGGCCGTCAAGCGCTTTATGAATCCCAATGAAATTCTGGGCGAAACGATGCTGCTTGTCGCCGTGGCAGGCCTCACGGTAAACGTGATCTCTTTCGCGATTCTGCATTCAGGCGACCAGGAAAATTTGAATATTCGTGGCGCTGCAATACACGTGGCGGGTGACCTGCTGGGTTCGATCGCAACAATCGTTGCAGCGTTGGTGATTATCTATACCGGCTGGATACCGATCGATCCGATCTTGTCGGTCGCGGTCGCAGCCCTGATCCTGAAAAGTGCGTGGTCACTCGTAAAACGCAGTGGCCATATTTTGCTGGAAGGCGCACCGGAATGGCTGGATGTACCCATGATGCAGGACAGGATCATTGCAGGGGTGCCCGGTGTGGGCGGAATTCACCACGTCCATATTTGGGGTCTGACCCCGCAAGAACTGATGCTGACGATGCATATGTCGATCACTGGAGACGTCGCGAGCCAGTCCGATGTAATTCGGGCAGCGAAACAGTTTCTCAAAGACGAATACGGAATCGACCACGCAACCATCGAAGTGGACGTGGATGGTTGCTCCGACCATTAGCGGTCTTCTGGCGTGATAAATCCGATATAAGGCAGCGTGCGATACTGTTCCGCGAAGTCCAGTCCGTAGCCTACGACCCATTCATCACCGATGTCGAAACCCAGATAATCGATAGTGACATCGACTTCTGCGCTGTCAGCTTTGCGCACCAGCGCCGCGGTCTTTACAGACGCAGGCCGGTGCGATTTTATCATGCCAGTCAAATACTTGAGTGTATGCCCGGTATCGACGATATCCTCGACGATGAGCACGTGTTTGCCCTCAATATTACCGCGTACGTCCATGACCAGGCGCACCGCACCACTGGCGACGCTGCCGTTGCTATAGCTTGATACAGCGATAAATTCGATGGTGCGAGGAATGCTAAGGCGTCGCGACAGGTCCGCGAGGAAAATAAACGAGCCTTTCAGGACACCCACCATGACGAGATTGCTGACGTCTTTGTAGTCTGTCGATATCTCAGCAGCCAACGCCAATACGCGCGCCTGAATATCTTCTTCGCTGATGAGTACTTCCGGGGTTTCTTCGTCCACGCCTCAATCATAGCAGGATTGCGGTATGGTACGACGGCAATGAAAAAGACTATCGCAATCGCTGGCAACATGGGCTCGGGTAAATCGACGCTCGTCGAGTTTTTGCACCGCACCTACAATGTCTTGCCATTTTATGAACCTAATGACGAGAACCCGTATCTCGCCGATTTTTACAAAGACATGAAGCGTTGGGCGTTCCAGTCGCAGATGTACTTCCTGAGTAATAAATTTCGTTTGCATCAGGAGCTCGATCGCCAGTCAGGTGTCGTCGCACTGGACCGGACGATTTTTGAAGATGCCGAAATCTTTGCAACAGCCTTGCACCAAATGCGAAAAATTTCGAAACGAGACTGGGAGACCTACCAGGGGTTTTACAATGCGATTCTCGACGCCATTCGTCCGCCTGATCTCATGATTTATCTGCGCTGCTCAATGCGCACGCTACGGCAGCGGATCAGGCTGCGCGGCCGCAAGATGGAGCAGGACATCCCACTGTCTTATCTGAAGCGACTCGAGCGCAATTACGAAAACTGGATAAGCGCTTACGACATGGGGGAAGTGCTGGTCCTCGAGACCGACGAACTGGACTATATTCATGACCTGGTGCACAGACTGGACGTAATGGAGCGCATCGAGGTCGTATTACCCGAGGGAATCGGGCGCCCAAACTGTTAAGTCGTTCACGGTCCGTATATTTCCCTATTGCATACAGTAATGAGAATGATTATCATTTGTATATTACAGGGAATTTGTCTGGAAAAACCTAATGGAAATAAACGCTTACACGCTTGCCAACTTAGAACGCGGCCAAAAAGGCATCATTAAGTCTGTTGATGCCAGCGACGCACAGGTGCAGCGCCTCATGGTGCTGGGTCTGGTTGAGGGTGCGGAAATTGAGCATGCAAGCTGCGCGATCGGCGGTGATCCGATCGAATTCCGTCTGTTTGGCTGTGGAATCTCGCTACGCCAGGAACATGCCAGGTTCTTCCAGGTTACGCCCGTAACAGCTGGTGACTAAAGCCGCTGAAATCCGAATTTCTGCCAACGACATAGCAGTAAGACGGGATGCCAAGTCCCGTGTTGCGGTTGTCGGTAGCCCCAATTCTGGCAAGAGCACCGTGTTCAATCGGCTGACCGGCCTGAAGCAACGAATCGGTAATTATCCCGGCGTGACTGTCGAGCGCCACGTTGGCACCCTGTCGTTTGAGGGCAAGAACACCGAGTTGATCGATCTGCCTGGCACGCATTCGCTGAGTGCACATTCGCTCGAAGAGCAGATCACCGTGGACGTCATGCTGGGACGCATGGAGGGCTCGAGTCCACCCGATGGTATTCTCGCCGTACTCGATGCGACGAATCTGTATCAGGGCCTGTTCCTGGTGCAGCAACTGGTCGAGTTGCAAATGCCGACGGTCGTTGCGTTGACGATGACGGATGCGGCAACGCTGTCAGGAATCAATATTGACCTTGATGCGCTGAGTCACGCACTTGGCGATGTCAGGATTTGCCCCGTTGTGGCGACCACCGGCGCCGGCCTGGAGGAACTAAGAGCGGCGATATCGACGCTCGAAGATGCGCCGGATTTGCGCAATATCTCTGTATGGCCCGAGTTGACTACGGCCGCTCGGAAGTTACAGACGACATCGAAGGACGAATTGTCCGTCACTGAATGTATGCGCCTGTTGGTTGATGGGGTTACCGAGCGCAACCAGTCATTTGCCGCCGGCCTTGGTGATGAGTTTGTTGCGCAACTGTATACACTGCGCAAAAAGGTTTTTGGTGACGAACCACCGTTGGCAGTCGAGGCGCGTATTCGCTACGCCTGGGTACGCGAAACCCTGCAGACGGTGCAACGATCGGCGCCCAGGCATCATTCCTGGCGAACGCGAATCACCGATTTCGTGAATCAGCCGGTCGCCGGTACCGTCGGCTTGTTCATCGTCATGGCCGTGGTTTTTCAGGCCGTGTTTGCCTGGGCGACACCGATCATGGACTTGATCGATGATGGAACCGCATCACTGGGAGCGACTGTTGGCGCGTTTCTGGGTGACGGTGCATTCTCAAGTCTGGTAGCCGACGGCGTCATCGCGGGAGTTGGCAGCGTCATCATTTTCCTGCCACAAATCCTGATTCTCTTCCTGTTTATTATCTTGCTCGAAGATTCGGGCTACCTGGCCCGGGCGGCGTACCTGATGGACAGAACAATGCGCTCAGTCGGTCTTTCGGGTCAGTCGATTATTCCGATGATTTCAAGTTTTGCGTGCGCCGTTCCCGGAATAATGGCAACTCGAGTGATTCCAAATCGCCGCGACCGTATAGCGACCATTCTGGCTGCACCGTTTATGACCTGTTCAGCGCGCCTGCCTGTGTACGCCTTGCTGATCGCCGCATTCGTGCCGGCGGATAGAGTCGGGTTTATGAACTTGCAGGGCCTGGTGTTGTTTGGCCTCTACATGTTCGGCATCGTCATGGGAATTTTGACTGCGCTATTGATGCGCAAGACGGCGCTGCGCGGACCAAAGCCGCCGTTTGCGTTAATGCTGCCGGAATTTCGGCGACCGAATTTGCAAACCGTTTCGATGCAGTTACTTGGGCGGGTAAAAATATTCCTGAATCGTGCCGGTACGGTTATCTTCACTGTGGCTATCGTTGTTTGGGCACTGGCCTATTATCCACGCTCGGAGATCATCGGCCCTGAAGTCGAACTCCAGCGACAGGCGGCCGTGATCGCGTTATCCGGTGCCGAGCTTGCGGCAGAATACAGGCGCATCGACAACGTCGCGGCAGCGGCGCAGCTTGAACAGAGCTGGTTGGGCAGGGCAGGGAAGACGGTCGAACCGTTATTCAAGCCCCTCGGCTGGGACTGGCGCGTATCGGCCGCGGTCATCGCTGGATTTCCGGCGCGGGAAGTCGTCATCGCCGTATTGGGCACCGTGTATGCCGTTGGCACTGAAGCTGATGAAGGCACTCTGAGCAGCCGATTAAAAGCATCGAGATGGGCGGACGGAAGCCCGGTGTTTACGCTGCCGATGGTCATCGGGCTACTGATTTTTTATGCCTGCTGCCTGCAATGTGCCGCGACGCTTGCCGTCATTCGACGCGAAACCAATACCTGGCGCTGGCCGGCATTCGCCTGGATTTACATGACCTCAATAGGATATGTCGGCGCATTCATGGCATTTCACTTCGGAACAGCCTGAGTATCGATTATTCGACGCGGACACGGAATACGACATTAAAACTCGGTGCACCGCTGCCCGAGTCGCCATTCATGACGCCGCTTGGCACGACGCGGTAACCGGTTACGAGCGGGTCGAATCCCTGCGCGTCCGGAACCGGCGTGTAATTGTACGGCTCACCACCGCCCGCCTGGATGCTATAGCTTACGTCAGCACTGTAGTTGAATGAGAGTCCACTCGCAGGTGACCCGTCGACGAAAGCAATAGGGTCGCTGGAAGCTGTCGATACATAAAGCGCAGTATTCGCGGGAACCGGATCCGATACCTCCAGTGAGTTCGCATCAACGCCGCCAATTCCCTGATTGCTGACACTGATCGTGTATTGAATCGTTGCCCCCGGAATGGCTTTCGGACCCGTAGTTCCATTCACCGGGTCGCTTAGTACGGACGACACCTTGGTGAGCTGCAATATCGGATCCGGGTTTTGTGCGAGGCACACGTCGTCGATGTGCCAAAAGTCCCAGGTCACGCCAGAGCCATTCGTCATGCGAAACCTGAGTTGAAAATTGATATGCCGGCCATCTGCTGGAATAGCATACGTGCGCGTGAACTGCTGGCCCGGCCGACCGCTACCGGGGAAGGTCTCCAGCGTGATCCATGAGTTCGCGGTATTTAAGTATTCGATGACGAGGTTTTCACCACCATCGGGATCTTCACTAAAAGAATCAGCGCCGCGGCGAACCCACAGCGTAATGTCGGAAAAGGTGATGTCGCTTGTGTCGATGGCGGCGGAGACAACGTTGACAACACCACCATTGAGAAACAGGGAGTTGCTGGGAGACGAAGCTGTGGCCGCGCTTATCCCGGCAAGACCGGTGCTTTGATTGATTGTCCAGTTGGCGCCAAGACCGTTTTCGAAATAATCACAGGAGCCGACACTCAACGGTCCGGCTGTTGCTATCTCTGTGACGACGACGTCGTCGAAATGCCAATAGTCCCAGTCGAAGCCACTGCCCCGAGTTTGACGGACACGTATCGCGAGCGCCGTATGCAATGCGTCATTCGGTAAAACAAATGACGCATTGTAAATCTGTCCTTTGGTACCGGAGCCAAGGTAGGTTACGACCTGATTCCATGCTCCGCCGGCCGTTTGATATTCGATGACGAAATCTTCGTTGCTGTCCGGATCTTCGCTGTTGCGCAGGGCGTCACTACCGCGCCGAACCCAAATCTCCAGCCTTGCTGCCGGCACGGCAGCATTGAATGTCGGGCTGGTCACCGTGACCGCCGTATTGGACGTATACCCGGCCCGCGGGTTCGATCCGGAGGTTTGGTTGCCATTGAGGATGCCGGATACCGAGGCGTTCGTTGTCGTCCATGGGGCAAGATTATTGCGATTGAAATTGTCGCTGAACAGAATATCGCCAGGCGCTGCATTGGCGGCGCTCGGCGCTGTCATTATCGGCAACACGGCCAGAAATACGGCAAGTATTTGATGTTTAATGATTAATTTCATTAATTACGAAGTCCCGGTTCATTCCGGTCCGGATTTGACTTAATTCTATGGTGGAGGGCGGTTCGAATGAGACTACCCATGTCACAAAATCGCAATGTCGCAGGATTGCAGCCTTTCAGATAGACAGCGCCTGACGCAAAATCATAACGCGCACAGTTTCTCCGCTGCTGCCGTGAGCGTAGCGTCGTCCTTGGCGAAACAAAATCTCAGGCGCTTACCTGTGAAAGATTGCTCGCAAAAAACGCTGAGGGGAATCGACGCCACTCCGAGTTCACGCGTCCACCGGTTCGCGAGCTCTGCATCCGGCTCATTACTGATATCAGAATACTCAAGTACCTGGAAAAAGGTACTTCGTGCCGGCTTGAACTTGAAACGCGAATCGCCAAAAAGTCGACAAAAGACATCACGCTTGTGCTGGTAGAAAGTGGATAGCTGTTGATAGAACTCGGGGCAAGTCGCGAGGAAATCTGCGATTGCATGCTGGATTGGTGTATTGACCGTAAACGTGACGAACTGATGCACCTTGCGAAATTCGTCGGAAAGATATTTGGGCGCTATGCAATAGCCGATTTTCCATCCAGTCGCATGAAAGGTTTTGCCAAATGACGAAATCACCATGCTTCGTTCCCAGAGCTCGTTATGGCCCAGCAAACTGTGGTGCGTCGCGCCATCAAAAATAATGTGCTCATAGACCTCATCGGACAACAGAAAACACTCCCGATCCCGGATAAGGTCTGCGAGTTGCTGCAGATCGCTGCGTTGCAGGATCGCACCCGTCGGATTGTGGGGAAAGTTGAGGATGATGAGGCGTGTTTTCTCGCTAAGTGTATCGGCAAGCAGTTGCCAGTCGATCGAAAAATCACTGCCGTTAGTATCGATATGCAGCGCGTTGTGCCGGGTAACGCCACCGGCAAGTGCGACGGCTGGCTCGTATGAGTCATAGGCCGGGTCGAAAACGATGACTTCGTCGCCATTGCGGACAACAGCTTGTATGGCGCAGAAAAGGCCCTCAGTCGCGCCACTGCAGACTGTGATCTCCTGGTCAGGGTCGATGAGCTTATCCTGAAGACGGTCAGTCTTTTTTGCGATCGCATCTCGCAGTTCCGGAACGCCGGCCATCGGAGCGTACTGGTTACTACCGTGCTGAAGATGAAAACGGACCCGCTCCAGCAGCTCCTCTGGCGGTGTAAAGCTGGGGAATCCTTGTGACAGGTTGATTGCGCCGGTGTCATTGGCGAGCTGGCTCATCACAGTAAAAATAGTGGTGCCAACGCTGGGTAGTTTACTGTGTATCGTTTTCACTGAGGCTTTATGGTCCATGGGCGTCACCGTACTCGTCCTTATTCGCAATGAGCAATGCGGGCTGCGTTATAGTAGCCGACAAATGGACATGAAAGACTGAAACCATGAAGGGAATTCGCTGGGTCGTCCTGACTATCATTGTGTTTGCGAGTTTCGTCGCTTACGTATTGCGCATTAATCTTTCCATCGTCAGCGAAGCGATGATGCATGACCTCGGAATGAGTGAGTATCAACTGGGACTCGTGTTTTCGTCTTTCGCCGCGGGCTACGCGATCTTCCAGTTTCCAGGTGGTATTTTTGGGGATAAATTCGGGCCGCGATTCACAATTAGCGCAATTGCTGTCATGTGGAGTGCGTTGACAATCATCATCGCAGTCATCCCCGGCAAGGATGTGCTTTCTGTTTCAGCAATTGTCATAATCTTGATGGTGCTTCGATTCCTCGTGGGTATGTTTCAGGCGCCTATTTACCCAGTGGCCATCGGAGGCTCGATCGCGAGTTGGTTTCCCGTCAGGCAATGGGGCGTGTGTAATGGGCTTACCAGTACCGGACTGACCCTGGGCGCCGCGGCGACAGCACCCATTCTCGTCTGGCTCATGGGGACTTTTGGTTGGCGTTCAGCATTATTGATAACGGCACCGGTTGGATTTTTGGTGGCCGTCCTGTACAGGTGGTACGTAAGCGACGATCCGCAAGACCATCCAAAGATAACGGCTGAAGAGCTTGCGCTGATTGCATCAGATCGGCCGCCGGGCGGAGATGTGCCGGACGAAGGTGCGTGGAAGCGGGTCCTGAAAAACCGCAATATATTGCTGATCACATGCAGCTACTTTTGCATGAACTATGTTTTCTACCTGTTCTTCAGCTGGTTTTTCTTCTA
>Ga0114931_10004792_pt1 | contig 16812 bp, 11 predicted proteins | sample 2SBtaG_FD_89579 | JGI IMG/M metagenome (GOLD analysis project Ga0114931, IMG submission 89579) | Deep subsurface microbial communities from Kolumbo volcano to uncover new lineages of life (NeLLi) - 2SBTROV14_V59a metaG | ecosystem: Environmental > Aquatic > Marine > Volcanic | place: Kolumbo...
AATATTCTGCAATTATTCTGTTCGCTCCCTCGGCGAAAACTTGGTACCTTACGCGAGCTCGGATAAGCTTACCGCACTCATTTGAACCGCAAATTATTAGTGTTTTGATATCGGGATTTTTCTTAATCAATCTTTTAACGATCGAATCCGCCACTTGGTTTAGAGCCTCATAGCTTAAATATCGCTCCTCAGCGTTTTCGCCTCCTTCCCCGTCTGGTTCTTCAAATGTTTCCTCGTTCTGCGCTATTAAACTACCTACCAACAGTGAGGTGATAAGAAATACGACCGAAGTGATGAATTTAGTTTTTCCCATATTTACTTCCTTGGTATCAATTTAAGAATCATTTTTCTTTCTCGTTTTTCACCCGTAAACGGCGAAAATTTGTACTTCTTAAACTTCTTTTTCTTCTTCTTTTTCTTCGTCTTTGTCCTTTTTGAATCGGGAATTACGATCTCAAATGCGCTGCTCTTGATCCTGATTAGCTTTCCCCACCCTCCAAGCTTTTTGGCTTTTTTGATTTCATCTTTTCGAACGTCAAATGTGTGTTCATTATCATCGCCTTCATATCTAACCCCCTCGCTCGATATATAAAGTGACCCGATACAGCTTCTCACAAAACTAACGTCGTGGGCGTGACGAACACGGAAAACTGCACTCCCACCGCGATTAATGGATTCCCTCATATATTTTTCTGCTTCGGAAAAGTCTTCATAGCCGTAAAGGTATTCAAACCCGAGCAACTGATATGCGATTGATTTGGTCGGATCTAACTCGACCGCACTTTTAAGGGTGTCAATTGCAGCGGCGGTTTTTTCTTTATCGATTAAATCAATCGCTTTGTCGAGAAAATGCCGATAGGAATTGAGTTTCCCTTTTCTTCCAATGTTCCCATTGTTCTTATCAAAGCCGCGATAATTATCACGCACTGCTTTTACAAGCGATGGACGGGCACCGGCACTTATCAGCTGGTTTTTCACTTGGGGCGTAACGCGAAAATCCACGCCGTCTTCCTGAATTATTTCGATAATGTCTTTTGTTCGATACTTCTTTGATTTAAGAACTCTGATAAGGCTCGATTTTTTTACGGGATCACCAATATATTTTTTTTGGGCAATTGAATCGGTCGATGTCAATGCAAAGCCAACGACAAAACACAAGAATAAAATCTTTTTTTCAACCATAATCACCACCGCACACCTAATTCCTTATTTTATCTTTTCAGATTTCTTTCTGAATTTTTTGGCTTTCTTTTTATTTCCCATCGCTTGATATGTTTGAGAGATGTCCAAAAGGAAATGCTTTACGCCCTGTTTATCGTTCATTTGTTTTGCAAATTTCATCGCTTCGTTAAAAGCGGTAAGAGCATCTTTATATTCACCCTTTCCAAGATGAGCTTTTCCTGCAATATGAAGTGAGTTAATACCAATATACATGCGAAATCTTACTTCATCCGCTTTGACCGCAAGATCAACCGCTTTTTCCGCGGTAGACAATGCCTGATCGGGGGCATTATTGCTAAGATATGCCCATCCCAACTGAACAAGTGCGTACGCTCGACTATTAGTATTAGCAAAATTCCCATAGTGTTTAGCAGCAAGTTGATATTCCACTACTGCTTTTCCATAATTACCTGCGTTTAGGTTGCTCCCTCCCAATCTACTTAGAAGATGCACACCCTCAACAACATTCTTGCGTTTTTGGGCTATTGCGTATGCTGCTTCGAAATACTGAATAGCCTTTTTGTGATCGCCAAAAAAAGCATTTGCCACTCCCGTAGCGCGAAGAATACGAATTGCCGGAATCGTGTTACCAACATCAAGCTTTCGCGCTTGAGCTTCTTTTATTGTTTGAATTGTACGGTTTTGATCGTGCGAATACGCAGCCAAAAAGATCAGTCCCTCGTAGGCAATCGATTCCGCAGATGAATCCGTTCCCGGCGTAACCAAACTTAGAGACTTATCAAACGCCGTTTTTGCTTTTGAAAAGGCTTGTGGGTCACCCCAAAAAGTGCCTAAGTAGGCGATTCCAAGAGTTGCAAAACTATAAGCCTCACTATGTTTATCATATGCCTGTTGGGCGAGTTCGATAGCTCTATTTAAGACGCCAATTGCTTCTCTATATTTTCCTTGAGCAGACAACACCTCGCCAAGCGTTCCTACCATGTAACTCTGATTTCGAGATTGATTTCCGGTAACACTTTGCCGAATATTCTCAGTGAGTAAACGATGAGCTTTGTCCAACTTCCCCATTCGGAAGTAAATATCTGCAAGATTATTTACCACCAAATCCCAATCCAACTCCGAAACTCTCCCGCGTGCGTTCCTATATACATTCAACGCTCGAATCCGATAATCTATCGCTACATCTTTCTGCCCATCGTTGTCGTAAACTGCCGCAAAATTATCTAACACTTCAACCATAATCGCAGGCTCGTTTCTCTGCTTAGCCAAACGAAATGCCTCATTTTGATATTTAACCGAATTTGCGCTATCTCCGTTCGAAAAATAAACGAGAGCAATTCCGTAATAAGCCCGAATTTTATCGATCGTATTTTTTTCACCTCTCCAGATAGCGATGGATTTCAGATAATTTGGCAAAGCGTTCAGTCTGTCTCCGGAAAGCCGATACGCATCTGCGAGACCGCTGTAAGCTTTTGCTTTTCCCGGGCTATTCCTTTGTCTCGCCAATATATTTACTGCTTTGCTAAAGTATTTTATTGCCTGTGCCGGCTTATTTTGATCCCGAAAAATAGTTCCCAGATTGCTGTATGCGGAAGCTTCACCAACGGGGTCGCGCGCCTGACGGTATAGATTTATTGCTTCTTCATAATTTTGACGTGCGTTTTGAAACTTCCCGAGTCTCTTAAAAACTCTTCCTTTAAAGACTTTTGATAAAGCCATCATGCCTAGATCTCGACGCCGGGCGTACAATCTATAGGCTTCTTCAAATTTTGTAAGTGCCTGGTTTAACGATCCAATAGTGTTTTGCTTGTAGAGAGAATTTCCTTGATCAAAGACCTCTCTCGGCATTCTTTGGGCAGCGGCTGTAAACGAAAAAGCAAGTATTAGGAGTAATGGCACAACTACTATCTTTGTGAAGCTAGTCCAATTAAAAGCAGTCGCTTTATTCGTAAAAATGCTGTCCTTTCGACCAATACGGCAAATCTGAATAATGTATAAATATTTCATCTTTTGTTTTTCCTCACATCGTTTACTTTGAAATTGAATGCTAATTATCAAACGGATCGGGCGTTTTATTAGGACGGGGCGTTTTTTTAAGACATCGTCCGCCTGACCATCTACCGCCATGCATTTCACAATCAAGTCTTCTATTTCTTCTTGGCGTAGGTCTTGGAGTTTTCCTGCGCGTTGGTTGTGTTCGTGGGGTTTTCCTGCGCGTTGGTTGTGTGCCTGGGGTTTTCCTTTGCGTGGGTTGCGAACGCGGCGTCTTCGTGCCGACCAGTTGGGGGTTTTCTTCGTCAATTTCATCTATCGGTGTTGATATTGGAGTTTCTTTATCGCTTACAATCACCTCCGAAGGAGTATTTTTATCCTCTGGAGTAACTGCGGGTTTTGGTTTTTCGGTATTAGAATTCTTATCAGTTACAACTTTTGTATTGGATGGGGCATTTCCGCCACCATACAAAAACGGGATGATAGCCGCAAGCCCGACCACTCCAAGAAACGCGATTGCTATAACTCCCGCGCCAGTGTAATGAACCCAACTGAGTTTGCTCAAAAACATTTGAATCCCAGACGTATTCGCCGCATGAGCGTATAACGTCGGGACATCGGCTTTTTGACTCTTGCCTTGAAGCCGCGTTTCTTTTACCAAAGACGAATCTGTAATTGGTGTTTTAGAAGCCCCAAGACGTGTTTCCTTTATTACGCGGGGCGAAGCCTGTACATCTTCCGCATCGCCTAATCGTGTTTCTTTGATTTCGCCGGTAGAAGGAGCAACATCCTGGCTCACAGCGATATTTGCTTCTTCAGTTTTCTCCGTTTTTGGCGTTTTAATCCCCACCTCGGCAGTTTCAGAGAGGTCAATTTGAAAATCCTTACTTTGAACTTTTTTAGCAGGTCGAGGTTTCGCCTGATATATACTGCGTGTTCCGATAGATTTCGACACGCTTGATAAATTCATTGCAAAAATAGTCTCTAGAAATTCACCCCCGTTTTGAAAACGATCACCCGGATCCTTTGCTACCGCCTTCATAATTGCAGATTCGATTTCGACGGGAATATCGGGATTCAATTCCCGTGGAGGCACGGGCATTTCCTTGGTGTGGGCTTTCATTAAGACAAATTCATTTTCTGATTCAAAAGGCAGACGCCCGGTCAAAACCTCATAGAGCATCATTCCGAGCCCGTAAATATCCGACCGCGCGTCCGTTTCCTCACCTCTCACCTGCTCTGGAGACATGTATTCAAGTGTTCCGATGATATTGCCGACCCGCGTCATACGTGCAGAACCGAGAAGACTTGCAATGCCAAAGTCCAAAACTTTTAGTTTTCCGGAAGCGTTGAGCATCATGTTGCTTGGTTTTATATCGCGATGAACGATCCCAAGTTCATGGGCGTAATTTATTCCCTCCAAAGCCTGGCAAAAAATTGGAAGTGCTTCTTCAACAGACATCTTCCCCTGACGCTGCAAAATATCTTCGAGTGTTTCTCCCTTAACGAATTCGAGCACCATGAAAAGGTCTTCCGCATCACGAAAAAGACTAAAAAGCGTTGCGATGTTTGGGTGATTGAGTTTCGCCAGAGTTATCGCTTCTGAACGAAAACGTTCAACGACTGAAGTCTGACTCGCCAGCTCCGGGCGCATGACTTTTATAGCGACCTCGCGGTCGAGCATCGTATCGATACCCTTATAAACCATACCTACCCCGCCTTCGCCGAGCGTTTCAAGAATCTTGTATGTTCCTACTATTCTTCCGATCATTGCTCCAACCCCTTCATTTCACGGGTCATTTTTATCCCTCGAGGATTATTTTGTCGGGTTTCGGGAGCGACTCTAACAATCCCAACAGTCACATTATCGTGTCCGCCTCTTTGCTTTGCCCCGCTAATCAAATTCAGACGAGCCGAATGTATATCCTTTGCTTCAAACCAGATTTTCCTAATTTCATCATCACTAAGCATGTCGCAAAGCCCATCCGAGCACAGCAAAAATTCATCATGCAAATTAACCGGAATTGCCTCGGACACCTCAACCTCAACTTCAGCCTGCGTTCCAAGAGCCCGTAAAATTACATTTTTATCTTCATGATCATCTGCCTCGTCTAAAGAAATAATGCCTTCTTTAACTAGTTCCATTACCTGTGAATGGTCGATGGTTAAACGCTCTAATTTCCTTCCATTTTTGTGATACAAACGACTATCACCAACATGGGCGGCGAATGCAGAATCTTCTAATATGACTAGTGCAACTACTGTCGTTCCCATTCCGTAATATCTTTCATCTGAAATTGAAGTTTCAAAAATATAAGCATTTGCGAGTTTAATTGCCGCTTCCAGAGCATCGCGAGGAGGTTTCTCCATGTCGGAATAATAAATCTCATTGATTAATTCGACCGCCATCTGGCTAGCCACCTCACCGGATGCGTGTCCTCCCATCCCGTCAGCAACAATCGTCAATGTCCCTCTCCGTTTGAGGATGTCTTCATCGCCGGGAATCACATGCCGACCATTATCTTCATTGGCTTCTCTCACACACCCTACATCTGTTTGAATGCTTGCCGTTACAGATCGAATTAAATCTTTTTCTTTTATTTCTCGTGTTTCAAACATTGTCATTCCGCCTGCAAAATAAATGTATAAACATTTTTTCCAGAGGTAGCCTCAATTCGCACATTTTCATCCCTAAACCCCTGTCTTCGAAGGATAAGATCAATCGTCTCCCCTTCATTTGCTTTGATTTCTAAAGGGGTTTTCCCAAAAATTTTTCCGTCTCGAATTACATCAGCTTTCCCTCCGACCACATCAATTTTTATGTTGAGTTTCGCTTGTTTTACTGACTCAACCGAAACTGATTTCTCTGGTTTTTTATCCGCCTCGGATTCCCTATTGATTTTGCCTATTGAGGTGTTATCCGGGTCACCACTGTCTTTTTTCATTGAAGAATCTTTCGTTTTATTAGGTGAGAGCTGTTTTTCGCCACTCATAATCCACATGAATATTCCAAAACAAAAAACTAGAGCGATCAATAAAGCACCTATTATCGAGACAAGATAGCCCGCGCGTGTCAAAGGTTGTTTTGGGGGTTTGGACACAGGCTGAATTCTTGTATCCGTAACCTCTGCTCGGGTTATCGAAACGTCATATTTGTTTTTTAGAATTGTGTCGATATCTTCAATTACCTGTTCAGCATTCTGATATCGTATCCGAAGATTCTTGCTTAAACATTTCTTAACGATCCTTGAAACTTTATCGTCAACCGCAGGATTCAGGTTTTCGGGCGGGTCGAATTTCGCCGAAAGAATAGAACTCACCAAGTTGCCCAGTGTGTCGCCGGTAAAAGGCACCCTCCCGGTCAACATCCTGTAAAGCAAAATCCCCACCGCCCATATATCAGATTGCGGTGATGCCTTAGCTCCGGTATATATTTCCGGAGCTAAGTGGTTAGGAGTTCCGACAACTCCACCCGTTTTGGTTAATTCCTCGCTAGCCGCGTCCTTGGAAATACCGAAATCTAACAATTTTGCAACCCCTGCAGAAGTTACTCTTATATTTTGAGCTTTAACATCGCGATGAACTATCCCATATCTATGGATATATCCAACCGCTTCCAAAATCGACTTAACAATTTTTAACGACTCCTCAACCGTCATGCCTCGCGATTTAATTATTTCGTCTAGACAATCCCCCTCAATCAGCTCCATAAAAATGAAGAGACGATCATCTTCTTGTTTAAAATCATATAGGGTTGCGATATTCGGATGATGAAGCTTGGCTTGCAATCGCGCTTCATTTGAAAAACGGGCTTTGAATGTGCCATCGGAAAATTCTTTTCCGTACATAACTTTAATTGCAGCCGTTCTTTCAATCTGAATATGTACACCTTTGTACACCTCGCCCATACCGCCCGAACCAAGAAAGCCAGCTATTCGGTAATTGCCTATCATTTCGCCATTTTTGTAACGATTTTTCATCTCGAAAACAACCCTGATTTACTCGAATTCCCATTACAGGTTTTCAAAAACACAAATTCAATGGTTAAGGAAACTAACTGATGTTTTGCTACACCTGAAAGGTTTCCTCGATCCCCTCCGTTAATTCAGCTACGATTACAGATTAGGGTGGGCTAATCTGCAATATCCGCGCAGCTATTTATTGCTCGGGAATAATTTCAAACCATACCGAATCGGGACGGCAAATCCGAATTGACGTGAATCTCCGGCAAACAGAATTCCGATTACTCTCCCCCTCATATCAAAAACCGGACCGCCGCTACTACCGTGTCCGGTTAATCCCTGAGCGAAACGAATCGTGTCACCCGCATTTGAAAAACGTCTGCCACCTTCTTTATCCTCCGTCGATTTACCTCTAACGATATTTCCTACCGAAGTCGTTGTGACAGTAGGATCGGGAATAATCGAATACTTGGTTTCGGGATTGAGAAAATCCTTCGATCGAATTTCCCCGTAAACTATCGGTGCCGATCCGGGATAGCCCATAATTACGAGTCCTTCGCCTTTTTTTAACTCGTCGTAATTATCGTATAACTCAACTTTTGTAAGATTACCCGGAATAGAAAGCTTAATCATCGCAACATCGTGGCGATTAGACGCACGCACAAATAAGGCGTTAATCGGAGTATCATCCCCCGGGAGCTGTACTTTTAATTTCCCGACACCCTCAAAAGTGCCCCGAAATTGTACGCCGGCTGATTTCGTGTTCTCCGGAATCCAGTCACGCGGAGGTCTTACACCGGCACGTATTTTCCCGTCAGATGTAAACATAACGCCGAGGGGCATGCCGGTCGGAAATGAATATTGCGACTTCCATGGCGACGCAACGTGTCGATTGGTCAAGATATAACCGTCGGACGTAACTATAAAACCGGAACCCGAATATCGTGAACCAATTGGCACCGAAAGGTTTGTTTTTTTATCGGTCAAGATAGGCTCATATGTTGACCCTACCTGTCTATATAGCGGTATAGCCGCTGGTCCATTTGGTATTATTGGTCCTTTACCCAAATTCTTTTTATAGAATCTCCCAAGAGTTTCTAAATTATTCGGCATGAATTGATGATAAATCTGTGATTTTGTTGCTGTATTAGTCAACTGCCAGGAACCGGCAACATATACCACCGTTTTGCCATATTTTTCAGCAATCTCGCTTGCCGCTTTAGGAGCCTTTGCCTTCTCCTTTTCGAGCTCTGATTTTAATTTCTCCGTTCTCTTCTCAGCCGCTTCCTTATTTTTCGCGATAAGTGCATCCTGTGCGGCTTTTGTTCTCTGGCTGTTCCAATAGATTGCTCCCGCTACCGCGCCAAAAAGCAACAGAATCCCCAATCCCGCCGCGGCACCAATTTTTAGAAAATTACTACGCTCTTGATGTTTTGTCGCCTCAACATTTTGACCGATCATCCGCTCAACGGTCGCCTTCCCAACAGTCGCTTTCTTTGCCGGCAAGGTACTAATACTGTTCGATTCCGAACCCACACTCGTATTAACAACCCTTGTTGCAGGCGTCGTTTTATTTGTCTCGACGATCCGGGTCGGTTTTGTTGCCACGGAGGGACGAGGTTCGACATCGAATTGAAATTTTGGTCCGCCGGGACCGAATTGAACCGTATCACCCGGATTAATACCGATGGTTCCCGTGATTCTTCTGTCGTTTAAGAATGTACCGTTCCGGCTGTTGAGATCAGTGAGTAAAAATTTCTCTTCATCGGCGGGATCGCGCTCAATTTTCGCGTGTTGACGCCCGACAAGATCATTAATGTCTGCATCAAACCGTACCGCAGCAGATGGATCTCTTCCAAACAACAATTCATAGTGATGTTTTATTGCAAACTCTTCGATCTGATTGGCTTTCGATCCGCTCACGTGCTTTATAATCATTCGTTCCATTTTCCTGCTCCTTAAAAATCTTTCGATTCATCCTACAAATCAAAAAAACCTTTTATTTTCAATAAGTTTCTGCTAAACTTTTGTCCAAATCATCCTTGACAAGAAGTCCGTTTCTTTTCCCTGTATTTAGTTACGCAACATTCTTGACCAAAGCAGCTCAAAAAAGTTTTTTATTCAATCTCACCAGAAAAAACGAGAGAGCAACATGGAGCAAACGCCAATAACAAAAGACGCTTTCCCAACTGGGAATTCTGAATTAGACGAGGTATACACAATAGTTTATGACGAACTCCGGCGGCTTGCCGCTTACTACATGAAGCAGGAACGGGGCAATCACACACTTCAGCCGACTGCACTTGTTCACGAAGCTTATCTGCGCCTGATAAAACAAAAGAAAAAAGAATTTCTAAATCGAACAGAATTCCTTAGTCTTGCGGCAAATATGATGAGGAGGATTCTAATAAATCATGCAATTCGCCGTAACCGACAAAAAAGAGAAGGCGCGGCAATTCGTGTAACGCTTGATCGGGCGGTAGAATCTTTTGATGAAAACGCACTTGATCTACTTGTCTTAAATGAAGCCTTGGAAGATCTGTCAAAAATGGATAAACGGCAGGCTCGTGTGTTTGAACTAAGATTTTTTGGCGGCTTAACTATTGAGGAAACAGGCGAAGTGCTAAATATTTCTGTCGCTACGGTAAAACGAGATTGGCAAATAGCAAAACTATTTCTCCATCGTGAATTAAAGAAAAAAATGGATTAAGTAAATCTATGGCATCCGACATTCTGCCGCACTACGAAATTGGAAAAATGGTGACAGATCAGCGGCTAGAGCCAAGACAAATTAAGAGAAATGTGCCCACCAACAAAGCTGGTAGCATTTAAAAGACACGCACAAACAGGTGAAGCAAAGGGTAAGACTCTAAAAGTTTTCTAAGATTATCTCGTAAATACCACTTCTAAAACACATATCATTGTTAAACATTGTTTCTAACCAGACCCTATGTGATACATCAATAATGATACGTCTTTTATAAATAAACTTACCTATTCATACGATATAAAGCTCTAGCTGTCGTAAGTTGATGGGGCACGAAACCCAACGTGAATAAATTAATGTCCTATTATTTTCCCATTTATCGCCTTCTGTAGTAAGGTTAATACGAAATGAAAAAAGAATCATGGCAAAAAGTTGATGACATAGTTTTCAAAGCTTTACAAATTGAAAGTGAGAAGCGGCAAGATTTCATTGAAAAAGAATGCGGAGAATCCACCGAACTTCTTTTTGAAGTTGAATCTCTTTTGGCAAATGAAAACGCGGTTGATGATTACTTTGAATCTCCGGCAATATTCAAATATGCCGATTTTTTTGAAGAGGATCAAAACAAGCCCAGTGAATTCATTAACCAGAAAATCGGCAACTATCGGCTACAACGCGAAATTGGTTTTGGCGGCATGGGGGCGGTTTATTTAGCGGAACGTGTGGATGGAAAATTCGATCAGAAGGTTGCGATCAAGCTCCTAAAAAGGGAACTCAATACCAAATCTCTTCGCCGACGTTTTACACATGAACGTGAGATTCTCGGCAGTCTCGAACATCCAAATATCGCCCGCCTGCTTGACGCGGGAAGCACAGAAGATCAAATTCCGTTTCTGGTAATGGAATATATAGAAGGCGACCCGATTGATATTTACTGCAATAAAAATAATCTAAATCTCGATGAGCGTCTCACGTTATTTCGCACGGTGTGTGTAGCCGTTAACTTTGCTCATCGCAATCTGGTAGTTCACCGCGACATAAAGCCTTCTAATATAATTGTCACAGATGAGGGCATCCCGAAATTATTAGACTTTGGCATAGCCAAACTTCTTTCGGGTAATGCCGGTGAGACGACAAAACACACCGTAACTAAATTGGGCGCAATGACTCCGTCATATGCATCGCCCGAACAACTTCGCCGTGAAAGCGTGACAACTTCAACCGATGTTTATTCACTTGGCATAGTTTTGTATGAACTCCTAAGCGGTCATCGTCCATTCGAAAATGTTGAAGATGATCTTGGTGAAATATTTAAAGCCGTATGTGAAACAGATCCGCCATTGCCTTCCACCATCGTTAGATTGCCCTTGAAATCTATTGCATCCGAAATAGATTCTGAGATGGAAACTATGGTTCACGACGATCCGGACTCATTAGGTTCAAAAAGTAAGAATCCCAAAACCGAAAATATTGATGTTCGTTCAACGCATCCTCAAGTAAAGAGTTTTAGTCCGCAATCGCTGCGTGGAGATTTGGACAACATCATACTTAAATCATTAAAAAAAGAACCCGAACGCCGTTATTCATCGGCTGAGAATTTTGCTGAAGACATAAGGAGGCATCAGGACGGCTTAACTATCACAGCTCGACCCGATACTTTTTCATACCGCACAGGCAAATTTATTAAGCGCAATCGTTTTGCCGCAGCTTCTGCAAGTCTGATTTTACTGGCAATAATGGGCGGTTTAGGGACGACACTCTGGCAGGCAAGGGTTGCCCAAGCTGAAAAGACAAAAGCGGAAAAAAGATTTAACGATGTCAGAGCTTTGGCAGATTCCTTCTTATTTGAGATTACGCCCGAAATAGAAAAACTAAATGGCTCTACCAAGGCTAAAGAACTCGTCGTAAAACGCGCTTTGGAATATCTCGACAAACTTTCCACTGATTCTACAGACGACAAAGAACTGCAGGAAGATCTAGCCGCGGCGTATCAAAAGGTTGGAGACGTCCAGGGTAACCCTTATCAAAAAAATATAGGTGATCTCGGCGGTGCACTAAATAGTTATGAAAAGTCGCAAAATATTTCGGAAAAGTTATTTAAACAACATCCAAACGATCTTAAGTTGAAAAAGAGTCTTTCTAAGACATATGGCTTGATCGGCGATGTTTATTTTTATAAAGACGATTTAAAAAAAGCTGAGGCAGTATTTCAAAAGGCTATCAAATTAAATGAACAGATCATTACTGAATATCCGAATGATGATGAAACTCAGAAAGCGCAAGGCTCACTTCTTAACTCGTTGGGGCTGATCCCATTTTGGGCTGGCGATAATAAAAAGGCACTCAAAATCTATGATCGCTCGTTAAAAATATTCGAAATGCTTCACAAAAAGCATCCAAAAAAGAATGAGCATAAAGCTCAAGTCGCAAACACACACGTCAGAATTGGAGAAGCGTTAGGATGGGATGACCAGCCCCAAAAAGCAATCGTTTCTATTCAAAAAGGCTTAGATTTAATAAAAGAGGTAAACAAAGATGAGCCAAAGAACAAAAATTATCGAAGAACTCTGATGCTTTCTTACATGAGACTTGGTGAAACCTATGCCGATGTTAAAACTTTTGACAAAAGTCTGGATCTATATCAAAAAAGCGTGGATATTGCCAAGCAAGCGATGGACGAGGATAAAGCAAATAAAAGAGGAAAACGCGATTATATAACTATCAAATTCAAACTTGCCGAAACTCTGGATATGGCTGGAAAAAACGCTGAAAGCCTGAAGCATCTAATTGAAGTTCTCGGTATGCAAAAAGAGCTCGCAGCAAATGACCCAACAAACCCAACTCTAAAACATGATGTTGCTACTACACACAATTCAATTGGCGAAGCGGAATTTAACCTCAAACAATTCAATTCTGCTCTAAAATCTTTCACCGCTGCTCTGAACGGATTCGAATATGTAAAAAATAACGGTGGGGATGAGGGGCGTGCGGTTCGCGATAGTGCCATTGCCAGAATAAATGTTGGTAAAACCTATATTAAACTTGCAATCAATCAGTCAACTTTACGAGAAAAGGGTTTATCGTTTTACAAAAATGGACTCCGTATCCTTGAGAAATTAGACTCCGACGGCAAATTAACTGCACTTGATAAAAAGCTAATTCCTGAAACAAAAGATGCAATTAAAAAGATTCAAAAATAATCCGCAAAGCAAAAAAAACATTATGTTTGTTAATAAGAATCAAATACCAAAAATGGCGTTAAGTTGTCTTTTACTATTGTCTGCAACATCTTTGTTAGCCCAAAAACCTTCTCTGCCGCCTCCAAAAGGAAACATTTGCTATGTTGAAATTATCGACCAAGAAAAAGCTTTGAAAGCTTGGAAAGAATTTGAAAGGACAGATGATTTAAAGGCAGCTGAAATACTAGGTAAGAAAGCGTTCACAAGGTTTGCCGAATTTGAAACGGTATTTGAAGAGGAGAAAAACAACATTCATGTTTATCCTTTTCCAAATGGAAAATCTAAAATCATAACAAATGTGTTCTACACAGATGAATCTATGGCTTCACATGGAAAAACTCCCGGACATCCATACAATGTTGTTTCGATTAAACTTATGCTGGCACTCGTCTCCGGTAAACTAAATGACCCTGAGGAATATGAATTCTCAACAAATGATATGGTTTTTAGAACCGAATTCACCTATGACGATTACACAAACATTATTAGAATGCATTCCCCCGTTTTCGTCAATAATAAGAAATATACGATTGGCATGCATTGCGATTTTCTGGCAAAAGATAGGAAAGAGCGCGTTCCGAATTTCTAAAAAACTCAATAAAAAACCAACTAACCTGGATATTGCACGATGGCGATACAATAATTCCTATAAATACTGGGTTTTTCATCATTTTACGAGAGAAAATTGAGGTTTTCAAAAATTACAGTTTGTATCTGAACGGATTTCTGACAAATCTGGCTTTGATTCTTGTGCAATATCCAGACTAAGCAAATAGCTAATTCTGGTAGTTAACTAAACGCGATCAAAATCAATGCCCGTGCTTTTAGAGGTTCTTTAAGTAACAACGAACTTACCAAAAACACGGACTCGTAGTTTCTCTGCTAGCGAAATCATAAACGTCCGCTAGAATTTAAAGGCTGCGCCGAAGTTCATATGGTTTGCCTCTTTTTTTGGCGTGAAGAAATACGAAGTTTCAAGTCTTCTGAATTCCCATCCCAAGGATAGATTTTTTGAGACTTTATAAATCGCATCAAAGGCGTATCCAAAATTTCGTGTTCTGAAATTCCTACCAGATCGGGTTACCAGGTCTTCATTATGGGGATCATCAATACCCATGGAACCATATATTGAAAGGCGGTCATCAAGAGTCGGCAAATTCCAGCCTAGTTGTGTCCAACCGCCGCGGGTTCCAATTCCCCGAATACCGGGAACTGAAGAGCCGCCTTCGTAGTCCATTGAAGTGCCGAAATCCGTGTTGTATCCCTGGAAAATCCCTCCCTGAAATCCCGCTAGATTCTTCCCGTAAAATGCTTCTCCAGAAAGGCTCACGCGTTTTACAAGTGGAATATTCCAGTCAGCGGCGGCTCCCCATGAATCGATTTCGTTCGAGCGAGCACCCGATGTAACTCTTGATCGACCATAATGTCCGGCAAAACCGATCGTTCCGCCTTTACCCGAGCCAAAGAAATTTGCATTGGTATATGAAATTCTGCTTTGGAAAAAAGGAGTTTTTGAGGCAGAACCCGTTCCAGGCTGTAGGAGCAAAGGAGTCGCTCCACCTAAAGGAAAATCGCCTGTTCCGGGTGCCAAAACCGCTCCTTGCCATTTAAAGCCCTTACCGAAGGTTCGCTCGACACGAATTTGCGGCAGACGAGACCAAAGATTTCCTGCCGCAGCAAACTGTGGAATGGCAGCAGCAGCGAGAGATTTAGGGCTATTTGGCGCAAAGATCACCCAATCTTGACCAATCTGGAGAGAGGTTTTTTCCCATGCAAGTTTTACCTTGGCAACGCGAAATCTTAATACCCCCATGTTTTCCCCAACGCCGACCGCTGGTAATCCTCCATAAAAATCAGCTTCTACAACACCGCTAACATTTGCATCGCCGATTCTTCCGCCTTCGATTTTTACTCCAAGACGCGTCTGCCTCCCGCTGGCACTGGCATTGCCTGCCGGATTCGATGTTGCCCAAAGTGGATCGTCCACATTATTTGTTCCGTTATTATTTGCGTAAGCATTGAAAAAAATTATCCCGTACGGCGTGATCTTGTAACTGCCAACATCGAAACTAAGATCGTTTTTCGAGGCTTTCTTCTTGCTCGCGGTTGCGGTCGCCCTATCTTTCGGACTCTTCGCTACCGGAACTCCTGTATCGGATTTCGCAGTCTTCTCATCAAGAGTAGGATTCTGCGAGCCGCTTAAAAGTAATTTCTTTAAAGTCTCCAGCTCCGCCTGCATTTTGCGAACCTGTGATTCGAGCTGCAAAACTCTTTCATTTACCTTTCCTTCCTTTTTCTTCGCGTCCTTCTTCTCTTTCAGGTCGTTTTTATTATCAGTTTTCTCCACACCTGCATTCGCGGGCGTCACGTCTTTTACCTTATTATCAGCTACCGAATCTTGGGCTGAAAGACTAAGACATGGGCACCCAACCAAAGCAATTAATAAAACTCCGTTATAAATCACGCTCTTCATAATTAGTACCTCTTATATTTCTAAATGTTACTATACTCAGCAAAATTAATTTACTCTCTAAAAATGTATCCCTAGCAAGCCTCTCCGGCGTTCGGATGAGGATAGTTATCGGATTCGTCCTCACCATCTCTAGGCTTCAAACAGGCAAAATCTTTCTCGACCAAAATGCTAAAATCTCCGCCTTTGGACAACTGTTGTTTTGCGCTAAAACCTATCTTTTCAGTGTTTACCCAATCCTTCGCGATATCGGAAGGAACTAAGATATTAATCTGTCTATCATTGAATTCAACATCAACCTGCCCGCCATTATCTAGACATAAAAGCGAATAAACCAACTTTTGATTTTCTTCTTCACCAAACTCTATGGTTTCTGATACTTTTCCGAGCTCGCCAAAACTTTTAACTTCGCTTCTTGTCAGCCTTAGCCGAATAGAATTTCCTTTAATGCGCAATTTCATTGTGTACCTCTTTATCTTTACGGGTTCTTAAAATCTGCTTTTGGACCTAAATAATACCACCAATTAAGCACAGCGCAGATCGCGTAAAATGCCGCAAAACCATACATAGCATATTCCGGTGTTGTTGCTTTCATTTGTTCGCCAATAACCTTCGGAATTATAAAAGCACCATAAGCAGCAACCGCAGATGTCCATCCTAAAACCGGTCCTCTTTGCTCTTCATTAAACACAACCGCAATAGTTCTAAAGGTCGAGCCATTCCCAATTCCGGTGGCAGTGAATAAAACTACGAGAAGGACAAAAAACGGAATAAAATAATCCTGAGGAGTTGGAGATTGATACGCTAGATGCGCAAAATAACCGACACCGACGGAGCAAATTACCATTACAATCGAGACAATTTGCGTGATAATCGCGCCGCCAGTTTTATCCGCGATCCACCCTCCAACAGGTCTGATCAATGCTCCGATAAATGCTCCAACCCAAACATACATAAAAGTTGCCGGACCTTCCGGATTCGCAACGTCATGTACCATCACGCCATCAACCATCATATGTTTGACGCCAAAAATAAACTTGATGGATAACCCGACAGCCGCCGCGAAAACAATAAAAGAACCAAAAGTCATTGTGTAAATGATCGTCATCACCCACGTATGTTTATTGCCAAATATCTTGTATTGTCGGTTAAGATTCTCTTTGATTTCCCCAGGAGAGAGTGCTTTGAGCGCAATAACCGTTATTGCAATAACCAACGGAAGAACAATCCATTTAACCCAAGTATAGCTGCCGAATGTCA
>Ga0114931_10004793_pt1 | contig 16809 bp, 18 predicted proteins | sample 2SBtaG_FD_89579 | JGI IMG/M metagenome (GOLD analysis project Ga0114931, IMG submission 89579) | Deep subsurface microbial communities from Kolumbo volcano to uncover new lineages of life (NeLLi) - 2SBTROV14_V59a metaG | ecosystem: Environmental > Aquatic > Marine > Volcanic | place: Kolumbo...
GTACTTGGACTCGTTTTGACAAGTCAAAGTCCATGACTATAAAGAGGCCGCGGGGTGGAGCAGCATGGTAGCTCGTCGGGCTCATAACCCGAAGGTCGTCAGTTCAAATCTGGCCCCCGCAACCAATGATGTTGGGCACTTAGTGATTTCGCTAAGTGCCCTTCTTTTTTCTCGTTGACCTGACGTTGACGTGAGGTGGCGAAACGGGCTGCAAAGACTCGACTAAACGCAGTTGCGCATGCGAGCCAAGGTGCGCGTACATGTGTGTGCTCTGCTCGGATCGATGGCCGAGCTGGGCCTGCACAGCCTTGATCGAGTGACCGTTCGTGACGGCTTGGCTTGCGACGGAATGCCGACCAAGCGCGTGATGGCTCAGCGGTCGGAGCCCGAGGGTTCGTTGCACGGCCACCATGGGTCGCTTGTAGCTGTCGATGTAGCGGGGGAACGTGCCGTCCTTGGAGAACAGGAACTCCGGGCCAGCGTACCCTTGGCGCACGTGCCAGCGGATCGCACCGAGGATGTCCTCGCTGAGCTCGAGGACGTAGGCCTCGTTGTTCTTGCGCGTCGCCAGGACGGCGGGGCGCTCTTTCGTCCCCCGCTGCACCGCCCGGTCGACGATCAGTTGCGGGGGGATGTCCCGAAGCCGACTTCGGGAGATGGCGTAGACTTCCGAGACCCTCAGCCCAAGACGGGCTGAAAGGTAGAAGAATAGATACCACTTCGGCTGCAGCTCGAACATCCCGGCCAAGAAGCAGTCCCGTTCCGTCTCGGAGTACCAGGTGGGCTTCTTTTTCGGGGCGCGCTCTGTCGGGACGTACGGAATCGCCGCGAGGCGACCCCGCTTCCAACAGAACCGGAGAACGGCTCGCACCAAGGCGAGCCGGTTGTTGACCGATTTTGGTCCGAGGTTGGCGGGTAGGGCGCGCTTGAGCGCGTCCATTGCCGAGGTGTCCACCTCCTCGATGAAGAGGTGTCCGAGCACGGGTTTGATCTGCGGCCAGAGATCCCGGTAGGCGTCCCGGCTGCGATCCTTCATCGTCGTGGCCGACATGTACTGCTCGTACGCATCGGCGAACCGGACTCGCTTGTGACCTGCGATCAGGTCTTCGCGAGCCCGCTGTTCGGCTTCGCACGCCTCGGCCTTGGTTCGGAAGCCGGCTTTGCGCCGGCGTCCGTGGCCTTGGAGTGTGAAGTCGTATTGCCATGAGTTGGCTAGCTTTCTAATAGCCATGCGGCTCGTTCCTTTCCGACAGGAACTTCCGCATCGCCATGTTCGGATTCGTCAGGTAGAGGTCTAGCATGTCCCGGCGAAACCGACGCACGCGGGGCCGACCGTAGACCGGAATCTGCCCGGCGGAGACAAGGTTTCGCAGATGGCGAACCGACCAGCCCGTGTAGCGAGCAGCCTGAGCGTACGTGAACCAGCTGCCGTTCATCAGTCGTCCTCCGTACGGGGGATGAACTCTCGTGGCTTGTCCGCCACACGTGGCCAGACCTTGGGGGAGGGCCGGGTGTTCGAGGAAGACGGCGCGGCGCTTGGTGGAGGACCCGCAACCTGGGCGGCCTCACTGGGCGGCGAGATCGGGCGATGTCGGAGCTTCGAGAGGCCGTGCTTGACGCAATAGGTCCGAAAGGTCTCGTACGTCGCCGGGAAGGGAGGCGACGCTTGTCGATACGCCTCCCAGACCCGGTGCATCGTGTGGCCCGCCCGGAGCAGGGCTTCGATTTCGGCCTTGTTGGCGAGGAAGTGTGGGTACGCGTCTCGCGGGCGGGTGAGTGAAATCGTCTTCCACCATTCCGTGCGCGACCCGTTGTTCGGGGTGTCTCTTGTGCTCACATGGGGGTTATCGGTTTTGGAGGCCCAAAGTATGTAAGCTCAACGTCGATTTTTTCTCCAGCGCCCACAACTGTGTCGACTTGCATGAAGCTGCAGGGTGTTGACGGCATGCAGATGCGACCAGGACTTTGCAGCGATGTGCAGCGGGATCCATCGTCTTGCAGATGTTTGCAGAGTCCATCGACTTCCGTGGGTGTGTTGCACGGAGTCCCAAGGGAATACGAGATTCCCCAGAGCTCTACAGCGCTACGCGACGATGAGCTGTGCACGGAAGAAGAGAATACAGACGCGCAGCTACGGCAAGGTGGAGTTTTGTTTAACAAAACCGCAAGCGCTGCGCGCGACGTCTTCGACATCCCCCGCTCCGCACTTGGCTGACGTGCTCAACGCCTTCGGCTTATTCGCACACGCAAGACGAGATTGCAGCTAGACAAGCGTCGGACGCTGCGTATGATTTTCGAGTGGGGAGTCTTCCGCATTTCATTGGTGCGCGGGTCGGTGATGAGCATCTCGCCCGCCTCGTAGCCATCGAGGACGCGTCCGGCTTCACCCGAGGGGAGATCCTACGTCGTCTGCTTCTGACCGCTGAAATCCCCAGCGCACGCGCGCGCCAAGAGGTCCAAGACCTTCTGAGGATCCAACGGGAGCAGAACCGCCTTGGTGGGTTGCTCAAGAAGGCGCTGACCGAGCGTGAGGAGAAAGCCGCACTCCGCCGCACCCTGCTCGAGGTGGAACGCAATGCGGCCGAGCTGCGGCGCGTCATCGCGCACCTCGTTCGCTCCCGATGATCATCGGAGAGAATCGGCTTAGGGACCACAATCACTTTGATGTGCTATATTGATCTCATGCGCGAACCTGTTGCCAAGGAACGGATTCTGAAAGCTGTCGAGGAGCTTCCGGATGACGTGACGCTCGACGAGGCGATCGAGAAGCTCTGCTTCTTGGCCAAGCTTGAGCGTGGTCTACAGCAGGCGAACGCAGGAAAGACGATCTCCCACGACAATGAAACCCGGCCACGGTGGACGAACAAAAGCTGCTGACCCGGATCACGGTCAACCCCGAGATCTTTGGCGGGAAGCCTATCATTCGCGGGCGACGGCTCGCGGTTGAGCACATCCTCAGCATGCTGGCAGCGGGTGACACTGCGGAGACCATCCTCAAAGGATACCCGTGGCTTGAGCCCGAAGACGTCCAGGCCTGTCTCGTGTATGCAAGGCGGGTCGTCGGCCATGAGCGCGTCGAGTTCTTCGAGCGACAAAGCGGCTCGTGAGGGTCCTACTCGACCCCTGCGTATAGGGAAGGGCCAAGGAGGACCCCTGGCGATCTCTTCTGGAGCCGCCGGCATGCCCATAGAGCGGACCTTGGCCTTCGTGATAAGCGTGTCATATCAAGCGGTTGAGACTGGACGTTGTCCCCCCAAAAAGCACTGAGCCAAGCGGACCGCGGGAGAATAGACCGGGTTACGCAATGTTGGCATGGTAGGGAGTGAAGAATGCCGTGGAGTTTGCCAGAGCACGAGTTGCGGACGTACCCCCGGAACCCTCTGGTGGCTGTCGTGGCGCAGCTCCGCTTTGATCCCATTCTCAAGGTTGGGGACTCGGTGGCGGACTTCCAAGACCGGGTCCGGGCCCGATTCCCCAAGTACGAGGAGCAATCGACTCAGGCGTTCGACATCAATCCAGCACTAGGCGTTCGTGTACGGAAAGAAATTGAGCACCGCTTCCACACCAAAGACGGAAGCGCCGCGATCTTCTTGGGAACACAGGCTATCGGTCTGGAAACGCGAGCCCACATAGCGCGTGAGGCCTTGTTGAGCGATTTCGATCTCGTGATGAAGGCGTTGGTTGAGACGTATTCTACCATCTCTCCGCTTCGTCTGGGGCTCCGCTACATCAACAGCATCAGTAGACCACAGATCGCCGCCGATCTCGGTATGCCCGTCGCGTGGTCAGATCTAGTGGCCGCCGATTTCATCTCGGTCCCCTGCGACTTGGCTGACCTGGAGAGCACGCTCTTTGGCGCAGAGATAACGTCCGACATGGCGAGGGGGAAGATGACCCTCAGGTACGGCCTCTTGCGCGAGGGCGCGGAACAAGAAGCGAGCTTTCGCCTCGATTTGGATCGATATCTAGAAGGCGGGTTTGAGGTCGAGGACATAGGCGAGCTGCTTGTCGGTTTCGCCAACGACATCTACCGTGTGTTTGCGACTGCCGCGCAGTCCAAGCTGAAGCAATGGATGAACAAGGGAGAAGCAACGGATGACTGAGAAACTGATGGCGTTCGCACACCTCGGCACCTCCATCTCGGTTGCAGGGCAGACGGCCACGCAGCGCATCGACTACTCCATCACTGGGTCGGCGGCGACACCGCTTCCAACTGACCTCCGCCCCACCTCAGTGTTCGAGTGTGGCACGGGTCAACTCGCCCTTGCTCCGGCACTTGGCGACGTCGTGCGCACGGCTGGCCGCTATGTTCAATCCGCCGCCGTGCTCCCGGCGACCGCCGAGGGCAACGCCTTGGTTGATCAGCTTCTGCGGGCCAAGACAAAGGGCCTCTCGGGGCGGCGGCTTTTGGAGAGGCGAGACAAGTAGGCGCGATGGATGAAGAAGGCCGCTGGCCTCCCATCTATAACTTTGAGCAACTCGCTGAATACATCGACGAGCTTGCACGGGACGACGCCTTCGATGCGCGCTTCTACGTTCTGACCGGCTTAGCAGAGCCCGAGGTCTGCCAAGGCGACATTGTTCATCTGCCCGCTCCGGTTCCCGCTATCGCGGACGACGGAAAGCCGATTCTTACCGATGATGTGGACCATTGGTTGGTGGTCGGGAATACCTGTGACTTCGATCGTCCGGTCGACGAAGTTAGCTGGACACAGGCCGTACCGATCTTCGACCTCGGCAGCGAGGCCGAGCTGGGAAGCGCAAAGTTGGCCGAACTAAGGAGGTATTCTGCCTACCGTGGGTTCTATGTGCCACCGTGGCACGGAGGTGATGACCATCACCGCCTTGCCGATTTCACTCGGATCGTGCCGGTCCATAAACTCGCGTTTCGTGAGGCCGCAACCGTGGTCGCGCGGATGCAGCTGCAAGCGTGGGTGCTGCTGCACTCGTGCCTAGTTCGATTCCTTGCGCGAGACGATGGAAGACACGACTAGGCCACCGCACCGCGGGGCAAGCCGTTCTTGACGACTCCGTCACCGGTGGACTAGCAATGGTCCCAGGACGGCGCGTGAATCCTCCCCCGAACATGAACCCCGAGCAAGAGGCGCGCGTCGAGATCGACCGCCAGCTCGAGCAGTCAGGCTGGCAGGTCCAGGACGCCGATCAAATGAACGTCTTCGCCGCGCAGGGCGTGGCCGTTCGCGAGGTGACGCTCAAGTCGGGCCACGGCAAGGTCGACTACCTGCTCTTCGTGGACGGCAAGGCGGTTGGCGTCCTTGAAGCCAAGAAGCTCGGGTTCCCGCTCACGGGCGTGGAGGTCCAAGCGGAGAGGTACTCGGACGGGCTCCCTGACGCGCTCGATGCCCCCTATCGGCCGCTGCCGTTCTGCTACCTGAGCACCGGTGCGGTCACCAAGTTCACCAACCTTCTCGACCCGCATCCTCGGAGCCGCCGGGTCTTTCAGTTCCATCGCCCCGAAACGCTTGCCGAATGGTTGGAGGCCGAGACCCTCAACGAATGGGTGAAGGGGCTCCACACCGAGGGTGGGCTTTACACCGCCGCGGAAGACACCAAGCCATCCACGCTCCGATCGCGCATCCAGACTCTGCCTCCCGTGCATATTCCGAACCTCTGGCAGAACAAGGTGGAGGCCATCACCAATCTGGAGCGGTCGCTCAAGGATGACCGGCCGCGCTCCCTCATCCAAATGGCAACCGGTTCGGGAAAGACGCTCCTCGCCGTGACGGCCATCTATCGGCTGATCAAGTTTGCAGGCGCGCGCCGCATTCTGTTTCTGGTGGATCGCGGCAACCTCGGCGAGCAGACGGAAAAAGAGTTCGCCAACTACCGGACCCCCGACGACAACCGGAAGTTCAACGAACTCTACAACGTGCAGCGGCTAACCTCGAATACGATCGGCTCATCGAGCAAGGTCGTCATCACCACCATACAGCGCTTGTACTCGATGCTTAAGGGCGAGCCCGAGTTCGACCCGGAGCAAGAAGAGGAATCTATGTTCGAGGCCGACCCCGCGATCGCGAAGGAGCCGCTTCCGGTCGTGTACAATCCAGCGATCCCGCCCGAGTACTTCGACGTGATCATCATCGATGAGTGCCATCGGTCGATCTATTCTCTCTGGCGGCAGGTGATTGAGTACTTCGATGCCTACCTCATCGGCCTCACGGCCACGCCTGCCAAGCACACCTTTGGTTTCTTCAACCAGAACCTCGTCATGGAGTACAGCCACGAGAAAGCCGTCGCCGACGGCGTAAACGTGGACTTCGAGATCTACAAGATCCGCACCAGGATCAGCGCTGAGGGCTCGACCATCGAGGCCGAAGACGGCACGCAGGTCGGCATTCGCGACCGGGCAACTCGCCAGGTGCGGTGGGAGCTCCCAGACGAAGACGTGAGCTACGGCGCCAACGACCTCGACCGGAACGTCGTGGCCAAGGACCAGATCCGGCTCATCGTGAAGACATTCAAAGAGAAGATCGGCACCGAGATCTTTCCGGGCCGACAAGAGGTGCCCAAGACCCTGATCTTCGCCAAGGACGATTCGCACGCAGAGGACATCGTGGAAATCGTCCGCGAGGAGTTCGGTCGAGGCAACGACTTTTGCACAAAGATCACGTACAAGACGACCGGCAAGAAGCCCAAAGAGCTCATCCAGGAGTTTCGCAACAGCTACCTGCCCCGTATCGTGGTCACCGTGGACCTCATCGCAACCGGCACGGACATCAAGCCCATTGAGTGCGTCATGTTCATGCGCACCGTGAAGAGCCGAGTGCTCTTCGAGCAAATGAAGGGACGTGGCGTTCGCGTCATCGACAAGAACGACCTCCAAGCCGTCACCCCGGACGCCGGAGCGAAGACCCACTTCGTCCTCATCGATTGTGTAGGCATCTCCGAAACCAAGATGGCCGACACGCAGCCACTCGAACGGAACAAGGCCGTCGCGTTCAAGTCCCTTCTCCAGCGCGTCGGCATGGGAGGGACCGACCCTGATCACCTCTCCTCATTGGCCTCGCGCCTCGCGCGCCTCGACAAGCGGTGCTCCTCCAAGGAAGCGAAACAGATCTCGGACGCGTCCGGCGGGCTCGCGCTCACGGACATCACACACGCCATCGTGGAGGCCCTCGATCCCGACCGGCAGGTGGATAAGGCCCGACTCGACAATGGCCTTGGTGCCAAAGCTGAGCCCACTGAGGAGCAGATCGCGGTGGCCAGCAAGGAGTTGCTCCGGGCTGCCGCCAAGCCGATCGCGGAGAACCCCAATCTTCGCAACCTGCTGGTCGATCTCAAGAAATCCTTCGAGCAGATCATCGACGAGGTCAGCAAGGACGAGCTGCTTGGTACCGGCTTCTCGGTGGAGAAGGCCAGGGGCATCATCGAGTCCTTCGAGCAGTTCCTTGAAGAGAACAAAGACGAGATCGATGCGCTCCAGTTCTTCTACTCACAGCCATACCGCGAGCGACTCCGCTACAGCGACATCAAGGCTATTCACGAACGCATCAGCGCGCCGCCCCGAAACTGGACCGAGAAGAAGCTTTGGGAGGCGTACCAGCTCGTCGAAGCGAACAAGGTGCGCGGCGCGAGCGCCGAGCGCCGCCTGACCGACATCGTATCGCTCATCCGGTACGCCTTGCACAAGGACGATGAGCTGGTCCCGTTTTCCGGGAAGGTGCATGAACGCTTCGACAACTGGCTCGCTCAACAAGAAAACGAAGGCCGGACATTCGACGACGACCAGCGCCGGTGGCTGGAGATGATTCGCGACCACATTGCCACGAGCCTGGAGATGGACCTGGGCGCCTTCGAGTACACACCCTTCGTCGAGGAAGGGGGCCTCGGACGGGCCACGCAGGTCTTCGGCAAGGACCTGCGGACCCTGCTCGATGAGCTAAACGGGGTGTTGGCGGCGTGACTCGAACGCTTCCAGAGGGTTGGGCGCTGACCAAAGTGTCCGACATTTCGACGATGGTTACGAAGGGCACGACACCAACCACGCATGGCTTTGCCTATCAAGATTCGGGCGTGCGCTTCGTCAAGGTCGAGAGTTTGGCGAACCACCGCATCGCGCATGAACGATGCGTGTATATCGGAAACGATGCACATCAGGCGCTGAAGCGATCCCAGTTGTCGCCAGGGGACGTCCTCATTTCGATCGCGGGGACACTCGGTCGCGTGGCGGTGGTTCAAGATCAGGATGTACCAGCGAACACCAACCAAGCTGTCGCCCTCATCCGGCTCACCGGGGAGCCTCACCCCGAATATGTGGCACACGCGCTCGATTCCTCGGTCGCCAAGAAGGCGGTCGAAGAAGGCGGTAGGGGCGTTGGTCTACAGAACCTGAACCTCGGACAGGTCTCTGGCTTGCCGGTCGTCTTCGCCCCGGTGCCGGAACAAGAACGGATCGTCAAGGCTCTAGACTCCTATTTCTCTCGTCTCGACGATGCCGTGGCGACCCTAGAGCGCGTCCAGCGGAACCTGAAGCGCTACCGCGCCTCCGTGTTGAAGGCGGCGGTCGAAGGGAGGCTCGTGCCGACCGAGGCCGAGCTGGCCCGAACGGAAGGCCGCGACTACGAGCCCGCCGACGTACTCCTCGCCCGAATCCTGAAGGAGCGCAAAGCTCGATGGCTTGGCCGGGAAGCGGAGAAGCGACGCGCGAAAGCCGAGGCCAAGGCGACCAAAGCGGCCAAGTCCTGGACGAAGGGCGACGAGGAGGCCGCCCTCGCAAAGGCGCGCGCCGTCGCCGCCAAGAAGTACAAAGCCCCCGCTTCGCCCGATACAAGCGCGTTGCCAGAGCTGCCGGAGGGCTGGTGTTGGGTGACGGTCGATCAGTTGACGAGCGATGAGCCCTGGTCGCTCACGGATGGTCCCTTTGGTTCAAATCTGAAGACAGCCCACTACACGGATGCAGGACCCCGCGTCGTCCGACTACAGAACATCGGTGACGGCGAGTTCAAGGACGCTGAGGCCCACATCAGTGAAGAGCACTACAACTCGCTCCTCAAGCATGCGGTGCATGCGGGGGACCTCGTCGTCAGCTCCCTGGGTGAGGAGTTGCCCCGCGCCTGCGCAGTCCCAGATTCCCTTGGCCCGGCTATCGTGAAGGCGGACTGCATCCGTTTCGCTCCAGACGTGCAATTGTCCGCGGCCCGATTTGTCATGCATGCGCTGAACTCGACGCCCACCAGAAGACGAACAGAGAAGCTAGTCCATGGGGTGGGGCGTCCGCGGATTGGCCTCACGCTCCTACGGCGGGTGCCGCTTCCTTTGCCACCGCTTGCCGAGCAACGAAGAATTGCGAATGAAATCGACAGGACCCTTTCGGTGGCAACACACGCCTGCGATGAGGTCGCGGCCCAGAATGATCGCGTAGGGCGGCTCCGCCAGTCCATCCTGAAGTGGGCCTTCGGGGGCAAGCTGGTGGACCAAGACCCGAACGACGAACCCGCCTCGGTCCTCCTCGAACGCATCAAGGCTGAGCGCGAAAACGCCCAAGCCGCCGCCAAGGCGAAGAACAAGGCCGGCCGCACGAAACGAAAGAAGAAGCCTGCATGAGTGAGTCCGATCGCCTGGTCAAGAAGCTCTGGTCGTACTGCCATCTCCTCCGCGACGATGGGCTCTCCTATCAGGACTACCTCGAGCAGCTCACCTTCCTCCTCTTTCTCAAGATGGCCGACGAGAGAGTTGAGCTGATGGGCGGCGCGCATCCCATCCCGGAGGGCTTTCGTTGGAGCGACCTCTCCGCGCCCAGTATGGAGGGCGTGAAGCTCGAAGAGCAGTACCGCGCAACGCTGCGCACGCTCGGCCAAGCCGGCGGGATGCTCGGCCTCATATTTCGCAAGTCGCAGAACAAGATCCAAGACCCGGCCAAGCTCCGCCAGCTCATCGTCGAGCTCATCGGCAGGGAGACCTGGCTGAGCCTGAAGGCGGATGTGAAGGGCGACGCCTACGAGGGGCTGCTCGAGCGGAACGCGCAAGATACGAAGAGCGGGGCAGGGCAGTACTTCACGCCGCGGCCGCTCATCGACGCCATCATCGACTGCATCAGGCCCGCGCCCGGCGAGGTCATCGCCGACCCGGCCTGCGGCACGGGAGGTTTCCTCCTCTCGGCGGCCGAGTACCTGGCGAACAACTACCAGCTCGACAAGGAGCAGAAGGAGCACCTTCGTTACGATGCGATTCGCGGTGTGGAGCTGGTCGATAGCGTGGCGCGCCTTTGCGCGATGAATCTTTACTTGCACGGCATCGGCCCCTCGGATGACGAACGCGAGCCCCCTGTCGCGGGCGGCGAGGACAGCTTGCGAAACGAGCCGTCGGAGCATTACGAGGTGGTCGCCACGAACCCGCCATTCGGCAAGAAGTCGTCCGTCACCGTGGTGAACGAGGAAGGCGAGACGGACAAGCAAAGCCTCACGTACAATCGGCCCGATTTCTGGACGACCACGACCAACAAGCAGCTCAACTTCCTCCAGCACGTGAAGTCGATGCTCAAGATGAACGGGCGCGCGGCCGTCGTCGTGCCCGACAACGTGCTCTTCGAGGGCGGCGCAGGCGAAACCGTCCGACGGAAGCTCATGCAGGAGTGCGACCTCCACACGGTCTTGCGCCTTCCCACGGGCATCTTCTATGCGCAGGGCGTGAAGGCGAACGTGCTCTTCTTCGAGCGCAAGCCCGCGCGGGAGAAGCCGTGGACCTCCGAGGTGTGGTTCTACGACATGCGAACCAACAAGCACTTCACACTCAAAGAGAAGCGCATGACGCGTCGCGATCTCGACGACTTCGTCGAGCTCTACAAGGCCGACGCCCGCCAGAAGCGCAAAGCCACCTGGTCTGACGACAACCCCGAGGGCCGCTGGCGCAGGTACACCCACGACTTCATCGTCGGAAGGGACAAAGCCAGCCTCGACATCTTCTGGCTCCGCGACGAAAGCCTCGAAGACTCTACGAACCTCCCAGACCCTCACATCCTCGCTGCCGAGATCGCTGACGACTTAGAGTCCGCGCTTGATCAGATTCGCGATATTCTCGGTGGCCTCGAGGAGCGCGTGGACTTGCCGTAGGCGAATGGTACGGCGTCGAGAATACCTTGCCGATCGACAACGTCGCCTTGGTTGGCGAGCCTGAACGGCGAAGGGCGGTTGGTTGAGTGCTCCTGTGCCCGGCGCCCACGGGTGGAAAGGCTCAGCACATCAGAGTGGGTCGAGTTGGCAACTCCGAAATGGACGGCTGAGACGGCGACGTGGCCCGGAGATCAAAAGGTCGTGGTTCCAGGATGACCACCATTCTCGCCACGCCCGACAATCTCCTGGAAAGAACAGTGCCGCTCGCAGGTGTCGACGGGCAGTTGTTCCACGTTGCCGGCGGGAAACACGTAGCGTTCCTCGTCTGGCGCTGTGTCGCCTGCCGGGCGTGCGACGAGCTGCACCAGCTTCATCACTTCCATGGCCGCCAATGCCATGCTGAACGAGAAGACGTTCTGTCGCTTGCGGAGGGAGTGCTCCTCAGGCAGTGACTCGATGTACGCAGGATCGTCGAGGTCGCCGCCCTGTTCTACGCTGACGAGTCCGGCATCGTACTGTCCGGCGCACTCCAAGCAACGGCGGCTTGGTCCGACGACGAAAGTCCCCCAGTCCGCTGACCTGAGTCCTCCGGATGGCGTTTGAGACACGTCGATGCCACCATCAATGACGGGAATCAGGTTGGCGTAGGCGAGATGGTTCAGAATTGAGCGCGGCCACGGTCGGTCGACGCACGAGAACACCACATCGCAATCCAGGGCCCGGCGGTATGCGCTGATGTCTTGAATGCCGCAGGAGATCGGCAAAGCCTTAAAACCCGGCGTGACGGCAGCGCGCATGCTGGACCGAGCTGCCAGACTGACCTTAAGGTCGCCCGCCTTCACGTTCTCCGGGTAGGCGTGCAACGTGCGGTCGAGGTTGTGTTCTTCTAGGGCGTCGAAATCAAACGCGAGGACCTCCGAGAAGCCCATCCGTGCAAGTTGCTCAATGACGAGCGCTCCCACGCTGCCGAGCCCAACGACGCCGACTCGAATTCGCGTTAGCTGGGATTGCACGGCCGCACTCCAAGCATGAGCAGTCCTAACCAATCCAGGTGAGACCGGTGGTGCTGGCTTGACGAGCGGACAGAAGTGAGAAGTGAGGCATCTCCCCACCACCCGCACGGAATCGCAGTCGCGGTGCTCCCAGATACGCGGCTCGACGCGATGCCAGTGGCGCGCGCTCCAGACGCCGGACCGACCAGAAAGCGTCAAGCCGACGAGAGGCAAGCCCGTCGCCGCCATTGTGGCACCGGTCATCCCCGCCTCAGCTAGTCGGTCTGTCTCGCTCATACACTGCCAGTCGCTGGCTTGAGGGTGTGAGTGCAGAAAGGCGATTCCCGTCCCGCGGGAGATCGCCAGGTCTAGGACACGCTCGAAATAGGCTGCGTTGAAGGATGCGGTGCCGTGTACCTGGCGCTCGCCAGAGCGCGGGCCAATGACCTCCGCCAGTAGGCTGGAGAATCGCTGGACTCCGCGACTTGGGTGGTAGAGCGCGAAGCATAGATCCTCTTGGCCGTCTGACCCGGAGAGGTGTTGCCTGAGAGTCAGATCTGTCGCTTCCGTCATCGCGACGCTGAACGATCCAGTCATGTCGTCATCCACAGCTCCGCGACATGAGCCATATAGGTAGCGACGTCCTTTTTCGGTTCGGCATTCCAACCGGGGTGCGGCCTACTCCAGTGTTCGCCCTCGTTGCCCCACCGGCGACTTGGATGCGACCGTTCCGGATGCCCGGCATTCTGATTGATTGGTCGGTTCTCGAACCTTGGGGTGAAGTCAATACCGTGGGGTGTAGTGGCCGGGAAATTCGGTGGAACTCGGATTCCCTTCGTGACCATTCGACCCGCGTACGTGCCGCCCGGCACCGTGTATTCGAAGATGACCCAGTCCCCGTCGATCTCGATCTGGTACCCGAGCCTGCCGAGTTGGCTGGCGAATGCCTGGACCCCCTGGGACATCATGCCACCGGGACTGGGCCGACTCGCCCGGTCAGAAACACCTGGTTCTGGTGAACCTTCACCAAGGCGTCAGGGCGATCCTTGTACGAAATCGTACGGTTGCCCTTCTTTTCGATGAGGTAGCGAACGGTGGGATCGAGGCCAGCAGCCTCAAGAATCCTGCTCGCAGTCACACCCTTACGGGGAATCTCGACGGATTCTCCATCCACGGTCACGGTGAAGGTCTTTTCGTTTTCACTGGTCATTTGTAGTCTCTCTTGCTTGAATCCGGCCTGCGCCTACTTGTCTCGTTGCTGTATATTCTTGGATCTGAGCCCTATACTTGTCAAGTCACGAAAATTCATAAAGGTGATAACCCATGGTCGGCGATCCCAATCCACATGCCCTTGGCGAGAACCTCCGGTACCTCCGCCAGGCGCGGAAGCTCAGCCAAGCCGCGCTCGCGGAGCGCGCAGGGCTGAGTCGAGTTGGTTACAGAAGTATCGAGACCGGTGCCTCGACGCCTAGGGCAGACACGTTGGCGAAGCTCGCGGCGTCGCTCGGCGTGGGCCTCGGGGATCTCGTGCGTCCCACGAAGAAGCTCTCGTCGGTACGGTTCCGCGCTAAGAAGAAGATGGCCACGCGCGAGGCGATCCTGGCTGACGTTGGTCGTTGGCTCGAGGCCTATGCATTCATCGAAGACCTGGTCGACGAGCAGCAGGACCGCCCACTGAGGAATCTCGCTGGCGAGTTCCGACGCAGTCGTTCTTCGTTACCTGCGCTGGAAGCCGCGCGTGCCGCGCGTACCGCACTGGGCCTTGGGCCAACCGATACGATACGGGACATATGCGGGTTGCTGGAAGACCATGGCGTGAAGGTCTTCGCCCCTGAGGTCGCGAGCGATCAATTCTTTGGCCTGTCGGTTGGTGAGGAGGACGGGGGACCTGCAGTGGCGGTCAACACGTGGGATCGGATTACGGTGGAGCGATGGATCTTCACCGCTGCGCACGAATTGGGTCACCTCATCCTTCATCAGAATGCCTACGACGTTGAGCAAAGCGACGAGGCGGACGACGAAGAAAAGGAAGCGGACCTCTTTGCCAGCGAGTTTCTCGTACCCGACGAGGTTTTCTGGTCCGAGTGGGAGGATGCCCGTGGACTCTCGTTCCTCGACGCTGTCTTCAAGTTGAAGAGCATCTTCAGAGTGAGCTGGAAGACCGTCGTATACCGGCTAGCGAACAAAGACGATGAACCCGGCAGGGTGTGGAAGAAGTTCCATGCCGAGTTTCGAATGCGCTACAAGCGCAAGCTATCAGGCGCCGAGGAACCGAAAGGGCTGCGACCAAAGGACTTCTACTCACCGTCCCCAGCCTTGAGGCTTCGCGAAGAGCCGGAGCACCTCAATGCCAGTCTCTTCCGTGAAGATCGCCTTAGCCGGCTAGTGCGACGCGCCCTCGACGAAGAATTGATCACGTTGAGCCGAGCGGCGGAGGTTCTCGACCTCTCGGCAAGAGAAATGCGGCAATTGGCGGGCTCTTGGCTAGAATGAGATGTCGACGCGATTGCTCATTCTCGACGCCTGCGTGCTCATCGACTACGTGGACGCCGACGCCAGCGTCCTCGGCACGGTATCCACCCACGTTGCCCGCACAGCAGTCGTGCGTCCTGTATTCGACGAAGTAGACCAGCTCGATGAGCGGCAGGCCGCGCAGCTTGGCTTGTGCATCCTCGATGTCGACTTCGCTCTCGCAACGAAAGCCGCGGCGGCTCCTTCTCAACTCTCATTTCAGGATCGGCTATGCCTACTCGTAGCCAAGGAAGAGGCGTGGACCTGCGTCACGAACGACGGCGCTCTTCGGAGGGCGTGCAGCGTAGAGAACGTCTCGGTCCTTTGGGGGCTTGAAATCATGGTGGAGGCGGTGAGGGTCGGTGCGATGACCCTCGATGAAGCGGAGTCAGTAGCCGAGGCGATCCACCGGCAGAACCCGAGGTACGTGACACGTGCCATCGTCGAATCGTTCCGCGAAAAAATGCGCGGGTAGCTGCTCCCCGCCCTGGTGGGCTTAGATCCACTCTGGACCCCGCGGCGGGGAAGAACTTCAAGCTGGACGACCGAATCCCCAGGAAGACCTCAGCCTGGGCGGCCCAAATCCGACGATCCCGGACAAGGCGAGACCCCAGATTCGGCTAGTGCGTCGCTCGTGATGCCCCGCGATCTAGGACGGCGCGAAGAGGCCCGCGCCCGGGGTGCGAAGCTGTTGGAGCCACTTGGCAATTGTTCCGCGATCGGCTTCCTCGATCGGATACGAGCGCGCAACCATCATCTTCTGAGCGCCCGGCGACAAAGCGGTGGTTGTAACGATCAGCCCGGATTGCGCGCACTCGTCCACGACGTCTGCCCATAGAGCTTTGACCACCGTCATGCCGACCTTCTGGCGCTGTCTCTTGCATTGAACCAGCACCATCGGAGCGGCTCCTTTTGACTCGGAGTCAGACCACACGCGGACATCAACTCCGCCGTCGCTTCTTCCTGGTCCGAGCTCGACCTGATAACCTTCGTCTTCAAAGAACTCTGCGGCAAGCGCCTCGAACTTCCTCCATTGCATACTGTCTACCGCGTCGAAGTTCCTTTCGAGGTAATCGATGAAGCGTTGATCAAGAAACTCTCCGTGAACTGGATTGATGTCTTCACTCTCGAACAATGCGCGCAGTTCTTCCGTGTTTCGCCACTCGGTTCGCCTGAACCGAGACGAAAAGCTACCTTGGATATACTCGTCCAGAACCTGATAGAGTTCTTCTACGATGGGTAATGCCTCGGCCCCATGTCGGCGGAGCGTATTCCCGAGAACCGGCGTTATATCGAGCGGACCACCTGCCTGCTCGGTCGAGGCTCGCTTCAACGCGAGGGCCACGAACTCCTGCTGAAGCGTTTCGATGATTCTGAGGCTCTGCGAATCGTCCTGGTACTTCAGCAGGAGCTCAAGGCTTGGCGACGGGCATCCCGACGGTCGCCGCCTTAGCGCTCCGATGGCGTAGAGGAGCTCTCGAACCAGACGATCGAGTTCCTCGAAACGCATCCGGATCGCGTCTTCCCGCCTAGGGAGTGAGTAGCCCGACGTCGCGAGATGCTCCCTCAGCTCATTTTCGGAGAGGGCGAGCCCCCCCTTGTATCCTGCGCACTCCGCAAGAATCTCCAGGACTTCAGCTCCCCTGCACGAGAAACTAGCCACACCACTCCGATTCAAGCGCTACGCTGCCATCGATCAGAACTGCCCTTAGCGCCATTCAGAACCCCTCAGGGCAGTGTATCGCGCGTCCCGTGTGAGGGCGAGGAACGCAGATTCAGCACCGGATGTGACGGTCGGAGCGAGACGGCTCGCCGTGTTGGGTGACAGATCGGCTCTCCGACCAAGCGAAGTGAGGACAGATCGATTCTGTTCAACCCCTGGGAGGAAAGATCGGCTTGCGAAGCAAGGCCGAACAACTGCGACGACTCCCGTCAAGTCCGGTAACGGTCACACCCGCTCGTTGACCTGACGTTGACATGGCGATGTGAAATCAAGTGATATGAAGTGACGAACCGTGAACACGGCGATGCGGGTAAATCCCCGTCTTGTTTGTGGTTTCTAACTGATTCCGATGGGTTGTGTTCGGTCGCGAAAACCGGTGTTTTTTCACCTCATAACCCGAAGGTCGTCAGTTCAAATCTGGCCCCCGCAACTATTCAAAGGGCCTGCCTGTGCGGCGGGCCCTTTTTGCCTTGGGGCTCAGCTCCGACAGTGGGGCTCACGGCTCGGTCCA
>Ga0114931_10004794_pt1 | contig 16806 bp, 31 predicted proteins | sample 2SBtaG_FD_89579 | JGI IMG/M metagenome (GOLD analysis project Ga0114931, IMG submission 89579) | Deep subsurface microbial communities from Kolumbo volcano to uncover new lineages of life (NeLLi) - 2SBTROV14_V59a metaG | ecosystem: Environmental > Aquatic > Marine > Volcanic | place: Kolumbo...
ACCGAAGCCCATGGAATCTATGAGATCGGTGCATCCGGCGCGGACCTGGCCAACACGCGATACGGTCCCTTTGGGTCAGATATTACAGCGTATATCTGCACGGACCAAGGGAGCGCGGATCATTACACCCAGGCAAGACGAATTTATTTCGGCGCAGACCAGAAAGGCTCTTACCTCGCTGTCCGCCTGGTGGATAAAAATAATTTTATCGGGCACCGCATCTATGGAACAGTATCAGCTGGACGACGATTGACTAAAGTTGTCGGGGGTCCGGCCACGGATTTAATCACCTCGCAAGGCGTCGCCAACGAATGGATAAAGGTCGAAGCACAGGGTAATACACTCCGATTATATGAGGGGGGCACGGGGGCTTCACCATCCTGGACCCAAGTAGGCTCGGACCAAACAGTAACCGACTTTAACACCGAGACCTCACAGGGACTGATTGCAATGCTACCGACTAGTGCCGTTGATCCAGTATGGGATGATTTCGAGGCGGGGGCGCTGGGTGGATCAACAATCACCACGCGATCTCTATCTAGCAACCTGTTACTAACAGATGGATCAGACTCTTATCGTCAACTGTTGAAGCTGCTCAGCAACTCCTTGGCTTTAGCAGATACCCTTAGCATCATCAAGATAACAGTGGTCATCGAGAGGTTGCTTGTAGACGCTCTAAATGTTGAGGATGTCTTGGCTGTATATCGCAATTATTCAAAAGCGATCAGTAGCGCACTGAACTTACCCGATGAACTCAGCGCCTATCGTGAATTCTTCCGGGGCACGGCTGATGCGCTGGCAATAGTAGATGAACTGACTGCGCTGCTGCAAGGTCGGGTGCAGGAAATCAGTCTGCTGGATTCGCTGGCCATAACTGAGGGGATGCTAGCGGATAGGCAGTTTCTCAAATCGCTCTATGAGAACGTAGCGATATCTGACGAGCTGATCACGCTGCTGCAAGGTAAGATCAACAACGTCAATCTGCTAGACAATTTATCAGTAGTTGACAGCTTATTATCAGATAAGCAGTTTTTTAAACGGCTGCTGGAGAACGTAGCGATAACCGACGAGCTACTACATCAATCAGTGATATTTAAGCTGCTCACCAATAGTTTGAGCATCAGTGATGCTATGATTGCCGACATGACCCGGCAGCTACATATAATCGGGTTAACAGACGCACTCGATATCACTGATTCGGTGGCTACTACGTTAGTCCAGATCCTTGTTACTTGGGGCGTTATTAAAACAGACCTGAGGCGGGCAGCAATAGATATTGCACTGGCCAGAGAAGATATTGACACTGACTTATCCCGTGAGAATATTCTCACAGCACTCAAGAAATCAGGGCATTGACATGGAAAAGGTATTGATAGGAGATACAGTAAAATTCACCTGGATCAATTCTGGCGTGACTATGTCCCCGACGATGGAGGTATTCACAGGCTCGGAGACTGTTGTGAATACTGGTACATTCACAGATAGCGGTGCCGGACATTACTACTACGATTACACAGTATCGTCCGGCGGCTATTACCGATTGAAGGCGACAGGCACAGCTAGCAGTAAAACCTATGTGCGGGACAAGCTGGTCAAAGACGTGACAGGAGGCGTTAACTAATGGGTAGATATATACAGTGGGATGATGTCGTGAGCCGGTATAAAAAGTTCGGCGACATCGTTGACGATACCGACGCCGAGGCTAACTACATCAGCTACGCCGAAAATTATGTGGACGCAGGGCTGGGTAAAGCATTCACGCTTCCCTTTAGCAGCAACAACGCGACTGTCCGGGATCTGTGCATAGATACGGCCTTTGCCAAGACACAGATGTTCAAGGACGAGAAGAAGGCTGCTGCCATAATGACGCATGTCAACAGCTACATCGGCGCACTGGCTTCGGGCAGCATGGTCATGGTGGTAGGTAGCGGAACGACAGTGGCCATGACAGGTGAGCCGGTATATTCATCAACACAGGGCTACACTCCGATATTCGGCAAAGGTGATACGCTGGACTTCGTTGTTGACTCGTCCCAGCTGTACGACGAGGAGCAAGCCCGTGAGTAATAGCGTTCGCTTTGCCCCGCCTATGCGTACAGTCAGGAAACGCTACGCGGATGCCATGAAAGGTGTGACGAACTTTCCACAGCTGTATAGTAATATTTCTGTATGGCTGGACAGATGGAACAAGCAGAACTTCAAAACGCAAGGCGGAAAGGTCGGCGGGTGGAAGCCTTTTAAGTTAGGCGGTAGACCAACAAAAGGAGGCGGCATTGATAAATCGGCGAAGCTTCTCCAAGACACTGGACATCTTAGAGCGTCTTTTCTTCCGATTGCTACTAGCAGGGCTGGGGGTATTAGTTCTGATCTTTATTATGCTGAGGCTCATCAAGAAGGTATGGGGCCTCTGCCTCAACGCCGTATGGTACCCGAACCAGAAGAAGTGATAGACGATATTATGCAGATAGCTGACAAGCATGCGGACAAGCATCTAAGGAAATTGAAATGATTGATATCTACTCTATCACCAAAGCGCTGTATGACCAGATACGAACACACGATGAGGTTGTGCAGGATAGCTTCAATGTGACGCATAGTGAGTATGTGAACATGGATCCAGACCTGACTCCATGGGTAGGTATATATAAAGGCCCAGTGAGCTACGATCCAGGAAGCCTTGGTCGGCATTCGCAGAGCTGGGACGCAACCATTACCTTGCAAGTGGTGGTGCAGGCCAGCCACGGCGACAACTCACTGAAGTGCAGTGAGCGACTGTCTGATTATGAAAAAATAGTTTTGGACGCAATATGGAGTGACCCAACAATTGGGAACAATGTGGACATGATCGAGGCGCTCAATCTGGAATATGCGTACAACAACGAAGCTAGTGAATCTATGTATCACCAGCAGGCAATTATCACAATAACTGCGAGGACATCAACAGGATGAAAAACATGACAGTAGTAATATGGGACAGCGATGGAGAACTCGCTATCCCTAAATTCGGCATGGCTAAGAAGGGGCGCAGAATGATACTCCCCGCCAAAACAGCCCAATCATTCGTAGATAGAAAAATGGCTAAGTATCCGCCCAAGAAAAAGGAGACTGAATAATGTACGGTCAAGACTCAAACGTAGGTATCTGTTTTCAGAACTCCTACGGAACAGCGCAGACAAGCTCTATATATTTTCTGCCTCACCTGACAGACGGTGTCAAGCTGGAAATCCCTCCGTTACTAGATGAAGCAATGCGTGGCGTCTATGACGAAGGGGATTCCTACATAGGCCCGAAGAAAGCAGGTGGTGACTTTGAAACGAACGCACAGGCAATCGCCCTTGGTGTTGCGCTCAAAGCGTTGATGGGGAACCCTTCAACAGTGACATCGTTAGGTGTGTACACGCACACCTTCCAGCCTCGGACAGCAGACTTTGACCAAAAATGTGCGAACAACCCACTGACGTACTACCGCTATTTGCAGACCGGATCTGCTGAGCTGTTCTACGACCTGAACGCATCCACTCTGGAGATGACTATTGCCAAAGGCGAGCTGCTGAAGGCGAAGCTTGGGCTGGTAGGCGGCAGCTATTCTCAGATTGCAGATGTTGCCGCAGGGTATCCCGTGGGTAAAAAGTTCGCTTGGGATGTGACAAGTGTGTCTATTGGTGGTGCTGGCAAGGACGAGATGACGGAGATGACCATTGTCATAGACGATCAGCTTGAAGCCATGCACACGCTCAACGGCACGAAGTTCCCAGCTCGCATCCGTAGTACCGGTATGCGTACTGTCGCTATCAATGGAACGCTGAAGTTCGATAACCAAGATGAGTATCAGCAATATATTTCACAGAGCGAGCGTGAGCTGATTGCCAATTTCAAGGGCACAACTGAGATTCAGTCGGGTTACTACGAGGAGATCAAGATTCAAGCTCCTCTGCTGCGATACTCAGACATCCCAGTTGCTGCTGGCGGCGCAGGTGAGATAGAAGTATCTTTCTCAGCATCAGCCAAGTACAGCGTGGATAGTGCAACTGCATTGATGATAACTCTAACCAACACACAAGCCGCTTACTAAGGAGGCCGGACAATGTCCAACTTTACACCGACCGTTAAATACGAAACAGACTTCGATGATGACCACATCGTCATGGAGTTGTCCCGATTGAAGAGGAAGGGGATATTGAAAATATCCCCGTTTCTCGCTGGTGGGGTGCAGGATTATGGCACCATTAAGATGTCATTCGAAGATCAGGCCCAAATGGCGACAGTCATGGCTGAAATTCTACCCGAGCACATCAGAAACTTTGAAGGGTTGAAGGATGCGGACGGCAATTCTATAAATATCGACACAGTCATTGACGAGGCATATTTCCGGGATCTGGTTGGTGAGATAATGGGCGTATTGTTTCGAATAAGCAAGCCCTCCGAGAATGAAGTAAAAAACTCGGAGCGGAAGCCAGAAGATTCTTCGAAGTCGGACAATACCGCGACGACAGAACAATCTCCGGCTTCCGCTGTAGCGATTGGGTAGAGCTGTTCACTATGTGCTACGACGGGACGAGATTCATTGCATGGCCTGATGGCAAGAGTTTGCTTGAGCAGGAAGAGTGCTTGATTGTTTGTTTCCGTGTCATTAAGAACGAGCTATATGGGATGTTGAAAGATGTCAAATAAAGTAGAGCTGATCTTCACGGCGAAGGACTTGACCCATGGAGCCATGAAGGGTCTTACGAAGGGCTTCCGTGGTCTGAGCGGTAAGGTTGAGGGGTTATCAAACCAACTGTTCTCACTCAAGGGGTTGCTGGCTGGCGTGGGGATAGGCGCTGTGGCCAAGCAGTTCGTAGACGCTGCCAATACATCAGAGCAGCTTAAGACTCGACTGACTGTTCTGCTGGGTAGTGTGTCTGAAGGCAGTCGGTTATTCAAGGAGATGGGTGACTTCGCTTCCAAAGTACCGTTCAAATACGAAGACATTATGAACTCGGCAACCGTTCTTGCCGGGGTTTTGAAGGGTGGCACCAATGAGATCAAAGAATGGATGCCACTCATCGGCGACCTTGCAGCAACAACAGGGCTATCTATCCAGGAGACTACTGAGCAGGTACAACGCATGTTATCCGCTGGTGCAGCGTCAGCGGATAAGTTCCGTGAGCGTGGCGTATTGGCCATGATGGGCTTTCAGGCCGGGACCTCGTATTCCGTTGAGCAAACCAGGAAGATGATGGTGGAGGCGTGGAAGGATCCAATGTCTAAGTTCCGAGGCGCAACTAGCCTGCTAGCTACAACTTGGAGCGGTACGCTGTCCATGATCTCGGACAAGTGGTTCAAGCTCCGCAACATAGTCATGGACGCTGGGGTATTGGACTACATCAAAGGTCTAGCGCAGACAATCAATCAATACTTCGGTAGTGCGCTGGAAAACAACGCGGGTACGGCAAAGGTGTGGGCCAATGTAATTATCGACGGTATCCGCTGGGTGATGAAGGCGGTTGGTTTTGTGACAGACGCTTTCCGTGGGCTGGAGGTTGTGTGGGCAGGGCTTAAAACTTTATTTTCTGCTTTTGCGGTAAGCATTGTCGAAGGGCTGCTTAAAGTCGCCAACGGTATCCGTGAAGTTGCAAATGTGATTCCTTGGGTGGACATTGGTCCGTTCACGACGTTGGAAAATATTGTGAAGTCAACGGGCGACAGTGCCAAAGCAACGCGGGACGCGTTCGACAAGCTGATATTGGAACCTATGCCGTCAACAGTTATTGAAGGATTTGCTTCCGACGTCGAAGCTAATTTCGCCCGTATCCGGAAAGCATCTACGCTGGCGAAAGCGCAGGAGGTTGAAGATCAGGAGACAGTCAACACAGTGAAGGTGGAACTGCTTACTGAGAATGTAGCTGAGAGCTATGGCATTTTCGATGAGTCCTTATTGTCCCAACAGGAGCGACAACAACTGCACGATGCGCAAGAGTTAGCAAACCTAAAGAAAACGCATAAGAGCAAGGCAATCACAGATGCACAGTACATCAAACAAAAAGAAAAACTTGAGCAAGCGCATCTTAAGCGGATGGATAAATATAATGTCACGTACCTGAAGGGGTCCTTCGGATTCGGTGAAGCAATGCGGAAGCGGGAATACGTGTCTGCGCTAACCCATGCCGAGGGGATGCTCAGCATGGCTAAGGGGCTTGGTGGTAAGATGTTCAAGTTGTGGCAAGCTGTAGCTTTGGCCAAGTCAATCGTCAGCTTACCCGCGTCTATTATGAAGTCCTTTGAGAACGGTGGCGGGTATCCATTCGGGCTGATCCCTGCCGCACTGATGGCGGCGCGGGGGGCATTGGAGATAAAGAAAATCCGGGGAGCGTCATTACCACAGGCCCATGCCGGTCTGACCAACGTACCGCGAGACCAGACATACTTGCTTAAAGCGGGGGAGCGAGTGCTTGCGCCACAACAAAACAAAGACCTGACAGCCGCAATCAACGGGCAGGGCTTGGGCAGAGGTGGCGTGAGTGTAGACACCCTCAACTTCAACATCTCCGTTACCGGCCATGAGTTGACAACTATGGATAGCTCAGAATTACAAGATCTGATTGCTGATAAATTCATTCCTGCACTGGACGCATTATCGGATCAGGGCATACGGCAACAGGACTTCTCCAGAATGGAGCAGAGATAATGAGCTGGGCACTCTTTGTAGACAGCAGTAATTCGATCTCATTTGACCCTGAGTGGGATCTGACAGAGCCAGGAGAGAAGATAGAGTCACAGCATAGAGCCAAGAGCGGCAACCTGTATAGATACACTTGGGGATCCTTTGATGAGTTCACATTCTCCATGAAGTTTGTGAGTAGCAGTGACGCGGCTATTGTAAATAGCTGGTGGACGTCGAACACAGAGCTACTGTTCATGGACGAAGCCACAACACAGGTCTACAGTGTGCAGCTAATGAACAAGAAGAAACCAATCACGAAACGCATCATGCCATACGATGATCAGTTCCAAGGCAAGATAAAGCTGGGGACTTATTGATGGCCTATGACGTTACAAGCTGGTTCGTAGATCAGGCGAACTCCAAGATCAGTTCGCCGGTGCGCAAGTTCACCATCGGGTCTTCAGACTACTCCGACCGAGTGACTGCATGGCCAATGCTTAAGGTGGCGTGGGATCAAGTACGTGCATCCAAGCTGACCCTGACTTTAGCCAATGATGACGGCGTCATGAACTTCTTGCAGCAGGACAAAATCAACATGCGCCAGGACTGCGTTATTGGAGTGGGGTTCACGCATCCGACATCCGGCGCAGAGACTATAACATTGATAGCAGGGAAAGTAGAAAAGTTCACAATGTCCAAGGGCACCATGCGTCTGACTCTGGCAGACAAGTTCAAGGCATTCAATGAGCGCGTGGTCGGTACGTCTGACAACCCTGTGTCTTATACTGGCAGCAACTATCTAGTGTCGGACATCGCGTGGTGGCTGTGCACATCTTACGGGGGGCTAGACAGTACAAAGAGCACGGCTAATCCAGATATTGACTACGCCAACTTCTCAGACTGGGCGTCTGTGTTCTCTGGCGACTCAGTGTTCCTGAACGCACGGTTCACTGGCATGAAGGTGACAGAGGCTTTGCGCAAGATATCCCAGATAACTCGGTCAGCAATATTCCCTGAGAATGATCTGCTCCAATTTCACCGATTCAGCTTTATTAACTCTTATGCAAAAACATTGGACAATGACACTATCATTGATCTGTCAGTGGGGGTGGATGACAAGGATATTACCAACAGACAGTATATGGCGCTAGACTACGATGTCACTAGCCGCTATCACAAGAGCACTGTCGTAGCTGCTAGCTCTGCATCTGTTAATAGCTATGGTGTGCGAGAGGCATCTTTCGCGGATGCCTCCATGTGGTACGTTAACAGTCTATCCGCGATAAATTTCTGTGAGCGAGTCACGACAACACAGGATGAGCCATATTCCAAGATAAAGGTTCGTGCCCCGCTAGTCGGTATGCTACGTCAGATAGGGGAGATGGTATATGTTACAGATGATCAGGTGGGCATCAGCAATGCTGTGTACCGGATAATGAATAGGACATTCAACATGAACACGGGGGAGGTGTCCTTTGGCGCAGACCCCTCGCAGCTGTTGAATGCTTTTAGACTGGATTATAGCGCATTGGATGGTTCTGATGTGCTCTCATAGGGAGAAAAGGCAATGCCAATACTACGAATGATTCAATGCTCTATCTGCGATGAGCAGGCCACGGAGCCACAACCTAATGCCGGGTGGAAAGGCTGGGGGCAGTTGTTTGGGGTGGTGCTGGATGATGACGAGAGCCCTTGCCTTTGCCCCAAGCACTTAGCGATGGTGGCAGATTATATAGATGAGGTGAAGCATGGCATGGACTAATTTAACATTCTCATTCGGGGCTGTACTCACCAGCGCCCAAATGACGCAGCTGGATGATAATTTTGACGCCATCATGGCCAAGGCATCGGGAGCCCCGCAATTAGCCGCGAGCTATGTGACTACAAGCATGATTGCCACCAATGCAGTCACCGCTGCTGAAATTGCTGCTAATGCAATTACCACTACCAAGATCGCCACCGATGCAATTACCACAGCTAAGATTATCAATGGCCAGATTACCGATGTTAAAATGGCCCCTAACGCTGTCACCAATCCAACACTCGTCGCGGATGTAGTTACCGCAGATAAGATCGCCACCGATGCAGTCACCGCTGCTGAAATTGCTGCTAATGCTGTGCATCGAAGTGAAATCTATACGGTTAGTGGGTCCGTATCTACAACTAACACGCTTCCTCAGCTACTCGCCCTCCCCGGTGGTGCAGAGGGATTCTATCCAATACTGAAGTCATCTAGTGCTACGGGTGTCGCCTATTGGGGGAGCTCTTCTGGAGTAGCTGCTAAGGTTCAAGGCACAGTGTACGCTGCTAATATATATCTCTATGTGAATGCTTCTATTAACACGGCCTACGCGTATCAGGAATATCTAGCAGCGTCACCGCCGTATGATCTTGGAGATGGGGAAGCCCCATTTTTCATCTTCGCCAACATGGATTCCCAAGGGAACGTTGTGAGCCTTTATGCGGCGGACACTCCGCCATGGGTGTACAACGGACCAACAAAAGTCACTGCGGATCGATACGGTAAGGATGGCAAGCAGTACATCAAGCGCAAGATCTTCACGCCGACCCCACCGATCCCGGCCAATGCAACCGTGGCGCAGAAGGTCGCGCATAAGAGGGCTGTGTTGGAAGCGCGACGTAGTGCCACCATCGAAGAAGTCGAACTTACTCCGCTGATGAAAAATGCGGACATGGACTTGATCCCGCACCCATTCGAGAACAAGGCTGGAGTCACACCGGTCCTCCTCGATCCCATGTCTCCTACGATCATCGATCTGATGGATCTGTATGATAATGGAGAGGGGGAAGACATCAATGGGTTGTTGCATGACGGTTACATCAACATCGGCAACACGCCATTGCCACGCAAAGGTCCTGCTGGGCTAATGATAGTAGACGCTAACTGGAGACTGACATGAGTAGACAAGTATGGAAAGGGATTGTGATTGCGGGGCTGTTCCTGCTGATAAGCAGCTTGACGATATTCATCATCGGAGCATTATCAGGCAAGGTGCAAGCTGCAGAGATGCCTTATACGTTTATTGGATTGCAGCATGAGGTCAATGAGGTGTTCTGCACACCTCACAAGAGCGCTGCGAGGAACACTGGGTTGGTGGCTAATTTAGGTGTCGGGCAGACTATCCTGAAGACAGAGCTTAACGAAGTCGACTGGGTGTTCACTCATCACTCCTGCGCCTTTGAAGAAGATGCCGCCAGCTTCAATGCCATCGGCATTATGTGGAAGTGGCGCCCGGGAGGAAGATGATATGATCGCAATTAGCGCGGGGCACCACAACCTGGCCAAGGGTGCGTATTACGGAGATTTCAACGAGCACGACGAAGCGGTAGTCTGGGCGCAGATGCTCGTTAACTTCCTCGGAGACGACGGCCTGCTTGTTCCTTTCGGTTTTCTCAAGAACAAGGTCTCCTACATAAACAACGACCGGAGTATCGTGCTCGCTGTGGAAATTCATTTTAACAGTGCTCCGGGGCATGTAGGTAGAGGCAGCGAGACACTGTGCTACCCGAGCAGTTCCAAGGGAAGGCATGCTGCCAACACAGTACAGGACGCATTGGGCAGGATCTTCCAGCCAAGCCGTGGAGTGAAGGAAGGGTATTACAGAATGGACCCCGCCCGTGGACCAGACTTCTTTCTGGCGCGTACCAGATGTACAGCACTGATCATCGAACCTGAGTTCGTTCATCACGAAATAGCAATCAAGAAAAACCGAGAAGTAGCATGTCAAGCATTGACTGGAGCATTGCTTGAAGCGGCATCGCAACTATAGAGGAGTATTGTAATGGCACCATTTAGATCGGATGAGGCGCACACGCCAGAGAAGATGTGGAACACTACCCGCATCCTAGAGACATTGATAGGTGCAGCAGTCACTGTTTTGATTACCACGTCAACCACAGTAGCGGTGATCAGTGAGCGGTTGGATGGTAAGGTGCAGCTGCTAAACAACCAGATAAGAAATAACCAGCAAAACATCCATGACAGAGACGTAGCTATAGACGCACGGCTTGTTGAGATCGGTGCCCGGATGGATAAGTTCTACGATGACTTCTACAGGCCGAAGAATGGACAGTAAATATAGATCAAGGAAATTCGCGTTAGCAGTATTCTTTACGCTGGCCGGGACTGCTGCTCTTTTCCTTGACAAGCTAACTGGCGGTGAGTATGTAACGCTGACGCTATCGATTTTGAGTGCATATGGGCTTGCTAATGTTATGGAGGCAAAGCAATGAGCAAATATCTCATACTTATTGCTCTGCTGGGAGTTTCAGGCTGGGCTATAAAACACTCTTTCGAGATGGAAGCAGAACGGGATATGGCCATAGAATCATTCACTATCTATTCGAAGAATACGCAGCAAGAAGCTATCAAGGCAAACAAGGCTCTTGCAAAGCTAGGCGCAGGATTCCAGGCAGCAAGAGATATCGAGGCAACAGAAATGGAGGTATTCGCCCGTCATGATCTACCAAAGCTACTCGAAGAAAAGCCTAGGCTTATTGTTCCTCGGATTAATCGGGCTTATCACAGGCTGTTCAACTCCATTGAAGCAACCACTCGTAGACCTGCCACAATCAGCACAGCCGCCGCGCCCTGACTCAATTCACCTGATTGATCCTGAATGGTCAGAGATTAATGGCTATCTATGTATGGCGGCTGACCGTATACAGTATGATGCAGCTAATTGGCTAGCGGTCAGGAAGTATGTCTCCCAGTGCGAACTGCGGATGGACTATGACGATCAGCTGCGCCAATGAACTGGTCAACTTCCCATACTGTGTCTGCTGCCATATTCAGCACACTCTTGTAATGTAAGTCACCTAGCTGTGCGTAAGCCATCAGCGCATTCTCTTAAACCTTCTCGTCTTTCATGATTCTATTTGCCTCTATATTAAAAATTATTTTTCTCGCAACAATCACGAATGAAAAGGAAACGATCTTCTTTATCCGTTATAGGTTTCTTCCTGACTACAGGAACATGGGGAAGGTCTTTATTGGACTCATATTTATTATAACAATCCCCACATCTATACTTATCTTTATGTAGTGTTACTTGTTCGATCGCGCCGCATTTATCGCATGTTCCCATAGCCCATTCAAGATCAATATTATGATGCTCTATTGACTTATATAGATCAGATGCCCTGGTTTTCTTACTCAGGCATAAATCACAGCAATAATAATATCCATTATTGATGGTAGGAATTTTATTGGTTTCATCTTTTGATAATTCTTTTTTGCAATGAATACAGATTATTGGTTTCATTTATCCTTCGCACTCCTGGCTATCATTAAAAGTAGATCTCTAAATTCTGGCGGTGTATGTATTCTTGCGGGGCTGTCTTTTCCGCCACCCCTGAACGCCAATAATCCTGCCTTGCGGCACTTCTCGCGTAGGCGTCAATAATCGTTAGCAGGTCTTCGATACATGCACCAATTGTTTCATATACTTCATTAGTGCAATCCTTCTCATCAATACGCTTTAATGCTCCGATCACATCCTCAATAAATCCCATATCTTTCTCGTCAATTACTTTCATGTCTTTCATCTTGGCACTCCATCATCATCAAACCAGTCAGTCGTCTCACCTTGTGAACGCCTTTTGCTCACAAACCTGTCCCACAGTGTTACTCCGTTAAAGGGATAGGCGCATATCTCTTGTGTTAGATAGTCATGCAATATCTGAAGTCTTGCTCCACGCTGCCCACAACATTTTTGAAGATCGCTTATTAGACTTTTTATATCGTCAGTTTTATTCATTTCTTCGATCATATCTATCCTCCAAAATTACGCCTAACAAGTGCATCAAGGCGACAACAAAAAGCGTTGCGCCTTATGCTGGTTGTTAGGCCCATTGGCGCAGCATCAGTGCTGCCCGAAGTTGCCACCCTAAATACTCGGTGTAGGCGGGCGGTATCGCCTGGGCCATTTCGTTTCTATTCATCCAGTCAATCTCCATCACTTTTCGCGCATAATCCACGCCGGAGAAGTTGCCAACCACATGGATAAACTCGCCCTCTTTTGGCGGTCGCCCCATCTTCGCTTGTGGCGCAGTGTGTTCCGGGTGTTCCGGCACAGTTACCGAAAAGCTCGTTTCAAACAGCCTGTGCCGGTATGTGCGCAGCCCGAACATTGATCCGCACAGTTCCACCGGGTTTATAAGCGGCGATCCCGGCACGTTCTCAATTATCCACGGGATGCCTAGCCCTTTTAGTGCTGCGCGGGTCGGCGGTATCAGCTCCGGGTGTTTGTTGCTCTGTATCTTTCTGGTTTCGCTGTAGGCTTGGCACGGCGGACTTGCGTGTATCGCGTCAAATTCGTGGCCATGCTGCCGCAAGAACTCCAACGCATCGCCCTGGTGGAACTCAAACGGGTAGTTTTTCTGGTGGCAAATATCAACGCCAACCACATCGAATCCGGCCTTTCGGTAGCCCATCGCCGCACCGCCCGCGCAACAGTACAGATCGAGCAAGCGTGGCCTAACAAGGGTGTCAACTCGGACATTCATTTCGTTCGCTGCGCTCTCTTCATTCATTGCCGGTTACACCTGCCGTTATGTTTCACCAAAATCCAGAAATCGCCTATCCCATAATTCGGAATGCTTCTCAACAAACATGTTTCCGTTCATGTCCGTGTATGCAACATTTCCGGTTGTTTGGTTTAGATCAAGCGGCACGAATTTGGCGCAAGTCGCGCCTTGACAGTCATACGTTACAGCCACCCTCAATTCAGTATCCAGCGGAATAGTCTTTAAGTACTCAATCAATTCTTTTACTGTTGTAGCCATAATTAATCCTCGAAACATAACAAGGCAATTTAACTCGGACGGCGCAAAAAGCGTTGCGCCGGTTAACATTAATCGTTATATTCAAATCAGCCCTTTCTCACCCGCCAACCATTCAGAAATAAATATGGTTTCCGGCGAATCTTCCTCGCCGGAATAATCACTAATCTGTGAGCGCGGTATCCAACACTCTGTTTTCCCATCAAATACCAGCAGGGCCTTTGGTGTCCTGGCCCTTACTTCTACAGCTATCTCGATGTCACTCATATCAATCTCCTTGGAATCATCGGCTTTTGTTGAAAATGGCGGCGCATATTACTAAACCGCACCACTCTAATACACTCCAGTAGCTCTGCAATTATGGAAGCCACAAGCATCGGTTACGCGAATGCCCTTGCCGCCTCGAAAGATTGCAATCCATCGGCGATGTCCATAAATATCTACATCAAGCCACGGGATAAGAAGCCTCCCAAAAGAACTGGTGGGGTCGTGTATTTTATCCATTGGTAGATTCATATTTGGTCTCATTTCATTTCCCCCGGAATAACAAGGCTTGAAAACTTGTCCCATTGTTCTTGGATTGTGTTCACGGTCGTCAGTCCGCCACTCGCCGCCAGCCAGCTGGGGTATATTCGCGCTGACGGCGAATCTCATATGTGCCGGGTGATACCGTGATGGGTGCGTGCGTGTGGTATGAACGCATATGCCGAATGGCCTTGCTGATCGCCGACTGCACTACCAAATAGGCAACGAGTTCATTCTGGGCATCCTGATAGTATTCCACGCCCTCGGCATCGACGACATGATGGTGTCCTGTCTCGCTATGCGCCACTACATAGACGCCCTCTGACGCCTCTTGTTTGATTGCCCCCGCAGGTACGCCGTCGATCCTGCGGATGAGAATGTCGCCTTGAGCGGCTTGGTTTTTAAATGTATTCATGTCCTGAGCTCCGGTTGATATTGATCTGTATCTAGTCCATAGGACCATGCGTTTGCTGCTCTCGCAGTTTGCATTTCTGGCGGGACGGGGATGACAAATGTTCGCCCCGTCCCACATATTACCCGTAAGAATCTTTCCCGTCCTGAGTCGGGGAGGTCTACCTCGTACAGCTCGCCAATCTGCTGATCCCGGTCAGCATCTATGAGTGTCGCCTTAAGCTCGTCCAGAACAGTATCCCAGCCGATCATGTCGAACCCCGCGCGGCGCTGTTCCACGTTTGGCCACGCCAATAATTCTTTCGCGGTCGGTGGCGCCGTGAACCATTCTCCGGGGAGTCGTGTCCCGTGCCAAGCGTAAACAGAAAATCCATCGCGGTATTTAATAGCTGGCCCTGTCTCGCAATGCAATAATCCGTTCTCGTCAAAATGGAGTTCGGAATGTCGCTGCTGGAAAATTACGACATTTTGATACGGTGCCCACCGTCCGCAGCATTCCGCGAGCTCCATCAGATCGGCAAGGCGATCGGTACATTCAAGCTGGCAGACTTGGCAGAAAAAATCATAAAATGCTAACCAGTCCGCCTCGTGTGATCCGAGCACCTGCTCCCACACCTGCTTTCTTACCTGGTCGCCCACCTGCCCCCCCACCTGCTCCCACACCTGGTTCCGTACCTGGTCCCACACCTGGTCCCCCACCTGGTCCAGCACCTGGTCGCCCACCTGGTCCCACACCTGGTTCCACACCTGGTCCCCCACCTGGTTCCGCACCTGGTCCCACACCTGGTCCCCCACCTGCTCCCACACCTGGTCCCGCACCTGGTCCCGCACCTGGTCCCACACCTGGTCCCCCACCTGGTCCCACACCTGGTCCCGCACCTGGTCCCGCACCTGGTTTCCCACCTGGTCTCCCACCTGTCCCCAGACCTGGTTGCGCACCGGTCTCCGCACCTGGTCCCACACCTGCTTCTTTACCTGGTTCTCCACCTGCCCCCGCACCTGCTCCCGCACCTGCTCTCGCGCCTGCTCCTGGCAATCAGGTGTAGGGCCGATCTCCTTAATCTGCTTAATATAGATTGCTGCGATTGCCGCCGACACCGGGGAATCGAAATAGAAAAAATAACGAGGCGGAGGCAGCCCAGCAGATTCATACACCTTGATTGCCGCAGCCTTGGCGCGCTCAAAATCAAGCGGCTCACATGACAGGCCAATATCAATCCATTTTTTGCGATACACCGGAAATTGCGCGATTTGCTCCGGGGTAAGTTCAGTGATTTTCATTTTTAATCCCTCCTGTTCTCGACGTCCGCATGTTCGTCTTCCTCATCCCTCGGCATCAGCAGCGCGAAAAAGACGCAGGATACGAGTGCAAGAGTAAAGATCAAGCCGATTGCTGCAAAAATTGAAAGTACAATATCCATTATTCATCCTCGGGCGCTTCCAGCGCCAACAGGTCGCCGATCCGTTGATCAATTCTATTGAGCTCCGCTTCAGTGCCGGCTTGGATTCTCTTCTTCTGTTCCCGGAGTCTTTCAATCTGTTGCAACACTACATCTGGCCCGTCCAGTCGCGGGAAGTCCACGTCAACGTACTCAGATACCCTGACGTATTCCTGATGTCCCTCAGACACATCTGTTGAGACGATTTCAAAATCGTATTCTATGTTTTTAAATAATGCGAGTTTCATCGTTTGTCTCCTGTGATTATTTTGTTCATAGTCCTAATCTCCTCTGGTTTTAGATCGGCGGTATTGCCTCTATAGCCTGTTAAAACCCCGCCGCGGCATCTGCCCGAATGTCATCAGTGACAGCAACATTGTTGCGGACCGCGATTGTCCTGTGGTCACCTTCAGTCAGCGGGTTGCCATCCTCATCAACAATGACGGAGTTTTCCACGCCGCTTTCGACAATCCCATACACCTCACTGTCAAATTTGTAGCCAGTGCCGTAGTCAGTGCCATCCAGACTAAACCAATACGTAGTCTGTTCATCCTGCCAATTCTGATCTGCGTTGAGATATAGAGTTTCTACGTTCATTGTCCTGATCTCCTCTGGTTTTAGATCGGTAGTATTGCCTCTCTATGGTTATAATATATACCCAGCGGGTTTAAATGTCAAGGGTTAATCCCATCGCGCGACCTAAGCGGGTTTCAAGATTTTCCCTACTCTCGCTATTGACTAGGCATTTTCTCCTCTCTACGGGCTTCCTGCGCCGCCTGATGAATCCTGCTTTGCCTGGGTTTTGAGAATTTTATCAATATGCTCTCCCCTTGCGCCAATATCCTAGGATGATGTTCATGCAGCCAGCACAACAGCTCCATCAGACGCACAGCAGCATTATCAGGCCGCCGCTCGCCTCGCTCCCATTTTGTCCAGGTCTGCCGGTGGACGCCCATGATATGGGCCATCTCCTTAATTGAGAGG
>Ga0114931_10004795_pt1 | contig 16804 bp, 29 predicted proteins | sample 2SBtaG_FD_89579 | JGI IMG/M metagenome (GOLD analysis project Ga0114931, IMG submission 89579) | Deep subsurface microbial communities from Kolumbo volcano to uncover new lineages of life (NeLLi) - 2SBTROV14_V59a metaG | ecosystem: Environmental > Aquatic > Marine > Volcanic | place: Kolumbo...
ATGGCCAAGGAGAAGTTCGAGCGCACCAAGCCCCACGTGAACATCGGCACGATTGGTCACGTGGACCACGGCAAGACCACGCTGACGGCTGCCATCACGAAGGTGTTGGCGGAGTAGGGCGGGGCGAAGTTCCAGGCCTACGAGGACATCGACAAGGCGCCGGAGGAGAAGGCTCGGGGCATCACGATCAACACGGCGCACGTCGAGTACGAGACGGCGAACCGTCACTACGCGCACGTCGACTGCCCGGGACACGCGGACTACATCAAGAACATGATCACCGGCGCGGCGCAGATGGATGGCGCGATCCTGGTGGTGAGTGCGGCGGACGGCCCGATGCCGCAGACGCGCGAGCACGTGCTGCTGGCCCGTCAGGTGCAGGTTCCGTACATCGTGGTCTATCTGAACAAGGTGGACATGCTCGATGACGAGGAGCTGCTCGAGTTGGTCGAGATGGAGGTCCGGGAGCTTCTGTCGGAGTACGAGTTCCCGGGCGACGACATCCCGGTGATCCGGGGTTCGGCGCTGAAGGCGCTGGAGGGCGACCAGTCGGAGATCGGCGAGCCGTCGATCGTCAAGCTGATGGAAGCGGTGGACGAGTACATTCCGACGCCGGAGCGGGACATCGACAAGCCGTTCCTGATGCCGGTGGAGGACGTGTTCACGATCTCGGGTCGTGGGACGGTGGCGACGGGTCGCGTGGAGAGCGGCGTGATCAAGGTCGGCGAGCCGGTGGAGATCGTGGGCATCCGGGACACGCAGACGACGACGGTGACGGGCGTGGAGATGTTCCGGAAGCTGCTGGACCAGGGGCAGGCCGGGGACAACATCGGAGCGCTGCTCCGTGGCATCAAGCGCGACCAGGTGGAGCGCGGTCAGGTGCTGGCGACGCCGAAGAGCATCACGCCGCACACGAAGTTCGAGTCGGAGGTGTACGTCCTGAAGAAGGAGGAGGGCGGTCGTCACAAGCCGTTCTTCGCGGGGTACCGCCCGCAGTTCTACTTCCGTACGACCGACGTGACGGGCTCGATCCAGCTGCCCGAGGGCGTCGAGATGGTGATGCCGGGTGACAACGTGAACATGGCGGTGGAGCTGATCCAGCCCATCGCGATGCAGGAGGGGCTGCGGTTCGCCATCCGCGAGGGTGGTCGCACCGTCGGCGCCGGCGTCGTCGCCAAGGTCATCGAGTAAGGAACCCCTGCGAAAACGCACACCTGAAGGAACAGCCATGGCTTCCGGGAACAAGATTCGCATTCGGCTCAAGGCCTACGATCACAAGCTGCTCGACAAGAGTGCGCGGGAGATCGTCGAGACCGCGAAGCGGACGGGTGTCGAGATCCGCGGGCCCTTCCCGCTGCCGACCCGGATCACGCGCTGGACCGTTCTCCGTGGGCCGCACATCGACAAGAAGTCCCGCGAGCAGTTCGAGCGGCGCACCCACCACCGGCTCCTCGACATCATCGAGCCGACGCAGCAGACGGTCGACGCCCTCATGAAGCTCGACCTCTCCTCGGGTGTCCACGTCGAGATCAAGCTCACCTGAGCGCGTCTCCATCCTTTCGCCCCCGGCGTGCGTCGGGGGTGACTCACTGAACGGGTTTCCCCCCATGCCGACCATCGACGTCTACAACATCAACCGCGAGAAGGTCTCCGAGATCGCGCTGGACGACACCGTCTTCGGCGCCGACGTCAAGGAGCACCTGCTGTACGCGGTCGTGCGCTACCAGATGGCGAAGAAGCGCCAGGGCACGCACAAGGTCAAGACCCGCTCCGAGGTCTCCGGCGGCGGCCGCAAGCCGTGGCGCCAGAAGGGGACCGGCCGGGCCCGTCAGGGCTCCATCCGCTCGCCGATCTGGCGCGGTGGCGGTGTCGTGTTCGGTCCCACCCCGCGGGATCACTCCTTCAAGCTCAACAAGAAGGTCCGCGCCGCGGCCCTCCGTTCCGCCCTGTCGCGCCGCGTGGCCGAGGGAGCCATCGTCGTCCTCGACAAGTTCGAGATCGACGTGCCCCGCACGCGCACGGTCGCCGACTTCATGAAGCGCTTCGACCTGTCCGACGCGCTGTTCGTGATTCCCGAGCGGGACGAGCGGTTCACCAAGTCCGCGCGGAACATCCCCACGGTGACGGTCCTGCCGACCGAGGGGCTCAACGTCTACGACGTGCTGCAGCGGCGCAACCTGGTCCTCACCAAGGGCGCGCTCGAAGCCGTCACCCAGCGGCTCGCGAGGTAGGTCATGAAGCTCTCCGACACCCTCGTCCGTCCGCTCGTCACCGAGAAGACCACCACCTACCTGGGCACCGAGAACACCTACGCCTTCGAGGTCGGGATCTCGGCCAACAAGCACCAGATTGCCGAGGCCGTCGAGGCACTGTACGGCGTGAAGGTTGCCGGGGTGCGCACGGTGGTGGTGCGCGGGAAGACCAAGCGCTTCGGCCGGCACGCCGGCAAGAAGTCGAACTGGAAGAAGGCGTACGTCAAGCTCGCACCGGGCGAGGCGATCAACCTCTACGAGGCGCCTTCGGCGTAGGAGACACCCATGGGCGTCAAGAAGTTCCAGCCAACCTCCGCCGGACGACGGTTCATGACCGTGTCCGACTTCGCGGAGATCACCCGGTCGGGTCCCGAGCGCAGCCTCGTGGCGCCGATGAAGGGCAAGGGTGGCCGCAACAACCGTGGACGCATCACCGTGCGTCGCCGCGGGGGGGGGCACAAGCGCCGCTACCGCATCATCGACTTCCGGCGCGACAAGGACGGCGTGCCCGGGAAGGTGGCGGCCATCGAGTACGACCCCAACCGGTCCGCTCGCATCGCCATCATCCACTACGTCGACGGCGAGAAGCGCTACATCCTGCACCCGGTGGGCCTGAAGGTCGGGGACGAGGTGGTCACCTCCGACACCGCCGACATCCAGCCGGGCAACAGCATGCGCCTCGAGGCCATCCCCCTCGGCACGTGGGTCCACAACGTGGAGCTCACCCCCGGCCGTGGTGGCCAGCTCTGCCGCTCCGCCGGCACCTACGCCCAGGTCATGGCCAAGGAGGGCGCCTACGTCCTGCTTCGACTCCCCTCGGGCGAGCTGCGCCAGGTGCTCGGCCGCAACCGGGCGACCATCGGCCAGGTCGGCAATCCGGAGCACGAGAACACTTCGATCGGCAAGGCCGGTCGCAACCGGTGGCTCGGCCACCGTCCCAAGGTTCGCGGAACCGCGATGAACCCGGTCGACCACCCTCACGGTGGCGGCGAGGGTCGCGCGAAGGGTCGCCACCCGGTGACCCCGTGGGGCAAGCCCACGAAGGGCTATCGCACCCGCGACAAGAACAAGCCGTCCTCCAAGTTCATCGTCAAGCGCCGCAAGTAGCGAAGGTTCACCATGTCGCGTTCGATCAAGAAGGGCCCGTTCGTAGACGGCCACCTGCGCCGGAAGGTCCAGACGGCCCGCGAAGCGGGAAGCAATCGGGTCATCAAGACCTGGAGCCGTCGCTCGACGATCATCCCCGAGATGATCGGCCTCACCTTTGCGGTGCACAACGGCAAGCAGTTCGTGCCGGTGTACGTCACCGAGCAGATGATCGGCCACAAGCTCGGCGAGTTCGCCCCGACCCGGACCTTCCGTGGTCACGCGGCGGACCGCAAGGGCAAGGTCCGGTAGGGAGTTTCCGATGAATAGCCGAGCCGTTCTCCGCCACGCGCGGGTCTCTCCCCGAAAGGCCCGACTGGTCGCCGACCTCGTCCGCGGCCGCGACGTCGCCGAGGCGCTGGAGGTTCTCCAGTTCACCCCGAAGAAGTCCGCGCCCATGTTCAAGAAGCTCTTCGAGTCGGCCGTGGCCAACGCCGAGCAGCATGCCGAGAACACGGGCGAGGATCTCGACGTCGACGAACTGTTCGTGCACACCGTGCTGGTGGATGCGGGCCCGACCTTGCGACGGTTCCGGCCCCGCGCTCACGGCCGGGCCACGAAGGTCATCAAGAAGACCAGCCACATCACCGTCGTCCTGCAGACGCGGTAGGGAGTCCAGATGGGACAGAAGATTCACCCCAACGGATTCCGGGTCGGCATCACGCAGCCCTGGGAATCCAACTGGTACGCGGACAAGGACTACCGCCGCTATCTGGAAGAGGACCTCAAGATCCGGGCGCACATCAAGGACAAGCTCCAGAGTGCCGGGATCGCCCGCATCCTCATCGAGCGTGCGGCGAACAAGGCCAAGGTCTTCGTCCATGCCGCCAAGCCGGGGATCATCCTCGGTAAGCGTGCCACGGGTCTCGACGCCCTGCGTAACGAGCTCCAGCAGCTCACCTCGACCGACGTGTTCCTCAACATCATCGAGGTGCGCAAGGTCGAGACCGAGGCGATCCTGGTGGCCGAGAACATCGGCGCACAGCTGGTCAAGCGCGTGAGCTTCCGCCGCGCCATGAAGAAGGCCATCACCCAGGCCCGGCGCTCTGGCGCCAAGGGCATCAAGGTGATGTGCTCGGGCCGTCTGGGTGGTTCCGAGATGTCGCGTACGGAGTGGTACCGCGAGGGCCGCGTGCCCCTGCATACCCTGCGCGCCGAAGTCGATTACGGTTTTGCCGAGGCCAAGACCACCTACGGGGTGATCGGGGTCAAGGTGTGGATCTTCAAGGGCGAGATCCTGCCGGGTGAGGAGGCCAACGTCTCCCATCGTCCGGCCTGAATTTCGCAGGAGTAACGAGTCATGCTTGCGCCGAAGCGAGTTCGACATCGCAAGGTCCAGAAGGGCCGCATCCGGGGCTTCGCCTACCGGGGCTCCGAGGTGTCCTTCGGGGACTACGGGCTTCAGGCGACCACCCGTGGTCGCGTGACCGCGCGCCAGATCGAGGCCGCGCGAATCGCGATGACCCGCCACGTCAAGCGCGGCGGGAAGGTGTGGATCCGCGTGTTCCCCTCCAAGCCGGTGTCCAAGAAGCCCGCCGAAACCCGAATGGGCAAGGGCAAGGGCGGTCCCGAGATGTGGGTCGCCCGCGTCAAGCCCGGCCGGATCATGTACGAGCTGGATGGCGTCCCCGAGGACGTGGCGCGCGAGGCCTTCCGCCTGGCCGGCCACAAGCTCCCGGTGGGCACGCGGTTCGTCAAGCGCGACGGGGAGGTGCTCTGATGGCCGGCGTCCAGATGAAGGAGCTGTCCGACGAGCAGCTCGCGCACGAGGTGCTGCAGGCCGAGCGTCAGCTCGCGTCCCTTCAGTTCCAGCACGCGATGAGCGCGCTCGAGAACACCGCCCAGCTCGGGCGTGTGCGCAAGAGCATCGCCCGCCTCGAGACCGAGGCGCGCAAGCGCGAGCTGGAGCAGGGGCTGGCGAAGGACAGCCTCGTGCAGCAGCACGCCAAGACCATCGCCGAGGGCGAGGGCGCGCAGGTGGGGCAGGTCGATGCCTCGGGAGGATTCCTCTCCGGCATCGTTGACAAGCTCACGGGCAAGAACTAAGAGGCGTCCGCGGCCCGGCGTACACCGTCGGGCCTCGTTCTTTCAGGGCACGCCGGGGTGACGCCCGGTGTTGCTGGCACGATTCCAGGCGGATGAGCGTCCCGCAACGCGGGAGACCTCGTCGAGCCACGTCGAACCCCTTCGATTTCCGTTTCCCAGCCCCTAGGCCGCCGTCCGCGCGCAACCGTGCGCGGGGCCATCCACCGAGGCCCAGATGAGTGACGAGCAGAAGACCACTGGCCGCCGTGTCCTGACCGGCGTCGTCGTGTCCGACAAGATGGACAAGACGGTGACCGTGCAGGTGACCCGCCTCGTCAAGAATCGCCGGTACCACAAGTACACGCGCAAGCAGAAGAACTTCAAGGCGCACGACGAGCAGAACGAGTGCCGCATCAACGACACCGTCGTCATCCAGGAGAGTCGTCCGCTCTCCAAGAGCAAGCGGTGGACGGTGATCGAGCGCCGCCCCGGCAACACCATCGAGTAACGACCCGCGTGCCGCCTTCCCGTCTGGGAGGCGTCGCAGGAGGACCCCCTCATGATCCAGATGGAGACCGTGCTCGACGTCGCCGACAACTCGGGCGCCAAGAAGGTCAAGTGCGTCAAGGTGCTCGGCGGTTCCAAGCGGAAGTACGCCAGCGTGGGTGACATCATCGTGGTGTCCGTCAAGGTCGCCACGCCCAACGGCAAGGTGAAGAAGGGCCAGCTGACGCGGGCGGTCATCGTCCGTACCGCCAAGGAGATCCGTCGAACCGACGGCTCCTACATTCGCTTCGACAACAACAGCGCCGTGCTCCTCGACAAGGAGAACGAGCCCGTGGGCAGCCGTATCTTCGGCCCCGTCGCCCGCGAGCTTCGCGCCAAGAAGTTCATGAAGATCGTCTCCCTCGCGCCGGAAGTCCTGTAGCGAGCGGGGAGGGGAGAACGATGGCCAAGCCGAAGTTCAAGATCAAGAAGGACGACACCGTCAAGGTGATCGCCGGTAAGAGCAAGGGCCACGTGGGCCGTGTGGTGCGCGTCTACCGCGACGAAATCGACCGCAAGCAGCGGGTCGTCGTCGAGGGCGCGAACCAGGTCAAGCGCCACGTCAAGCCCACCGGTGACCGCCCGGGTGGCATCGTGACCAAGGAAGCGGCGCTCCACGTCTCCAACGTGGTGCTGTGGAACGCCGACGAGAACCGCCGGGTGAAGGTCGGGTACAAGGTCGAGGACGGCAAGAAGATCCGTATCGACCGCAAGACCGGCGCTTCGCTGGACAACGCGTGAGGACCGCCATGGAAGACTACACTCCACGGCTGCGGACTCGGTACGCCGAGGTCAAGGGCCAGCTTCGCGAGGCGTTCCAGTACGAGAACGTCATGCAGATCCCTCGCCTGGAGAAGATCGTCCTGAACGTGTCCATGAAGGACGCGATCCAGAACGTGAAGCTCCTCGAGGAGGCGGCCGACCACCTCACGCTCATCGCGGGGCAGAAGGCGGTCATCTCGCGGGCCCGCAAGTCGATCGCGAACTTCAAGCTGCGCGAGGGCATGCCCATCGGCGCCCGCGTCACCCTTCGGGGCGAGCGCATGTGGGAGTTCCTCGACCGGCTGATCACGGTCGCAATCCCGCGAATCCGCGACTTCCGGGGCGTCAGCCCGAAGGCCTTCGACGGGCGTGGCAACTTCGCCCTGGGGCTGCAGGAGCAGATCGTCTTTCACGAAATCGACTACGACAAGGTTTCCCGTATCCACGGCCTGAACATCGCGTTCGTGACCACGGCGAAGACCGACGAGGAGGGCCGCGCCCTGCTCGCCGCGCTCGGAATGCCGTTCGCGAAGGCCTGACCGAAACGAGCACTCGTGACGGAGGGTCTCTCTCGAGAAACCGCCGTCATGGAGGACCGTACATGTCCATGACCGACCCCATCGCCGACCTGCTCACCCGGATCCGGAATGCTCAGCATGCCGGTCACGCGAGTGTGCTCGTCCCCCGTTCGAACATGAAGCTGGCTCTGGTGAGGCTCCTCGATACCGAGGGCTTCGTCGACGGCTACGTCGAGCTGGAGGACAGCAAGCAGGGGAAGATCAAGGTCTTCCTGAAGTACGACCCGAACGACCGCGGGATCATCCGCGGCATCGAGCGCGTGAGCAAGCCCGGCCGGCGTATCTACGTCGGCAAGCACGATGTTCCGCGCGTACGCAACGGTCTCGGCGTCGCCGTCCTGACCACCTCCCGGGGGCTGCTGACCGATCGGCAGGCTCGCGAGGCGGGTATGGGCGGCGAGGTCGTGTGCCGGGTCTGGTAGGGAAGAGGAGCATCAGATGTCCCGAATCGGAAGGCTTCCGGTCCAAGTCCCCGCCGGCGTCACCGTCGAAGTGAAGGGGGGAACGGTGCACGTCAAGGGTCCCAAGGGGCAGCTTGCCCAGGACCTCGTGCAGCACATCGGCGTGTCCGTGAACGACGGCGAGGTGGTCTTCGAGCGCAAGGGCAACTCCAAGCCCGCCCGCTCGAACCACGGCCTGATGCGCGCGCTCGTCGCCAACATGGTCCACGGGGTCACCCAGGGCTTCCGCAAGGAGCTCCAGGTGGTGGGCGTCGGCTACCGTGCCGACGTGCGAGGCAGCCAGCTCGTCATGCAGCTGGGCTACTCGCACCCGATCGAGTTCCCCATTCCACAGGGGATCCAGATCGAGTCCGACAAGAACAACAAGATCACGGTCGCCGGCGTCGACAAGCAGCAGGTCGGTCAGGTGGCCGCTGAGATCCGCGGTTTCCGCCCGCCCGACAGCTACAAGGGTAAGGGCGTGCGCTACACCGACGAGTACATCCGGCTGAAGGCCGGCAAGACCGCCTAGGAGTTCGAGGATGGCCAAGACCAACCCGCGTCAAGTCGGCCGCCTGCGGCGCAAGCGTCACATCCGCAAGAAGGTGCACGGCACGCCCGAGCGCCCGCGCCTGTGCGTCTTCCGCAGCGCCAAGCACATCTACGTGCAGATCATCGACGACGAGCACGGCCGCACCCTGGCCTCCGCTTCCTCCCTCGAGAAGGAGTTCGGAGACAAGGGCGGCAATCGCACCGGGGCCCAGACGATCGGCAAGCTGATCGCCGAGCGAGCCAAGGCCGCGAACATCTCGCAGGTGGTCTTCGACCGGAACGGCTACCTGTACCACGGGCGCATCGCCGCCCTCGCCGACGCGGCCCGCGAAGCCGGTCTCGACTTCTAGGTCGCCGAGGAGTTTCCATGAGCAGGATGAATCGACGTCGCCGCGATGAGGAAGACAGCAACCTCATCGAGAAGGTGCTATACATCAACCGCGTCGCCAAGGTGGTCAAGGGTGGCCGCCGGTTCAGCTTCTCCGCTATCGTCGTCGTCGGCGACGGCGAGGGGCAGGTCGGCGTGGGCTTCGGCAAGGCCAACGAGGTCCCCGAGGCGATCCGCAAGGGCTCCGAGAAGGCGAAGAAGACCATGAAGACCTACCCGCTGGTCGGCGCCACCATCGCCCACGAGGTGCTCGGTCGTCACGGGGCGGGCAAGGTCCTCCTCAAGCCGGCCGCGCCCGGTACCGGTGTCATCGCCGGTCCGACGGTCCGCGCGATCATGGAGGCCCTGGGCGTCCACAATCTGCTGACCAAGTCCCTGGGCAGCAGCAACGCGCACAACCTGGTGCACGCGACCTTCGCCGCGCTCGAGGACCTCGAGTCCGCCGAGCAGTACGCGCGCCGGACCGGCCGCGACCTGGCGGAGGTCTACTCGAATTACACGGTGCGGCACGAGCCGCTTCAGGCTTCGACGGAGGCGCCATGAGCACCCGCCTGAAGGTCACCCTCAAGCACAGCGCGATCGGCCGCGAGCGGTCGCAGCTCGCCACCCTGAAGGGCCTCGGCCTGCGGCGTATCGGGGGGTCTCGGCTACTCGAGAACACCCCGGCGGTGCGCGGCATGGTCAAGAAGGTCATCCACCTTGTCGACGTCGAGGAAGTCCTCGCCGACGAGGCGTAGACGGAGCACACCATGGCCAACGAGCTTTCCCATCTGTCCCCCGTCCCCGGCGAGACCCGCGCGCGCAAGCGCGTCGGTCGCGGCGAGGGGGCCGGGCAGGGCAAGACCGCCGGGCGAGGCACCAAGGGTGCCCAGTCCCGCTCGGGCTGGACCTACCGTCCGGGCTTCGAGGGCGGCCAGATGCCGCTGCACCGCCGTCTTCCCAAGAAGGGCTTCAGAAATCCCTTCGAAAAGGACTACACCGTCATCAACGTCGAGCGTCTCGCCGGCCTGTCGGCCGGGAGCGTGGTCACGGCCGAGAGCCTGCACGAGGCCGGCGTGATCTCGAAGATCGGCAACGATGGTGTCAAGATCCTCGGCCGCGGCGAGGTGGAGGTTGCCCTTCACGTGCGCGTGGCCAAGCTGAGCAAGTCCGCGGCCGAGAAGATCACCGCTGCGGGTGGCACCGTCGAGGGTCCTACGCCCGAGTAGGTCGGCGGCGAGGAAAACCTGAATCCTGACCGGGGCGGCGTCGTCGGCGCCGGCGAGGCGAGGCGCCCCGGCCCTCCCCGGGGATCCCGTGGCGAACATCTTCTCCGACATCTGGCAGATGGAGGACCTGCGGAAGCGGGTCCTCTTCACGCTCGGAATGCTCGGCGTGTACCGGCTGGGCGTGTTCATTCCCTCGCCGGGCATCGACCGGGTGGTCCTCGGCCAGTTCTTCAGCCAGAAGCAGGACACCCTCTTCGGGCTGTACAACATGTTCACCGGGGGCGCGCTGAAGCAGTTCAGCGTGTTCGTCCTCGGGATCATGCCGTACATCACCGCGTCGATCATCATGCAGCTCGCGGCGGTGATGGTCCCCGCGCTCGACCGGATCCGGAAGGAAGGCCAGCAGGGCCAGAACCGGATCACCCAGTACACCCGCTACCTCACGATCCTCATCTCGCTCGTCCAGGGCTTCGCGATGGCCGTGGGCATGGAGCAGATGCGGGTCGGTACGAGCGACGTGGTCATCGAGCCCGGCTGGCCCTTCCGGCTGCTCACCGTGCTCACGATGACCGGCGGCGCCTGCTTCGTCATGTGGCTGGGCGAGCAGATGACCGAGCGCGGCGTCGGCAACGGCGCCTCGGTCCTCATCACCGGCGGCATCATCGCCCGCATCCCCGCGGGCGCGGCCAACATGTTCCAGCTCATCAACGTGGGCGAGGTCAACCTCCTGCAGGCCGTGCTCCTCCTCACCTTCATGTTCGCGGTCGTCATGGGGATCGTGTTCATGGAGCGGGGTCAGCGGCGCATCCCCATCCAGTACGCCAAGCGCGTCCTCGGGAGGCGCGTGTACGAGGGGCAGACCACGCACTTGCCACTCAAGGTGAACACGGCGGGCGTCATCCCCCCGATCTTTGCGTCCTCGCTGCTCATGTTCCCGGGTACCATCGGCACCTTCTACGACTGGGCCGTGCTCGACTGGCTGTCCAGCGCGTTCTACCCGGGCCGGTGGCTGTACAATGTGATGTACGCGGCCCTGGTGATCTTCTTCTCCTTCTTCTACACCGCGGTCACCTTCAACCCGGTGGATGTCGCGGAGAACCTGAAGAAGCAGGGAGGCTACATCCCACGCGTCCGCCCGGGCACCGAGACGGCCGAGTACATCGACCGGCTGCTCACCCGGCTCACCATGGGCGGTGCCGTGTACCTCGCGGTCGTGTGCATCATGCCGACGCTGCTCACCCGCGACTTCGGCATTCCCTTCCGCTTCGGGGGCACGAGCCTCCTCATCCTGGTGGCGGTCACCCTGGACACGGTCCAGCAGGTCGATGCGCATCTGATGACGCGCCACTACGACGGGCTGGCCGGGCCGAAGAGTACCCGGGTCCGGGGGCGCCGCCGTCGTCTCGGCAGCGACAGTATCGGCCTGTGAGGGCTGGGCGGACGGATTCATGGGAATAGTGAAGGAGCCCTGGGAGATCGGTCTGATGCGCAACAGCGGCCGTCGCCTCGCCGAGGTGGTGGCGCTGTTGAAGGAGACCGTGCGCCCCGGGATGACCACCGACGACCTCGACCAGGTGGCCGAGGAGAAGATCCGGTCGCTCGGGGCGGTCCCGAACTTCAAGGGCTACCGGGTCGGGCGCAACGTCTACCCGAAGACCATCTGCGCCTCGGTGAACCAGCAGGTGGTCCACGGCATCCCCGACGAGCGCCCCCTGCGGGCCGGAGACCTCGTCAGCATCGACGTCGGGCTCGTCTACGGCGGATACCACGCGGACTGCGCTTTCTCCGTCGCCCTGGGCGATCCGGGCCCCGAGGTGCTCGAGCTCCTTGACGTGACCGAGAAAAGCCTTTACCTGGGCATCGCTCAGGCGGTGCCGGGGAACCGTATCGGTGACATCGGCCACGCCGTCCAGTCCTTCGTCGAGCCCCATCACTTCGGAGTCGTCCGAGAGTACGTGGGGCACGGCATCGGGCGGCTCATGCACGAGACGCCCTCGGTCCCCAACTACGGCAAGCCCGGTCGCGGGCTTCTTCTCAAGATGGGGATGTGCCTGGCCATCGAACCGATGATCACGCTGGGTACCTACAAGACGAAGGTTCTGCAGGACGGCTGGACGGTGGTTACCGCAGACGGAAGCCTCGCCGCCCATTTTGAACACACCATCGCCATCACGCCCAAGGGACCCGAGGTACTCACGGTCCTGGAACGCGAGAATCCCCTGGCCAGCTAGAAAGGACGGAATCCAGTGGCACGAATCGAAGGTGTCGATCTTCCCAGGAACAAGCCGACCTGGATCGCGCTCACGGCGATCTACGGCATCGGGCAGACGCGCGCCAAGCGGATCTGTCAGCTTGCCGAGATCGATCCGATGGTCCGGGTGCACAAGCTCACCGACCGTGAGGTGGCTCGGATCCGCGAGGTCATCCAGTCACAGTACACGGTGGAGGGCGAGCTGCGCAAGCAGACGGCGATGAACATCAAGCGGCTCATCGACCTCAACACCTACAGGGGCCTCCGGCACCGTCGCGGGCTCCCCGTGCGCGGCCAGCGGACCCACACCAACGCGCGCATCCGCAAGGGCCCGCGTCGCGTCGCCGTCAAGAAGAAGTAGGACGGTAGGAGACCCCCATGCCGAAGCCTCGCAAGACCCAGAAGAAGGTCAAGAAGAACATCCCGTCCGGGATCGCCCACATCCAGGCGACCTTCAACAACACCATCGTGACCATCACCGACCCGGCCGGGAACACCGTGTCCTGGAGCTCGGCGGGGGTGCTGCGGTTCAAGGGCTCGCGCAAGAGCACGCCCTTCGCCGCGCAGCTCGTCGCCGAGGATGCCGCGAAGAAGGCGATGGAGCAAGGAATGCGGTCCGTTGGCGTCTACGTCAAGGGCCCCGGTTCGGGGCGTGAGTCCGCGCTCCGCGCGATCGCCAACTCCGGTCTGAAGATCACGCACATCAAGGACGTCACGCCGATTCCGCACAACGGATGCCGGCCGCCCAAGCGGCGCCGCGTCTGATCGAGCGGTACGTCGACCTCGTCCAGGTCGGCGCAGGCTCCACCCCGGGACGGGCTTCGCTCGTCCCGAACCCATTTGCAGGCGGCGCAGAACCCCGGTCGGACGCCGGTGGCAGAAGCCCCTGATGGGAGAGAACCCCATGTCCATGCCCGAGTCCGTCTACGCCAACTGGCGCAACCTGATCAAGCCGCGCCGGGTCGAGCGCGACGCCAAGTCCAACGAGGTGTACGGCAAGTTCGTCGTCCGTCCTCTCGAGCGGGGCTTCGGCACGACCATCGGCAACGCGCTTCGCCGCATCCTGCTCTCGTCGCTGCAGGGTGCCGCGATCACCTCGGTGAAGATCGAGGGCGTGCTGCACGAGTTCTCCTCGATCCCCGGGATCGTCGAGGACGTCACGGACATCATCCTGAACATCAAGGGCATCCTGCTCAAGACCAGCTCGGTCGAGGCGATCCACGCCAACGTGGACAAGTCGGGCGAGCCCGGCAAGACCGTCGTGGTCACCGCGGGTGACCTGCACTTCGACGGCGCCTGCGAGGTCCTCAACCCCGATCACCCGATCGCGACGCTCACCGAAGAGGGCCACTTCCAGGCCGAGATGACCATCGAGATGGGCAAGGGCTACGTGCTGGCTGCGGCCAACAAGGACCCCGACAAGCCCATCGGCACCATCCCGGTCGACGGCATCTTCTCGCCCATCAAGCGCGTGCGGTACCTCGTGACCAACGCCCGCGTGGGCCAGCGCACCGACTACGACAAGCTCACCCTCGAGATCTGGACGGACGGCTCGGTCGCCCCCGAGGACGCGCTTGCGTACTCCGCCAAGATCCTCAAGGAGCAGCTCCAGATCTTCATCAACTTCGCCGAGGAGGAGGAGCCGGAGGTCGAGGAGGAGGACGAGCAGGAGCAGGAGTTCAACGAGAACCTGTTCAAGCGCGTCGATGAGCTCGAGCTGTCCGTCCGCTCCCAGAACTGCCTGCAGAACGCCGGCATCGAGTACATCTACCAGCTCGTCGAGAAGACCGAGCCCGAGATGCTCAAGACCAAGAACTTCGGCCGCAAGAGCCTCAACGAGATCAAGGAAATCCTCGACGATCTCGGGCTCCAGCTCGGCATGAAGCTTCACAACTTCCCCAAGCACAAGGTCGGTTGACAGGCCGTCTCGGGCCGGCAGACCCCAGGAGTTCGCCATGCGACACCGCAAGTCCGGGCGCAAGCTTGGGATGAACAGCTCGGCGCGCAAGGCCATGTTCCGCAACATGGTCACCTCGCTCATGCTGCACGGCACCATCCGCACCACCGAGGCACGCGCCAAGGAGCTGCGGTGGGTGGCCGACAAGGTCATCACCCTCGGTAAGAATGCGCCCAGCCCCGCCGCCATCGACCTGCTCGAGGGCGACGCCCGCCAGCAGGCGCGGGCGCGTCGGGTGCACGCCCTACGCCAGGCCCAGCTGCTCGTCGGTGACGACGCCGCGCTGGACAAGGTGTTCGGCGAGTACGCGCAGCGCTTCCGCACCCGTCCGGGCGGCTACACCCGCGTGATCCGCGCTGGGCGTCGCGACGGCGACAACGCCGAGATGGCGGTGGTGCAGCTGGTCGAGGCCTACGACCCGTCGGCGAAGGCCGAGGAGGCCGCTCCCGCTGCCGAGGCCGCTCCGGCCGAGGAGCCGGCGGCCGCGGAGGAGATCGAGGAGGAGGCCGAGATCACCGAGGAAGAGGGCGAGGAGTAGGCGCCCCGCGCCCACCCTTCGTCGCTTCGCGCGCCGCGACCGGTCCTTCCGGGCGCGGCGTTCGTGCGTTGGGGGGCGAAAAGGCGCAAGCCGCCGAGGCCCCTGGGTTAGGTTGGCACGAACCCAGAGGTCCGGGTCCCTGGTGAGCACGACCGGCGAAGATCCCATGGAGCGCTTCCGCCACTACCTGACGCGGCAGGGCTTGAAGTTCACCCGCCAGCGCCGGGCGATCGCCGGGGTGTTCTACGCGAGTGGCAAGCACCTGTCGCTGCAGGAGCTGTTGGAGCTAGCCCGGGAGCAGGAGGTCTCCATCGGCTACGCCACCGTCTACCGGACGATGAAGCTCCTCGCGGACGGGGGCCTCGCCGTCGAGCACCAGTTCGCCGACGGCCAGGCCCGCTACGAGCCGAAGGAGGAGGGCCACCACCACGACCACATCATCTGCGTCGAGTGCGGCCGGATCGTGGAGTTCGAGGACGACGAGATCGAGCGCCGCCAGGATGCGGTGGCCGAACGGAATGGGTTCCGCGTGGCGGCGCACAAGCTCGAGATCTACGGCGAGTGCTGCGGAAGGACTGCGAGTTCCGTGACCGCGGCGGTCGCGGCCGCTTGCACGATCTCGACATCGGCCACGGCACCGCATAGCCCGGCACGCCTTGCCGCAGGGCGGTCCGGGGCTTACCTTGCGGGACACCTCCCGGCGCCCGCTGCGGGCGATCCGGAAGACCTGATCAGGGACCTGCCAAGATGTACATGTTCGTCGTCGCGCTGCACGTGTTGCTGTGCGTGCTCCTGGTGATCATCATCCTGCTCCAGCCGGGCAAGGGCGGCGACGTGGGCGCGGCCTTCGGCGGAGGTGGAGCCACCTCGGTCTTCGGCCCGCGCGGGCCCGCGAGCCTGCTGTCTCGGATGACCACGGTGGTTGCGGTGCTGTTCATGGTCACCTCGGTCACGCTCTCGCTGTACTCGAACCGCGCCCGCCAGGAGGACGCCGACGTCTCCGGGGCGATCGAGCGCCTGCAACAGCAGCAGCAGCAGAACAAGGGCGATGGCGGGGCGACGACCCCGGACGCGGGTGGGGCGTCCTCCGGAGGCGCCGCGGCGCCTGCCAGCGATGGCTCCGCGCCGAGCGACGGGGGCAAGTAGGAGGCTTGACGACCCTCCGGACGATGGATAAGCCCTGGGGGCTCATCAAATGCGCGAGTGGCGGAACTTGGTAGACGCGCAAGGTTGAGGGCCTTGTGGCCGCTAGGCTGTGGGGGTTCGAGTCCCCCCTCGCGCACCACCTCGAAAACAAGAACGCGCGCCTCGGAACCCGGGGCGCGCGTCCTTGGTTGTCGGGTTCCTCGTCAGCCGGTGGCGGCGGCGACGATGGCGGCGAAGGAGTCGGCCTGGAGGCTCGCGCCCCCCACCAGGGCGCCGTCGATGTCGGGGCAGGCGAGGAGCTCCGCGGCGTTGTTCGGCTTGACGCTACCGCCGTACTGCAGGCGCACCTGCTCGGCCACGAAGGCCGGATAGTGGGCGCGGAGCCAGCCGCGGATCGAGGCGTGGACTTCCTGGGCCTGGGCGGGGCTGGCGGTGCGGCCCGTTCCGATGGCCCACACGGGCTCGTAGGCCAGGGTGAGGGTCGCCACCTGGTCGGGCGCCAGGCCCTCCAGGGCGCCCGCGAGCTGCCCGTGCACGACCGCCTGTACCTGGCCCGCGTCGCGCTGCACGAGGGTCTCGCCGATGCACACCACCGGGAGCAGGCCGTGGTGCAGGCAGGCCTTCACCTTGGCGTTGACCCCGGCGTTGCTCTCGTCGAAGTGCTGGCGGCGCTCGGAGTGACCCACGAGGGCGCGGGTACACCCCGCCTCGCGGGCGATGGCCGGGCTGTTGGCCCCGGTGAACGCTCCGGCGGGCTCCCAGTACACCTCCTGGACGCCGACCTCGATGTCGGAGCCCTGGAGGGCGTCGACGACCGGCAGGATGCTGATCGCGGTGGGAAACACCGCGAGGTCGACGCCCTGGTGACCAGCGAACGCCTCGCGGAGCTGGCGGGCCAGGGTCGCGGCGTCGCGCGGGCCGAGGTGGAGCTTCCAGTTGCCGGCGATGAACGGACGGCGGCTCACGACTTCCTCCGGAGCGCGGCGAGCCCGGGAAGCTCGCCTTTTTCGACGTA
>Ga0114931_10004796_pt1 | contig 16803 bp, 17 predicted proteins | sample 2SBtaG_FD_89579 | JGI IMG/M metagenome (GOLD analysis project Ga0114931, IMG submission 89579) | Deep subsurface microbial communities from Kolumbo volcano to uncover new lineages of life (NeLLi) - 2SBTROV14_V59a metaG | ecosystem: Environmental > Aquatic > Marine > Volcanic | place: Kolumbo...
AAGCTTGCGCTCATGGATCACGCGAGCAAGTTGGGTGCGTGGACACACACCTACCTGCAGCTGATCGCCGACAACCCGGGGGTGCGCGCCGTCGAGCTGGCCGAGTCTCTCGGCCTGGAAAAGCGGCCGTTCAAACAACGCGTGCGCAAGCTCAAGGAGCTGGGGCTCACCGTGAGTCTCAGCCCGGGATATCGACTGTCGGTGCGCGGGCAGTCCCTGCTGGCGCGGCTGCGGCGCTGAAGCCGGTTGACACCGGCAAGTCAGTAACTGACCATGTGTTGAACGAACCGAGGGGGATCGAGACAATGGGTCAGATCGGAGCGGAGCTCGCCAACGCGGATCCGGACAAACTGCACGCGGCAGTCAAAGCAGTGCTGAGCGCGCACGGCGAAATGCTCACCCGAGGCGCAAAGGAATCTCCGGCCACCGCCGACGACCGCCTCACGGATGCGGTGGTGTATTTCCACACGGTGCTGGAGCTGGGCTATTTGGTGGCGTCGACCGACGGGTTCGCGGAACAGGAGCGCAAGGCGCTGGCCGAGCTGATCGAGACCGCCACGAGTGCGGCGCTGGACCGCACCGCGCTGTTGGCTCACTTCGACGATCTGGATTCGGGCACCGATGTGCTGGGCCGCTCCCAACGGCTGGCGCGCGCAGCGGCGAACCTCGAAGACGCACACAAGCGAGACAGCGCGTTGCGCCTGGTTGCGTTGATCGCCACGGCCGACGGTCACCTGGACGACGCGGAGTTGGACGCGCTGGCCGAGCTGGGCGGCCACTTCGAGATCAGCCGCGAGCAGGTCGAGAGCGTCGCTCGCGGCGTGGTCTCCGACATCACCGGCCATTTGGAGGGCGCGCAATGAGCTTCGTCAATCACATGTCCAAGGAGATCAACTGCAAGCTGGTCTATTACGGACCGGGATTGTGCGGCAAGACCACCAACCTGCAGTTCATCCACGACAGCACCAACCCGGATTCGCGCGGCAAGATGATCAATCTGGCCACGGAGACCGAGCGCACCCTGTTTTTCGACTTCATGCCCCTGAGCCTGGGCAAAATCGGCGGCTACAACGTTCGCTTTCACCTGTACACGGTTCCCGGCCAGGTGTTCTACGACGCGAGCCGCAAGTTGGTGCTCAAAGGCGCCGATGGGGTGATCTTTGTCGCCGACTCGCAGCCGAGTCGCAAAGAAGCGAACATCGAGAGCATCGAAAACATGGAGACGGATCTGAGTGACCTCGGCACCAGCGTGGACAACGTGCCGATCCTCATTCAGTACAACAAGCGCGACCTGCAGGACATCATGGCGGTAGACGAGCTACGCGGCGACCTCAACAGCCGCGGCGCCCCGGACCTGGAGGCGTCGGCCAAAACGGGCGAGGGCGTGTTCGACACCCTGAAGGCGATGTCGAAAATGGTCCTGCGGCAGCTCAAGAGTCAGAGCTGACACCATCGTCGCCGCACGACACCACCAGCAAGGACATGAATACGATGAGCAGGCGCATGACCGCGGTGGGGTGCAACCGCCACGCCAGCGGGCGCGGCCGCTGTTCTCTGCGGTTACGCGGTTTGGCTGTGGCCGCCCGGACCACAAGACTATTCAATGGTGCCGATCGAGTCGCAGTAGCGCTGATACCAGTCTTCGTAGGGCCAGTCGGTCGCGGGGAACGACACCCTGGGCAGCTTGGCCTGGTCTTTGCCGAAGCCCCAGATGCGCACCAACTTGCCGGCAGCGCACTTTTCCTGGCCCCACGACAGGTAGTTCTTGCTGCAGGCGTAAAACCAGGTATCGGCGAGGACGTCGTCGTTGCCGCGCTGGTACTCGACGAACAGCGCTTGTTCGTAGCCGACCAGGCCCTGATGTGAGCCGGTGTCGTAGCGCAGCAAAGTGTCGTCGCTGCGCACGCTGACGCGGCGCTCACCCGCCACGGCCGAGGTCATGTCATACAACGGCCGATCGGTGGGTTTCGGCGACGACCAGAACACCGAACCGGTGCCCGGATCGAAGGTGCCGATGCACTCGTAGTTCTGATCGCCGGCGCGGTAGACCAGGCTGACCTCGTGGCCGGCGGGATCGACGAAGCGCACGCTGGGATTGGTGCCGCCGTGGAGCTTGTAGCCCTCGCTGATGCTCAGGTGGCCGTCGTCGTCGATGCGGCCGACCTTGTAGTACAGCATGTTTTTGCGGTGGCTCTGGTGGACCTCCACGACCTGGTTGTGGTCGTTGATGCAGATCGCTGGCGTCTGGCCCTTGTCCATGTTGCCGTGGCCTTCCCACACGATCGTGTCGTCGTCGCGGTAGCGCCCGGTCCAGTACCACAGCCCGAAGTTGGCCTGGCTCTTGTGGACCTCGACGATGGTGCCGTGCTGGTTCATGTCCAGGCTGGGCTCGACACCGTGGTCCTCGAGGTAGGCGACGCGACTCTTGGTATCTCCGGACATCACCACCATGATCTTGCCGCGCAGCTCGGCGACAGTCGGCCACTCACCGTCGCCGAGCTCGACGGGGGTGAACAGCTTGTCGCCGAGGGCATTGCGCACGTGGCGGTTGAGCGCCGCCGGGTTGCCGTCGTGAACGGTCTCGAGCTTGGCCAGGTTGTTCTTCAAGTCCAGGCCCACGGTGATGGGCACGTGATCGGCGTGGTTGTCGGACCACTCGGCGATGACGCCGAGCCAGTCTTCCAGGACCAGCGTGCTGGGGTTGCCGTCCTGGTGGTGGACCTCACGCCCGGGCGTTTCGTGGCCGACCTGGTAATCCCCCACTCGCGGGTAGTCCACGCAGTTGATGTCGAACTCGACGAAGCGGATCCCGGCCTCCAGTTGCTGCGGGATCGAGCCGCGGTTGAAGCTGGGTATCGGGCCGCTGTAGGAGTTGTGTGTGGCTTTGAACGTGGCCTTCGAAAACGGTATGTCGCTCATGATCCCCCTCGGTGTGTCGATGGTCGACGACGTGCAGGGGCTGTGTCCAGGCTCAGCCGAGTTGTTTTAACTGTACGCGGTGGAAGGCCTGGGATTTGTCCAGCCCGGCAGCACACAGCGGCGGTCGAGCAGCAACCCGTGTGGTCCCGTGTCGAGCGCGCGCCACTCACGGCCGTGTCGTTGCCGCGGTAAGCGGATCATGGCTGTGGGGCTGCAAGCGAGGTCGATCACATCAGCGCAGCTTGGGCAGCTTGCACTTTCTGCCCTCGCAGCTCACGACGAACAGATTCCTGATCCGCACGTCGTTGCGCGCCCAGCAACCAGCGTGGCGGGTGTTGCGCGGGTAATAGAACACCCGTTTGTTGCCCGGACGCTTGTTGGTGAACGTGCGTGTGTAGACGCTGCCACCGCCGAAGAAGGTCACCTTCGCCCGGAAGCGATAGAGGGTCTTGGCGTCGTAGGCGTCCTTGGGAGCGTTGTAGTAGAGCTTCACCCCCAAAACGCAGCCGTGGTTGCCGACCTGCACGCCGTAAAACGCGTGACCGTCGGCCTTCACTGCGGGGCGGAAGATGCGGGCGTCGTCGCCGGCTGACGCCGCGCCGGATGCGCCGAGCATTCCGATCAGGATTGCCGCAGAAACTGTCGTGCGAATGTGCATGCGAACCCCCTTTCGGTCCGAGGGTGTCTATTGCTGCAACGCGCGTGCCCGTTGTGAACGCGGCAGACAGGTATGAATACAGGTGGTTGGCAGCCTGCGACAGTAGCTCAGCAGGGGCTGTTTTCCCCACTCAGAGCAAATATTTGATATCGGAAGAAAAGGTTGGATACGCGTAGACGGTGTCTTTGAGCCGGCTGGCGGGGATTTGGTGCTCGATGGCCAGGGCAAACGTGTGGATCGTTTCGGCGGCACCGTGGCCGAGAAGGTGGGCGCCGACAATGCGATCAGCCGCCCGGTCGATCAGGATTTTGGCGTATGCACGCCGCTCCGCGTACATGCGGGCCGAGCGCCAGCTGTTCATGTCGTTTTCGACCACGTCGAGCTCCAGGCCTTCGGCGCGGGCGCGGGCGACGCTGTAGCCGACCTGGGTCAGGGCGGGCACGGTGTACACCGCCGACGGCACAGCCGTGTAGCTCGGCACCTGGAGATCGTCGGGATGCAGCAGGTTGTGCCCCACGATGCGGCCCTCGTACGTGGCGACCGGGGACAGTTGCGGCCGCCCCGCGACGCTGTCCCCGGCAAAAAACACATCGGGATTGCTGCAGCTGCGCAAGAACCCGTCCACTGCAACGCGGTTACCGTCATGGTCGATGTTGGCAGCGTCCAGATTCAGGTCGCTGACGGCCGCAACGCGGCCGGCACCGTTCATCACCACGTTGGCCTGGAACCGGCGCTCACTGCCGTCGACCTTCGCACGAACCACGAAGCCACCGTTGTGCGCCTCGACAGCCGTGGGTCTGGCGTTGGTGACGATATCGATACCGAGCTCGCGGCTGAAGCTCACCATCCGGTCGACCGCGTCGGCGTCGAAGTTGACCAGGGGCCGTTCGAGCAGCTCGAGGATGGTCACCTTGGTGCCGGCGCGGGCGAGCACGTGGCCAAACTCCATGGAGATGACGCCACCGCCGAGAAACACAATCGACTGTGGCTGCTCGCCCAGGTCGAGAAACTCGTCGCTCGTAATCACGTGCTCAACGCCGTCGATGGGTAGTGGTCGTGGCACCGAGCCGGTCGCGACGACGAGCTTGTTTGCACGCAGCTCGCGGCCGGCGACTTCCACAGCGTGGCTGGCGACGAATCGGGCCTTGCCCTTGATCACGTCAATGCCGCGCTCGGCGAGGCTGGATTCGAACGCCTCGGGGACGCCGGCCACGAACCCTTGCTTGCGCTCGATCAACCTGGCCCAATCGAGCCGGGGTGGTTCCACGTCAATGTGGTGATCGCCGGCGCGGGCGATGGTATCCAGAGTCTCGGCGGCGGCGACCAGTACCTTTTTGGGCACACAGCCGCGCAGCGGGCAGGTGCCGCCGACGTCTCGTCCCTCGATGACAGCAACCTTCCAGCCGGCTTTGGCGGCGGCGCTGGCGGCGGCGATGCCGGCGTTGCCGGCGCCAATGGTGATCAGCTCGTAGCTCGTCATATGTCCTCTGGCTAGGGTCGACGCAGCTGGCCGTCCAGAAGTTACGCGCCGGCGTTATTGGCGCGCCACCGCTCGAGGCTGCGGCGGATTAGCGGTACGGGTGTCCGTCAACCGGCTGGCTCACCGGCTGGTGCGCGTCCCCCAGCACGGCGCTGGGGAACACATGGCCGCGAATGGGCTCGCTGGGAAACTCGTGGCCGCGAATGGGCTCGCTGGGAAACTCGTGGCCCACCAGGGGCTCGCTGGGAAACTCGTGGCCCACCAGGGGCTCGGATATCATGGGAAACACGTCACGCGGCATCACGTAGAGCCTAGCACGCCGGCGCTGCAGGCGCTGGTCCTAGTCTGCACTGCGCAGGGCCGTCACGTTGCTCACCGCGGCACGCGTGCGCCCGCGGATGAAGTCCCCGATGTCCTCGATGGCGGCGGCGCCTTCGGGCACGAACGCGGCGAACAACTGCCAAACGTGCACCATGTCGGGCCACACTTCGAGTGACACGTCGACGCCGGCGCGGCGGGCGTTGCGCGCCAACGCCAGCGAGTCATCGAGCAGCGACTCGGCGCCGCCGGCCTGGATCAGCAGCGGCGGCAAGCCGGTCAGGTCGGCATAGATCGGCGCGGCCAGCGGGTGGCGCAGGTCGGCGCCGGTGGCGAACCGCCTGGCGAATTTGCGCACGGCGGCGCGGCTGAGATAGTCGTAGCGCTCGTTGCTCAAAAACGAGCCACCGCGGGCTTCCAGCTCCGTCCACGGCGACAGGCATACGCCGCCCGCGGGCAGCGGCCGGCCGTCGTCGCGAAGCTTGACCAACGTCGAGATGGTGAGGCCACCGCCGGCGGAGTCGCCCGCGATGACGATCTGTCCGGGCTCGATGCCTTCGTCGAGCAACCAGCGGTAGGCGGCGATCGAGTCGTCCAGCTGCGCCGGAAACGGATGCTCGGGCGCGAGGCGGTAGTCGATGGCGAGCACGCTGGTGCGGCCCGCCAGCGCCAGTCGGCACAAAAGCTCGCGGTGCGAGTCGATGGAGCCGATGGAGTAGCCGCCGCCGTGCAAGTAGAACAGCACGCGGCCGGCGACCGCGTCGCCGGGGCGGATCCATTCGGCCGGTACGCCGGCGGCGGTGGTCGGCTCGAGGGTGACGCGGTCGGCCAGCTCGCTGTCGAGCATCACCCCGGGAAGCCGGCGCTGCCAGCTCAACGGCAGATAGATCGAGCGGCGACCGTAGTGGTGCAAGAAGGTGATGAGCGTTTCGAATTGGTGGGACCAGGTCGGCCGCCGCGGGCCAACGACGGCGCGGCGGATACCGACGGCTTTGTGAAACGCGCGTAAAAATGCGCCCAGCGGGCCTTTGGGGGGTTGCACGGCGCGATCATCGGTCAACGCTTCCAGAAATTCCACCACCGAGTGCGCCCAAGGCCGGGCACACGCAGGCCGGGAGCGCCCACGGCGAGGCCGAAACCGACGCCAAACCGCGCGCCGATGCGCAACAGCGCCGCACCGTCAACGCCGCGCCGCGGTCGTAAGCCGCCGTAGGGCAGCCACTGGTCTACGGGACAGGGAAAGCGCTGGCGCAAGCCGCCGGCGACGCTCGGGATGGCAGCGCTGCCGCCACTGAGCCAGATTTTTTTCGCGTGGGCGCTGTCGAAGGCAGCGTCAATGGCGTCGGCGAGGCTGGCGGCCAACGCGGCCGCTGCGTCTTCGACGATGGTGCGCACGGCAGGGCCGAGGCTGGAGCCGCGGTAGGGACCCTCTCGTTGCTCAGCGGCGTCGGCGAACGCCACGAGCTTGACCCGCTCGGCCTCGGTCGCATCGCAGTCCAGGTGCTGCTGCACCGCTTTGGTGATGTGCTGTCCACCACTGGCTGCGCGCGCCGCCGCGATCACGCGGCCGCCCTCGACGTCGAGCAGCGTCGTCGCTTCGGCGCCGATGTTGGCGACCACGGCGCGCTGCGCCGAGTTGCTGCGGTCGTACCAGCGGGCCAGGGCCGCGGGCGCGATGGCAACCTGCGCCACGTTCAGCCGGGCCCTGCGCACTACGTCGATGGCAGCGTCGATGACCGGCCTGGTGTCGGTCGACACTTCCAGCTCGAGGGCTCCGTCGGCGTCGGCGGCGGCGCGCCAGGCCACATAGGCGTCGGCGGCGTCGTAGGGCAGCAGCGCCTCCAGCTCCCAGCCAAGCGCCTCGGCGAGCTCGTCGTCTGCCATGCGCGGAACCCGCAGGGTGTGAAGCTGCGCTGTGGGCGAGCTGATCGCGAGGGCCACGTCCCGTCCCCGCAGGTCGGCGGCGTCCACGTGGTGGCGCAAGTGCGCAACGACCTCGGCCGGGTCGGCGATGCGGCCGGCGCTCACCAGGCCCGGGGGCAGGCTCAGCACCGAGACGTACGCCAATTGCCAGCCCAGGCCGCCATCGGCGAGGTCACACAGCTTGATGGAGTGAGAGCCGATGTCGACGCAGAGCATGCAAAAAAGTTGTGCCGAGAGATCTCCTCGTCGACAGTAACACTATGGGGAGCGGGGACATCAATCTGGCGGGGTTGCGCATGACGCCGGCCGAGTGGGCGGCGCTCGATGACGGCCTTCGCACGGAGTTACTGCGGCTGGTGATTACCGGCCAGCGTTGGGATCGCGAGGCCTACGACAGCTTCGAGCTCGGGCTCGGGGCCGGCGAGCGTCACACCGCGAAGAGTTTGCGCGCCTAAAACGCGCAAACTCTCCGCGAAATAGTCCGCGTCCAATGGGTCGCGATCAATTGCGCCGCCGGCGTATTCGGGTTACTGAGTGGGTATGAAGCCAGTGCAGACCGCCGATGACATGGCGCAACGGCTCTTCTACTTCACCCTGGTCTCCGTGCTGCTCTTGATTGTGCTCACGGTGTTGTTGACGGCGATGTAGCAGCGCCTCCCGTCCCCATACAGCGTCCGTGCGGGGGAACCTCGGTTCGCCTGCATGTGCTGCTCTCACATTTTTTCATCCAGGCTAGAAATCTGCGCGCAAGCTTCGTGCCGGCGCGTGATTTCGTGTTGACCCGTTGGCGATCGCGCCAGAAAGTTGGGCGTATTCGAGCCACCTACCTAGGATGAGAACATGATCAGTCGTGAACACAACGTACCCCAACGGCGCTTCGGCAACCGCGTCGACATCGCCCAGCCCGCACAGCTGCGCGTCGACAATCAGGTGCTTCGTGGAAGCATCTGCAACATCGGCTTGTCGGGCGCCTTTTTCAACACCAGCGATCTGCCGGCGCGCGGTGTCCGCGGTGTGTTGACTTGCGAAGGCAACCCGGGCGTCGAGGTACGCGTGGTGTGGCAGCGCCGCAACGGCGAGCCGGGCGTGGGCCTTGCGTTCGACTCCGCAGCGTTTCGTCGTTAGTCGGCGGTAGCGCAAACAACGCTGCGGCGCACCCGAAACCGAGCGCGCCGCAGCAGACGAAAACGATAGATCAGCGGGGTCCCGCCAACGGTGGTGGTCCGCGCGCCGAAACGGAACCGTCGACGGGCGCGGCCCGGAATATGTCGGCCGACACCGGCGTCCCCAAATGACGGAGTGGGGGAGACGGGACGCCGGCGTCGACGCGCGGGAGAACTGCAAAGACCACGGCGGCATGGCCGCTGGCGGGGGCATGGCTGGTCGCTGGCACGACACAGAGATCGGGGTCGCAAAACCGGGACGTGTCGGCTGCATTGCCGTGGCCCAACGCGGTGGCCGCAGGAGCCATCGACAGCGCAAGAATGCCACCTGCCACCAGGAAACCACGCCGTGTCATAGCCTCAACATGGGGCCGAATTGACCCCTGTCAACCCAACATATCGGCCAGTCGCGGTTCGCCGCGCTACTGACTAGGGTACGCAAACGTCGAGGGTCTGCGTGCCCGTGCTGCCCGGCAGCGTGATCGTGGCCTGACCGCAGGTCGGCATCGCCGGCGGACAGTCGGCGTTGGTGACACAGAACTGGGTGCACAGATCACTGCCGCCCGAGGTGAGGCACAAACCGCTCTCGCAGTTGATCGTCGTGGAGCAGTCGGCGCCGGCCGCGTCGGTGCCGGTGGGCACCACGCAGATCTCGTCGTAGCGGTCCTGCGCGGTGTTGGTGTTGATGACACAGGACTTGCCGCCCGCCGTATCGCAGTCGGCGTTGCGCGTGCAGCCCGGAGCGCACAGGCCCAGGCCGGAGAAGTCGGTGCACAGCTGACCGGCGCCGCCGCACGCGGCGTCGCTGGTGCCGCAGGCCAGGGTGCACTGGTCGGTGATGCCGACCAAACACTGGGCGTTGAGGCACTGGCCATCCGTGGTGCACGCCGCGCCGGTGTCGCCGCCGCCCGCGTTGCTGTCCACGCAGTAAAGCTCATAGGTCGAGCCATCGGTGCGGGTGCCGATGCCGCCGCACGCCGGACCCCAGCCGGGGCACGTCGCGTTGTCGGCGCAGGTGACGCGGCAGCGGCTGTCCAGACAGGCCTCGTCGCCGAAGCACTGGCCGTCGGCGGTGCAGGTGATCGGCGACCGCGCGGTCATCGCGCCAGCGGTGCAGAACCGCCAGGATAGGCCGTTTTCGATGCTGGCGCGGAACGCCCACGCGTACTGGCCGCGCAGCGGTATGGTGCCGGCGACCTCGTACTGGTCGTAGTTGGCCAGATATGTGGCCGAGCCGGTGCCGTAGCCGGAGGTGGGCGTGGCGTCCGACCAGGTCCAGCCCGGTGCCGTTGTCGGGTCGGTGCCTGCCGGGCCGTAGCCGTATTGCACCAGCAGCGAGGCCGACGGATCGTTGCCGGTGGTGGCGTCGGTGATCCCGGCCTCGAGGATGTGTGCCTGCCAGGTGTAGTTGGTGTTTTGCAGCTCGTCGATGCTGGCGGCGATCAGCTGGCACGCGTCGACGCCGCTATTGGTATCCCAGTAGGTGAACCCGCCCGTGAGGGTGTCGCTGCCGCCAATCTGCGTGGCGGTGACGTCCACGGCGCCGGCGCTGCCGCCCGCCGGGGCCACACAGTCCAGCTCGACGGTGGATACATAGGTACAGCTGGCGGTGGTGGCGCCGAACTTGATCGCGACATCGGAGGTGAAGTTGCTGACGCTCACGATGACGGACTCGCCGCCGACCACCGCGGCGTTGTCCGGCACAGTCGCCGCCAACACCGGCGGGTTGGCGGGGTTCGCGTCCGGCGCCGGCATGGCGTCGGGGGTGACCGAGCCGTCGGCCGACATCGATGCGTCAGCAGTTGCCGCAGGCGCGTCCGGCGCGTTGGCCGAGGCATCGGCCATGGGGGCGGAAGCATCGATGGCTTGGGCGGCGTCTGTATCGCCGCTGGTCGTGGCCGAAGCGCACCCTGCCATCGGAAAGAGTATGACTGCCCACGCAAACCTCATGACGAGCGCTATACCAGATGCGTATGGGCGTCTGGGCAGCTATCCAGCTACACAATCTGACCGAATGGCGAAGCGCACATTGCCCTACACGGCGGCGGCGTGGGACACTGAGGTTGGTTCCAAAACCGGGGAACGAAAGGTGTGGTGGCGGCGTTGATAGATCAGCAGGGGAGGGTGGCGCGTTAAATGAGTGATTCGGTGCGCGATGACGATACCATAGCTGTGAGCCCGACGGAGATCGCCGTCGCGGACGCCGCGGGCGAGCGGAGCTGACGCCAGCTCAGAGCGTCTCGAGCCCGGCACGTTTGCGGGTGAGTACAAGGTCACCGAGCACATCGGCAGCGGCGCCATGGGCGACGCTACGCCGGCATCCACCCGGTCATCGGCAAGAAGGTGGCGATCAAGGTGATCAAGCGCCGCCTCGCCGGCAGTGGTGAGGGCGCGGAGCGGTTCGTGCGCGAAGCCCGCGCCCAGGCAGGGATCGGCCGCTCAGCGCGGCACACCGCCCAAAACCAACAACTAGCGCGTCCCGGGGCGACACTGGTGATGCGCTTCACGTTGCTCCGCTGGCCATCGCTGTGTACGATCGGCACGCGTGGGCGTGAGTTGGCACGAGCAGTCTGATAGCGACGTCACGGCGGCGCTGCGGGACAAGCAGCAACAACTCGAAGCCGCCGACGGCTTCGGTCGTCTCGGCCTCCGCAACGATGCGGACACCAAGGCGGTGCGTGCCGCGTTCCTGGAGGCGACCAAGACGTATCACCCGAGCCGCTTTGCCCGCCGTCCCGAGGAGGTGCGCGACCTGGCCAACGAGGTGTTCCTGTGCATCAAAGAGGCGTACGTGCGTCTGTCGTCCAACGCGGGCCGTGAGCGGGAGCGCAAAAAAGATCGGCCCATGAAAGATCGGCTCATGATCGAAGCCACTGCGGTCCGCGGCGCAGGCTCCGGGCGGGCGCGACGGGCCACGCCACCGGCGGGCGTGCGCACACGTGCAACGGGAACGCCGCCTGGCGGTCCAGCCACCAACGGGGCGCAGCCGCCGAGCACGCGCAGTGCCAGTCGCGATCGCGAAGAGCGGTTTGCCGCGGCCGTGGCCATGCTCAGCCACGGCGACTACGACGCAGCCTGTGACGGGTTGCAAAAGCTCGGCGCCGAGAACCCGAATCTGTCCAAGTTCCAGGTCTACCTTCACTATGCTCGGGGCAAGCGCCATGCAGAAGCCGGTGCGGTGGCGGCCGCCCGGGCCGAGTTCGAGCAAGCGCTGACTCTGCATCCGGAGTTCTTTTTGGTCACCAAGGCCATCGCACAGCTGCCCGAGGAGGGCGATGCCGCGGCCGCCGGCGACCAGGCGGAGCAGGGGTCGGAAGCAAAGAAACCCGGCCTGTTTTCAAGGTTGTTTCGAAAGTAGTACCTTTGGTCGGGGCGGCAAGGGTGCAGCCCGATCAGCGAGCTCATGGGAAGAATCATCGGAATCGATCTGGGCACGACCAACTCGTGTGTGGCCGTGCTCGATGGAGACGATGCCACTGTGATTCACAACCAGGAGGGCGGTCGCACCACGCCTTCGATGGTGTCGTGGATCAGCGATGACAAGGTGATCGTCGGCGTTGCGTCCAAGCGCCAGATGGTGACCAACCCGCAGCGCACCGTGTACGGGGCCAAGCGTCTGATCGGTCGCCGCTTCGACTCCAAAGAGATCCGCAGTCTGGCGCGCATGCTGCCGTATCTGCTGGTCGCCGGACCGAACGGCGATGCCTGGGTTCAAATCGGCGAGGACCAGTATTCGCCCGAGGAGATTTCGGCACATGTCATGGCCAAGATGAAGGTCGTCGCCGAGGACTATCTGGGCGAGAGGGTGGAGGAGGCCATTGTCACCGTGCCGGCGTACTTCGACGATGCCCAGCGTCAGGCGACCAAGGACGCGGGCGCGATCGCGGGCCTGGACGTGCGCTCGGTGCTCAACGAGCCCACCGCGGCGGCGTTGGCCTACGGTGTTCACCACGAGCGCGACCAGCGCCTGGCCGTGTTCGACCTGGGTGGAGGCACGTTCGACATCTCGATTTTGACCATCGAGGCCGGCGTGTTCGAGGTGCTGGCGACCTACGGCGACACCAACCTGGGCGGCGACGACTTCGATAACCGCGTCATCAGCTTGCTGGCCGGCGAGTTCGAAGACGCCCACGGCATTGACCTGTTGCAGGATCAGGTCGCCCTGCAGCGCCTGAAAGAGGCGTCCGAGCGCGCCAAGGTCGAGCTGTCGTCGGCCATGACCACCGACATCAATCTGCCGTTTCTGGCCGCGGGGCCAGAAGGGCCCGTGCACCTGCAGCGCGAAATCAGCCGCGGCGAGTTCGAAACCCAGGTCAAAGATCTGCTCGACGCGCTCGAGCCGCCGTGTCGCGAAGCGCTGCGCCACGCCCATTGCATGCCCGAGGATATCGACCAGGTGCTGCTGGTCGGTGGCATGACGCGGGTGCCCGCGGTGCAAGAACGGGTGGTCGCCATCTTTGGCAAGCAGCCGTCAAAGGGCGTCAACCAGGACGAAATCGTTGCCATGGGCGCCGCCACCCAGAGCGGCATCATGGGCGGCGAGCTGCAAGAGGTCATCTTGCTCGACGTTACGCCACACTCGCTGGGCATCCGCGTGGCCAACAACAAGATGTCTGTCGTCATTCCGGCCAACACGACGATTCCGACCCGCGAAGAGAAGGTGTTTGCCACGACCGAGGACAACCAGACCTACGTGGGTATCGAGGTCTATCAGGGCGACAGCGAGCGCGCGTCCGAGAACCGGCGCCTGGGGCGGTTCATTCTGGGCGATTTGCCGCCGGGCAGAGGGGGCAGCGTGCGCGTGCGCGTGTCGTTCACCATGGACGCCGACGGCATCCTTGCGGTGTCGGCCACCGAGCTTTTGTCCGGGCGCGAGTCCAAGGTGACCATCGAGGCCTCGAGTGGGCTCAGCCCCGACGACATCAAGCGGCTGGCCGCAAACTACTGAGTGGCACTGGCGCCTGCGCGACCTTTTGGCCAGCGAAGGGCTCACCACCGACGAGCTCGAGCAACAGTTGGTGGCGCAGGTGGACGGCGACAAGGAAACGCGGATCTTTCCCCTGGATCAGGTCGAGGTGTTCGAGATGAAGACCGGGTTCTGGGGCCAGACCAAGCTGAAGCTGCGGGGCGACAAGCTCGAGCTCATCAACATCCGGGGCAAGGGCAACAAGGCAGCGGCGCAGCAGTTCTACGCCGACAGGTTGTAGCAACTCAGCTGTCCGCCGGCATCTGCTCGTCGAGGGCGCGCAGGGTCGTTTGCTCCAGTTGCGGCGTGTCGGCCAAGCGCTCGATCTGCCCGCGCAGGGCGGCGCGAGCGCGGGCCAGGCGGCTGCGCACGGTGTTGGGTGGGATGTCGAGCACGCTGGCGATCTCCGGACCGCTCATACCTTCCCAGTAGGCGAGCTCGAGCACGACCTGCTGATCGACCGCGATGGCCCGCATAGCGCGCTGGATGAGGCGCTGGTGTTCGCTGCGGGCGACGACGCCGCTGGGCGACGTGCCCAGGTCGGCGACCGAGTGCTGGCCGATATCTGTGTAGCTCGGCGTACGATAGGTTCGGCGCAGGTGGTCGTATAGACGATTGCGGGCGACACCGTACAGATAGGCGCGAAAGCCGCCTTCGGCGACGCGGTCTCGGCTCTCGACGCAGTCCAGAAAGGTGCGCTGGACCAGATCCTCGACATCTAGACCAAGCTTGCCGCGAAAGAAGCGCAGGATGGCCGGGAAATGTTTGCGCAGCAGCACGTCGCCGGCGGCGTTGTCGCCGCTTCGCCAGGCCATCAGCAGGGCGCTATCAGATCGGTCTTCGCCCATGGGTTGGGTTCATGCTACAGCAGTCCGATGTCGAAGAATGCCCACGAGCAGCATCCGGGAAGCATACTCGACGACCCCGCACCGCTGGTGCAAGACGATCTCCACGCGCAGGTCATGCTCGGCCGCCTGCGCGTTGCGTTGACCGGAAGCACCGATCCAGTGCGCATCGGTCGCTTCGACGTCGGTGGCGTATTGGGCAGCGGCGGCATGGGCATCGTGTACGCGGCCGAGGATCCGAATCTGGGCCGGCCCGTCGCGTTGAAAGTGATCGAAGGCGGCGGCAGCACCCAACATCGCTGGTTGCTCGACGAGGCCCGGGCGCTGGCCCGGGTACGCCACGACGCCGTGGTGCAGGTCTACGAAGCCGACGTCGTCGACGACGCGGTGTACATCGCCATGGAGTACGTGGGCGGGCGCCAGCTCGATCGCTGGTTGGACGCCGAGCGCCCAGCGGTGGGCGCGATCCTCGACGTGTTTCGTCGGGCCGGAGAAGGGCTGGCCACGGCCCACGCCGCCGACGTGGTCCATGGAGACTTCAAGCCGAGTAACGTGTTGATCGACGCCGACGGCGCGGTCAAGGTCATCGATTTTGGCCTGGCGCGGATCGCGTCCGAGTCGCGTCGTGGCCGTGGCGGTGCGGCGCTGGACGGCTCGGCTGGGCTGACCGTGGCCGGCGCGGGCACGCCGGCGTACATGGCGCCCGAACAGCTGCGCGGCGAGGGCGCCGATGCTCGCGCCGACCAGTTCAGCTTCTGTGTTGCGCTCTTCGAGGCGCTCACGGGCCGGCGCCCGTTTTTTGGCGCCACCGCGGCAGAGCACATCGACCGGGTGTGCCGGGGCCAGCTCGACGATCGGGCGCTGAACAAAGTGCCCAAGTACCTGCGCGCGCCGCTGCGCCGCGGCCTGGACAGCGACCCGGATCAGCGGTTCGAATCGATGCCGGCGCTGCTGGCCGCGCTGGCGCCGCGGTCGCGGCGGCGCTACGTGATCGCTGGAGCGGTGGGCCTGGCGGTCGCCGTCGTGGTGGGCTGGCAAATGGTGCGCGCGGACCGGGCGCCGTTCGACGACCAGGTCATGCCGGTGGTCGCAACGCGCGGGCAGCAGGTTCGGCCGCCGGTGACCCAGGTGTCTGCCGCGAAGTTGCCTGCGGCGCGGCGCCCGGACGTGATCGCGGCGCCGCGGGTCATGGCCAACTCCGTGGTGAGGACGCCGGCACCCAGCCATATCCATAGGGCTGTCGCGAAACCCGCACGGCACAAGCGCCGCACGTCACCACCGCGGACGCGGCCGACCGTGGTCACGCCGCCGCCGCGAACGGAACCGCCGGCAGTCAAGACCGAGCAGCCGGAGGCGCCGGAACAACCGGCCGCCAAGCCCGAGACCAACCCCGTGCCACAACCCATCGTCAAACAGCCGCCACCACCACCGGAGCTGGTACCGCCATCTCTGGACGTCCGCCTGGTGAACCTGCGCAACTCCGCGCGTTCGGCCGCCGCGGCGGGGTCGGCGGCGCGGTGTGGTGTGTTGCTGCAGCAGGCGCTGGCGATCACGCCCGAGGCCCGGCGCGCCGGCGGGTTGGAGACCCAGATGGTGACCAAGGCGCTCGACAGCGTGTCCAAATGCCTGGCGGCCGGGGGCCTGTGCAACACCGCTCGGCTGGCGCGCCGGCGTTATTTGCAGCTGCGGCGAGCTGCCAAACCGGCGTCTGTCGCTGCCGCGTGGGCGGCCAGACAGTGCAAGCGGTGATGCATATGCGGCCAAAACCACGGCCTAATTTCGGTCGCTCACAATATTTCGGGATTTTCGGGATCAGTTCGCGGGCTGGGGCGCCTTCCACAGCATGAAAGCCAAACCACTACGATTCGATGTTATCTGCGCCGCGCACGCGCTGGCGCTCACCACCGCGTGCTACGGCGGAGCGCCGCCCAAATACAAAGCCATCCCGCTGCCGGATCTGCAGCCAGGGGCCCAGATTGCCGTGCGCACCCAAACCTCCACGCACATGGAACCGATCCGCAAGCGCTCGTACAGCTGTCCGGCGGGCCACACCCAGGGCGACCCGGCGTGCACGGTCACGTATTACACGGAGACCGAGCCGGTCACGCGCACCAAGTCCGAGGCGTATTACGGCTCGCAGCCCATCAGCTACGGCCAGTTCAAGGTAATGACCAACCCGCATCTGGACCGCGACCTCAACCGGCTGGAGTCGTACTCGCGGGCTTGCCGGCGCGCCGACGTTCCGCGTTATGTGGGCTACGGGTTGATGATTGGCTCGATGTTTTTGCCCGCGATCGTCAAGGGCGACACCGGGCGCACGCTGGCCGGGGTGGGGTTCATTGGCGGGATCAGCTCGTTCGCAGGCGGGTATCTGTTCATGGGCGGCCGCGACTGCATGCGCGCCCGGAGTCTGTATCGCGAGCTCGACGTGAGTCGGCTCAACGGCGTACAGACGGTGAGTGGGACTGTCCGCGCTCAGGAGATGCGGGCGCTGGCGGATCGGTTCAATCAGATCCATCGGGCGCAGCTGC
>Ga0114931_10004797_pt1 | contig 16802 bp, 11 predicted proteins | sample 2SBtaG_FD_89579 | JGI IMG/M metagenome (GOLD analysis project Ga0114931, IMG submission 89579) | Deep subsurface microbial communities from Kolumbo volcano to uncover new lineages of life (NeLLi) - 2SBTROV14_V59a metaG | ecosystem: Environmental > Aquatic > Marine > Volcanic | place: Kolumbo...
GAATGGAGTGTGCTTCCCGTTTCGCAACAGGCCAGGGACAAAATCGCCGCCGATTCCCAAAACGATATTGCTTTTTTGCCGCTCGGAGACATGACGGATCAGGACCTGGGCAGCAGGGAAAAACTTGCGAATGCTTCCGCGTTGGTCTGGTATCCTGCAGAAGTTGATGTGTCCATTCGTCCGGGCTGGTTTTACCATGCGAGCCAGGATTCCAAAGTGAAAACACCGCAAAAACTGGTGGATATTTATTACAGTTCTGTGGGCAGAAACTCACTTCTTTTACTAAATCTGCCGCCGGATCGGCGCGGATTGATCAACGAACATGACATCAAAAGCCTCATGGGGATGCGGGAAATTCTGGACGAGACGTTCAAAGAAAATCTCGCCACCAATGCCACTGTGACTGCCAGCAGTGTTGAAAAGGAATGTGCGCCGTCAAAAATTATTGATGGAAAGTTCGACACATACTGGGCTGCGAAGGAGGATGTGTCGCGTGCGGAAATTGTTTTCGTTTTGGATGGAGAAAAACTATTCGATCGCGCCATGCTGCAGGAGTACATTCCCATAGGACAGCGGATCGAAAAATTCAAGCTGGAATCTTTGCAAGACGGACACTGGAAAAAATTTGTCGATGGAACAACCGTAGGGTACAAAAGATTGCTTCGTTTCCCTGCGGTGAAAACCACCAGGGTTCGACTGACAATTCAGCAGTCGCGAACCAATCCGACACTGGCAGAGTTCGGTTTGTTCAAATCACCATGAGGTTATCTGAAAAAATTTTGGAATACCGGGAAACTAAACAAGATGGTGCGTCACTCCTGCGAACGCAAAAGTTTGCGAAAAACGAGAGAATGGAATTTCGGCATTTAAATTTTATAAACGGGCTTTTCAATAATTTCAATTTCAGGCAAGCTAAAGGTTGTTGTTTTTTCATCAACCCCCTTTTTGAAAATAATTGCTTTTTTGCAATCGAATTTTTTTGCAAACAAAAGAATGTTTTTTAACTCTTTGGGTTGGATTTGTTTTTTGTATTTAATTTCAATAGGAATGATGCTATTGTTTTTTTCAATTTGGATAAAATCAACTTCATGTTGATAGGAATCGCGCCAGAAGAAATGGTAGTCCTTTAAAGAAGCTGCCAGATTTTCAACCATGCGGCCAATATCGACAAATTCTGTTAAAGCCCAACTAAATGAGGGGGATGCCAGATAATATCTTTTGAGTTTTTTTTCGGACGTTATTCGATTCCGTGAGAAATTGTAGAGCTTTTTGACAAGAAAGGATTCCTCAAGATAGTACAGGTAGCTGCTGATTGTCTTGTTGGAGAGGCCAATGTCATTTGCCAGATTTTGATAATCAATAAACAGGCCCGGCTTTTGAGCAATTATTCGGATGATTTGCCATAATATTTCAGGATTGTTCACTGAAAAAATGGATGGAATATCCTCAAAAATAATTTTTCTCATTATTCCGATATAATAGTCTCGCTTCTGGTTCAAATCATTCAGATCAAGGCTTTCAATAAATTGATTGTTTAAAAATATCTGCAAGTTGTTTTCGATTTCGCTTTCAAACATGTGTGGCTTTTCTAATATTTCCGAACTATCTTTAAAAGTCAAATATTCATCGAAACTCAACGGCATTAAAAACAGGCTTTTTAACCTACCCGCCAGACTTTCCTGAGTTTTTTTCTTAATAAAAAGAGAAGTTGAGCCGGAGATGAAAAACTTTATAGTCGGATAAAGATCGTAATAAATTTTTAGCTGGTTCTGGAAATCAGGAAGCTTTTGTATTTCATCCAAAAAAATAAAAACTTTGTTCTTTTTAAAATCAACTTGGGTTTGCTTGGTAAATGAATGTATTAATTCTTCCAGTTTTAATTTTTCTTCATCAAATGTAAAATACCACAATAAGAAGGGATTATAACTATTTTCAACCAGATGATTTATAAGTTGAAATAATAGCGTCGTCTTTCCAGTTCTCCGTAAACCTGAAATTTCTACTATCTGCCTGGTGTTAATTTCATTAGCCAGTTCTTTAAAAATGAATCGACGTTTTTGGTATGGATACTTGTAGTTTTCCCAGTGACGGTTGTATTTTAGCAAGTTCATTCTTTACACGTCCTCTTCTAATAAACTTATATAATATTGGAAGTCCACTTCCAATGTTATATAAAAAATAATTTTGATTAATGCAAGAAATATCTTGAAAAAAGAAGGCTGTTGAAGGATATTATCATTGCCATCATTGGCGCGCTGGCAACTATTTCAGCAGCAATCATCGGCTATGCTGCGGCGAAGAAACGTTAGGATTTGACAATGCATAATCCACAGAACAAAACACTTTTTGATGATGGCGAACGAATGCTGCCGACCAGGGGGGATGAAATCAGTTTCGTCTTTTCGCGGCACAAATTCGCCTATCAGTTTGCCCAAAATTATGTTTCCGGCAAAACAGTAATTGATGTTGGTTGCGGCTCCGGATATGGAAGCATGCTGCTCGCGAAAAAAGCCGAATCGGTTCTGGGCCTTGATTATCACGCTGCGGCAATTGAATATTGCCGTCAAAATTATCACGCTGCGCATCTTCGTTTTAAGCAAAAAGATGCGAGCACAATTGATGCGGAAAATGAATTTGACGCTGCAGTTTGCTTCCAGGCCATCGAGCATTTCCATAATCCGGGTCATTTTCTAAACCAGCTTAAAAAAGTTGTCAAGCCCGGGGGCACGATTTTGATTTCAACGCCGAACGTCAAGAAATCTCTCAAAGGTTCTTTAAAAAATCCATTTCACGTTAACGAAATGAATTATCAGCAATTCAATTCACTTCTGCAAAAACATTTTTCATCGTATGAACTGTTGGGCGTTGGCTATGCCGAAAAGAATAAAATGCGCGATTTTTTAGGGAAACTGCCGTTTTATCAGTGGGGAAAATACTTAAAAAGAAAAAGCAAAATCAAAAAACTGGCGAATAAAGCATTGGCAATGACAAGTTTCCAAATTCTTCATAATCAGGTTGAACGAGATGCTGCAGATCTGCTCGCAGTCATAAAAAATGAAAAACCGTAATGAGAAAATAATGGATGGCAAAATAAAAGGTCTTCTGTGCGATCTTGACGGTACGGTTTATGAGAATAACCGAATCATTGCAGGGGCTGCCGAAGCTTTGCAAAAATATCGCAGCGCTGGTCTGTCCGTTCGTTTTGTAACGAACACAACCCGCATGTCTCGGCGCTTGGTGCACGAACGCCTTGCTCAATTTGGGATAAACGCACGAGTCGAAGAAATATTTACCGCCCCGGTTGCAGCCGCAGCTTGGTTAAAGTCGGCCGGCATTCGTCGGGTGGCGCTTCTCCTCAACTCAGATACTTTTGAGGATTTTCAGGATTTTGAAATTGACGTAAAAGAACCCGAGGCTGTCGTCGTTGGTGATCTTGGCGAGGCATGGAGCTTTAAACGATTGAATCAGGCTTTTCGCTGGCTGATGGGCGGAGCGGACCTCGTGGCCATTCAGAAAAATCGCTTTTGGAAAAAAGAGGATGGTTTAAGCCTGGATGCAGGACCCTTTGTCGCTGCTTTAGAATACGCAGCGGGCAAAAAAGCAATAATTGTCGGCAAACCACAAAAGCTGTTTTTTGGGGCTGCAGTGCATTCAATGGGCATTTTGCCCTCCCACGTGGCCATGATCGGCGATGATATTGAAAGCGATGTAGGTGGAGCGCAAGCAGCGGGATTGATGGGCATTCTCGTTCGTACTGGAAAATTCAGCCCCGAAGAACTTGATCAATCACCTTTTAAACCGGATTTAATCGTCGATACCATTGCGGATTTTAAATTATTGCAAAACTTGACCTCAATGGCATAACTCCTTGATTGATTGCTATTAGCAAAAACAACATAAAGGTTGGCAGACGTTCCTTGGTGGTCAGCGACTGCCTCTGCCCAGCCATTAATATGACTTTTTCAATAAAGACTAATAAAAGGGAGAAAATGAAAAGATGAAAGAATCCAAACTTTCCCGGCGCACATTTATAAAAAAAGCAGGTATTGCGGCGGCGACTGTTGCTGCTCCGACTGTTGTGCCGTCCACTGTTTTTGGCGCAAAAGCGCCGAGTAATCGAATTACAATGGGTTTTATCGGCGTTGGCGGTATGGGAACAAATGACATGCGCAACTTTATGGGGCAGCCGGATGTACAGATTCTTGCCGTTTGCGATCCGGTTAAAGCAACGAATCAATACGGCCACTGGTACACTCATGGATGGAACGGAAGCTACTTTGGCCGTGAGGCAGCGCGCATGATTGTTGACGATTATTATTCGTCAAAATCCGCCGGCAGTTACAAGAGTTGCGATGCCTATATTGATTATCGTGAACTTGTGGAGCGTACCGATATTGACGCCGTCATGATTGCAACGCCTGACCATTGGCATGCGGTAATCGCCGTAGCCGCAGCAAACAGCGGCAAACACATTTATGGTGAAAAACCCCTCTCTTTGACCGTTGCCGAGGGCCGCGCTATGGTGGAAGCGGTCGAACGCAATGCCGTCAAGTTTCAGACCGGCACGCATCGACGATCCGATGCCAGTACAAGGTTTGCCTGTGAGCTGGTGAGGAACAAGTATATCGGTGAACTGAAACATGCGGAAGTCCTTTTGGCCGGCAACAATAGAACAGCACCGACGGGCGCCTGGAAGCCCGCTCCTGTGCCTGATTGGCTGGATTACGACATGTGGCTGGGACCTGCTCCAAAAGCGCCGTATCATCCGAAACGGTGTCTCTATTCATTTCGTTTCATCCAGGATTATTCCGGCGGCCAAACCACAAATAACGGTGTCCACGCTTTTGATATCGTCCAATGGGGAAACGGCAGCGATTACACCGGCCCGATCCTCGTGGAAGACCTTGGCGCAAAATTTCCCCGGGATGGCCTCTTTGATGTTGTCAGCACTATTCATTTTCGTGCTTTGTATGCCAATGGCGTTGAGTTGACGTGCAGGACAGAACCGGATGCTTTTCAGATAACGTTTACAGGTACTGACGGATGGGTTTCAACAAACGGCCGCGAAATTCAAACCTCACGGGAATCGCTGAAATCAGTGAAAATCAAACCCAACGAGATACATCTTTATGAAAGCCATAATCATTACCGTAATTTTTTGGATGCAATAAAGTCCGGTGTTCGCCTGGCAGCTCCGGTTCAAATCGGTCATCGCTCAACAACAATTCCGCTTATTGGAAATATTGCCATGAAGCTAAAGAAAAAACTCGAATGGGATCCGCAAAAAGAACAGTTTGTCGGCGACGATGAAGCGAACAAGATGTTGAGCAAACCCATGCGTGCACCGTGGCGCGTCTGAACCTTTTATTGATAGTTGTCTCATCCGATTTATTTGTCGACTTTTTGTTTTGTTTCATTATTGAGAAACTAATTCATCTCGATTGCGTAAGAAATAGTTAATATTAAAATTTTCATCAAAATCCTGGCGAGCAATGCTGCGAATAGAAAATCTTACAAAAAGTTTTAACGACCTTATTGCTGTTGATCATATCTCCTTTCATGTGCAAAAAGGTGAAATTTTTGGTTTCCTGGGGCCGAATGGCGCCGGAAAAACCACGACCATTAACATGATCTGTTCACTTTTAAAACCGGACAGCGGCTCGGTTTTTATCGACGAGACAGACATTCTCTCTGCAAGCGCAGAGCTGAGAAACAAGCTGGGCGTCGTACCGCAAGAAACCGCCCTTTATGAAGAGTTGAGTGCCGAAGAAAATCTTATGTTTTGGGGCAGCATCTATGGCATGAGCGGCAAGGTATTGAAAACACGAGTAGCGGAACTATTGGAATTGACTGGTCTTCAAGAAAGAGCCAGGGAACGTGTTAAAAATTATTCCGGCGGTATGAAGCGTCGTCTGAACATGGCTGCCGGGATGATACACACACCCAAACTGTTGCTGCTCGATGAACCCACCGTGGGGATCGATCCGCAGGCAAGGCACAACATGCTGGATGTGGTGCGCGATGTTGCCCGAAAAGGAACGACCATTCTCTACACAACGCATTATATGGACGAAGCAGAACTGTTGTGTGACCGCCTGGCGATAATTGATCACGGCAGGATTTTGGTCATGGGCACACAGCAAGAAATACAGCAAGTCGTCGGCGAGAATCGGCTGCTTAAAGTGAGCGGCACCTTTAGCCCGGAAACGGCAGAGCTTTTTGCCAAACAAATCGATGACCTGATGCTCATTTCATTAAAGAAAAATGAGGTTGTTTACGGTTTGCCCTTCAAATTAGGCACCGGCGAATTTATCGAAAAACTGGCTGCGGCGGGTTTTCAGATTGATAACCTCTCGATTAAGGAACCCAATCTGGATACGGTATTTCTCAAGTTAACCGGTCGGGAGTTGCGCGATTGATTTGGAAATTGATAAAAAAAGATTTGCTGAGAAAATATCACAATCCCGGTGGTTTTATCCTTCTTGTTTTATTGTCATTGGCCTTATCTCTCATTTTTGGGCTTGTTTTCGGCGGCGGAGGAAATGAGCAAACTATGCCGCATGTCAAATTGCTCATTGAAGATCATGATCAGGGATTGGCTTCGCAGTTGATCGCCGGGGCATTCAGCCGCGGCGAGTTGGCGAAACTATTTGAAACACAATCCGTGGATTCGGGCGCCGGACGGCAGATGATGGATAAAGGCGACGCTTCAGCACTGCTCATCATTCCCAAAGGCTTTTCGGATTCACTTGTCTCGGAAAAACCGACTGAATTGATTCTAGTGAAAAATCCGAGCGAGTCTTTTCTACCCAAGATCGCCGAAGAAACCGCTGACATCCTCAGTGAGGGCAGCGCCAGGCTCATTCGGATTGTTGAAAATCCCTTGCGCCTGATTCGTGAAAACGTGAAGAGTGACAGCACGATTTCAGATGCACAAACCGCTGCCATTTCCATCCAGTTTAAAAGCCTTTTTACTAAATTGGGAACATTGTTTTTTCCGCCGCTGATTCACTTTCGTCAGGTGCCGCAGAAGGAAGAAAAAAAACAAGCAACCGGCTCCTTGTTATTTGCATATCTTTTAGCGGGTAATACGCTGATGGTGCTGCTTTTTGTGCTGGAAATTTTTGCCCGTGATTTTTTCAGAGAGCGCGATGATCAAACTCTTTTTCGCATGCTGGCCAGTTCGGTCACGAGAAGTCAATACCTTGCGGCAAAACTTTTGTTTCTTTTTGCATCTGGATTATTTGCGTTTTTCCTGGTTTGGACCAGCGGGGTCATTCTTTTCGGTATCAGGATTATGGAACCAGTAGCCTTTTTAATTTTTTCTGCATTGATCATTGCCGCACTCACCGGTGTTATTGCTATGCTCTATGCAGTAGTTAAAACGCGCGCCCAGGCTGCAGCTTCGGGGCCGGCTATAATCATCGTCCTCAGCATGTTAGGCGGCGCAATGATTCCGATCCAATCCTTGCCCGGTTTTATGAAAAAAATCGCTGTCATTTCGCCTGTTTACTGGGGTACGGATGGATTGCAAAAGATTGTCATTTCAAATGTAAAGCTGGCGACCTTACCCTGGCATGTGGGTGTTTTGCTCACCTTCGCTATATTGTTGAATTTAATTGCCTTTATTCTTTTTGCAAAAAAGGTGCGCTTATGAAAACAATCTGGGCAATCTCCCGGCAAAATCTTTTACTTTTGCGCCATGACCGATCTGCCGTTTTGTGGATGATTATTATGCCGCTCTTGTATATTTTCGTCTTTGGCAATGCATTTAAAGGCGGCAATGATCCGTCAAAGTCACGGGCTTACCTGGCAATCTATTCTCAAGACAACGGGATTTTAAAAGAAAGACTACTACAGTCGCTTGTCTCTGAAAATATTTCTCTCGATACGTTATCGGCAATACCGGAAAAGCCGCCAATTCGCTATCTGACGATTCCTGATTCGTTCACATCAAACATTCTCGCAAGTCGCCCTGTAACATTAACACTCACGTACCGATCGGACGCGAATGTTGAAGGCAAAATGACGGCTGTGATGGCGGTACGCAAAGCATACTTTCGCCTGCTAGCGGATTTGGCGGATTTGAATGTTCACGACCAAAAAATCAATCGGAATAATTTTGTCAGGCTTGACCGTCGAGAACCTCTTATAAAAGTTAAAAAAGAATTTGCAGGTAGAGCGAAAATTATTCCCACAGGGTTTAATCACCAGATACCGGCAAATATTGTCATGTTTACCATGCTGGTGGTTTTTCTTTATGCCGGTCATTCGCTTATTGATGAAAAAAGAGCAGGACTGTTGCGAAGAATAAGAATTGCGCCGGTTAGTTATGAACAACTATTTTTGGGCAAGCTGTCGGGAATTACGCTGGTCGGATTAATCCAGGTTGGAATTCTCCTTTTCTTCGGACGAGTTCTATTTGCAGTTCAATATGGAAACGCACCTGTTGCATTGCTCCTGCTGGTCATCTTGTTTTCAGTTGCCATTGCTGCACTTGCCTTGTGTCTTGGACTGTTGATTAAAAATGAAGAAAAACTGGTGGGGCTATCCATTGCATTAGCTTTGCTCCTGGCGGCGCTCAGCGGCTGTTGGTTTCCGCTGGAGATTGCTCCCCGCTGGCTCAACGCGCTGGCCAATTTTCTTCCCTCCGGCCTGGCGATGAAAGCTTTTCACAGGCTGATCTCTTTTGGCTATGGGTTCGACGGAGTCTGGACTTACCTGGCCGGGCTTGCTGGATTTTCGTTGTTTTTTATTTTTTTGTCCGAAAGACTCCTTCGCCAACAGGAATAGTCCAAATTGAACAAGTTATGATTGCGCTCAAACTCGCCGCATGTGTCTCCAATTTCGAATAATCCAATTCTGAACCATGCATACTGTGAGGGATCATGAAGATTGCCAGGGTAACCAGGGCGGCAAACAATGTCCAAAGCCTTGCTTTTTTATTTTTAATAATCGCGATCAGAGCAATGAGCCATACGACAAACGCAATAAGCGTTTTATTATCGGTGAGATCTGTTCCATAAGGAATGCCTGTCCAAAAAGCGCCAAAAGCATATTTTTGTACAATCGGGCCGAAAATCAATCCTCCGATAAAAAGCAAGCCGATCGTCCAAAGCGCATAGGATTTCAGGTTTGGACTCGTTCTGAGAGATTCTATGCCGGTGCGCGTGGACAACAGCATGGCAAAGAACATGAAAAAAATATGAGAGATGAGAACCGCTAACGGGACGGCGCCTTTAAATCGGGTGACAATCGTTTTGTTGCCCGGAAGGGTAAGGATAGAAGCACCTTTTGCAAGCTCTATATAATATTCCAGTTTTCCTGCCGGTGGTTGGTGTGGCAGGGCTGCTTTTAATTGTTTTCCATTACGAACCAGCTTGATGCGAGACCATTTTTCTTTTGCCTTGTATCGTTTGAAAATAAGGAAACCCGAGATTGACGTGTCCGGCACGGTAATGACAACGGGTTGATCTCCTTTGCCCCCATGACTGCGCAAGAGCTTGTAAGTAATTTTACTGCCGGTTATTTCGTTAGAACCTTTGACAGGGTAGGTTGGTCCGGTCTTCCGCTGATAAACTGCGGAGGCCAGGGTAATCAGAATCGCCAGAATCCATAATCCGCTTGTTCGCATTTTCATTCTCTCACTCGTTAGTTTTGGATTTACCCCTAGCAAAAACCAGCTTGTAAACAGACCCCTTTAAATTTCGTCCAAAAATAAATCTGAAATAAATATAATGTAAATTATGCAATTTTTCAATTAGAAAAATCAATGTTGGAACACAATTCCGGCATGAGCGTTTACGATAAAGTTGCAACTTTTTATTTAAGGAATACATGTTTTAATTATAATTGTTAAAACTTTACTTGATTTTTAACACTATATTTACTATGGTTCTGAATTGTATGTTTTTAATTTTATACTGGAGATTTATTATGAGAAAAACGGCTTTTCTAATCTTTCTTGCCATGATCGTTATTTTTGCGGCGTCTTCTTCTTATGCTCAATTTTTCGGCAAGAATAAAGTCCAATATGTTGATTTTAAATGGCAGTATTTACAGTCAGAACATTTTGACATATATTTTACCGAGGGCGGAAAGGGAGTCGCATCATTCGTGGCAAAGGTTGGAGAAGACAGTTATCAGTCGTTGCGCAAAGATTTTCGTTATGATCTCGAAGAACGAATTAAAATCATTGTTTACAATAGTCATAATGATTTTGGACAGACAAATGTTGATCTCAGTCCTCCGGAAGAATCCGTTGGCGGCTTTACTGAGTTTTTTAAGAACAGGGTTGTTATTCCGTATGAAGGAGAATGGGAAAAGTTTCGTCACGTTATTCATCATGAATTGACACACGCGGTGATGATGCAAATGGTCTATGGCGCAGGACCGCAATCGATTATTCGCGGATTAACCCAGATTCAGTTGCCGCTCTGGTTTGTGGAAGGTCTGGCGGAATATGAGAGCCTCGGCTGGAACATCGAAAGCGACATGTTTATGCGCGATGCAACCCTGAATGGTTATTTGCCTCCGATTCCTTTTCTGGGCGGTTTTTTAGCGTATAAAGGCGGGCAATCCGTTTTATACTATATTGCCGAACGTTACGGTGATGAAAAGATTGGTGAATTATTAGGCAAAACTAAAATCAATAAAAGCCTGGACAGAGGATTAAAAAAAGCGATTGGAATAGACACGGAAGAGTTGACGACGCGCTGGCATCGATATCTCAAGCGCAAGTATTGGCCGGATATTGCTGATCGCAAAGAGCCGGAAGAGATTGCCAAGCGATTAACGGATCACAGGAAGGACAAAAGTTTCATCAATACAAGCCCGGCGATGAGTAACAGGGGGGATAAAATCGCTTTTCTCTCCGATAAGGATGATTATTTTGACATTTACCTCGCCAGCGCTATTGACGGCCGCATTCTTAAAAAACTGGTTCGTGGACAGCGTGCCGGAAATCTGGAGGAACTTCACTGGCTGCGGGGGCCTGGAATTAGTTGGAGCCCGGACGACAAGCACATCGTTTTTTCCGCAAAGAGCGGGGGAAAAGATGCTTTGCATATTGTGAATGTGAAATCCGGGAAATTTGAAGAAAGCATCAACCTTAAATTAGACGGCGTATACAATCCGACCTGGAGTCCGAATGGTGATGAGGTTGCCTTTGCCGGACTGAAGAATGGGCAGAGTGACTTGTTTGCTTATAATCTGAAAACGAAGCAATTGCGCAAAATCACCAACGATCTTTTTAGCGATGTGGAACCTCGCTGGTCTCCCGATGGCGGCAAGCTCGTTTTTTCCAGTGACCGCGGACCCTACACAAACAGCATCCCGACAAATTTTCAGCCGATTGATGTGGATATGAAAAATTATGATATTTATGAGATCAACAGTGACGGAACGGATCTGAAGAGAATAACGGGTTCCGAATATCTCGAGCGAACTCCAATTTATTCCCCGGACGGAAAGACAATTGCCTTTATGAGTAATCGTTCAGGAATCAGCAACATTTACCTCCATAATCTTGAGACAGGCAAAGAATGGCCGATCACTAATGTACTGACCGGGGCATTTCAGCCAACGTGGGGTGGAAACGCCAATCGGATGGCTTTTGCATCATTCTATTATGCCGGTTACGATCTTTATTTGATGAAGAATCCATTGGAGATCAAACCGGATGAAATTACAGTGCAGGAAACACAATTTGTTAAAAGCAAAAAAGAACCCGAGTATGCAGGGAAAGAATTGGTGGCTGACGAATCAGGTCGGCAGGAAAATCAGTCGGTAGACAATGAAACGAAAAAATACCGTAATTTTATTTTTGACGAATCATTTGCCGACGGCAGAATTAAAAAAGCGAATGAGAAAAATCCATTTCTGGATTCAACCGACTATGTTTTGCCTACAGGGGAATATAAAGTTCACAAATATAAAGTAAAGTTTTCGCCTGATCTCGTTTATGGAACTGTGGGATACAATCAATTTTTCGGCACCCAGGGATACACGACAATTATGCTGTCCGATGTTCTCGGCGATCAGCGGCTGAATATCGGTTTGAATCTTTTTGGGGACTTTCGTAACGCCGACTATTCCCTGACCTATTTATACCTGCCGCATCGTCTTGACTTTGGCGCGAGTGGATACCACAATGCCTATTATTTTTACTCTTCTGCAGGCTGGGTACGAGATCGCAACTATGGACTTTCCATGTTTCTCAGCAATCCCTTCAACCGCTACCAGAGAATCAGTTATGGCTTGTCCCTGATGGGTATTAGTCGATCCTATCTGGAAATTTCAGACGAACTGGTTGATTTGTTGGTCAAATATGATATTGTTTCACCCCGCAATCTTTTTTTCCTGTTGAATAATTTAACCTATTCAAAGGATACAACGGTATGGGGATATACCGGGCCGGTCAATGGTGGCCGCTCGTCAATCGGCATCTCAGCCACTCCGGCCATTGGCAAAAATGGCATTAGTTTTACAACATTTCGTGGTGATTTCAGGCGCTATTTTCGCATCAAAAAGGAATATGTCTTTGCGGTGCGTGGTGCAGGGGGGGCCAGCTTTGGCAAGCATCCGGCAAAGTTTTTTCTGGGTGGTGAGTCGAATTGGATCAATTATGGTTACAGAGGAAACATACGGGCTGACCGCGTAGAGGACATTTACTTTGCTTCATTTGAAATGCCACTTCGCGGGGCTGCTTATTACGAACTTGTGGGAACGAGATATCTGATGACCAATGTAGAATTCAGATTTCCTCTCGTCCGCCAACTCAGCATGGGATTTCCACTTCCTATTCAATTGTGGAATGTGGGGGGCGCAATGTTCATGGACATGGCTATGGCCTGGGACAGAACCGGAGATAAATCTCTAAAACCATTTGTGAAAAGAAATGCCTTCTCTTATCGCGCAAATGATATTTTTGCCAGTATCGGCTTTGGGGCGCGGATTAATTTAGGCTTCTTCTTGCTACGAATGGACCTTGCGTGGAAAACTGATTTTTATAAAACGGAAAAGTCGCCCGCCGTATTATGGTCATTGGGTGCGGACTTTTAATTCATGAGGAAAGCTTGGAAAGAATACCACTTTTAGAAAAACTGCAAGACTCGATCGTTGTATGTGATGGCGCCATGGGCACCATGCTTTATGCCCATGGCGTTTTTATTAATCGTTGTTTCGACGAACTCAACATTACCAGTCCAGAAACGGTGATGGATGTGCATCGGGAATATGTGGCAGCAGGGGCGGAGATACTTGAAACGAACACTTTTGGTGCCAATTACTACAGACTCAAACCCCACGGTTTGGAAGATAAAGTTCATCTGATCAACAAACGTGGCGCGGAAAACGCCCGGGAAGCCGGCGGCAGTGATATCTATATTGCCGGCTCCATCGGTCCCCTGGGTGTGCAGTTGGCGCCATTGGGCAAAGTGACCAGGGAAGTCGCAAAACAGGCATTCAGAGATCAAGCTGAGGGGCTGATCGATGGCGGCGTCGATCTGTTCATCCTGGAAACTTTTACGGATGTAAATCAAATTCTTGTTGCCATAGAAGCCATTAAAGAGTTGTGCGATACGCCGATTGTTTCGCAAATGACATTTGATAAAGACGGCACAACACCTTTTGGGCTAAGCGTGGAAACGGTGGTGCAAAAGCTACGAGATATCGAGGCGGACGTTATTGGCACAAACTGCTCTGTCGGTCCGCAACCCATGCTCGATGTTATTGAAAGAATTTCAAAAGCCGGAGCAAAGTTGATCTCTGCTCAACCTAATGCCGGTAATCCGCGCGTTGTGGAGGGGCGCTATCTGTACATGTCCACGCCGGAATACCATGCTGAATTTGCGCGACGGTTCATTACCGCAGGGGCGAATATTGTCGGCGGCTGTTGCGGAACGACACCCGCACACATCAAGGCCATCGTAAATGCTGTGCGGGCCATGCAGCCTCACAAAACCGCTGTCAGTATGCACGTGCAGCCGAAAAGAGAAGTACAGGTAGCTGTCATTCCGCTTGAAGAAAAATCGGCATTGGCTGCGCGGATGCAAAGAAAATTTGTCACTTCCGTAGAAGTTGTTTCGCCGCGGGGCATCAATCCGCAAGCTGTTCTGTCAGGTGTTAAAAAGCTCGTTGGTTTTGGCGTTGATGCCATTAACATACCGGACGGTCCGCGTGCTTCGGCGCGAATGTCGCCAATGGCCTTGGCGCAGCTCATCGAGCGTTCGATTCCTGTGGAAACGATTTTGCATTATTGCTGCCGGGATCGCAATATTTTGGGAATGCAGTCCGATCTTCTCGGCGCTTATACGTTAGGATTACGCAACATCCTGGCCATTACCGGAGACCCGCCTAAGCTGGGTGATTATCCCGATGCAACGGCTGTGTTTGACGTGGATGCCATTGGCCTGACGCGCATTATCAGGAGCTTGAATAATGGTTATGACGTCGCAGGTAATCCCATCGGTTCGCCAACAGGATGGCACATCGGTGTCGGCGCCAATCCCGGTGCCGTGGATATCGGACTCGAAATAGATCGTTTGCATCAAAAAGTTGAGGCCGGAGCGGAATACATTTTAACCCAGCCGATTTTTGATATTGATCAACTGCAACACTTTTTCCAAAAAATAGAAAGCATAAAAATTCCGATTATGGCAGGCATCATGCCGTTGATGAGTTTCAGAACCATCGAATTCCTCAATAATGAAGTGCCCGGAGTGACTGTGCCGCAATCCATCGCCGGGCAAATGCAAAAAGCAAACGATAAAGAAGATGCAAAAAAACTCGGCATTCAAATTGCGCAGGAAGCAATTTTGCAAATAAAGTCCATGGAACAGGTTCGCGGCATTTATTTAATGCCTCCATTTAATAAAGATAAATATGAGATAGCAATTCAGGTTTTGGAAGTTTTACACTAGACGATATTTTTGCAGGAGATGAATCGCAGGATGAAGAAGATAAATATTTCTCTGATGATACTAGTTCTTTTTTTCAATATCACATCAGCCCAGATGACCAAGGGACGGCATGGCCCCGGCCGACACAACAAGTTCAACGGAAGAATGTTTTTCTACCAGGTCTATAATTTTGCCGACACAACAGATTTTAAAAAAAGTCGCACCGATTTTCAGTTTTCTGTTGTGAATGATATTTTAACGTTCGTAAAATCCGATTCTGCAAATCAATATAGAGCGCGATATGAACTTAGTGTAATCATTTACAATAAAAAGGGGGAAGCACTCACTGATCATTCTATCAGCAACACGGTGACCGTTTCCCGGTTTGAGGAAACCAACTCTCGAGTCAATCCGCATCGCCATAAAATATCATTTTCGCTTGCACCGGGAAAATACGATTATGTTGTAAAACTTTTCGATGAAGAATCCAAAGAAACGTTAGAAAGAAAACATTCGATCGAGTTGAAAAGTTTTCCAACGGATCGCATCCATATCAGTGATGTTGTATTTGCAGATGAAATTAAATGTTTTCAAAATAATTATTTCTATGTTCCGAATTTGCAGGGCGTTTACAACAATATTAATTCATCTTTTGCCGCCTATTTTGAAATATATCCCGCACAGACGTCTGAGAACATTTCGGTGAATTACCAGGTATATGATGCACAAAACAACCGCGTATTTGCTGATTCAAATGCATTCAAAAGAAAAAATGTCATTGCAAATTGCATTACTTTTAAAAAATATATTAAAAAACCGGGAGAATATGTTCTGATCATTCACACGAGCGACGGAAGCAAAACCGCGAATGTGCGGCGCAAGTTTAATGTTTTCTGGGGAAATATGTCGTTTGATAAAGAAAATCTTGATATTGCGATCCGGCAGCTTCGGCTTATTGTCAATAAAGACATAAGCAAACAGTTCAACAAAGCAAGTCGGGAGGAAAAAAAGAAACTTTTAGATCAATTCTGGGAAGCGCGTGACCCCACCCCCGGTACGCCGCGAAATGAACTAAAGGACGAGTTTTTGCGCCGGATCGATTTTGCCAATAAAAATTTTTCCGAAGTTGCAACGAGCCGTGAAGGATGGCAAACAGATCGGGGCAAAGTTTATATCAGAAATGGCCCGCCCGATCAGGTTGAACGCCAGGCAACGGATATTGACATGCCCAGCGCAGAAATCTGGTATTACACCAAGCTGAATCAGCGATATATTTTTTCGGATCGGTCGGGCAACGGTTCTTACCGGCTGGTCAAAATTGAATAGCTCGGCAGATCAAAGCAACCACAAAAGCTTTGAGCGTCTCATTTTCTCGTTCCCTTGCTCCTCAGAAAACAATCAAATTCCAGGAGTGCAGTGATGGGCTGCATTGCAATGCAAGAAGGCATTGCACTCTTTGATTTCACCTTGTCAGATAATATTCAGTTTGTATGAGTAAATGCCAGCTTCCTAAAGTTCATTGATGGGCTAAATCAACAGGAACATTGATTATTGCCAAAAAATTGATTAATTTCACCATGCCCCATAAAACTTGCACCAGAAAGTTTCTTGGGGCGTTATTATATACGGTCGATTTATTATTCGCCTTTCCCATTTCCCTTAATCCCAATGTTTTCAGTAAATAGGGCCATGCCTTTTATTCGCCTGCCGCTTGGCACATCGTTTGTATAGGGCAAACAATATCTGAGAAATTTGATATTACTTTAACTGAGAGAATTTTCAATTGAAAGCTGACTTGCACATACACTCGATTTATTCGCATGATGCCATTGCCAAACCGGAATCAATCTTGGCCGCTGCAGCGGAACGGGGTATTGGGATGATTGCTGTAACCGATCACGA
>Ga0114931_10004798_pt1 | contig 16799 bp, 17 predicted proteins | sample 2SBtaG_FD_89579 | JGI IMG/M metagenome (GOLD analysis project Ga0114931, IMG submission 89579) | Deep subsurface microbial communities from Kolumbo volcano to uncover new lineages of life (NeLLi) - 2SBTROV14_V59a metaG | ecosystem: Environmental > Aquatic > Marine > Volcanic | place: Kolumbo...
GGCATGAAGCGACGCCTTGAGATTGCAAGAGGCTTGCTTCATGAACCCAAAGTTTTGTTTTTGGATGAGCCGACACTTGGCCTTGACCCTCAGACTAGAAACCATCTTTGGACATATATCAAGAAACTAAATAAGGACAAAAAAATTACCATAATTTTAACCACCCATTATATGGATGAAGCAGATAGCCTCTGCAAAAAGATTGCTATAATCGACCACGGGAAAATCATAGTATCAGATACTCCCAAGAAACTGAAAGGAAGTATTGGTGGGGATGTTGTTACCATCCGCTCCAAAAAATCCAAGGAAATCTATGACGCGATTTCTGCACCATGGATTAAGCATAAGGAAAAAAGAAACGGCCGTGTGACTTTTAATCTCGAAGACGCCGAAAAACATGTGGCTGAAATCGTGGCAGTTTGCGCCAGAAAGGGCATTGAAATTGAGTCGCTTTCAATCCATGAACCAACCCTTGAAGACGTATTTTTGCATTATACTGGCAGGCAAATCAGGGAAGAAGAAGCTAGCCCCAAGGCCCATATGAGGATGAGGCACCGTGCATGGAGTCGAAGGTGATGGGAGCAATTTATACTATATGGCTTAGAAGCATGAAGCGCTACCTTAGGTCAAAGAGCAGGATAATAGGAAGCCTTGGCATGCCCCTTTTCTTCTTATTGGTTCTTGGTCTTGGCCTAAACCCTGAGGTTAAAATTTCAGGCCAGTCTGGGGGCTATCTTGGCTTTGTCATGCCAGGCATAGTTGCCATGAGTGTCTTATTTACTTCAGTCTTTTCAGGCATACAAATTATTTGGGACAAGCAGTTTGGCTTCTTAAAAGAGACCTTGATTGCTCCCGTGTCAAGAATAGAAATAATGATAGGTCAGACCTTGGGCGGTGCCACAACTTCGGTTATACAAGGGTTGCTTTTATTCACTCTTTCCTTATTTATGGGTGTCCGTGCCAAGAGCCTCTTAGGATTTTTCATTGCAATCGCTTTTATGTTGCTTATAGGCATATCCTTTACGGCCTTTGGCATTGCAATAGCATCAAGGATGGAGGACATGCACGGCTTCCAGCTCATAATGAACTTTGTGGTATTTCCTATATTCGGCCTTTCAGGGGCCCTTTTTCCCATATCCGAATTGCCTGCTTTCATCAAGCCCTTGATATACCTTGACCCCCTAATCTATGGGGTTGACGGCATAAGGTTTGGTCTCCTTGGGACTTTTACAATAAACCCTTTAATCAGCTTCGCGGCCATGGCGGGCTTTGCGCTTCTCATGACCTTTGTGGGCTCAAATTTGTTTAAGACCATAAAAATCTAAATAATCCAAACCGTTAAATCCGAAAGAAAACTTATCCAATAATGTTTGACTTCATACTGATGGCAGCGCTTGGCATAGGACTTGGTGTTCTGCTTCCCCTTCACTATTTGATTGTGGGTGCCGCAGGTCTTGTGGTCGGATTTCTCTTTGGTGGTGTCATGTTCTTCATAAAAATACTTCCTATACTTTTTATTGCCTTCGTGGTGCCTTTAGTTTATGCACTCTCTTCAGGGAAGGCCTTTAGCCTCTTAGGTCTAGCTATAACCGCAGGAGCACTTACCGCAGGCTACTCTATAGGCTCCCTCATAGGGGTTGTCGTCATGCCTTTTAGGATATTTGGCAAGATTATAAGTTTCTTCTGGAAGATAATTAGGCATTAATAGGATGGTTGTCCCTTTGGTTTGATGAAGAGGGCCTTTCTTTCGTTATTCGCCTTGGTGATTCTTGCAGGCTGCACAAGTCAGATGCCCATACAGCCAGAATCCAACAGGGGCTTTTCATTATCTCCAAAGTCATACAATCAGTCTGATTTTTTAGGCTTCTTTGAGAAAGTCAAAGGCGGATACCTTAGCTGGGCGGGGGACTGGTTCACTTTAAAAGATGAGAATGGTGCTCATATGGTTGTAAATAAGCTAGCCAGCCAATACGACTTCACTCCCATTACTATATTAAACTTTTATTCACAAGAAACTGACACTCTAAACAGGCCGTTCACTTCAAAAAACCTCGCAGATTACAAGCTCTCTGCCATAGACTTTGCGCAAAAGAACCAACCCAAGTACCTTGGAATTGGCATCGAAGTGAATATCTTAGCAGAAATTCTTCCTCAGGATTTTGAAACCTATGTAACTTTATACAACGAAGTATACGACGCCATAAAAAATGTTTCACCAAATACCCAAGTCTTTCCTATATTCCAGCTTGAGAGGATGAAAGGCTTAAAGGGTGGGCTATTCGGCGGGGAAAACGACCCTACACAATCTGAGTGGGAACTGGTGTCGCGCTTCAAGCATGACCTTGTGGCTTTTACCACCTACCCCTTTTTGGTGTATAAAAACCCGAGTGAAATCCCACTGGACTATTATGCTGATGTTGACAAGAGATTTAGTGAACCCATTGCCTTCGTTGAAGTCGGTTGGCCAGGCGATATGAAAATTCAAGGGTGGGAGAGCAATTCGACTGAGCAAGCAGAGTTCATAAAAGTCTTTTTGAACCAAACCCATGACAGAAACATAGAATTTGCCATTTGGAGCTTTATGTATGACCAAAACTACCAGAAGCCCTTTGACACTATAGGACTGTTTTCAAAGGAAGGTAATCAAAGGCCAGGATATGACTTATGGAGTTGGAACCATGTATAAAATACTTGACCACACTTCAGATCTTGAAATACTCGTTGAAGCTGATACTTTTGAGAAAATGGTTGAAGACAGCATAATGGCCGTCAGCCAATTTGTGGCAGAAAACCTTAAAGAAACCGAAATAAAGGAGATTGAAGTTCAGGGCAAGTCCGATGAGGAGATGCTTATGGAAGCCTTAGAATAAATAGTGTATTTACAAAGCGCCGAAAATTTCTATATTTTAAAAGTTGAAGCGACTTTTGATGAGACTCTAAAAATGATATTATATGGTGGCAAGGGGGAAGTGATAAACGAAATAAAGGCCATAACATGGCACGACTTTTGGATAAAAGGGAATCAGGCTCACTTCATCTGCGACCTTTGAAATCAACCGATGCTTCGTTGACGCGCCACAGGTGTTTTGGCACCCTTATTTTTGATTTTGATCGAACTTTTTCTAAAAGCTCGAATGGGTCTAGAGGGATTTGACACCCTGTCAGAACCCAGCCTGCCCCGGCAGCCCGGGGGTTCCGACACCTCCTGATAATTTTTGATAAAGCGCTAAGGAAGGGATTTGACACTCTGTCAGAACCCAGCCTGCCCCGGCAGCCCGGGGGTTCCGACACCTCCTGATAATTTTTGATAAAGCGCTAAGAAAGAGGGGCCACAGCAGATCGAGTGAGCATCTCTTGAATGGGTCTAGAGGGATTTGAACCCTCGACAACTGGGTTAAAAGCCCAGCGCTCTACCAAGCTAAGCTATAGACCCTTCAATAGATATTCTACCTCTATCTTTCTCCTTTTTATTTTATAGCCTTTCCTATTATCTAAGATTATTATATACACTTAACTATGCTAATTTTTTATAAAGCTCTAATACAAGCTTACGCATGGCCAGTAAGAAAAAGTCAAGCTTTTTGGACGGAGCTGTCGGGTTACTCGGTAAGACTGAGTTAATAGCAGCCCTACTGGTTGTTAATTTGGTATTGAACGGACTTGTTTTAACTGAACTTCAGGCTTTCTCACCGGGAGAAGCAACTGGGGCTCAGCAACAGGTACAGGCTCAACCAACTCAGCAGCCAACCCAGCAGCAGACCGCGCCAACTGCAACTATTTCTACTGAAGGCGACCCAGTTGAAGGCAGTGTGAATGCTCCGGTAACCATAATCGAGTTTTCGGACTTCCAATGCCCATACTGCGAGAGGTTCTTTAGCCAGACTTTGTCCCAGATAAGAACTAACTACATAGATACTGGCAAGGTCAGACTAGTTTACAAGAACTTCCCACTTAGCTTCCACGCATCAGCTATGCCTGCAGCAATTGCGGCAGATTGCGCTGACGCCCAAGGAAAGTTTTGGGAGTATCACGATAAGCTGTTTAACAGTGTAAGTGATTGGACTTCAAGAGGAAGGACTGCCTTTGAGGAATATGCGCAACAGCTTGGTCTAAACGCAGCGACTTTCAGTAGCTGTCTTGATTCGAGTGCAACAGCATACGACGTTCAGGCAGACATTGCTGCTGGTTCTGCTGCAGGAGTATCCGGAACACCTAGTTTCTTCATAAATGGAGTGAAGGTAGTCGGAGCACAGCCCTACAGCGTTTTCCAGCAGGCTATTGAGCAAATGCTAGCCGGATAAGTTTCGTTATACGGGATGATGCCGGTATTTTTTTCTTTTTTTCAATTAAAAATGAAAAGGTTCCTTGTAGAATCCATTGAGATGGACAGTACTCCTATTTAAGCAAAGCCTTTATAAAGCACTAAATTGCACAAAAATAGTGCAGCCAACAGACTCCAATCTTAGCGTTATCTATGAATTTCCTGTTCTAAAACTACATGTAGGTGTAATATTATGAAAAACAGACTAACTCCTTTGGCCAGAGCGTTCTTTGATGAGTATGGGGTTTCAAGGCACCATATAGACTCGTTTAATATTTTCCTAAAGGAAGGCATGCAACGAGTAATAAAAGAAGTTGAAGCAATGGAACCTTTGATTGTTCCACGCGGATTTGAGACTTACAGACTCGTATTCGGCAAACTGAGAATTCTCCACCCCGTTGTCAGGGAAGCGGATGGCTCAAGAAGCCTTTTATATCCTATGGAGGCGAGGATAAGAAATCTCACTTATTCTGCACCCATACAGCTTGAGGTAATTCCTGAGCGCGATGGAGTAAGAGGTGAGCCCGTTTGGGCCGATATCGGTGAAATTCCTATCATGATAAAATCTAATAAGTGTCTCCTCTCAGGACTGAGTTCTGAAGAATTGGTTGAGGTTGGCGAAGACCCGTACGATCCCGGGGGCTATTTTATCATCAACGGAACTGAAAGGGTTCTTATGAGTATTGAAGATTTGGTTCCAAATGTACCGCTTCTTGAACATCCAAAGTCCGGGACAGCCGAAGAGGTCGCAAGGCTATTTAGCGAAGTGCCTGGTTTTAGAATTCCTCATTTATTCGAGAGACGACGTGATGGCGTAATATACGTCTCATGGGCAAGAGTCCCCAAAATTCCCCTTGCAATACTCTTAAAGGCTCTTGGTATTAAAACCGACAAGGAATTGGTTGAAAATATTTCTGAAGAACAAAAGTTCATTGAAGATATTATGGTAAATCTTGAGACCTTAGAAGAAGGAATCGAAACCCAAGACGATGCTCTTGATTATATTGGAAAGAAATTGAAAATTGGCCAGGGTAGCGAATACAGAATTGAAAGAAGCGCATATCTCATGGATAATTACTTACTGCCACACATCGGCAAGGGTAAAAAATACAGGAACGAGAAAGCTATTTTTGTTGGCTCGATTGCCGAAAGGTTGATGAAGTTCCATCAGGGTGAACTGCCTGAGGATGACAAGGACCATTATGGTAATAAGCGCCTCAAACTCGCAGGGGAACTCATGGAGCAGCTCTTTAGGGCGGCTTTTAAGACTCGCAAACGATATGAAATACAGCTTTGAGCGCATAGTTAAGAGAGGGCGCGAACCAAGCTCTGTGACCATAATCAGGAGTCAGCTATTGACAAGCAGGATAAGCAGTGCCATGGCAACTGGGTATTGGATCGGAGGTAGGAGTGATGTTGCACAGCACCTGCAAAGGCTGAATTTCTTTGACACCATGAGCCATCTTAGAAGGGTCATGAGTCCGCTTACAAGTAGCCAGCCTCACTTTGAAGCAAGGGAGCTTCACCCGACTCATTGGGGCAAGCTTGGTGTGGCCGAAACACCTGAAGGCTCAAACATAGGGCTGAGGAAGAACCTCGCCTTATTTGCGAAACTAAGTTACAATACGAGTTCGGACGGAGTCGCAAAACAATTAAAGAAAGTACTGGAGGAGACCGCAAGTGGTAGACGTAATGCTTAATGGTACGGTTCTTGCGCGTGTGCCTAAAAAACAGGCCGAGCGCATAACCAAGAAAATGATAGACTTAAGACGAAAGGGAAAGATTCACCCTGAAGTCACCGTTGCTTATATCAAGGAAAGAAACGAAATCAGGATTGACACCCGCGAAGGTAGGGTTTTAAGGCCCTTAATCGTGGTCAAGAAGGGCAAGCCCCAGTTGACTGATGAAGATATTTCAAAGCTCGAGACGGGAAAGTTCACATGGAAGGACCTTGTAAAGGCCAACAAAATAGAATTTGTCGACGCAGAGGAAGAAGAAAGCATATTGATTGCTGTAACTGAAAAAGACATAACCGAAAACACAACTCACCTAGAAATTCACCCAATAACGCTTTTGGGAATTCCAGGTTCACTAATACCTTATGCCAACTACTCAAGGGGAGACCGTGTGAATTATGGTACCAGCAAAGGAGTCAAGCAGGGTGTAGGAATCTATTCCTTAAATTACCCTATAAGGTTTGACACCTTCACGAATATTTTACACTACCCACAGGCACCTTTGATTAACACCAAGCTCCACGACATCATGCACTTTGACCATCACCCGGCAGGTCAGAATTTTGTTGTGGCACTCATGACCTGGGAAGGCTACAATATGGAAGACGCCATAATTTTCAATAAATCGAGTCTTGAGAGAGGGCTTGCAAGAAGCACCTACTTTAGGCCGTACCTGACAGTTGAGAACAGATATCCAGGAGGTCAAGAAGATAGGATTGAGCTTCCGGGAAAGGATGTCACTGGCTACAGTGAAGAAAACGACTATAGCTACCTTGATGAAGATGGCATAGTTCACCCTGAGACCTGGGCTCAAAGTGATTCAGTTCTTGTTGGCAAGACTTCTCCTCCAAGGTTTCTTGGTGCCATGAGCATCTTTAGGGTGGGAGTTGAATCCAGACGAGATACGAGCGAGAGAGTAAGACACGACGAGCAAGGTTGGGTCGATTCCATTGTAGTCTCTGAAAATATTGATGGAAGAAAGCTGGTCAATGTGAAAGTCAGAGAAGACAGAAGAAGTGAAATCGGTGACAAATTCTCAAGTAGACACGGACAAAAAGGAGTCATAGGGTTGGTTGTTCCCCAAGAAGACATGCCATTCACCGAAAGCGGCGTGGTTCCTGATATGATTACTAATCCACACGGTATACCTAGCCGTATGACGTTTAACCAGCTTATTGAAGTTATTGCAGGAAAAGCCAGCGCGCTTAATGGAACTCTCCTTGATGGAACTCCTTTTGAAGGGAACCCAGTTGAAGAAGCCAAGAAAATTCTTGAAAAGAATGGATTTTTACCCAGTGGCAAGGAAAGGATGTATGACGGAAAAACTGGTAAGATGTATACTGTTGAAATATTCACAGGTGTAATTTACTACCACAAGGTCAGGCACATGGTAGCCAATAAGATTCACGCTAGGGCAAGAGGTCCGGTTCAGATGCTGACAAGGCAGCCCACAGAAGGGCGAAGTAAGCTTGGTGGTTTAAGAATGGGTGAAATGGAAAAGGACGCGCTAGTGTCTCATGGTGCTTCACTTCTCTTGCATGAGAGGTTCAGCTCAGACAAAACGAGGTTACCAGTATGCCTTAAGTGCGGACTAACAGCTACCCACGACTATGCTAAGGACAGGTCGTATTGTCCTGCATGCGGCAGTGAAGAGGTCGAGTGGGTTGAAGTGAGCTACGCTTTTCACATACTCTTGCAAGAATTGATTTCCTTGGGGATTTACCCCAAAATTAAGCTCAGGGACAAAGGGTGATAATAATGGAAGAAATAGTCAGAAAAGAAATTGGCGGCATCAAATTCGGTTTATTCAGTCCGGATGTAATAAGGCGCATGAGCGCCATGGAAATCCTAGTGCCAGAGCTATATGATCAGGACGGTTTCCCGGTTGAGGGTGGCTTAATGGACCCAAGGCTCGGCGTAGTAGACCCTGGTATGAGGTGCAGAACTTGTGCTGCCAAGGTGGGTAGCTGTCCTGGACACTTCGGACATATTGAAGTCGCTAAGCCTGCAATCCATGTCAGATTTGGCAAAGACATCTACCACTGGCTAAGTGCTACGTGCAATACATGTGGAAAAGTAAAGGTTGGAAAGGATAAGCGTGAAAGATTTTTTAAGCTCTTTACTTTAGCGGATGAGGAAGGTACCAATAAGTATAAAGAAAGGCTGATTAAAGATATTATCACTACCGCCAAGTCGGAGAAAGCATGCCCTTTCTGCACTGCGGTGCAAGCCAAAGTCGAGTGGGAAAAACCTACTACATATTTCAGGGACGGCGAGAAGCTCACTCCTTCAGAAGTCCGTGAGGACCTTGAAAAGATTTCTGATGAGGATTTACCTCTATTGGGAATAGACCCTGATTCGGCAAGGCCTGAATGGACCATTTTAACAGTCATGCTCGTGCCTCCGGTAACGGCAAGGCCTTCAATCACCCTTGAAACAGGGGAGAGAAGCGAAGACGACATGACTCACAAGCTCGTAGATATTATGCGTATCAATACGCGTCTAAAGGAAAACATGGCTAGCGGTGCGCCAGCAGTCATAACCGAAGACTTTTGGGAACTTCTTCAGTACCATGTAACAACCCTTCTTGATAATGAAGTTGCAGGAATACCGCCTGCAAGACACAGGGCCGGCAGGATGCTAAAAGGGATAGTTCAGAGAATCAAGACCAAGGAAGGTAGGTTCAGGCGAAATCTGGCTGGTAAGAGAGTAAATTTCTCAGCCAGGACCGTTATAAGCCCTGATTCAAATATCGGGGTGGATGAAGTTGGAATTCCTTATGAAATTGGCATGATTTTGACTGTGCCTGTATATGTCACAGACGACAACTTAAAATGGCTAAAGACTCTGGTCTCCAAAGGGGACGAGAGCCTTGAAGGCGCCAACTACGTCATAGATAATGAAAGTAATAGATTAAGGATTACTGATTTCAATGCTGAAAACCTAAGTGAGCAGCTCCAGCCTGGATGGGTGGTTGAAAGACATCTACAAGACGGCGATGTCGTATTAATGAACAGGCAACCAACTTTGCATAAAATTAGTATCATGGGTCATAAAGTTAGGCTGCTTCCTGGCAGGACTTTTAGGATTAATCCTTCAGTTTGTCCACCATACAACGCAGACTTTGACGGGGACGAGATGAATTTGCACGTGCCTCAAGGAGAAGAATCAAGGGCAGAATCCCTGTACTTGCTTGGTGTGCCTTATAACCTTCGAAGCCCGAGGTTTGGTGGGGTTATAATTGGTGGTTGGAGAACTCAGCTTTCAGGTTCATTTCTGCTGACGCTTGATGATACCAAACTCTCAAGGGAAGAAGCTATGCAGCTCCTGTACGAATCGGGTGCTGAAGTCAAGCTTCCAAACCAAAAAGAGTTTACCGGAAAAGAAATCTTTAGTGCTATACTGCCAAAAGACCTTTCCATGAAATTCATGAGCAAGGCTGCTAAAAGTGGCAAGCTAAAGAGTGGTGAAGTGGTAATTGAAAATGGCCAGCTCATTTCAGGAGTCATAGATGATAACGCCATAGGCTCCTTTGGGGGCGTAATGCTTGATAGAATTATCCAAGACTACGGTGCAGAATACGCCGGAAACTTCTTGAATCAGGTTACTAAACTTTCTTTAAAGTACCTTTCAATGAGGCAGATTTCAGTAGGAATCGATGACCTTTCAATCTCAAAGGAAGTCCGACGTGAAATCAATTCGGAAGTTAAAAAGTACGAGAAGAAAGTAAGTGGCTTAATTGACAAGTTTAAAAAGGGCAAGTTTGAACCGTGGCCGGGACTGTCTGTCGAAGAAACCCTTGAAACTGAGATTATAAACAACTTGAATAAGACAAGAGACTCTGCTGTAAACCTCGTTGCAGATAACCTTAATTTGCCAAACCCTGCAGTGGTCATGGCAATCAGCGGTGCAAGGGGTAAGCTCCTAAATGTTGGACTTATGTCCGGACTCGTGGGCCAGCAGGCCATAGGTGGCGGTAGACCTAATAGGGGATACTATTCTAACAGAACCTTCCCGCACTTTGAGTCGGGAGATATAGGGACCAAGAGTAAGGGCTTTGTCGCTAATTCATACTCAACAGGTCTTGACCCATTTGAATTCTTTTGGGTGAGTGCATCTGGACGTGAAGGTTTAACTGATACAGGTGTTAAGACTCCTAAGTCAGGTTACATGTATAGAAGGTTGAGTAACGCTCTTCAGGACCTAAAAATCGATTACGACAGGACTGTCCGGGATGCATCAGGCATAATCGTGCAATTCCTTTATGGGGAAGACGGGGTTGATGTCAATAAAAGCGACTTTGGTGAAGTGTCCTTAAAAAAAATCACAGAGGTGTTAAAAAATGATTCCAAAAAAGCTAAATGAAAAAATAAAGACCGTTGCTGAAAACAAAGGGCTTGACGAGAAAAAGTTCAAGAAGATGGCCATAAAAGCCTATGAGAACAGCCTCGTTGCCCCCGGTGAAGCTATAGGCATTGTCACAGCGCAATCCATGGGCGAGCCTGGTACACAGCTTACTATGCGTACGTACCACTATGCAGGCGTTCTTGAAATTAATGTAACGCTTGGTCTTCCTAGAGTGATAGAAATAGTTGACGCCCGAAGCACTCCAAAGACACCCATGATGACCGTGTTCTTAGAGGGTGAAGCAGCAACTGATGAGACTCTTGCTAGAAAAGTAGCGGCAAGGGTGAGAGAAATTCACATATCTGACTTATCAAAGAGCCTTGAAACAGACCTTGTTGAAAAGACCCTTAAAGTCAAACTTGATGAAACGCTCATGGAGGAATTTGACGCTGAAATTGAAGGTATACTAAAACAGATGAGAAAAAGAATCAAAGGAGTTCGAATCGAAAACGAAGGCAACACCATTAACCTTGAACTCAAGAAGCCTAGCATGAGGAAGCTCTACAAATTGAAGGTAACCCTCAAGAAGACCTACGTCAAGGGTATTGAGGGTATCAAATACACCTTAGTCCGAAAGGAAAATGGCGAATTTGTAATTTATACAGATGGTTCAAATCTCAAAGCTGCGCTTGAGGTCGAGGGAGTTGACCACCACAGAACAATAACAAATGATATAAACGAAATTGCTAATGTATTGGGAATAGAGGCGGCAAGAAACGCTATCATTTACGAACTCCGAAGTGCCATGGAAGGTGCAGGAGTGACGAATGTGGATGTCCGTCACCTCATGCTTGTGGCAGACACAATGACGGCCGAAGGCGATGTAAAAGCTATTGGCAGGTATGGTCTGGCAGGAGAAAAGGCCGGAGTGCTTGCAAGGGCAAGCTTTGAAACCCCTGTTGCTCACCTAACAAAGGCGGCTTACATGGGTGAAACAGATAATTTCATTTCGGTGATTGAGGATATCTTAGTCGGTCAGCCAGTAAAGGTTGGAACCGGCACAGTGAAACTACTAATGAAGGTGTAAAAAACATGGATTGGAAAAGAGAACTACAAGCAGCAGTCCAAGCGAAGGGAATAGTCCTGGGATTAGAGCAAACTATTAAATTGCTAAAAAGCGGCAAGGGAAGATTTGTTGTTTTGGCTCGTGACTGTCCCGAAAGAGAAGCTAAACCACTATGCAGAGATTGCTAAGGTTCCAGTTTATGACTTTGAAGGAGTGGGATTTGACTTGGGTGCCACAGTGAAGAAGACTTTTAGCGTCTCGGCGGTATTGGTGAAGTAGATGAAGCTAAAAATAGACAACGAGACTTTTAGATATCTGAACGCTTTTGGAACGCTCACTGGGATCAGCGCTCTTGACTGCTTTGAAAATAAAGATGAAGTGGTATATGTCGTTGAGCCTGGAAAAATAGGAATTGCAGTTGGCAAGGGTGGCTCAAACATTAAGAAGGTTGAACGAATCTTAAATAAAAACATAAGGCTTATTGAATACTCCAATGACCCAAATACGTTCATAAGAAACGTAATTTACCCTTTAAAGCCTAAAAGCATCTATATTTCAACCAAGAGCTCAGGAGAAAAGGTTATTAATCTCCAGACAGATGCAAGGCTTAAAAAGACCCTTATTCGGAATGGTAAGAAACTATTAAAACTACTCTCAACACTGGTTGAGAGGCATTTCCCCTCCTATCAGATTGAGGTGATTGACAAATGAAAAAGACGCGAGGATATTACGCAGGAAGGCAGCTCCTAAAGAGGAGGAAGACTGGAGCCAGACTGCAAAAGATTTATCGTCAGTCATTTTATGGAACCAGGTGGAAAAATGACCCCTTAGAAAAATCACCCCAAGCTAGGGGGATAGTCTTAGAAAAAGTGGCAATTGAAGCCAGACAACCGCACTCTGGTTTAAGGAAGTGTGTTCGAGTTCAGCTCGTCAAGAATGGCAAGTAGGTGACTGCTTTTGCGCCAAGGGATGGTGCAATAAACTACATCGATGAGCATGATGAAGTTATAATTGAAGGTATTGGAGGAAGGCGAGGTAAGTCATTCGGCGACCTGCCGGGTGTCCGATTCAGAGTCATAAAAGTCAATGGTCTCTCACTTGAAATGGTGAGGACTGGCAAGAAGGAGAAGAGAGGAGATAAAAATGAAGTTATTCGGCAAATGGGATACTGAAGGAGTTGAAGTAAGAGACAAGGGCCTTGCTGAATATATCAACCTCACTCCTGAAAACCTCCCTGACAAAGGAGGCAAGTATGCCAAGCGAAGATTCGGCAGGCGAAAGTACTCTATAGTCGAGAGGCTGGTAAATAAACTCCCTGTTACAGGTCATATCAAGGCAGGCAAGAAACACGTCTTTACAAGCGGCAGGAATTCAGGGAAAAAAATAAAGTCCATGAAAATTGTCGAAGATGCTTTCCTTGTCATTGAAAAAAAGACCCAAAAGAATCCCATTCAGATTTTAGTCAGGGCAGTTGAGTACGCTGCGCCGAGGGCTGAGGTTACCACCGTCGAATATGGAGGTATAAGAAGCCCTGTGGCAGTTGACACCGCACCTATAAGGCGAGTTGACATAGCTCTTAGTTTCCTTGCAAAAGGTGCCGCCCAGAAATCTAACAGAAATAAGACTTCGATTTCAGATGCACTCGCTCAAGAAATTATGTTGCCGCAGACAATGACTCGAAGGTATTTTCAGTTGACAGAAAAAGCATGTTAGAAAAGCAGTCTGAAGCCAGCAGGTAAGCTTGATTTTGTGTCTTGTTTGATATACACTATTTATCATAGTATATTTATTGTATATAACCTACCGTAGTATCACTTTATGTTATTGCCGATTTACTCATTACCACCGAAAGGTAATCTCACTAATGAAATACATACATTCTAATCTTAATTTTGTAGTGCACGAATACATATAAGCGTCCGTGGCACATATACCCTACAACCATCTTCAAAGCCCGCGTCGTGGGTTTTTTAGGGTTTATACTGGCAGGTGCCAGCAATCACTTGGGGGAATCGGGTGTGGCAAACATAACTAAACGGAATGGAAATACTGAAGCCTTTAACGGTGCAAAACTACTGGACAAAATAATACTGGCAATGAAAAGAGCAGACCAGCTTGACTCAAACTATGCCACAGAAATTGTGGAAAAACTTGAAAATGAAGTCGAAGAAAACGAAGGCATGGAATGGATTAAGCTAAACGATTCAATAGAGCAGATGCTTGCAGCTGGAGGCTTTGTGGAAAGTGCCAAGAGATTTCTGCTCCACAGAATCTACAAGCTCGTGGCAGAAAAAACGGGCGATACCGACTTTGAAATCGACCCGCGCGACCTTTCATTTCCCTATAACTCGCTAAAAGTTATGGAACGAAGGCACTTAAACAGGGATTCAGTTGGCATAATGCGTGAGACTCCTGTGATGATGTTTCATAGAATTGCAAAAGCCATAGCGGGAGTTGAGGAAAGCTATGGCAAAGACGATGAATTTATCTCCAACCTTGAAGACAAGTTCTTCCACTTTATGGTAAGTAGAGATTTTGTTCCCAATACTCCAGCACTGGCTAATGCAGGTTTGCCTTTGGGGCAACTTTCTGCATGCTTTGTCCTTCCTGTGGGGGACTCAATAGAAGAAATATTTGACTCTGCCAAGCACGCTGCCCAGATACATAAGACAGGGGGTGGCACAGGGTTTAGCTTTTCAAGGCTAAGGCCCGCAGGAGATGTTGTCAGGTCTACAGGGGGCGTGGCAAGTGGACCCGTGACCTTCATGAAAATCTTTGACACCGCTACAGAAGTCATAAAACAGGGTGGAAGGCGAAGGGGTGCTAATATGGGTATCTTACGAGTTGACCATCCTGACATATTAACTTTTATCAAGTCAAAGGACCCAGAGAATACCATATTCTCTAATTTCAATATCTCGGTGGCGGTAAGTGATGAGTTCATGACTGCCCTTGAGAACGGCACCGAATATGACTTGATTAACCCCAAAAATAATGATGTTGTGGGGAGTCTTGATGCAAGGTATGTGTTTAGTGAAATCACTAAGCACGCCTGGCTTACAGGAGACCCCGGCATGTTCTTTATTGACAGGGTAAATAGGATGAATCCTGTTAACCACCTTGATGCCATCGAATCCACTAACCCCTGCGGTGAGCAACCCCTTATGCCGTATGAATCATGCAATCTTGGAACCATTAACCTTGGCAATATGATGAAGTACGAAGCGGGTGTGACTTCAATTGACTGGAATAAACTAAGATACACTGCAAGGCTTGGTACTAGGTTCCTTGATAATGTGGTTGATGTCAATAATTATCCTATACCTCAGATTGAAGATGTTTCAAAACGGACAAGAAAAATTGGTTTGGGTATGATGGGCTTTGCGGACCTTCTAATCCAGCTTGGAATTCGCTACGATTCTGAAGAGGGTATAAAGATGGCTGAAAGGGTCGCAAACTTTGTGGCTTACTGGTCTCATTTTGAATCTATTAAGCTTGCCAAGGAAAAAGGGGCTTTCCCGGGCTTCCGTGGCAGTAGATATGAGGAAGGGCTATTTCCCATTGAGCTTGAGGGTGAGATGGCTGAAAACATCCCGGAACTCGGAGTCAACTGGGATGAGCTCCGTGAAGAGGTCAAAAACGGCACAAGAAATTCAACCAATACTACAGTGGCTCCCAACGGGCTGACTGGTGTGGTGGCTAATGCAGTTTCAAGCATTGAACCTGCCTTTGCCATGGTATACAGGCGAGTTGGCTTTGAAGGCATTGCCTTATTAGAAAGCCATCCTTTATTCGAGAAGCTCCTGCGCGAGAGGGGTTTATACACCAAAGAAGTTATGGAGGCTGCAGCTGAGACGGGCTCAATTGCTCACCTTGATTTACCTGAAGACCTTAAAAATACTTTCAGAACTGCCCATGACATAGCACCAGAATGGCACGTTAGGGATCAAGCTGCCTTCCAGAAATATGTAGATAGCGGTGTCTCAAAGACTATTAACTTAAACCACGATGCGACTACTAAAGACATTGCTAATGCATATACTTTAGCATATGAACTTGGATGCAAGGGAATAACGGTATATCGAGACCAGAGTAAGTCTGCTCAGGTAATACAGTTTGGACTAAAAGAGAAACAGAAAGCAAAGGAAGCTGCCAAGGAGGCTATTGAGCTGGCCAATGTTTCAGTTCAGCAGAGGCCCAAAATCCAGGACATGCCTAAAGAAGTTGTGAATGAAGAAGAAAATCCCTTACTTGGTGTAAAACTTGAAAAGTCCAAAGTCACAGTTGAAGCAGGATTCTCAGGGGGATGCAAGACATGCGATCTTTAAAGGAAGTCATTGAAGAGTTGCCCAAGCTTGAGGAATTAAAAAAGCCCGTGGTGCTTCTCCTTACTGGAGATGGTAAAGGCAAGACCACTGCAGGAATTGGTCAGATTGTGAGAGCAGCAGGCCGCGGCTACAAATGTGCAGTTATGCATTTCCTTAAAGGTGTCAAGGTCGGCGAGGACTTCGCCTTAGAAAAACTCGGAGTCGACGTATTCTGGTCAGGACCCGAGCACTTCATTGATATTTACAACCCCAAAGAAGAAGAAAAGGAGATGGTGCGCGAGTTCTGGGAAAAAATGAAACAAAAAATTTCAGAGTATGATGTTGTGCTTCTTGATGAAATCAACCTGGTGGCCTTCTCAAGAATAATACTGCCCAAAGACCTCAAACCTTTCACGGAAAAAACTAAGCCGTATCTCATGATATGGGCGGGGCGGAAGGCACCTTCTGAACTTATTGAACTGGCATCTGTTGCAAGTGACGTAAAACTGATTAAACACCACTATCCAAAAGTTGGTGCCATGCGGGGGTTCGAGGCTTGAGTTATGAACTCACCATCTCTGGCTTTGACCCAAAGGTTGGTCTTTTTTCTTCATACGGGATGTTTGAGGACGTGGGCCTAAAGTCTGCCCTTGAATCCCTTGGTGCTAAGACTGTAAACTATGGTGGACTTGGCTCGTTTATCCAAGACGTTGGCGGAATGAAGTATCAAGAAAAAGACAACGGAATCTATACTTGGCTTTTAAGCAAGCAAACCCCTACCGGGGCTGAGTCTGTTGATTACGGCATAGACCAAATAAGTCCAAATGACGGTGACCATTACTTTGCCCAGTATGAATTCATACCTAATTCTAATCTGAAGCCGGTGCAGGGCTATACGGTTCCAGATATCCCAATACCTGACGAAATTGAATTTCCAGAATACGAATTTTCAAATTCCTCCAATTATTTCGAGCCCGAAATTTTTTCATACGATGAGCTCTCAAAGAAAGAAAATGACGAAA
>Ga0114931_10004799_pt1 | contig 16798 bp, 14 predicted proteins | sample 2SBtaG_FD_89579 | JGI IMG/M metagenome (GOLD analysis project Ga0114931, IMG submission 89579) | Deep subsurface microbial communities from Kolumbo volcano to uncover new lineages of life (NeLLi) - 2SBTROV14_V59a metaG | ecosystem: Environmental > Aquatic > Marine > Volcanic | place: Kolumbo...
GGTGTCCGGTCCGATTGCGGGAAGACCTGCACCAAGGTACTCAAAAAGTTTTAAGGGGCTGCAGTAGTCATTGGTGAACGGGAAAATGGCCAAATCAAATGTTTTCAGGAACCGGGGTACTTCAGAATGATCCTGCCATCCCGGGAGCACCACTGCGTTTTTGAGAACTTCACCCTCGACTTGTATCGCCGCTTGAATGGCCGGCTTGTCTACCCCGTCCCCGACCAACAGCAGGTAAATATCGTCGTTACCCGCCCGTCGTAGTTCCGCAATATAGGCGATAACCTTCGGCAATTTTCTGAAGGTTTCCATGCCGCCAATGTAGCCTATCACGAAAGCGTTTTCCGGGATTCCATACTGTTCTCTTACATCTTGAACGCCTGACAAGTTTATGGCTTCTTCGGAAACGCCATTTTGATTGACAAGAATCTTTTCAGGCGGAATTCCGCGCGCCTCAAGATAGTCCCTCAAATAGACCGATACAACAGTCAGCGCATCCGCCCGATTAAACCGTGCAACCTCCAATTTCTGGAAGGTAGCCCTAAATGGTAAGCCGATGAAGGACTCGTCGAAATGCGCGGAATTTATCTCCAGACAGACCAATGTATTCGGACATGCCCTTTTTATATCCTTAAGAGCAGGCAACCTCACCCCCGTTCTTATTACAATTGCGTCGCACCCGTTTACCCTTATTTCGGCAATCAATGCTCTGGCCAATGCACGCCTGGGTATAAAAAACTGGATAATTCGCCTGAGCGTTGCCGGTAAAAACCAGAGCTTTCCGCGCGAAGACGCCTTTTGCTTCGAATCGGACTGGGAATTGTTTTTTGGATAAAGAAAAGCCCGGGAAACTGATGGCAGCTGCTCCAAAGCCCGAAAAAACCCCCGGGCATGCGCCCGCCCGCCATGGCGGCAATAATACTCAGGGCAATAATAAAGAACCTTCATCCAGACTTTGCTAGCGGGTCAATCACCCTGCTAAAAGTCAAATTTCACCTTAGCATCAACCTGGTCAACGTCGAAATCACGTGTATTTAGGCTGGAATCACGCTTTTGCTTTCCATAGCTCAAAGAAACCTGCAAGTAGTCTCGTGGCTCCCATCTGGCGCCTGCACGAAACCGCCAGGTATCATCATCACGCCGTGGCCCGCCAAGGGGCGCAACGAGATCATTTTGCCCTTTGAAGTCATCCTTAACAAAAGCAAGGTCGCCAAAAGCTGTAACTTTCGATGTAACCGACCAACTCGGCCGAAGTTGCACACCCTTTGTCAATACATAGGTCGTGATTTCGTTGAACAATGTGGAGGTTTCCCGCCAGACTGATAAATCCACCTTGGTTTTTCCAGTTGGTATCCAATGGTATGTCAATCGGCCGGTGGTCCCCTGGAAATCACGGTCGTTCCGTTCGTCAAAACTTTGATCAGTGTAGCCCAAGCGCGCCTCGAACGCGGATTTTCCCGTTCCTTCCCAATAGAATACTCCACTGATTTCAGTTTCGGTATAGTCATTGCTGACTATGACTCCAAGTACGTCTTCATCTTGCAGATCATTGTCTGTATACCTTACACGCACACCGACGCGTGAATTGCGGGTATTCTGATACTGAACTTCGAACGTTCCGGCTGTTGAATCACGGTCCAATCGATCACGATCCTGGTACGAAATATCGTTAATTTCCACCCCGGCCTCCAAGCGCCAATCAGGATGGAGCTGATAACCACCATTAAAAAAACCGGTTTTGGTGGTCCTCATGTCCTTCTCTCGAGTTAGTTGCTCGTTGAAGGAGGACATTTCTCTCAGGTATTGATAACCGAGGTTGCCGCTCCAGAGATTGCCTACCTGCCACGCCCAGGTACCGACGCCGTCGATTCGCGTATGATCCAAGTCGCTCAAGTTATCGTAGATCGCCCGGTCCACTTCGAGGTCTAGTAGCAGGTGCTGCCTGCTTAGTTTCAAATCAGTATTCACACCTCCGCCCAGATGGCCAATCGTGTCATTATCTTCGCTGACGGAATCGCCCGAAACTCTGAAAACGTTGGAATCGTAGACAGCTCGGGCGAACGCATAGGGTTCAAATTTATCAACCGCCGCTACTGCAACGCCCACTGGTAAGTACATTGCTGTAAACAACATCACGTGCCCAACTTGATAACGGAGTCTAATTTTCATTATATTTCAGTACCTTATAAGGTTTTTCCGGCCGAGTCCCATTCACCATTTACTCGGGATTCGATGCGCCATTTTAATCCAACATGAATAGGCAGCATAATAATAGCTTAAGTTTCATGGGCCTATCCACTCCTGGAGGAGTCTTCAAGCTTCGCCGGTCTACGCAGGAAGGGCTGTTCGACCCTGCTTAACCAAGTGTACACCCCTCGCCAGCCGGTATCTCTTTCTGCTTGATGATTGAATAATATATGCTTTCGAGCTCATTGTTTATCTTCATCATATCGAATTCAGCTTCTATTTTTTCCCTGCCCCGGCTTCCCATCTCGATCCACTTTTCCGGATGATTGCAGAAACCGGCTAATCTGTCGGTGAGGGCCGTGACGTCACGCTCCGGTACCAGATACCCGGACACGCCATCTTCGAGCAGCTCAGGTATACCACCATGCCAGGTGCTCAAGACCGGCAGCCCTTTCGCCATCGCCTCTTTAACGACATTGGGTATACCTTCCTCATCACCATCTTCTGCCGTGACGCTGGGAGCAATCAGTAAATGTGACTCATCCATTAAGCGTACGACCTCATCATGATTGCACCACCCCGACAAGGTGACCACTTCTTCCAGGTGGCTATCTGCTATTTGCTTTTCAAGCTGAGCCTTCAACTTACCATCGCCAACTATGGTGTAGTGCAGTTTTACTCCAGACTCGCGCACATTACTCACAGCGGCAAGTGCAAACCGTATCCCCTTCTTCTCGACAAAACGGCCGATAGTCAACAACCTTATCGTTCCGTCGCGGTCCTTCTGGGGCTGGGTAATTTTAAATAGCCTGCAGTCGATTCCCGAATGGAGCACTTTCATTTTACCCGGGGAGCAGCCCGCCATTTTCAATTCATTTTCAATACTTTTACTTACTGGCAAAAACATCGCGCCATTTCTAAACAGCGCTTTGTAAAATGCAGTTTGATTCTCTGATCGTCTGGTTATATCGTAGCCTCTGAAAGAAGTTACAATCTCACCTTCGATTGCACCGATATTTTTCAGCTTCAGGGCCAGTGGCCCGAGCGTCCCGAACTGGCAATGAATAATATCGTACCTGCCACGATCTGCGACGGCGAGTACACTGTACAAAAATTTCATTTTCAGCAGATCCCGAAAACTTTCTCCGGACATTAGCGCGTCAAGCAGCAGCCGTGGCTTCTTCCACAATCCCCTTGTCACGATCAGCCCGACAGCTGTTATCAACCGTTTAAAATAGCCATTCGGAACATCAAAAATATAGCGCGCTTTTTCCAGTAAGCCATAGCGTTCGATCTGAACATGACGCTGTTTCGTTTCGAAGCGACGTCTGGCATAGATATCGATTTCATGCCCTCTGTCAATCATTCCAGTAATCTGATTAAACACAAAAGTCTGGGACAAAGAGGGGAATTCATTAAGAAAGTAGGCGATCCGCATATTCGGGTGCATCAACCTCGCGCAAGCATTCTTTTTAATTTCTTCAACTTTCTTGCGAAAACAAATTGCACAGGCGAATATTTAAAGCCAAATGACTTATATATTTGAAGATAGGCGCCAAGCCGGGCTAACGACTCCATGTTGCGGGCGACATGCCGATACATTTTTCTACTGAAATATTTCCTGCCACCATCCTTTAAGGAGCGGCAATCTTTCGGCATCAGACTGCACATGAGTTCGAGCAAATATTTACTGTCTTCAATCCAGTCCTCAATCGCGACTGATGACCCCCTGTTATTCGAATGCCGACGAAAACTGGCCTTGACAGGCTCAACGTCCACTCTTCCATATTGAGCCGCCAGAGTAAACGTGGCCACAAGGTCGTCGAACAGATGTTTTTTCGAGTGGAATCCGCCGATTTCCTTCAAATGACCCGTATTGTAAAGCGTATTACATAAAAAGAGTGTCGTTTTACCCGCGTACCAGCCGAAAATAAAACCGGCCGCTGTCGGGGCATCCGCCTGATTGCTATGTTCGGCGCGCACATCGCCATGCTCGTTGATAAGCCGTACTCCAGTAATGATCACACCGACCTCTTGCCCGGGAGTCAGCGACGACATGCAAGCTTCGACAAAATCCTCGTCGATCATATCATCATCATGAAAGAGCAAAAAATACTCGCCCCTTGCCTGTTCGAGGCAATAGTTGAAGTTGTTGTTCGGCCCGATATTGGTTTTCTGCCTGAAATATCGCAATCTGGGATCACTGAAGGATTCCATCAGTGCCGGGGTATCGTCTGTCGAACAGTTATCCGATACGATAACTTCAATGTTTGGATATGTTTGTCCCAGCGATCGTTCGATGACCTCCCGCAAATGGCAGGAGGCTCTATTGTAGGTGGGAATACCAATGCTAACCAGCGGGCCATTACTACTCATTAATCTTCCCCGTGGGTTCCAAATCTCCACGCTGTTTGAGAACGCGCGCGGGATTGCCCGCCGCAATGGCCCCTGCTGGAACATCCCTGGTGACTACCGAGCCGGCGCCGATTACCGCACCTTCTCCGATGGTCACACCGCTCAGTATGATGGCACCTGTTCCAATCCAGGCGCCGTTACCAATAGTAATCGGCGCTTTGGCTACCAGCGCTTGCCGGCGGATGGGCAGATCGGGGGCCATTCCGTGATCATAGGAATATAATGCTACATTCGCTGCAATCATTACTCCCTCGCCAATCAGGATCGGCTCGATATACGCCTTGAGTTGACAACCGGGGTGGATACTGGACTCGGTATTTATCCTGATATAGGCTCCCTTCCCCGTTTCAAGCACCGCACCCCGATGGATCGCCACTTTGTCAGCCAGCGATATCGGCCCGCCTTCGCCGTGTTCGAAAATCAGTACCCCCGGAGCCACATAGACGTTGCGGCCCATTCGGAGATCCGAGTGATATATTGTTGCATTCGCATCGATATACCCGCGCGGAGTTAAATACGCCAGCGACACTTGGCCGAGGTGCGGGGGCGCCGACCAGGCGGCAAGCCTACTGGCAAGCCTTCCCAATAGACTCGTTCCGTTCCACCGTAGCCAGAAGCGGCTCCATCGCCTGGCCAGCCGCCCCCATTGCTGACTTGACCCGCCTTGACCAAGCTTTCGAATTGGCGATTCAGAAAGACTCATAAGCCTCTGGAATTCCGTCCACCCCTGTTTTTTGCTAAAATATTAGCAGTTTAACATAATATCAACAACGGGCCTCTTTTTGGCGATCTAGCCTCTGTACGGATTTTGGGAAATAGATATTTATGAGCGGTATTGCAATACGTGCGGAAAATGTCAGCAAAGTCTACCGACTGGGCGCAAAGGAGGAAACTGACGATTCCTTATTGAAGGCGTTGGGCCGAACTATTAAAAGCCCGATCAGCAACTATAAAAAGTACAGGTCGCTGTATCGTTTTTCCGATCTGGATTTCGATAACCCCGATGCAACGAATAATCCAGATGTGTTGTGGGCGTTGCGCAATGTTTCATTCGATGTCAACCACGGCGAAGTCGTTGGTATTATCGGCCGTAATGGCGCAGGCAAGTCCACACTACTTAAGATTCTATCCAAGATAACCCCACCTGCTCGCGGTCGCATTGAGATACACGGGCGCACCTCAAGTCTCCTCGAAGTTGGGACCGGGTTTCACAATGAATTGACCGGGCGGGAAAACGTCTATCTCAACGGCACTATTCTAGGGATGCGCAAGAAGGAAGTGGATAGAAAGTTCGACGAAATTGTTGAGTTTTCCGGCGTGGAAAAATTTCTCGATACACCGGTCAAGCGATATTCCATCGGTATGCGGGTGCGCCTCGCATTCGCTGTCGCCGCCCACCTGGATCCGGAAATACTGATTATCGACGAAGTGCTGGCAGTTGGCGACGCTGCGTTTCAGGAAAAATGCCTGAGTAAAATGCAGGATGTCGGGAGTCAAGGCAGAACAGTGTTCTTTGTTTCGCACAATATGCCGGCGGTGACTCGGCTGTGCCAAAGGGTAATTATGCTTCGCGAAGGCCAACTCGTTGCGGATGGTGCTTCCCACGATATCGTCGCCCGATATATGCACGAGGGTTCCGGCACCTCTGCGGAGCGATTATGGACCGAGGAAAGTACAGCACCGGGCACGGATATCGTCAAATTGCAGCGGGTACGCGTAATCGATGAGAACCGATGCACCTCGACCTCGTCAATCGATATTCGCAAGCCGGTAGGCTTCGAAATGACGTTCGAGGTTTACCAGGATGGGCACACCTTGCTACCTAACTTCAAAGTCGTCACCGACAATGGTGTCGATGTATTTATCGCCGTTGACATTGATCCCGAGTGGCGCAAAAAGAAGCGGCCTAAGGGTACGTATACGACTACAGTGTGGGTACCTGGGAACTTCTGGTCCGAGGGCGGCTATTTCGTAGACGTGGGTATGATTACACTAAAACCCATCCAGGTACGGCAGTTTTTCGAACGTGAGGCTGTCAGTTTCCAGGCTGTGGATCATATGGAAGGTGATACCGCCAGAGGTGATTGGGTTAAGGAACTTGGCGGGGTCATACGACCATTACTGGAATGGGACACCGCCTATTCCGATTCGCTCTGATCGGGCCTGGCAATCCCGACCATCAATTTTATATTACATCCACGAATACGCGCTCCATTCTACGGAAATAGATTGCGCCGAATACCAGCAATACCAGCGCCGTCAGCGTACCGGGTACAATGAATTCCCATGGCATCGGCAGGCCCAACAGGCATGCCCGGTATCCTTCCACCACTGCCACAATCGGATTAAACGAGTAAAGAGTCCGGTAGTTTTCAGGTATCGATGACGCCGTATAGAGTATAGGTGCTGAATATATAAGCATCCTGATTACAAATGGCATTGCAAACTTCACATCCCTGTACCTGATAGCAAGTGCCGACAACCAGAGACCAATCCCCGCTGGAACGGATATCATCAGCAACACCAGTAACGGCAGGTAGAGTAAATTCCATGTCGGTGCTACCCGATAATAAACCATCACCGCGACTAACAGCAGTAGCGAAATCGAAAAATCGACCAGCTTGGCCAATACCGGTGTTATCGGATAAACCACACGTGGAAAATAGACTTTACCCAGCATACTTTGGCCGCTGACCAGACTTTGGCTTGAAGCACTCATCGATTCTGCCATATAGGTCCAGGGAATTATTGCAACCGTGGAAAATAGCACATAGGGAATACCATCTGTCGGTATTTTGGCTACCTTACCGAATATAACGCTGAAGATAACAATTTGAATGAGCGGATTGAGTATCGCCCAGGCAAAGCCCAAAACAGTTTGTGCGTAAAGGACTTTGATATCACGCCAAACCAGAAAATAGAACAGGTCCTGGTAAGCCTTGATTTCCTTAAAATCCGGGAACTCCCAATTGCTCGCCGGTTCAATGATAGTGACGTTTTCGCCTTTCTCGTCCGGATCAGTCATGACATTCCTATAAATTCAACATTCGCTTGTTCATTCGTCGAACATGCCACTATGCAAAAGAAAAATGCTTGTCTTGTTCCGATCTCAGTTTGTCACACAAACGCCCATCTGGAATTTCAACATCCTCATAGCTAAGGACCTGGTCTTTGCTGATATCGCGTTTAAGGCGGCAACCCTCAGCAAGCCCTATCGGGAGAAGCCTCTGTTTCGCAACAACATCTGCATTCTCACACTGCCCATAGGTCATATAGAAACCCATTCCGTCGAGAACATCTCCCTGCTTTAGATCGGTCTTGGCTGTTGTGACCACATCCACACGTAAGCCTTCGCTCGGCGTAATTGCGGCGTCTTCAAACAATACCGCTCTCGATACGGTGTTCGGAACTTCAAAATGGCATAGATGGTAGGGTGTGTAGAAGCAATATAAAGGCCCTTCGCCAAGTTTATATAAGTTGAGATAGTGCTTCTGCATGGGGTGTTCGTGGGTGCCCAGGACAAACACGCCCGGACCCGGTTCTGCACCCACAACATAGTCCACGATGCCCGGGCCCTCGGTAAGCGCTTCGATTGGATACAGATTCACTGCTTCCTTCAATGGCGTTCCGGATTTCACAGTCGGGCCAAACATGCCGCGCTTGGCGACACGCATGCCCGTCGCGTTGGCGACTATTGCCTGCTCGAATGATATTTTTGTGCCATCAGCGAAAGATGTCACCATGTGCGGCTTTTGCTTCCATTGCCTGGCAAATGCTTCCTGCGTTGTGGGATTTCTGTATGGATCCTGCAGACCCTTTATGTTGCCACACAACACCGGTTTGACGCCGATACCTTTAACGAATCGATACAAATTCATTATTACGCCGGGCTGGTCTCCGTCGGCATTTGTGACAACGACACCGGCTTTATCCGCCTTGACCTTCAATATTGGGCCAATGGTGCCATCGAGTTCAGCGTTCATCATGATAACGTGCTTATGGTTTTCTATCGCGCGAAGAACCACCCTGGCGCCATACTCGATAGCACCAGTCACCTCTATTACCGCATCTATACCTTGCGCATCGCACAATAGGATGGGATCTTCCGTGATTGCCGCTTGTCTTTTCGATATAGCTTCTTCCAGCTGTTGAACCGTATTGACCTCACAAATTTCCTTGTGACCGGCTTCCTCATATGCCCTTCTCGCACCGTCTATATGCCGGTTGGCAATGGCGACCAGCTCCATGCCTGGAACGGCTGTATTGATTTGCAAGGCGATCCCACGGGCCATAAACCCTGCTCCAACCATAGCCACTCTTACCGGGTTGTCGGCATTCTGGCGTCGCTGCAACGCGCTATCGATTAAAATCACTTCGAGTTCCTCTTGATAATATTTCGCGAAACCTAGGAGGTAAAATCCGGCCAGCTTGCGTCTTTATCCGAAATGACTTCAGCCTTTCGAGGCCATTTGATATCCAATTCCGGGTCATTCCAGCGCAAACCCTTTTCCGCCCCCGGGGTATAGAACTCGGAAACAAAATATATAGCCTCGGTATTATCTTCCAGGGTTATGAATCCGTGTGCGAAATTCGCGGGCACATATAACATCTTGTAGTTATCGGCTGTAAGCTCGATACCGATCCATTGCTTGTAGGTCGGGGAATCAGTTCGCAGGTCTACAATAACATCATATAGCGCCCCACGGGTGCAGCGAATCAGCTTGGTTTCTTCATAAGGTGATACCTGGTAGTGCATACCTCTCAACGTGCCACTTTTGGCGTTATATGACACATTTGCCTGCGCAACCTGGGCAGCCAAATTATGCGCCTCAAGCTCCTTTTGGCACCAGGTTCTTGCAAAAAAGCCACGTTCATCTGCGAGCTTCTCCAGCTCAATGACATAGGCTCCCTCAAGTTCTGTCTTATTAAATTTCACCCGGACAAACTCCTGCTATTGCCAGTTCAGTTGGCTATCCAGACGACCACTTTCCAAGTGCCCTGACAAAACTTTGAGACGCATTAAGCGCGAGTTTCTGAAATCCTGGTCACTGAAATGCATTGTTTCCAATCGCGTTGCCAAATCTTCAATAGCAGTCTTCAAGGTCATTTTCGGCTGGTGATTCGGTGCGAGCTTTTCGTACAGGGCAAACTCCACCTGGTATGAACGTTTGTCGGCCGGCGCATCCTTATTGATCGAGACTTCCACACCTGGAATAGCTTCTGCCACCGCCTCTGCAAGCTCGCGTACCTGGTAATTCCAGTCATTGCTCCCGGCATTCAGAGCAAGAAATACGCCGCCGGATGCGGGCTCACGCGTCAGCGCCCAATCCATTGCTATTGCCATATCCTTAACATGGATCAATGGCCTCCATGGCGTGCCATCGCTCAATACGGTTATCTGCTTTGAGGATATCGCGCCGGCCACAAAATCGTTTAATACAAGGTCCAGCCGCAAGCGATCGCTTGAACCACATGCCGTGGCAAACCTCAAGCTGGTGACGACAAAGTTATCATCGGCCAATTCTTTAAGATCTTCCTCGGTTTTTATCTTTGATTTCGCATAGGCCGTCAATGGATTTAGTGGCGCCTGCTCGTTACGCGCGCCGCCTTCCGCAAAACCGTACACGCTGCAACTGGATGCGAATACAAAACGCTTTACTCCGGCCTTTTTGGCCATTTTTGCGACGTTTACGCTTGCCTCGTAATTAATATCGTAAGTTACTTCTTTGAATCTGTCTCCCATCGGATCATTCGAAATTGCAGCAAGATGAATTACAGCATCGACTCCAGACAATATTTCAGGCGATAAATGCCGTATGTCCGCAAAAATCTGCGTATTCAGCCGGCTTTCGGGTAACCTATCCACCCCTGTCAGGCAATGCGCGAAGAAACCGGTATCAATACCGATCAGTACTGATTCCGGCACGGTAGAGCGTAACTGCTCAAGCAGACGCGGCCCGACATAGCCCATATTTCCAGTAATTAAAATTTTCAATCCAGTATCTCCTGATTTTCAACTCGTATTCTATTCAGCGTACTGCACAAATACCCACAAACACGCAGCCATGCTGTCGCTACCAGACTTTCCAAGGGGCCTGTCCATTCACCCACAAGTCTTCGAGGACATGTTTATCGTGAAGCGTGTCCATGGGTTGCCAGAATCCAGCATGCCTGAATGCCGAAAGTTGGCCTGCGGCAGCCAGTGCTTCCATAGGTTCTTTTTCCCAGGAGACTGAATCCCCGGAAATATAGTCCATTACAGCCGGCTCCAAAATAAAAAATCCACTATTGACCCAGGCCCCATCGCCTTCCGGCTTTTCTTTGAAAGAGTGCACCTTGTCGTCACTCTGGCCGAGGCTGAAAGCCCCGAAGCGACCGGGCGGCTGAACCGCCGTCAGGGTAGCCAGTGCACCTTGGGCGCGATGGAATTCTATGAGTTTTCTGATGTCCACATTACTGACACCATCACCATAGGTGAAGCAAAAGGTGTCATCGCCGATGTACTCTTTGACTCTCTTCAATCGGCCTCCGGTCATTGTGCCTTCGCCGGTATCAACCAAGGTAACCCGCCAAGGCTCCGCATCACTATTGTGTATCTCCATATTGTTGTTGGCCAAGTCGAATGTTACGTCCGAGCAATGGAGGTGGTAGTTGGCGAAATACTCCTTGATTATATGTGCTTTATAGCCACAACAGATGACAAAATCATTGATCCCATAGGCCGAATATATCTTCATAATGTGCCAGAGAATAGGTTTTTCACCAATCTCAACCATGGGCTTTGGCTTAACACTGCTTTCTTCGCTGATTCGGGTCCCGTAACCCCCGGCAAGAATCACTGCTTTCACAGCTCTGCTCCTTCTATCCAAAATCTGAAGTCATTCCAAATATAAGCGCACATTATGAATGTTTCCGCATTAAGCTGCAGCAGTCCATTTAGCCAATCAACTCACTTATTTTCTCAAATGTATATTCACTGAATGACATTGCACAGGTGAATGCAGGTGAGACCGCATTAAGCACGTGAAAGGATCGTTTATCTCCTTCCATCTTAAAATCCATTTCCAGTTTTCTGTTACGAGTATCCAGCAGTTGTGCGCGAATTCCCGGCCTACCCCACTGGGTGTAAAAGCCGGTTTCCAGGCCATTCATGAGTTCAGACGCTAATTTTACAATACGCGGCCGGTATACTTTCTGCATTTCTTCCCAGGCCAGTTTTCTGAAATTAAAATCGTTGTGAATAAATAGATCCGCTTCCCTGAGCATAACCTCCAGAAATTCCCCAACACGGAAATTGCTCAGGCCCTGGTAGTGCTCTCTCCAGAAACATGGCACGGCGGTAGGGCCGATTTTGCTTTTTCCGTCGAGCGTAACAGTATGGTGAACCCCCAGAAAGGGATTCCGCAGATCCGGGACTGGATAGATGTTTGTCCTTAATGCTTTCACCTTTTCATTGGCATACAAATAGAGTCCCTTAAAAGGAAGAATGCGGTAATGTTCTGAAAATCCGAAATCTCTGGCAATCTTGTCGGCATATAGCCCGGCAGCATTGATAACATATCCTGCATCTATGCCACCCTTTGTTGTGTGAATAACCCCATTCTTTCTTCCAACGTATCGAGTATTGGTCAGGATTTGTATGCCGGAATGCCTGGCATCTGAAAGAAACGATCCCATTACCTCGCGCGGATCCACACTGGCCGTCGCCGGTGAAAACAATGCTCGTTCATGGGTGCGCACTCTAGGCTCAATTTCTTTTGCCTCGGCTTCTGTAATATCCTGAAGCGCAACGCCGTTGCGCCTCGCTCTGGCTAATAACTCATCAAGAACCGGTAGCTCATCGGCATTTTTTGCTACGACAAGTTTTCCACACCGATTTATACCCAAGTGACGCTCGCTGCAATAATCGCTTAGGCGCTTGTTCCCGTCTCTTGTCAAACGGTCCTTCAGGCTGTCGGCGGAATAATAAAAGCCCGCATGCAAAACGCCGCTATTGCGTCCACTCGCATGCTCACCACAGTCGGCTTCTTTTTCAAGCAACGTTACTGAACTGTCGGGAAATTTACGCTTGGCTTGTAACGCAATGTTTATCCCGATGACACCGCCGCCGATGACTAGAAAATCGCTCGTTACATCAGCCATCGGTTCCCGCGTCCCGCGCTCTCGATAAATTAAAGTAAATTGGCATAGAAAATTTTTGCCCGACAGGTAGTTACAGCGAAGTTCGCTGCCGCTAGTTGAGAATAATTCCTCTCACGCCTAGTACCAGCCCAGCCATCATTGATGCAATGCTCAACCAGCTCCAACCACCGCGTTTCTCGGTAATCAGGAGCTCGCAGGCATAGAAAATGACGATCATTTGAACAACCAGTTCCACACTGCCATTTCCCCACAAATTTCCTCTCGAGGTGATCAGCACCGCGAGTATGCAGAATGCCACCAGAAAATCTGTGGCCGTCAGCTCAAATTCAATTTTTCGCCGTCGCGGCGAGAATTTGACAGCCGCGGCAAAAGCTATCGCCAACAGCGCGAAGAACGTTGCCTCAATAACATCCGCGTAGGGAATCCATGGTGGACGGTAATTGATCCAGAGATACCCGACCTGAGCCGCGATAACATAAATCAGCGCGCGCCTCATAATTGAATGCTGGCCACGGCCGGCAAACAGGTCAACCATGATCAGCGCGGCGACCAGTGCTGACATCTTGGCGAAATCTTCCGGTACCTTAACGATCAACAGACTGGCTAGAAGCATGAACACCGGTATACTGAAAGCAAGAAAACGACGGGGGATGACCACGAGAATATTCTTGAGTACCTCGTGCGCCATGACCTTGGTCTGGTCATATTCGGTTCTATGGAGTTTCCAGCCCGTTCGTTCAGCCACATTGATGGCTGCAAATACGATCAGGCAATAGATAACGTAAACCCCGGTGATGACCACATTGTCTTCATGCCGCAGAAGAATACCGGTGGTAACGAAAATCATCTGCAGCGAATAAATTAGGATGACCGATTCCCGGTGTACGAAACCGAGATCGAGTAAGCGGTGATGAATATGATTTCGAGTCGCGCAGAAAATATTGAGGCCGTGGCGGGCACGTTTAAAAAGAACAACAAGAATGTCGACGATCGGCAAGCCCAACAGCAGCAATACGACAGCCGGGCTCAACGTCGTATCATCTTTCTGCGTCAGAAGCACCGCAAGAAATGCCAATGTATAGCCGATGAACTGGCTGCCGGCATCTCCCATGAAGACCCGCGCCGGATGCGTGTTATAGCGCAAAAATCCCAGAATACCACCTATGACGGTGACTGAGATCATCAGCGTATCTTGTCCGTCGGCTGCAAAAAATGTCAGCAGCCCTATGGCCCCCAAACTGAATAAGGATTCGCCACCGGCCAAACCGTCCAGACCATCAGAATGGTTAATTGCATTGATCATGCCGACGATCGCAACGAGGGTGAAAGGTATACCGAAATCAGGCGCTATTTCGCCGCCGGGGACAAAAGGAAATTGTCTAACGTACAGGTCGCCATGCAGGATGACAATGAGCGCCGCCGCAATTTGCCCTATAAATTTCGGGTAATGCCCGATTTCAAACGCATCATCCCAGAGTCCGAAAATAAACAGCACCGAAGCGCCGAATACGTAGGCCTGACTCAATTTATCCGGCGCCATCAGTAACATGATCGGCACCAAGCTCCCGATGACTATGCCTATACCACCCACCCGCGGAATGGGTGCCGCATGCACCTTTCTTTTGGTGGGGACATCGACGAGACCAAGGCGGAATGCCAGGCGTGACATAAGCGGTATCAACACCATACTGATGGCCATAGCTGCAACCAGGGCCAGAAGATTAGTCATGATGGTCCATCTGGAAAGTTAATATGCAAATATCCAATCTAAGCAACATCCTTACCGACCTGGGGAAACCCTGATCGGCTTCACCGCCACCATCCCGGCGAAGGCCGGAATCCATGACGAAAAAACCAAAATCTCCCTCAAACCACTAAGGCGCTATACATACCGTAAGCACAAGATGCCACCTCGCCCATGGCTTGATAGCCGTGTCGCAAAAAGTAACAATTTTATAACCGCTTAGTGGTTGCGGCGGGAAACTGGGACCAGCCCGATAATCGCAATCAGCGCCAGCACCAGCGCATAAGGCAGTTGCAGTTGATCGCCATTTTCCGTGACAGCCGCCGTACCGCTTTGAGCTTCTCCGGCGGAGGTTTGCGCTACCTTAGCCATATGAGAGTCATTCACCGGTTTCACCACATACTTGGTGGAGTTGAACGAAGCCGGCATCAAAGACGGTTGCCCCAATTCGTTAGCGACAAGCGACTCATAATCAACGGCCTGGTCCTTTGCCTGGTTCGCCCCCAGCTCTGCCTGTGCACCAACATCCGGCGTACGTGTTTCAGCCAACGCAGGCATTTCCTGACCGGCTGTTTCTACAACCGCACCGATCTTTTCAGCCTGGTGTGAAACGACCGGTAACTTAGCATCAGGCTGCAGCGTACTTGAGGGAATGTCGGCAGCTACGACACGGAACATTAAACAGGCTAGAAGAGCGGCGCAAAAACCCGTCCCCGCTCGCCGAAATTTGGGACCATGTTCCCAGCCCCGATTATAATTATCCACTTTCATGACCCATCCAGAGCTCGTATTAACCAATATTGTTCTATCAAATTGGTCTTTCTATATAGTATTTTAGACCATGCATCACAACTTATCACCAATGCAAAGTGCATCCATTCGTAGCCGTTAGTTTATAAATTTCATGGCCGCAAATTCAAACGTCGAATGCTTAAACCAAACTCACGACTCTTTGCATTGAAATGCTTAGAAGCAATTATAGTACCAAGTTATATCATATTGATTATTCAGGAATAACAATTTCCAAATAAATTAGATGTAAATTATCACGACATTTATCACAATTCAACACTATTCATCCCGTTTCCAGGCTACAGGAAATTTTTATATTTTACTTTAAATACATAGAGTTAAATACATTTATTTGGAAAATCGCAAAAATCTCCCATTTGCGCAATAAATTACTATTACCACGCTTCTACGGGCTTCGAAGATTAGCAATAAAACTGACCGATATCTAATTTAACTATTATTATCTGATAGTTATGATCATTTACGGCTTCGAAAACCAGGCGTCGAAATAATTAACATTTTTCTGTGAGGAGGAAATCATTATAATGGTGCCCGGGGCCGGAATCGAACCGGCACGGTGTTGCCACCGAGGGATTTTCATACCCACTACAGCTTTCGCCGCAACGTTTTCACTTAAAACGCTTTTGTGGCCTGGACTTTCCCTTTACCCTATCATCAGCCTTGGCTATGACGTAGGCAGGAGCCGTCAAGTCTCTACACTTTCAATAGACCCGTGAAGTTCTAAAGCTTAGCTCGGGATTGCCACCACCGAAATGTGCTGAGGTTTCCCCGAATTTGACTCCATTCACACCAGGGGTTTCCCTCCTGGGTGCTCAAGTTACTTAAGTCCCTTGCGTCTACCAATTTCGCCACCCGGGCAGTCTTGGGTGAGCCATTATCTTACTGGGAAATCAGGTGTTTTGGAAATGTTTTGGCTGGTAAAAAAATGGAGGCTGGGCCCGGAGTCGAACCGAGGTACACGGATTTGCAATCCGCTGCATAGCCACTCTGCCACCCAGCCGGAAAATGTCGGAAAAAACAATGGGGACAGATTTTAAATCTGTCCCCATGGCTTCCGTGGAATCTGGAGCGGGAAACGAGATTCGAACTCGCGACCCCAACCTTGGCAAGGTTGTGCTCTACCAGCTGAGCTATTCCCGCGTCAATCGAGACGGGTATTGTAGGGATGTGTGTCGCGCTGTCAACTCCCTTGAGTCTTCAGGATTTTTCCGTTGCCGACAGGCTCGGCCAGGCGGCTTTCAGGTAGATTACCATGGACCAGAGCGTCAGCACGGCGGCGGCGTACAGTAGCACAACGCCGACATCGTGGGTCGGGAATCCCCACAGATCTTCGCGGTACAACAGCATCAATAAGGCGATCATCTGCACGGTCGTCTTTATCTTGCCGATCACCGAGACCGCCACCTGGGCGCGTTCGCCGACTTCCGCCATCCATTCGCGCAGGGCCGATATGGCGATTTCCCGCCCGACAATAATCGCCGCCGGCACCACGAACCA